>Ga0179591_1405696_pt1 | contig 14450 bp, 22 predicted proteins | sample CZOMad2_1_08_16f_FD_182891 | JGI IMG/M metagenome (GOLD analysis project Ga0179591, IMG submission 182891) | Vadose zone soil fungal communities from Angelo Coast Range Reserve, California, USA - CZOMad2_1_08_16fungal (PacBio error correction) | ecosystem: Environmental > Terrestrial > Soil >...
CGTTTTTCACAAGAGAAAAAAGAACCGTTTGTCGCCTTCACCAAAGGGGTGGACGACTCCTCTTTAAATGATGTACGAAGATTTGAGTACGACACGTAATATTGAAGCAAGAGTAAATCGGGGTGTCAATCAGGAAGGAACCCGGCGGATCGCGTCGGAAAAGGGTGGCGGCGGGAGTAGACTGGGTTCAAAAGAAATTCAAAACAACATGAACAACAAAATAAGTGCAGACGTGGTAAAAAAATCGAAATCGACGGACAGGGGGAATTCGGCGAAGCCCAAAAAGGGAAGAAAACAACTAAAATGGGAGAAAGGAAAGGTTGGGGAACATGCGGGTGCTCAGCCGGGTTTCGAGCGGATGCGGGCGGGGAAAAAAAGAGGGAAAGCACGTCTTGGGGAGGGGAAGGGGGTAAGGGTTGTTATGAGCAATGTGGGAAGGGAAAGATGTCGTTCGTAGGGGGGGGGGCAAAAAAAAAAAAAACGCAAATTGGGTAAGGCTGGCGGGTGTTGCCCTGCTTGAGGTCAAAGGGGAGACTCACTTGTGATAGACGAAAGACTTCATAAACAAAAAGGTCAGACTACAGCGTGGAGGCCGGAATATAATGGTCCAAGACCGAAAACATTGTTTGAGGAAAAGAGGGGATGAGCCCCGTAAGGAAAAGAAGGGCCATTAGAGAAAGGGGGAGTCACAGGAAAATCTCGAAAGTAACGCGTCACAAGGGGGGGGGCCTAAATGGAAAGGCGCCGAATCATGCAAGGTGGAAAAATGAAAAAAAGCAATAAAACGACGGTAGACGCCCGCCAGGTACCGGGGGAAAAAAAAAAGAAGCCGTCCTAGTAAGGGTGGTCGACTGCGTGGGGGGGACGCCCCAAGGGAAACAGCCGAAGGAGGAACGTCCTGGGAGGAAAAGGGGGACCAACGCAGCAAATCCGAAATTCTCCGCAGGGGGAAAAGGAACTCTTAACCGGTAGAAAAATTCTGGGGAGGGGGGGGCTTTGTCTGGGGTTGACCTGCGTTGGGCATCCACAAAAGTCCACTGGTGGACTTCCTGAATGTTGAGGGGAACGTGAATGATAATTAAGGGGGGGGGGGTTTCTGCCGAAAAAATGAATGGGAGAGGAAAGGAAATAATTCACATCTCACGTGGTATTCTCCGGGCGCAGGAAAGAGTTTTGACCAAAATGTATCCGGGGAGGGACAAAAGACACCGAAATTTTGGGGGGGCTTCACCATTTTTAATGGGAAAAGGAAAAAGGTCGTCTTTCCGTGCTCAAGCAAAAAAAAACGGCCGCTCAGGGGGGAGTGTAGTTCAAGGCCCTCCCAAAAAAAGAGTCCATAGTTTCAAGAGGGCAGAACCCATTGAACGAGGAAACCATGTGTTGGGGTGATTGCGGAGAAAAAAGACTCCGCCGGAACGGGTCCCTACCAAAACATTTAGTGCAAGAAAACGGGGGGGTATCCAGATTTTACCGCACTCCAAGGGAGAAGCTTACTTTCGGAGGGGGCCTCTTCGGAGGAACCGTGAAAAGGGACCAAAAAAGCTGTGGCCGCAAAAAAAGCCGGAGAGGAAAAGGAACGGCCGAGAAGGGGACTGGTCGTTGAAAAAACAAGTCCGCTGGTAACGCAACGACGTTCTCCGGGGGGGAAAAGAAAGGGCCAATCTTTCAGGGGGAAAGCGGTTTTTGCGGCCAAAAAATAAGATTGCCCATGCCAGAAGAGAAGAAAAAACGCCATTGGGGGGGGAAGCAGTAGGGGGGGAAAGAGCGGCTTTTCTTTTCGTCACGGGAGGGGGGGAAAAGGAGAAGCACGTTCCCGAGGAAGCGAGAAGTAGGCCCATCACAGGGGAGGAAAAGGTCGTTTTGGGGGGGGGGGGAAGGGAAGAAAGCGGAACGAAAAAAAAGGTTTTTCAGGAGGAAAAACCGGCACGACGCCAACTCCACCAGGGGAAAAAGGGTTACTGAAGTCAGGAAAAAGAGGCCTTTCAGCAGGTTTAGAAAAAGGGGCGCGTGGCCGGAATGAAAGAGACGGGAAGAGGGAGGACGGGGTATATGTAGGTTTGTTTTTGGCATTGGAGGAGGGGGGAATGCGAGGATGGAGAGCAACCTGCATCTAAAAAAAGTTTCGGATAGTGGAACACCAAGAGGGACAAAAAGATGGGGGGCGTTAGGAAAGTGCTCCGCGTCGCGTGAAGAGGGAAAAGAATGCCCAGTTCCGGGCGAGTTCCGCCGGGGCGCCCAAAGCTTTCGGGGGGAAAGAAAAAGAGGGGTTTCACGCGATATCCAAGGAAATCGTTGACCCGGAAAAAACCCTTCCATCGCGGAAAGATTCCGATAGAGAGGCGCCGCTGAAATGGGAAGGGGAAAGAGAGCATTGAAAAAAAAAAAAACGAGTTGGAGAAGAAACTGAATCGATGGCTTCGCCTCAACTCCAAATTGGGAAAAAAAAAATTCGAATCGGGGTGAAAAAGAGTTCGGTGCGCGTCAGCAAAAAATGTGACGGCGCGAATCAGAAGGACAGAGAAAAAAACAAAAAAAAGAGAGATGAATCGGGGAGCATCGGCCTTAGCAAACACCGACCATGTGCGTCAAAAACTATTCGAGGGGAACGGAAAAGGGAGTTAGCGGGGGGGAAACGAGGATTCAGGAAAGACGCACGAAAACACTGCGAGAGAGGGAGGGTGAAAAGGAGTTGGAGGCATTGGAAAAGGCGCGATTGGTCCATCGCAGATGAAAGGCTATTAAAAACAGGTAAACGAGGCAGGTCCAACAGTCTTGCAAAGATCTTGGGGAATACAGAGGGAAAAATGCCAAGGAAAGCATTCCCTTTGATCGTGACTCTCAGGGGAGCAGTGGCCAAAAAACATTTCGCACCACAACCTGGTTGCCGCAAAGTGGAACGATCAAAATAGACCAGAAAGTTCTTTATATGGAAGGGGGAGCGCCAAATCCTACGGGAAAAAAGGGGAAAAGCCACAAAACAAAGCTTAAAGTAATACCAAAAAGAGATGATTTTCCACGAGACTCTCGGAAAAAAGAGATGGGAATCCTCAAAAGAAACGGAGCCAAACCTGAGCCGGTTAATGATTCCGGGGAAAAACTTTGGGGGGCACTAATTTGGGGGGGAAAGTTTTTTTCCGGAGAGAAAAGAGGGTGACGAACACAATTACTCAGCGCTGGGCAAATACCTGAAGAAAACAAACTGGGGGTATGGGCCTCCGGAGACGACGACGGAAACCACTTAAATTGGGAGAAAATGAAAACAAACACAAAAAAAGAAATCTTTCCCCAGGGAAGATCAGGGGTCCCATACGCTCAAAACAAATCAAGGGGGCAAGGTTGGGGGATGGAGAAAAGGGGTCATCGAAAAAAACGAAAACTGAAAGAGGGTCATTTGGAGAACTTGGAAGGACTTCTTAACGGAAGTTCTCGGAGCAGGGGTTTGCATGGGAGTCATCTCCTTCAAAAAAAAAAAGAAAAAAAAAAAGAAAAAACAAAAGAGACTCAAAATCGCGCCCCGAAGGTGGCGGCTGTACCCAGAAAAAGTGTGGGGGAGAAAAAAGGAAAAAAAGGAAAAGGAAAAGCCAGAGCCATTTGAGGTTGCGGTAAAAATCTGCTACCCAGGTCTTTTGGGACCAGTTTAGAAGTGAGAACGAAGGGGGTCTCCGAAAGGGGTAAGAAAAAGAAAGCGTTCGCTTTGAAGCCCCCCCGCACTCCAAGGGGGGGTGGAAGCGTGGGAAATGGGGGGGAGTGGGGAAAAACTGTTTGCGAGAAGGATCGCTGGGAGTTGGGGCATCCCGCCTACAAAACAACCTTTATCCAGGGGGAAGGTTGGGGAAAAAACAGCAGGGGGGGCAGGTAACTTGAAGGGGGTTGGGGAAGGCAAAAAAGATGGCGGGTGGGAGGACAAACGACCGCCGGCCGAAGTTTCCTTCAAGAGGGAGAAAAAAACGTGCAGCAGGCTTATCTTCTCCAGGTTTAAGGACAAGTTTGCCGCGGGCCACCGAATTTCTAAGGACAAAAGCTGAATCAGGAAGGGGTACGTGGGGTTGGCCTGGTTGGTGGGGGGGGGGGCACCAATAGGCGAGTCCCCACTGGGAAAAGGGAAAAAGAAGTCCTCAACGGGGAAAGGAACCTTCACCACGAGTGCACCGAGTCCCACTAAGACAATCGAAAGAATCGAGTGCCTCCAAATAGGGAAACTACAAAAATGCTCTGCTGATACAGAGGGAGAGAGGAACCACTAGCATAGGGGGGGGGGGACTTCCTTTTACCGAGGGGGGTCTACCCGGTCAAAGGGGGGGCGAGTTGAAAAAAAGTTAAACCAAAAATCTCTTTTGGGTCGTATTGGCGCACCCGGAGTGTAAAACCGGCAAGCGGCTCCCGAATGGGGACACTCAGACCCAAAAAAAAAGGGCTGGGCCATTGGTCTGAATTTGAGGAAAACTCCGTGAGAAGACAAACGGGGAATGAGAGAAAAAAAAAATCCGGGAGCATAATCAAAACAGATTAATCCTTGGGAAAGAAGGAAAAAATCCGGGCGGGGGGGAATCACAGTTTTAAGGGTCGGGAAAACGGTTTGGTGGGCGTGGAAAGGGTCCTTTTGTAACAGAAACATCGATTCACGAAAAAAGAATCGAGCCGAAAAACGAAAACACAAGCTATCATTGGGAGCTGCGACAAGGACCGAGGGGGGTTGTCACGTTGTCTCCGGAACGAAGAGGGAATGTAAAAGAGGAACTACACCATTAAAGACAGGGGGTGGCCTCGTGGAGAAGGACATTCCCGAAAAAAAAGACCACGATTTGGACGAAAAAAGAAAGACTGTGAAAAAGGAAATAAAAATCAGTGATGAAACAGTGGGGTTTGAAGTGGTCCCAGGCGGAAGAGAGCCCCGCCCCCCGGGAAAGGCAAGATGGGAGAAAGCAGGGAAAAAAAATATCTGTCAATTAGGCGGCGCCAAAGGAAGTGACTTTCAACAGAGGTTGAGAAAGTCGATCAAAAGAACACAGTTTTTGTGGGGTTGTTTTCCAAACCTCGAGAAGGGACAACCGGGGCCCATGGGGGGGAGGGGCACAAGGAAGGGTCCGTTCGCTGAATCAAATAAAAGAAATGGGTGGTTTGAGGAATCAATTCGAAAAGCGAGAGTCCAGGGAAATGCCCAACGCAACAACTTGGGGGGGAACGACCGTTCTCGGGAACACTATTCAGAGATGTCCCGAAAAACAACGCGGGCGTGGAGTGTCAGGCAAAAGGGGGGGCTTTCAGGTAGCAAAATTTGGTGGGGGAAGTCTGCCAGGGAGAGGCGGCAGGGGGGGTTGAAGGGGGTGTGCAGACCTCGCGAAACGTGAACTAAACTAAATCCTGATTGCGTCTGACGGAAGGAGTAAAAGGAGAGGTAAAAACTTCCCGAACTGACGAGTCCGTGAAAGCCGTTCATACGAAAAGCAATCATGGGGGAGCCCTATTAGAAAAAGGCAGAAGAGGTCCAAAGCCAGTACAGGTCACAAATGGACGAGAAACTGAATCAAAAAGTGGGGGGTTGTTGGTTTTTTGGGGTTTCGTCGATATTCACAAAGCTCCCGGGGAGAGAGCCAACAAAAAACGATGGGGGACGTTGAACTGCCGGTCGGCAACGGCCAACACCGATTGAAGGGGACTTCGAAAACCATGATAAACGAAAAATCAAAACGGTTGTGGTTTTTTTTTCTGGTTTTTGGGGGGGGTTTTTCTCGGGAGGGGGAAAAATGAAAGAGGAGGAAGAATAACCCCGCGGAATTTTGCAAGAGAAAGCCCCACAAGAAACCTTCCAAAAGAGAGGTACCGTGTGTACCTGTCACTACGTCCTCCGGGCGGCGGAAAAAGAAAGGCGGTCATACTTTTCTTATCTGGTCGCGGAAAAAAAGACCCCCTTGTTCGGGGGCCCGGTTAAGGGGAGCGCGAAGGTTTCAGCAAAACAAAAAACCGTCTGCAACAGTGAGGTCAAAAAGGGCGTAGAGGGTGGGGCAGAATACGACCTTGGTTTTTGGAAAAGTAGGGAAAAAAAAAAAAGGTATCCCGGCAAGGGGGACCCTCCAGCAAGGTCCCTGATTGGTGCGAAAAGAAGGACGACGGAACCGCCAGGTTACATCAGCAAATCTAAAAAAAGAGGAAGCTTCGGCCAATAAATTTTTTCCCGCGGGGGGGGGGGGGAGGAGGGAGCGGGAAAAGAATACAAACGTGGGGGGGGGAAATATTTACCCTTTGTCACACCCTCGGTGAAAGGTGTTCCGGGCCGGGGGGAAAGCCGTTCCAACTTGTTACGTCCAGGGAGTTTTGTTTTCCTTGGGGGGAAAAAATGTGTCGTGGGGCCGGGGGGGAAAAGACTCACAACAATCGGTCCATTTGTTACGGCCCTGAATGCGGCACAACGTGTGGGTACTTTAGGTGGTGGAGGGTGGGCTTAGGGGTTAAAAAAGAGTCTTCTCCTTTCCGGGGGGGGACTCGAATCCAGGGACGTAAATCGAAATGAATGACAGAAGAAAACCCCCGAGGGGGGGAATCCTTTTAAGGTCCGGAAAGGTTTAACCGGGATTGGAGAATCCTTTTATCTGGGGAAGGAGTTGGCAGAAAAAGTCGGGTTGGTGGATTCCGTCACGCAGAAGAAGGGGTATTTGTAAAGAAGGAGGGGGGTTTCTGGCTACCAGGGGTGAAAAAGTGTGAGGTAACACTCAAGGAAGAGGGGGGCACCTTTTATGGTGATCTGGGTGAAAGGTAACCACTTAATAAATAAAAAACGTCCACGGAAGATAATAAACTGCCGAACTAAAGGGATTTCGCGGAGCCTGGAGGGGGACTGCTCACAAAAGGAAATTTCCAAAAAAGAAAAACACGATTGGAATTTCTGTCCAAAAGACAAATGTATTCCATCAACGTCTTTTATTCGGGGGGAAGCGGTCCCAAGTATGGTATGAAAAAAAGGGAAGCCAGGGGGATTTGCGAGTGTAACGGGCGCAAGGAACTCCCATTAGACAGTTGAGACTTTGGTGAGTGACTAGACTGATGGGAAAAGGGGGAGGCCTTGGTTTCCCCTGCCACGATCCCATGGACACCTCTACTTTTGGTAGTGCAATGAAAGGAAACGGGGCTCCAGCAAAGGAAAAAAAGGGGATATGGGGATACGCTCGATCAAAAAAACACAACTAAAAAGAAAAAGAGAGAGAACTGACCTAAAAAGTCAAGGGACGATTTTGAATTTGGGGTCAATGGGTGAAAATGTCCCGGGGATCGTTCAGGGGGGGGAAAGATGGAGTCAGCACTCCAGAGGACAAATGGGAGGGGCCAAAGAGACGCTAATGTGCTACACGGGGCGACGGTGTTGTTCTAAGACATCGAAAATATCGGACACTTGAAGGCGACAAGAAGAAAAAATTGAAAAACCAAACGACTACCAAAAAAAACCACTCAAAAGGCTGCTCTCGGGAGAGGTGCGTTTGCAGCGACGAAGTAGACAGGGTGAAAAAATTGACCATTAGCGACTCGGAGGAAGTCTACTCTAGAATTAAAAAATCGTCGGGATGAAAAGCAAGGGAGGGGGGCTCCTGGGGGACGTGGGTTCCGAGAAAAAAAGCTGCATAAACGGAACCCCCGCTTCTTGAAAAAAAGGGGAACATCCGCCCGGAAAGGGGTGAAAAATAAAGGGACCACTCACAAAAGAGCAACATTGGGGATAAATGCTGTTACGGAAAAGCCAAAAAAAAAGCTGGCACTCACAATGAAAGACGATCGACCGCGGGAAAAGGATTGGGGGAATGCCGGAAATGAAGAAGAGAAGAAGGATAAAGGTTCCCTCCGTACCGTCCGGCAAAAAAAAGAAAAAGAGGTTTACCCTTCCAATCCAGAACAAGAAAAGAGAAAAAACAGAAATAAACCCGTAGGCTCAGGCGGCAGACCACTTTCCACAAAAGGAGGACTCGTTTCGCGTCCAAGACAGATGCCGTGCACTACAAATTGAAGAGTGGACCCCAGAAAGCGCAAAAGAAAGTGAGTCCCCGAGGGAAAAATTCAGGGAAAGGCCGAAAGGTCGTCAAAAACCAAATGAGGGGAAACACCACACACGTGGATTCAAGGGGGGGGGCGAGGATGGGATAAAACGGGAAAACGCAGGTTTTGCCGAAGAGAAAATGGTTTTTGAGGAAGGGACTGATGTTGAAAAGGGCGTTGGTGGAGGGGGAAACAAGTGAAAAAAAGGGAACAAAAAATAGTAATTTCTGAGTGGGGGAAAAAAAAAAGGGAATTACCCGGTGAGGGATTCAAACAGGTAAAAAAAAAATCGAAACCAAAAAGGAAGGCAAAGGGCCCAGGAAAGTGCGCGGGTTTGGGCAAAACAGGGTCCAAAAAAAAGCCGGCGAAAAGTAGGTGCAAAGATAACGCGACAAAAACATAAAACTTGACAGCTCAGGGCCGTTTTGGACAGATGAAAAAGAAAAAAAATAACTCTCCTGGGGGGTCAATTTTGAACCACGCGTCCAGAAGGGTCTCCCTGGGGGTAGGGAAGAGCTGTAGGAGAGAAAAAACTCCTGACCAGATTGTCATGTGTGCGAATTTTGAGAGGAATAAGAAAGTGTAAATGCTGACATCAAAGTTTTCCCAAAAGGAAAAGCCTTTTTGGGCCAGATGCTCTCTTGCAAAAACCTTCAGGGTACGAAAAAAGAGGTGCTGGGGCAAACCTTGCAAGCCGGGATTGGAAACGGAAGGGACGCAGTCCCCGGATCACGGAAGGAAGGGGGTAATAGAAAAGGTAAACCTGATTCTGGGAAATGGGAAGCGTCTTAATGAGCAAGGAAAACATTCATCTGGAAGTTTGTAAATTCCAAACCGATGGAAAACTCTGAAAAAAAAAAAATAGGAAAAACCGTTACGACAACGTCAGGAAAGGGGGGGACAATTCTCCTCGGGCGAAAGGGACACACCATCGGCGAAAAAAAATGGGAAAACGCAGGAGCCGACTGGTTCGAACACCCAGTGAATAAAGGAGGCCTTTTGGGGTACCTGAAAGCGCAGGTGGTGAAAACGAAGACTCGAGAAATTCCAATGTCAAAACCGAAGGTCCGGCATCACCAGTGGCGCACGGGGGAAGTGCCGGGGAGGGCGCCCCGCGCAAAGAAGGGGAACACCAAAAGAGTTGAGAAAGCCGGAAAAGGGGGTGTGCAATCAAGGGGAAAAGAAAAACCGGGCGGAAGGGGCGTCGGCAAAAAAAAAATGGTGGCGGGCGGCAAAGGGGGGAAGACGCTGAAAAAATTCACAAAATGGCAAAAAAAAAAAAAACGAACAACAGAAATGTCTCGGGGGCCCCTGCGGGAGATACGAGGACCGTGCGGGAGGAGGAAGCCAAGAGGTTTCCAACCAGGGGACGAAACCATGCGGGTTGCGGGTTAGGGAAAAGTGGTCCCCCACAGGATTAGGATTGCAGCAATCGACAGAGGGGGGGCCGCTTTGGAGGGGACGAAGGAGGGAGGGAATAAGGTTGGCGAAGGGGAAGGGGCGAGGGAGGGGGCGAGGCGAGGGGAACGTGGGTAGGGACAAGTGGTATGAGGGGAGGTGTTGTAAGAAAGGAAGGCAGGCAGAGGGAGCCGCCACAATGCCACACCCTCCACGAAAAAAGGGGGGTCGCCGGACCCAACACTTCTCTCGGGGGGGTGGTTCCCTGTGAGTCCACGCTCAAAATGTGAGAGAAGAACCTAAACCAATTGGGTTCCTCGACCAGAGACCTGAAATGTTGAGAAAAGGCGGGGGGGGGGAAGAAAAAAACAAGCCCTTAAATGAAATGAAGAATGAAGGGAATTCCGTTCATTGAAGCGCCAGGTCGTCCCAGCAGGGACCGGCGTCCTTCGGAGGACAGAATGGCCCTCGAAGGACCAGCGGAAGGAGGCTTTGCAAGCAATTCAAGATTTTCTAAACTCATAAACAAGAGGGAAGAGGGTTAAAGCGAAGAGACCCGGGGGGGCAAAACTCGAAAGCCGAGAAAGAATGAAACCGCGCGCACAAGAAGGGGCAGCATCGCCTGGTTTTGATACGATCTGCGCCAAAAAAGAAAAAAAGGAATGCTCAGGGGGTTAAAAGAGGCAGAAGGGGTTAGGAAGGGGGGGGAAAACGGATTGGGGGCGGGGTTTTCCAGTTTCTCGATGAGGGGTCATCCACCAAGTACACTTTTTCTCAGGAGGACTGATGTGATTCAAGAGGAAGGAGAATTCGGGCCAACCTGGGAAAAGGGAGAACGAATGAAGGAAGTCCCCCCTTACTCCATCTGCAAAAAATGTATTCCCTGGCTCGATATGGGGAGTAAAAGTTAGCCGGGAGAGGAGGGGGTCATCCAGAGAAGTGGTGGTGGAGTAACCAAAAAGGAGGGGTTTAAAACGCAACGCAACAACTTCTGGGAAAAAAAAGGTTCTCAAGACAACAAACCTCCCCCATTAGAAGGTTAGGCGGAAGAAAAAGCAGAGGAGAAAAAGGTGCAGAGAAAAAAGCTCGAGACCATGTAAAAGAAGGAAAAAACTTCTTTTGGAGGGCAGCGGCCAAGCGAAGATGGGGAACGTTTCTAACCGGAGGAAACGGAGACCGGGGGGAAAACCAAACTTAGAAGTTGATCGTTTACCCAGCACTAACAAAAAAGAGGCTACTGGCCCCTCTTCGCGGCTTTGGGCAGGATCGGAAGGAACGGGGCCAAAAAAAAAATCGGAAAAAAAGAGCAGCTGAAGGTAGTCCATGAAAAAAAAAAACTGAATCAGAACTTCAAGCCGGGGCAACAAAAAAGGGCCCCCGCCGTGGAGAAACGGCAAATGCCAGATGGGGGGGGGGGGAAAGGCGAAATTTGTGGAGGAATAAAAAGCATACCACGCCCCTTTGATGTCCAAAACGGGGAAAAGGGGGGAACGGAATTACGTCCGGGGGTTGCCGGCCTTTCTTTGGACGAAAAGTAGTCTGGGGGATGGAAAGCCCCGCTTGAAAAAAAAAAAACGAGAAGTTGCTTCGTCGTTTGGGTGCCAGGGGGAAGAATTCAGGAGCGCGCGATTTTCGGGAGAGAAAAGCAAACCGGCTGAAAAACTACACCCAGCGGAAACTAATCGGTGACCCGCCCTGCATATTTAAGTGCAACTTTGCGTCGGGGGGGAAGGGAAAATCGATGATCAAGGAGTTTTTTTGTCGAAGGACGGAGACATGAGAAACTTTTTGGTGAGTCGATGCCGCTTCGATAAAAGGGGGGGGAGGAACCCTTCATAGTCCAGAATGAGATAGGTGATCGCCAGCGGCAGGGGCACGAGAAATTGGGGGTAGCGGGGGGGAATTGGAGAACTGACCCGCGGTCACGGGAAGATGGGACAAAGGGGGGAATGCCCAGTTCAACCTTGCGAGTTTCCCGCCTAACCGGTCTCCAGCAGGGGAAACAGAAAGAGGTTAGAAAAGGCGAAGTAGAGGAACGCACGCCTTGGAGAGTGAAGAGGGAAAAAAGGAGGGCGCTTGAAAAGGGAAAGAACTTGTTCGAATCAGAGGAACGGGAGGGGGCCCCCCCTCGCAGGGGGGGGGGAGGCGAAGAAGCAGAAGAGACGCTGCCGCAACCTTGTTCAAAAGGGAAACGCGAAGCGGTTGAGAAAGAAAGTGGGAGACGCCCGTTTCAGCACGACTTCGGCTCCGGAGAAGCGATCAACAACAAAGGAGGAGGAGAAAGGGAAAAAGGGGCGCAAACCAAAAGGGTTCCTGAAAGGCGCACAAGAAAAAATTCTGTCACCAAAAGGGGGTCCAGGGGGGAAAAAAAGGGAGGAGGGCAGCGCTGGAAAGGAAATGATTCGGGAGAGGAAAGAAAGAGGAATTCACCGTGTGAAGTTCCGCTCGAAAAGGGTAAGTCCATTTTCACAAGCGAGATTGAAATAAAAAGAAAGCGAAATGGACGGGCCAGCAAGAGTATTTCGCCCCTGATACGGAAAAAGGCACGAGTTTTCGTGAACAAAAAGCTTTAGAAAAGCGGAGAAAAAAACTCCTCCAATGGGAAATGACACTGTGGGAAAGCGCAGCAAGCCGAAGGAACCCCATGAACCTCTAAAACAAAGGGGGCTTCGAATTGGCGATCACCTATCAAAGGCTGTGAGATTGGGACAGAGAGACCAATCAAACCAATAAACAAAAGCTGAATTAATTAGACAAATCATGAGGTGAAGTCTCACTCATCCTACAAAAAAAGAAGAGAAGAAAGTGACCACCCACGGAGGAAGAGTTCCAGATAAAAGAGAGGCCAAAAGGTTTGAAGATGGGGGGAAAAAGGTTGAAGGGAAGGTGGGGGAGAGGCCAGCGATCCCCTTTTTCTCAATCCGAAAAGCCGAAGTCAGAAGGCTTTCCGGAAAGAAGGGAAAGCCACAACGGGGTTTGAAAATGGTCACTAAAAAAGGGGAGGGTCGCAGCACGAAAAAGCTTTCCGTCTTCCAGGACGACGTGGAGCCTGCCAAAAAGATACGGGCCATACTCGCGAACAATCAAGGTCGTTGGGGGGAAAAAAGGGGGGGTTCTCAGAAGAGAATGGCCACCAACAAAAAAAACTGGAAGGAGGGGGGGACGAGGGATCGGCGTGCGAAGAAGCGGTAAAGAGAAGAGGAAGTTCCTTCCATCACAATTTGTCATGGAAGACTGGCTTCGGAAGTTTTCCAAAGAATCGGAGGCCCCAAAGGAGAAAAGCCCGCGAAAAAGAGCAGGGGCGAAAAAGACAAGCGCCAAGGATTGCGGTAAAGCCGGGTGGAAGCGGGAAAAGTGTTAGGGGGGGGGGGAGAAATAAATTATAAGTTAGACTCGGGGCAAGGGGGACCTTAAAGCAGGGGAGAAAATGGCCGCCTCACTCCAAGAGGAGGGTGGCAAGACGGGAAAACGTTTGTTCCCGGTGTCTGAGGTGGGTTGAGGGAGGAAACACTTGGGGGGCGCATGCTCGGGGGGGGAGCCGAAAATCAAAAGTAATCCTGAAAAACGGGGCGGAAAAGGGTTTTTGGAGGAGAAAAAGCCTGTTTGGGAAAGGGGGGAAAGTAGAAAGGGGGGGGAAAGAGAAGCCGGGACAAGGCGTACTTTTAAGGAAAAGGGATCGCCCAAGTTCGAAATACAAATGAAGAAGGGGGTGAACTGGTTCGTTCATTCAGGCTCTTAAAAGACCATTAGGTGAGCCGTCGCCACCGCTCCTGACACCTGAGAACATTCCAAAGGAAATTGGAAAAAAGGGAGCTAGGGGAACCACGGAAACCCGCTAAATACGAAAAAGAAATCACTTCCCACCAAAGGAATTTTTCTACAAGGGGTTTGTCCGAGTTAAGCAAGCAGAGAGGGGCAAGAGCAGGGAGAGCAAAAAAAAAAACCAGGCTCTAAGGCATATCGTCTGTCCCCCAAAAAAGGGCCTCTTAGACAGTGGGTTTGGAAGTAGATTTTGGCAGGACCCGGGAACAAGGAAAGAAGGGGCTTTTAAAAGGGGACGATTTTCCGAATAATCGGAAGTCGGTGGAGAAACCGACGGAAAGCAGAGACGAAATTTTCGCTGGACCGGAATGGCCCATTTCGGGTGTCGAGACTAACGGAGGAGACGAAGGCGCGGCCAGCTTCAATTCCGGTTGCTCAGAAGAGACCGTCGTAAGGGTGGGAGGGAAATGGTCTCTGGCTCAAGCCCGTGTCGAAAAAAGGGCTTTTGGTTTCAAAAAAAACATTCTGCAGAAAGGACAACTTTCAGACAGAGACACACAGGGGAAAAAACATCGAAAAGACAAAGCGAGCTGGGGGAGGAAACGACACCAGTGGTGGGAGAGGAAGTTGTGGCACGTGGCAAAAGAGAAACCGAAACACAGCAAAAACCACAGGGGGACGTGAAAAAGCGAAACAAAAAAAAGCTGGGGGGAATCGATTCGCTGAACGCAAGAGGAAACCATGGGGAAAAAGAGACCCACCAGAACCACAGAAGGCTGGGCCGGAGAGAAAAAATCAGTTTTGGGGGGGGGGGGGGGGGAAAAATACAGGGGGGAAGTTGGGGAATCACGGAATTTCGAGGCCCTCATGGAACGGGCAAGAAAAAAAAAGAAAAATCTTTGGGTTTGAGTTAATGGAGGAAGGGGAATGAATTGGCGGGGGGGGGGGGGCCTGGGATTCGGTACCAGGCGACCACCCGCAAGGGGGTGCCGGGCGATCCAAATGAATGGGCAACGATTTTCAACAAGGAAAAGGGGGGACCCTGAAAAGGATGGCTTCAAAGAGTCTGTGGGGTGGTGATGGGGAGCCAGCAGCCGAGGGTCCAGGGATTCACAGCTGGAGAAAACAAGGTGCGGAAAGGGCGAACGTGGAGGGGCGGGGAACATTGAGAAAGTCTCGAGATTCGGGGTCCCGGAAAAAGTGGGGGGGGGCGTGAAGGAAACTTTTATCTTGGTTAGCACGGGAGCAAAAAAATGCAGCGCTGCCATTTT
>Ga0179591_1383222_pt1 | contig 14449 bp, 18 predicted proteins | sample CZOMad2_1_08_16f_FD_182891 | JGI IMG/M metagenome (GOLD analysis project Ga0179591, IMG submission 182891) | Vadose zone soil fungal communities from Angelo Coast Range Reserve, California, USA - CZOMad2_1_08_16fungal (PacBio error correction) | ecosystem: Environmental > Terrestrial > Soil >...
GGGAAAAATTCTCATGAAATGTGCGAACACCGGGGCAAGCGGGGAGGATCTTCGCGTGGGAAAAAAAGGGTCTGCGGGTTTTGGAGAAGGGGCGGAAGGGGAAAAAAAGGAAAAGGTGCAGGGGGAAATGTGCTTCGTTAAAAAAAGGTGGGCAAGGAGGAGCGTGGATTTCGGGCCGCAAGGGGAACCATCCTGTTGGAGAGAGAAAAGTTTTTTCAAGAGAGAGAAAAAAAAGGACTGGCTCCTCGAAGCGGAAAGGGACCAAAAAAACAATGCCAGAGAATCGGCAACGCAACAAGCCCGATGTGTTCTAAGGGCCGGTATCCGGGGGAGAGTTGAGAACTGCTGCGGAAAGCTCTCAAGGGAGGTGTTTTTTGTAGGAAAGATCTCATCGCCGGGGAAACGGGAGAGACGAGAAAGGGATTCACGATGATGGATGCCGGGCGGAAGACGCTCTTGACCCTAGAGGGAAAAGCATCGATCGCAGTGAGGGGGAAAAAAAAAAAATAGCGGTCCGTTTGGGGGACGGGAGGCCGTTCGCCTGCGGAGGGGAGTCAACATCAAAAGACGGCTTTCTCGCTCGAGCCGCGTCGTCGACAAAGGAGGGTGCCGCGGAGGAGTTGTCTTCGTTCTCTGGAAGAGACGGGGGGAGGGATTCGCGGGGGGCGAGGGGCGGAGCGGGGGAAGAAAAAAAGTTAAAAAAAGTCGAGGCCAAAGCAAAGCGTAGAAGGCGTCCGTGCGGGGGCGGCAATTCGCTTCACGAAATAGGGGGGAAGGAATTCCCAAGGGTGCCTTTGAAAGGTCTCTGTTGGTGGGGTAGACTAAGACCCGCGCGGGAACAGTGCCAGCTCCTTCTTGGACAATTCAACTTTCCTATCAGAGGGAGGCTGGTAGAAAGGTCCTTATCAGAGGGGGGGGTCCATGGTCAAGCGATCGACGGGGAAAAGCTTCTTGAAAAAAGACGGTCTCCGCGCCGTCTGGAGGGAAATTTCACGAGAAAGGTCGCAAAGCGCGCGCTCTTCGGGGGAAGGCATCGGTATCGGGGGGGGGAGTCGTGCTGAGCAACGATAAAAGAAAATCCTCTCCGCGGAGGGGGAACCAGGCCTCTTGTTACGGGGGGGGAGAACCGATTAAGGAGATCCGTAAGGAGAGAACCTGTGGAATATAAAAGAAGAGACTAAGGGGGTAAATATCGAAAAAAAAGAATGTTTCCGGAAAGAAAAAGAGGGGTTGCTTTCTTCCATAAGTCGAAGGCGGGAAAAGAAAGAGGACGTTCTTAAAAGAGCTCAAAAAGGCAAAAAGGAAGGGGATAACACTCAGGGCCAAACGCGCCAAGGATCCTACGAGGGGGAAAAAAAAAAATCTTGCGAAAAGGATAGGGAAAGGAGTGTTCCCTCCAACATAAGTGAAAAGCGCCCGGAAGGGAAACACCTCTCGCTCTTTCATGCTTCGCCAGAGTGTTCGGTGGGGGGCGTAAGGCTATTTGAAATCGAAGCCCGAAGGACGACAAAAGATGGCTAGGCCAGAAAATCACCGTAGACGACCTCCGACACAAGGGAAAAAAGCGTCCCGAAGAAGGAGAAGGGCGTCGAAGGGCCGGAAGGGGGGAAAATCGAGGTGCAGTAATTGGGGGGCTGATAACCAGTTGGGGAACTTAAAAAAAAGAGGGGGGCAACGCCTATTACCGCAAGGGAGAAAAAAGGGCAAACATTCTCAGAAAAAGGAGGCGAGGTCGGTGAAAAGCTGGAAGGAGTAACGATCTAATCGCCAAAGATCATCTTGCACGCTATCCTGGATAACTGAGTGATTGTTCTGGGGAAGGGGGAGAGGGGGAAGGGAAGGAGAACTCTGGGAGAATCACCTGGTCTCAAAAAAATTTGCCGTAGGGGAGATCTTCCTAATTGGGGGGGTTTCGTCTAAAGAGTGAACCGGGAAAGGAGGGACGCTCTGCGACAAGGGGGATATGGTTTGACCGCCGGGGGGGATGGAGGGGGAGGGCTCGCATCAAGGGATACGAAAAAAAAAAAGTATGAGCAGGGGAGGCAGAAAAGTCAAAACGCCTTTACTCGGGGGAAAGGAAGCCGTGTTGCCGGGAAGGAAACAGGGGGTTCGCTTAACACGGGAGGGGGATGCGGGAAAATCGGGGGTGATGGATGAGGCATCCCAGAAGGGGCCAAATAAGGGCTTCACTGGTCGGGCGAAAAAAATGGCGCGGAAAAGCTGCTGGGTCACTGGAGGAGAGAAGGAAACTCGGGGGACTCTGTTGGGGAAGGGGCGAGGATAAAATGGTCTCAAAAAAACTTTCAAAAGAAAGCCACTGCGAAAAAAAGGAGTGCAGTTTTGCGAGAGGATGACGCCTAAAAAGGGGGTATTGGAGGACCCTTAAACAAGAAAGGGCTCGCTATCCTGCAGGGGAGGGAAAGAAAAAACTCAAGGTCCGCAAGAAAATACGTCCTTTCATCGACCTGCAAGGGGTGAGCTTTGTTCGGAAAAGATGGAGGGGGAGCTGTTTCCGGGAAGAAAAAAGGTCGTGCTGGGTGGGGGAAGAGGGAAGCTCTCGAGGGGAAGTACAACTGCAGGGAGGAAGAGGACTAAACGGAGGAAAAGGGAGGCGAAGTCCCAGAAGCCGCACCTTCAGGGCGGGGAAGGGGCTATTCTAAAACGCGCGAAGTGAAAGTTTTAGGGAATCCCAAGAAGGTCACTTTGTCAAAAAAGGACGGAAGGGGGGGGCTGGGGGGAGAAAACAACAACAAACGGGAGGGGGGACACTAAAAGGTCATACATCGTAACACGAGAAAATACCAATTGGAAAGGAGGTTCTATCTAACTTCAGGATCTTGTAGGAAGAGGGGGGAATGCTAAAACTCTCTGGAGAAGGGGAAAAGGGGGAATCCGGTACGACATACATCCTGGACCTTGAGACAAAAGAAGAGGCGGGGTATCTCTACGGATCATTTCTTCCATAAAAAAAAGAGGGGGGAGCCGCAGAATTTGATCTACCGAAAGGGAATACAAAGCAGAGGAGGGATCGCGGCCTGCAAGGAGGTAAAGGACCGCGCCAAGGAGGGAGGACCCTTAGAGTAAATTCTGTCGACAGAAAAAGGAGAAAGAGGACCTTGGGGAAGAAGGAAACAATCCAAAAAGAAGAACACTAGGAGGATGATCGCCAAACTGAAAAAAAGGGACCGGCGCACCGGTGTGAAAAGGGACCATTTGTCACCGACCGCTTGAAACAGCGGATAAAAAGTAATCGGGAAGGAAACGGTCGCAAGAGCCGCGGAAAGAAAAAATTAGGGGAGAAGGGGAAAAAAGGGGGGGCCGCTTACTCTTAAGGGGGCTCTCCATCGGGGGGGGGGGGAAGAAAAAAGGGGAGGATGAAAAGGCCGCAATACCTTGTACGCGAAAAAGGGAAGTTCGGCAACCAGGTAAGAAGAGCTTTCAGCAAAAACGCGTAAACGCGTGGGGGAAAATCGGGAAAAAAACCTTGCTGTCAGTGTCGCATAGAAATTGGCTTCGCGCAAACAAGAAAGGGGGATTCCCCTCAGGGGAAAAATTTCATGTCAACCAAAGCGTCAGCCGCAAAGGAAAAAGTCACCATGGTAGCCGAAAAGTCGCAAGCCGCAAAAGGACGGGGGGAGGGCTCTATGACCTTGATTCTCAGGGGGGGGATCTTAGAAAGTCCACGAAAAAGAAAAAAAGCGTCTCTCAACGGCACGGAAAACCCCCCCCCACAGATGAGAAAGGGAAAAAGTGTCTGGGGATAGAAAATAAAGCCGCATACGAAGGGAAAAAATCACCGGGAAGGAAAGCTTTTCTAGCATGGGGGGGGGAAATTTGAAAGGAGGTCCAAATAAAAGTTGTCTATGATAGAAAGGTGGAGCGGAAACGCCAAAGAAAAGGGAAAGATGATTTGCAGGGGGGTCTCTCCGCGGCGACGCATGAGTCCGCGGCGCAAAAAGCTTGGAGGTAGCAGTGCGCCGAAAGAGACATCGCCCGAGAAAATTTTTAGGAGGGGTCTAACTGCAAGGAGGGGGAGAGGCATCAAAAGCGCGGTCAAAAGAAAACCGGGTGAAGTTCATTTGCGGGGGATTACCTAGAGGGGGGGGGGGTCCTAGCGCAGAGAGGGGGAAGTGGGGCGCACTCCTGGGGAAGGAAATTGGGAAGGAAACTCGTTTTGACAAATCGGGGGGGGAGGTGAAGGGGGAGGAAGCATCAAAAAATTTTCCTGCCGGGAGGGGGGGCTCTTCAATCAAAAAGGTGAGCTCTGACTCGACAAGAGAAGAAGACCGTAGCGTTTCTGGGGGCGGATCTAATCAGGAGGGAGTTGGCCTACTCCAAAGGGAGGCTCAAAGGGGTCGAAGGGCGGATAAAGGAGGGTCCCTAAGCCGGGTCGCATCGAATATATTAGTGCTATTACAAGGCGGGGGCACAATTACGGCGAGCTAAGGGGCTCGACGTCCCACGTCCCGAAGGAAGGATTCCCACCAAAGGGAACGAGTTTACCTTTGCTTTGGGGAAACGGATAAAAAAAGGTCAGACAACGGAGAATACTATTAAAAAACCGCTGAGGAAAAAAGCTCGCGAGTTCCGCCGAGGGATAGTCAGGGGGGAGAGGAAAAAAGGGTTCATTCCGAAAAGAAGAGGACCTGAGGGCGAAGCGTGAGCAGGGGCGAAAGGAGATCTCGGCCACTGCGAAAAAAATAATCATTAAATCGCGAACTTGTCTGAAAAGATCTTCGAGGAATTGGCCCAATGCAGAAAGGAAAATGCCGAGGGGGGGGGAAACGGTATTCCGATGCGAATAAAAGAGGGGAAGCAAAAAAAAAAGGAGAGAGCAGGGGAAAGTGTGCGCGAAGGGGGGAAAAAATATGGACAAAGACGCCTCTACCTAAAAAGGGCCCGATCGCCGAGGGGAAAGCGTGGCGCGAACCGGAGGGGAAAAATACGCCCCTCAGAGGGAAGAAAAGCCTTCTAAGGGGAACGACAGGGGGGAAACCATACAAAAAATCAACGTTCGACGCAAGGGAGAGGGGGGGGGAAGAGAAAGCGGCGGACCGAAAAATGTTTTGTACGGCACGAGTTTCTTTGTCCGCCAAAAAGGCAAAGGGGGGGAAAAAAAGGAAAAAAGGCGATCGAGAGGTGGAGGACCAAAAAGAGGCAACGAGGATCCCGGATAAAAGGGGAAGGATCAGCCAAGCTGGTAGGAGGAAGAAAAGGAAAAAGGCCGTTACGGCGAAAAGAAATCGGGACTAGTCCGGAGAAAAAGGACGCCGAGCAGGGCAGGGGAAGGGCAACCGAAAGTATACCGGCAGGAAACCATCGGTAGGTCGCGCGTAGGGATCTCGAGTCCGAGGGGGTTAATTTGGTCAGAAAGAGGAGGGACCAAAAGCCGGTTTCAGAGGAGGGAACCTGGGGTTAACGAAACAACAGGCATTGAGGAATAGAACTTGGGCAAAAAAAGAAAGATGCCGCCAGGCGGAAAAAAGAAGAATCACCGAGCGCAAAAGGAAACTTGTCAAAACGTCAAGTAGAAGGGAACCAACAAAAGTGGCAAAACACCAAAAAAGCGTAAAAGAAAAAGCCAGCTGTGCCCGCGGCACCCCCTCAAAGCAGTTCATGTAAGGAGACGGACAATCTCCAGAAAGGGGGGAAAAAGACGAGAAAGAGGGATTTGGGGGGCGAGAAAAAAATCCAAAAAATTACCCGAAAGAAAAAAAGCCCGCAAAAAAAGGAGGGGAAAGGGGACCGGCCATAATTCCCTCAAGGCTCAAGAGAAATGCTCAGCCATTGTGGGTGGAAGGGGCCTGAGGAGGCGATCTCGGCAACCGGAAAGAGTGCCGACAGCTTACAAAATCGAAAGACGCCCCGCAACAGCGACCATTTAGAAAGAAAAAGGAGGATGAGAAAAGAGAGGGGGTAGATGGTTGCCTGGGCGATAAAAAGGGGGGGGATCAAGCTATGTCGGAAGGGAAAAAGAAAAGATGGGGCGAAGAAAATTGTTCCGTGAGGGAAAAAAAACCTCACCCTGGCTGGCGCATTGAGGGGAACAAGCGCCCTGATGGAATTCTAAAAGGGTTCCCATATTATTGTTTGGGGGAAAAGGAGAGAGAGGGGGGGGGGCAAAACGGGAGGGCCATCACGACAAAGAGGGAAAGGGCAGCAATACGAGAAAGGGGTTCGAGAATAGAAAAGGAAGCCGGTTGAGGGGGGAAAAGGGGGGGGAATCTGCTGCGCTTCGAGTGGCAACAGGTGGCTGAGGGGGGGACCAGTTATCTGGATTCTTCTTTGAAAAAAAAGGAGACGTGAAGGGTGAGGAGTGCGGCAGAGGGAAGAGACTGGTTCCTCCAAGTTCTATTACGCCATAAGGGGGGAGGGGAAGTGTTTTTCATCGATAGAGGGCAGGGGATCCGCGGGCTGGAGAAGCGGCCAATGCAGGGAAAAGGAGATAACAGAACATCCCGATGGGGAGAAGGGGGGGGGTATCGGAGGGGGGGAGGTGGGCTACGCCGTCAATTCTTCTTCAGATCGGGAGACGTGTGTTGGGGGGGGAAAACGAGCGAAATCGATTTTTAGAAAGGAAAGGACTTCACCACTTGGAGGAAAACGGCTGATGATGAATCCAAAAGGGGGCTCCTCTCTCCTTGGCCAAGGGAGAAAAAGCCTCTATCGGAAAGCGGCCGTTTTGGTTGAGGAAGGGAGAAGTCGGAAAAAAAAGAACTCGGTCCTTCAACAAAGAGGGAGGGGAAAAAAAAAAAAAAGGTCCTCCCGCAGAAGAAATCGAAAGAGGGAGAAGGGTATGTCTTCTGTCAGAGGGGAAAAGAAAACGTCGTGGACTAGGGGAAGAGTGGGGTCTGATTTCTGGGCCGGGGCAGGCACAGCTTTGAGATCGGGGGCCGCTGGAGGCGTTCAGGGGATCGGGGAAAATGAAAACGCTTCACTAGTACTATTGGAAAAAACGTTAATTGCAAAGGGGGGGGGAAGGTCAGGTTCTCTAAAGAAATCGAGACACTACCCCTCGGAAAAGAAAGGGGGACCGGGAGTGGCCTGCAAAAAAGGGGAAAGGAATCGAGTGACTTTAATGTCAAGAAAATTATCACCTGATGAAAAAAAAGGGGGGGAGGGGCCTCGATCGAAAGGAAGGGGAGGATCCTCGCCTCAGCACCGGCAGAAAGATTTAACCGTTTCTCGGAAAAAAAAACGCGCTCGGCGTGCAAAAAAAAAGGAAAGCGCCGTCGTCAATAGGGTAACAGACGTTATCGCTAGGGGAGGAAAGAGACCCAACGAAGGAACATCGGACGCGTCGTGGCGGGAAGAGGGAAGGAATCGGTGAGTGGGTCGAGAGAGCCTGGAGGAGCGGACAGCAAAGTCAACCTGGGGGAATCTCTCAAGCTGGGAAAGGCGCCCTCTTCCGGGGAGCACGCGAGCCAGGGGGGTTTTCCTGACTAAGGGGGGTGCTGTCTGCCAAAGGGAGAAGCTAAAAACGAGGAAAGGGAAGGCATGGAACACTGTCGGCGCAGGACTCGCCTGGGTGAAAAGGAAGACAATCAATTGCCCGCGGAAGATCGGGTGGAAGCCGATTTGTAAAGGGGGGGGCGTGCTCGGGAAAGAAAAAAAAAAGGAATGGGGCGGGGGGGGAGACTCCCATAAGGGGTCGGCCGCTCCTAAAAAAAAATCGAACGTCGGAGGCAAATGGGAAAGCCCTTTGGGTCGGGGACGCGATATTGGTTTCGAATGGGGGAAGATCTCGGAAAGGGAAGAAGGACAGCCCGCTCAAATGGAATAGGACGATTCCTAGGGGAAATAAAGACGGTCGACAGCACTCCTGAAGAAGAGGGGGGGAAAGGGGGCAGGAAAAAAATTGCTGAAAATGATATATGCATCTTTAAAGAACGGTTGGGCACGAAACATTCAGGGGGGAGAAACCAAGGGAAAGAAGGAAATGACCTCCTTACTAATGTCAAACATCTGCGCAGCGCAAAGGAATGGCATTTCGTTTTCTTGGAAATTCTTCTTCAGGGGGGGAGGGGAATGGAGAAGGACCCGCGGGTAGGGGAAAAAAGAAATGAGTCTCTGATCCGGGAAAAATTTTGCGTGGAAGGAGTATTCTACTTGAGAAATAGGTGCTAATCCAGGGGGGGGGAGAGCAAGGGAAATCGAGGGTTCGTCTAAACAATCTTCTTTACCGGAAAAAAAGGGAAAAATCTCGGACTCTTCGAAAGAAGGGGGGAGGGAATTATTTGCCCCGCGGTGTAATCAACCTTGAAGGGAAGGGAGAATCATCAACCAAAAGACCGCAAGGCTGAAAGGAGAAAAGCAACGACGGGTCGATTCTAAAACTCCGGTGAGGGGGGTGAGGCGAGGAAGACTGTTTCCGAACTTGCCAAAAGGGTTGAACGCTGGAGGGGGGGGGGAGGAGGAAGCGACTCTGGTGGGGGGGTAGAAAATGGCGGCTCCCCTCCGGGGAAAGAGGAGGAGAACACTTTCGGAGAAAAGAAAATGGAACGCCTTATAAGGAACCGGGCTATTGAAATGACAGTTTAGAACTATACTAACTTCTGGCGAGGAGAAGGGGGGGGTAGTACAGCGGAAAGGGGGAAACAAAAAGGGGGGCTCAAATTTCACACCGTGGAGGCCTTTCACAGAAAGAGGGGAGCCAAATCATAGGCGAGGGAGGGCTCGTAAAACGCTGGCTTGTTTCGAGGGAAATACCCTGACAGCTCGACGACGAGGGAAGGACATGTTCGACGAATCAGGTCGCGGGGGCCTGAAATCTACGGAAAGGAAGGAAGCGATCCATCCTGCCTGTGGTGGATAACAAGAGGGGGGGGGACTTGTGGAAACTCTAGATAGGTGGCTGTGTGTCCCCCGAAAAAAAGGAGAGCGAAAAAAAAAAAAAAAAAGCCCCTCACCACGCGGGGAGGTATTCAATTGAGGAGGGGGAGGGACGCTGGAGTCGAACGCCGAACCAAAGAGGGACGCCACCTTATTTTGGAGAAAAAAAGAGGCTGCCGCCCGGGAGGAAAGGTTCCCGAAGTTAAAAGCGCCCAGAGAAAGGGGGGGGAAGTGGGTGCACGAGGAGTGGGGGCCTGAAGTTGTCGAGAAAACAACACAACAACGGAGGAAAAGAGAAAAAAAGGGAGAGATCATACAGCTAAGGCAGCCCCTCGATCAAGAAAAAAGGTCCGGACTAAACTGAGGGAAAGGTGGACTGAGCCTTTCAGGAAAAAAAAGGGGGCGTTCCTCGAGGGGGAGTTCGCCTCCCTTGAAAAAAAAATACATATATAAAAGACCAGCCGCAGTGGGGGGAGTTTCGAAACTATATCATCGTCGGAAAAAAAAAAGGATGCCGCGCGGAAAAAGAGCCGATTGATCTAAAGTTCGAACCAACGAAAGGGGATAGCTGGGCAAGAAGATGGGGTACGTCGATGCAGAAGGAGGGGGGTTCGAGGGGAGGGAAAAAAAGGAGTGAAAAGAGTGGATCAGCGAGGAGAGACGGGGCTGCACAATGCATTTCGAACGCGAAAAAGGGGAGCCGGAGGAAGAGGAGCTGATCGCAAAGAAGAGACTAGTATTAAGGGAGAGAACTGGGGGGGGGGTTCACCTAAAAGGGACCTAACGCGATCGAGCCAGACCGCGGGAGGGAACAAGGTCAGGGCAAAAGGCCGCTGGGGGCAAATCCTTTGCTGAGGGAAAAGGGGGGGGGAAGGGCGAGGGGGGCGAAGGCAAGAACCAAGTAAGGGGGGATGCCGGAAAGTCGGAGGACCTTTGCCGCGAAATTTCAGTTAAAAAAAGGGCGTCATCGAAAAAAAAAGAGGGGGAAAAGTCGTGTGAATCGCCGAGAGGGAAGCAGCCGGCGGGGCTTTTCGCTATGAAGGGGGGGGAAAAAATGGCCGGCAAGCCAACGTGGACTACCAGGCGGCGTCAATTCATTCGAAAAGGGAAAAAAGGCTTTCTGCAGAGGAAAAAGAGAACTTGAAAAAAGGGGTGTAGCCGAAACAAAGGAAAAGCGGCAGGCAACCCGTCACCTCTTCATCGGGGGGGAGCTTATCAAAGAAAATTGGGCTCCGTCCTCCTGAAAAGCGTCACTCACCAAGAAAAGGGGGGGGAGACTAATCATATGACCAGCAATGAAAGGATTATATCCGATATAAAAAATTTCCGCCTTGTTTTGATTTTGTGTGCCAGAAAAAGAGATTTTTGCTCTTGCGCCGGGGAAAGGGGAGGCCCATTTCGGTATATGAGGGGGAGGGGAGAAAGTTTCTATTTACTAGACAAGAGAGAAAACGCCATGACTGTTTTCGGAGGAAAGATGGGCAGGAACTTCGAAGCAGAGGGGACTCGCTCAGTGGCGTTTGTGGCGGCAGGGGAAGGGAGCGCTGTCATCGCCGAGGAAAGTTGCCTGCTGGCTACTGAGAGATCGAAAGGAAAGGACCTGAAACCACGGGCTCCAGAAGGGGGAGGAGTTTGGTGAAGGAAAGGGGAGCAAGGGCAAGGGTAGGTGGAAGGCGCCAAAGGAAAGGGAAAAAAATCCGCTGCGTTCGGGAAAGGTTTGGAAAATCTTCGGCGAGGGGAACGAAAAAAATTGGATGGGGAAAGGGCATGTGGACCGGCGAGCCGTGAAAAAGAGACATCTGGACCTGAAGGAAGGCGACGTTGGCTGGGAAAGCGAAAATCGCTTCGGAAAGGGAAAGGAAAAAATTTAAAACAACTGAGAGCGGGTAAAAGACTTTCCGAAAGCGAGAGTGCGCGCATGACACGGTGCTAATTAAGGACGTCCGCTGAAAGGAGGAGGGAAGAACGCCAAGAAGGATTCGATCAAGGAGGCGGGAAAGCTTGACAGTTTCGGGGGGGGGGTAACGAGTGTCTAGGGGGAGGGACAAGAAGTAGTATAAACTCTATTGACGACGCGTCGCGAGAGGGAAGGCGCGTCTGAGTTCAGGGGGGCAGAAGAAGGTTAACTTGAGGGAAGCAGAAAACGGCTCTTCTCACGCAAGGGAGGGAAAGGGAGCTTGCAAAGGGACGATCTGAGAAAGAAACAAACAAAAAAGGAAAATAACGACACTTTCTGGAGGAAAAAGATCTGCTCGAACAAGGGGGGAAGACAATTCCTCCGTCAAAAAAAAAAAAAAAAAAAAAAGGGGAAGGGGGGTACGATGGAAAAATATAGCACTGAAAAAGAACAACCTGGCAATCATGCCAAAATCCGTATTGAAAGAAAAAAAACAAGGACGCCCGACGGCCGGGACGGACCTGCTTTCTTTCCGCAAGCTATCGCCTCGGGGAGAAAAGAGAAAAGCTCCGAAGGAGGGGCAATCGAGAACAAAAGAGAGGCCGAAAAGGACGACATTGAATCCAGAAAAAAAAGATCAACGTGTAGGGAGGAAAGCGAGTCGAGAAAGCGTAGAAATCATGAAGCTGTTTGACGTAAGGAGGGAAGAAGAATGGGGCAAAGGGTTTACCTCGCAGCGATCGAGGTTCGGACGCACCCAGAGAGGAAAAAAGGGAGCAGTCGTGATCATCAGAAAGCCAGGGGGGGACAAGGGTGACTCCGGAGAGAAAGAAAGGGGACGGCTAACAAGAAAGAGGGGGGGCATAGGTACAAAACACCGAAAAGAACGAGAAATCAATTGGGAATCCGCATTGCCGAGAAAAAAAAAAAAGCGATACCGGCAGGTCAGAAAGGATTGTCGGGTCATGCTCTAGGAAGCGGGGGGGGTAATGGGGGGGGTGCCGGAAAAAAGCGCAAGCGGATCCAGTCCGGGTCCGAGGAGGGACAACGATCATAAAAAATGATGGAGGGGGAAAACTTTTGCGTACCGGAGGAGATTGCCCTATCCGGGACGAAAAAAAAAGACCGAAGGGGGATTTCCAAAAAGGGCACAGCAAAAAAGGGCAAAACCCCGACACCTGTAAAAAGGCATTATATAAAGAGGGGCCAAAGGGGGGATCGAAAAAATCAAAACGGCTTCAAGGAGGAGAGGGGAAATCTAAAGGAATCTGCCTACGCAGGAGAGGGGGGAGGCTAACCGCAGGGGGCCCAGACCTAACGTCTAAGGAAAAAAAGGAAGAAAGAAAAACAATATCTGAACTGTCCACGGGGGAGGGAAAGGGAATTGGTCTCAATGCGCAGCCAGTTTAAAGGGGGGAAGTTTACCGCCGCCCTAAAAATTGAAAAAAGGGGAGCAAACCGGGAGGGGGAATCTTGAACGAAATAAGGAGAAGAGATGGATCGCAGCAACAGCTACCAGTTATCAGCCAGAAAAAAAAAAAACAACGAGGTAGTGGTAAAAGAAAGAATAAATGGTCTCTGTTTGGGGAGGAAAGAAAAAAGAGGGATCAGCTGGGGTGCCGCTCTCGAAGGGGGAGAAGGAGGTTTTCGGGCGCGGAAAATCCCGCAGAAGGAAAAAAGCATGCGAACCAAAGAATGGGGGAGGCCGACATTCCATATATTGTTGGCGGGTGGGATCTCAGAAAAAGTCGGAGGGGCCCAATGAGCCAAATCAAAAAAGCGTCGGGCGTTTGCAAGCAAAAGGAGAGAATACTGCCAGAGAAGGGGGGGGGGGGTTCGATCCACCGGGGGGGAAAGATGGAGAGCAAGCATGGAGGAAGAAGGGGAGTTGTTGAAAACAGGGCGGCGGTGTTTGGGACCAGTTATGACGTGAAAAAGGGGAAATTAACGTGCGCGGGGGGAGGGGGGCTTTGTCTTTTTGGGACGCGGGAGGGGAAGGAGCTCCGGATATTACTCAAAAGAAAGGTAGCGTTGTAAAAGGTTTGTCATCGATATCCGAAACGCAGGGGGGAGGGAGAGGAAGGGGTCGTTATTTGCAAGAAAAAGAGGAAAAAAGGACCAAAAAATCACCGCAGAAACGAGTTGCCGAAAGGTATCCAGGGGGGGGAGGGACTCCCGGGAAAGACGGTCGGCACTGCTTCAAGAGGGGGAGGTTGGAGGAGAAAGAAGGTCTATAGAAACTTCACGCGGGAGAAGATGACGAGCTTGGCTGTATCAAAATGATGATCCCTCAAGGGACGGGGAGAAAGAGTGGCCTATCTGGTTGCCAGGGGGAGGGGAAACAAATCTCTATCGGGGGGGGAGGAAAAAGAAGTCTGCAAAGAAAAGCCCTTCTTGCGCAAAAGAAGAGGGGTCACCAGTCCTCTTTCCCTTTCCGCAAAGGGAGGGGTCCGCGGCGAGAAAAAAAGTTCTGGGCGCTGGTCTGGATGTGGCGGGTCTCGGTCCAGGAGGAAAGGGCCAAAAGCGTTGCTGGTCGGATGAGAAGGGAAATCGGTTCTCCGAGGAGAGGAGGGGGGTCCGCTTACTGCAGCAGGAAAGGGGGGGAGGAGGTCGGAGAAGGCGCTGCACGAAGGGCCGCAGGTATTGGGCCTGTTATTGCCGGGTTGTGCTCTATTTGGAAGAATCGAATACCCGCGAAAGAAGAACGGCATGGGTCCGGCGCAGTGGGGGGGGAGGCCTGGTAGTAGGATCCGCGTGCTGGAATGGGGAAAAGAGGTTCTGATCCTGATGAAAAAAAGGGGGGGGTCGCATTGCCGCGATCATGAAGACTGGCAAAGCTCGCTGAAAAGAGGACAAGGAATTATGCGGGAAAGGGTAGACTGGACTCGTACCAAGAACTCAGAAAAAAAGCTCGGCGAAGAGGGGACCTCGTACTCGACGAGGGGTCTACTCAAAAAACGCCCAAGAGTCAGGGCTGGGAAGGGTCACGATCGGCCGCGTGGAAGGGGGGCGCCGATAGTCATCGGGGAGGCCTTAATGCGCTAAGGTGTCATCGGAAAATCGAGGGGGGGGACCCGGCTGAGGGAAAGGTCAAAAGCCAGGTTTGGCAACAAATCGGGGGGGGGGGTCCTGCCAATTGGGGGGGGAGGGAACAGACTCAAACAGAAAACTGCGCCGGGTCGGAAAGAAAAACTGTCGAGGAGGAGAGCAGACGCCGTTTCAACCGCTTAATAAAATTGCAAGGGGAGCGAAAATCCAAGGGGGGGGACTATGTTTGGAAAAACGCGGAGTTGCTCAGAAAGTCGGTAGGCCGCTTTTCTCCGAAAATAAGTGCCGGGAAAGAGCTCGAGAAAAACAATCGGGCAAGAGGAAAAATGCCAGGAGCAGTTTGCATTTGAAAGAGGGGGGAGAAGGTTCGGGCGATGTCGAAAGGGAGAGACGTTCGCCCGCGGCGAAAGTGCAAGACTATGCCAGCGCTCGATCCAAGAAACAGACCACAAAGAAAAAAAAAAACGCAAGCTGCAGAAAGAAGTCTCATGGCGTCGAAGTGCCGGGGAGAACGAGTCATCCTGTTTCACGAACAGTCATAGGTTACGCTACGGGAAGAGGGATAGAAACTTTAATCCGCAACAGAATAAAAAAAGGGGCAACAGGGAAAGGAAGGGAAAATGCGATTTCGGGGGAAACATGGGGCAGGGAGGGGGATTAGGGGGGGCATGG
>Ga0179591_1200004_pt1 | contig 14446 bp, 10 predicted proteins | sample CZOMad2_1_08_16f_FD_182891 | JGI IMG/M metagenome (GOLD analysis project Ga0179591, IMG submission 182891) | Vadose zone soil fungal communities from Angelo Coast Range Reserve, California, USA - CZOMad2_1_08_16fungal (PacBio error correction) | ecosystem: Environmental > Terrestrial > Soil >...
GGACCAGCTTCAAAAGAAAAGAAAGGAGCGCGGTAACTGGGAGGGGGACTCGAGATCGGGTCTGACCCCTTTGTTTGAATCTGTTAGGGAAAGAATAAGCAAGACTCCTAACAGACCTCGACCGCCGCGCCGAGGGGGGAAAGCCGCCCACCGGGCACACTTCCAAAGCCAAGAAGGTAAATAGTTTGTGGAAATGAATCAGTATCAGATCACCTCTTCGTACCTCCGCACCACCTTGTACGTTACTCACCCAGAGACCTGATGCGACGTTCGGCAGAAAGGCAGGGGCGGAGAGTCTGGGAGGGGGCAACACACACCTAGGGTTGTGAATCGGAACGCCGAACTCCCTCTCTTATAGCTCACAACCGGGGAGGAAAGACACGGGGCCCATCCTTCATCGATTTTGGGTATTTCTGCTCGGAGATAATCATCGAAGCATGGCTAAAGACAACTTCCTTCCAGCAACTTCTTTTTGCTGGACCGAAATTCGTAGAAAAAACCGGGTATCCCCTCGAGGGAACCAGGTGAATGAACGGTACGCGGGGAGGGAACTGCGTTACTCTCAAAGAAAAAAAAGGTCGTCGTACCCTGCATAGGAAGGGGGGGGATTCAGTGAGCATCACCATCGGATTTGAATATTTTTCTAAGGGGCATGGTATCTTTAAGGAATCCTTAACTATCAGATCCATATCATCTCCTATTCAAAGCCGAATAAGTGAGCGGGGGACCGAAAATAAGGAAAGCAGTCATCTTTCCCAGATCAGGGAAAGAGTCTGGTCCTGGCCTTAGACGAACTTTCGGGGGGGGGATTTAAACTATCTGAGACAGGACGCTTTATGACCCAGAAATTGTCGTGTTCGTCGTATTCGACGGGAAACCCGGACCAAAGCACGGGTAGCTTTTCTCACCGATATATCTGACGACAAGTCGACAGAAACGCAGATGTAAATCGAAAACCAACGGTTCCCAATCGTGAGTCGCAGGTTGACGGAAGGTGGTGGACAAGAAATGGGCGGGAACTAGGCAAAGGTGGGAAGACTCTTTCCTGGGGTCAAGTTCTCGTGAATTGACCGAGCGGGGCAAGAGGGGCAGGGGGATCCGAAAAAAAGGACCTTGAAGTCACAGGGACATGGCCGTCGGAAGCGAAAAATAAATAATTGCTGTAGGTACGCTGACGCCGTCGACAGGATAGAATGGGAAAAGGAAAAATGTTTGGGACAGGATCAGTGAAGGCCGAAAAAAAAAGGCATCATAATGTTGAGCCTCTTAATAAAAAGTGATACCAAGATGGGGCAAAAAAAAACGATGAGGGGAGAACTCACTGCCCTTGCAAAAGAATAAAAGGGGGTCTTTAGCTCGTTCCTTGCTTAATAGTTCACTGAACAGTGACGAGGCCCTGATGCTCTCGTCAGCGTGCGTAAAATCAGAAAGTCTCATCGAAGGGCGCACCTCGTCCGGGTCTCAGGCTTGAAAAGCCGAAAGGAAAGGGAAGACCGGAAAGTCAGGGACTACATCGAATCATCTAGAAGCCGTAAGGGGACCGCGGGGGAACAGTTTCGAACTGACGGTTGGGAGAATGGGCCAGGTCTATGATTGCCAGAACAAGAACAGGAGGAGCGCTCGTCGTGGTCAGTAACGTGATGTGATAGGAGGAAAAGTCCCAGGGCAGGGACTTAGAAAATAGCGTCATAATCGGGGCGTTATCAGCGAAGATTCTACCACTCAGAGGCAGTATCACGACCCGGAGGGGCAGGAGGCCTCGAAATCTAAAAAGTAAAGGGAGCACCGGGGGGAGGGAGACAAGACGTAGGTTAGACGCGAGATAGGGTCGGGGGGATGTATGATATCGGTCTTAGAACCCCCGGAAAGCGACGAAAGCCGCTTCCAATTTAAAGGGATCGGACCCTAGGCCGGGATGAGGGGAAAAAAGGGAGGAAAAGGGACCTGGTATCAAGAACGGAGGTCTGGGGGGCATGTCGGGACGAAGTAATCCTCAGAAAACCTGAGAAGCGCAAAAAACGGGGGCCGTACGGGGGGGAACACGGTTTCTGCGAGTAAGAGGGGAGAGGAATAGAGAAAATTGAGTCTACACTGGAGGGCTTCAAATGCATGGGCGCTGCGGAAAACTGTCGTTCGGGTTTTCTCAGCACAAGTTCACCCCTGAGTCCTCACCACAAGACACGCATACGGAGGGAACAGGGGAGGGACGGGGGGGTAGGTGGCTTTGAAGGGGACTAAGTTTATCTCTTTATAAGGAGTCTACAGGTTGAAGAAAACTGCCAAAGAAGAGGGCGGAGGGAAAAGAATTTTTGAAACCTAATGGGTGATTGATTCATTCTATGAACTTATTCTAAGCGATGCAAGGCGGGAAAAGTTCTCAGTCGAACCGTGTTGCCCAGGGGAGAGCATAACGGAGTGGGAAAAGCGCAGTCCGTATGGTCCGGACTAAGACGGCTCCGAGGGGGATCGAGACACTGAAGGGAGGTAATTCCTAGAACTCGAAATCAGTGTTCAAAAGGGCTCCTCGTTTTAGGGGGTCTTCACTGAGCTACGAATAAAGTGGCAAAAGTTTTCATTTTTCGAGGGGGGGGGTAGTCATCGTGTCCCGTTTCCTGTGCTGGTCATCGAGCGACGACCACTGTGAAGGTCCGTCGAGCTCTTTAGGCAAAGAAGTGATCTGGGGGACAAACTGCAAATTCTCCCAACACAAGACGAGACACTCATGCTCCGTAAAAAAGGATGCCAACGTGGGAAACTGATGTTCACTGTCTCGTCGGAAAAAGGGCCAAAACTTGTAAAAATAGGTCTCAATTCCAGAGAGAAGATCATAAGTAAACAGAAAAGAACGGTTTTGGGAACCGCGAATCAACCCGACGTCATACAAGACTCGGAGAGCAGGCCCTGATCGTCAAAAGCGGAGGAGTAAGCAAATTCGCAGTTCATAAGTCTAGCAAAAAACGTGCTTCTCGAACACATATTCCTACGGGCTGGACAAAAGTCAAACAAACCCCGTAGGCCTGTGAACGAAGAAGGGTAGAGCGTGGCGGAGAAAAGAGGCCACTATGTCACTCCAAAAAAAAACCCGATCAGGTCGAAAGAACCATGAAGGAACAAAACGGATATCCGACAGCGGACCTTCCGATAGGAAATCCACGTTCAAAACAAAAAAAAATTGTCAGAATTGTTATTGAGGGCATCGCGGGAGGCGTCAGAACCCATCGAAGTAAATTGGGGGCTCACAGGGCACGAGGTAAACTTGCGAGTTCGGAAGGAGACGGAACACGGTTCCGGTTATCTGACAAGAAAAATCGCTCTGAAACTCGAGAAAGTGCTGTCGATCCAACATAGCGGACTTGTAACTGGGGGGAAGGAGAAGAAAGAATGAGGGGGGTAAACGGAAAGGCCGGACCAGAAACCCAGCGAGAGCTCTGATCGAGGGGGGCAAAAAAAAAAAAAAACAGGCGGGGGGGTGAGGGGACAGCTGCAGATTTGTGGCGGGGAGGAGGGGGGGGAAGGCGTCAGTTCGGGGGTATTCTCCTTCAGGTCTAAAGAACCGCGGAAAAAAGGAAGGCTGGAGGGATCGCGGGGGGGTGACGAAGGATTCCAGCGTTGAGTAACGGGGAGGACAGTAAGAGAACTCTGTGGCGCGGTCAGATCAGAACATCTTCGAACTGAGACCCAACAGCGAAGTCTCCATCAAAAAAAAAAAAAAAGGGATGAAAAGAGAAGAGGCGTCGGTGGGTAGGCAGACGCATGGCTCGAACATGGGCAAAGAACTGCGAGAGGCGCTTACGGAATTCTCACCGATTGGCAGCTGCGTAAGACGAAAGGAGGAAAAAGAATCAGAAGCGGTTGTCTCGAAGAACGGAAGGAGAAAGAAGAGGAAAGGGGCAAGAACGACCTAAAGCGATATCTGTGAGCAATCTAGAGCTCTGCGAAAGGTGTCGATTTGGAGAGGGCCGTTACTGAAACTCAGTCGGCGGAATCCGGCAGGAAAAGGTCGAGATGTCCGTCGCCCAAAAGGGCTCGATAAGCATCAGGGAGGCATGGGGATCACCTTAACGTCGCCGCCGATGCCAACAAGAGAAACATCATGAATTCACTGTACGAGTGGCTAGGATGAACCGAAAAGAGAACCTGCTAATAAAGCAGGTTCCAGTTTGATGTTGACACGACTGAAAAAAAAAAGGTGATATCATGTCGGATCTCGCTGATGGGAAGCTCCATGGGACGTTCAGACAGAGCGGGGCTGAAACGTGGGAATCAGGGCGTCCTCGGGCCTGAGCTTATCACAACAGACCGCCTCAGAGTGCATTACTGGGGTTCGATTGGAAACTGAAAAAGAAATTCGAAGCGTGGGAGCGGGAAGAAGGGAGAACTCGGATACACTTAGAACTTGGGGAGAAAAACAAGGTGGAAATCTACAGATGTATGCCGTAGGGGTGTAGGGGGGGGCGGTGTAACAACAAAAAGGCGGGCTTTTGACGCGAAGAGAGGTCAAAAAGAGGGAAAAAGTAAGAACAATCGTCAAGGGGGGTGCCGGCAACACGAGGAAAACACTACGGTCAGTCATACGGGGAGATCGTCGTTGGGGAGAAAGAATTGACAGCGCTCAAGGAGAAAGCGGAAGCGCTGAGACGAAGAGGGGACAAAAAGTGGTCAGACGATGCAGTAGCAGCCTTACCGGGAACCTATAATCAGGTAGGCAAACCCGAGCAAATGGTCACAAAGGGCAAGCGTAAGGATGTACTGAGGGCAAGCTGGGAAGGGGGGGGGGGACCCCTTATCGACTTTCCTGCGGATGACAGGCACAGGCGAGAACACTCGTCCGAGAGATGAGGGGGGATCCGGCCCCAAGATCGGCGTCCACGCTCTTACGAGCCCTGGGAAATCTGAAAGGAGCTTTTTAAAGCATGAATCGAGCAGGCGAGAAGGAAGAGAAATGGCGAAGGACATTCGGGCCAAAAAGGTCGATCTGGAATTTCTCTACCTGTGCAACGGTCTCAGAGCTACTGCTTAGATTGAGACCAGGAAAACGAAAGAAAAAACGGCCACTAGGGTCACGGCGAGGATTTTGGGGGGAAAAAACTGCTGCGCTAAAAAAAGCACTCACCGTCCGCACCGCGTGAAGGAAATACGGTCGGCTCGAGCAGGGGAGCGAGGACAGAGACATCGCCTGACCCAAAAGCCTCTAAACGTACTGGCAAAAACGTGAAGCGAAGACCCGAAGGCAACAACGGACTTCTTCATCCTGTTGCCGAGCAAACCCAGAAGCGAAAGAAGGGAAGAAGGGAAAAGGCTCAGAAGCGCGCCCGTGACCAACGACAGGAAAAGAAAGAGGAGCAAAGGGGTCAGCAGCAAGCTGTACAATGCGGACTAACATACCAAAGACGTTAACCGACAACATAAAGCGCGTCATAATAACGTACTACATAATACTTCAGGGGGGAAGGCACCTTCTACCGTATCAGGAGGACGAGACTCCGCTACGCGGGTTGGGCTACGCATTGAAGAACTTGGGGCAAAAAAGGGGGGCGATGTAAAAGACCTACTCTACATGGAGCCGTCGTAGAAGCGGCCGGAGGGAGAAAAGGAGACACAATTAACTCCAGGACAGCGCAGGTTCTTGGGTTCAAAGAACTACTCTACCTTCCTTATACAAAAGAAAACATTTAATCGGGGAGTACCTCTAGGCTGCTATATTCTCGCTGGGGGAAACCAGTCCTTTATGGCGGTGCAAATGCCTGCTATCGGCCGACAGGGTCGAAACCGGGACGAGGGGTACAAGAGATTATCGACTTTTTTGCCGAGCAACGACGAGAGAGAAACAGGGAAGAGAGGAACAGTACTTTCAACGCGCGAACTTAAAAGAGGATTAAAAAGGGATTTCGGGCGGGCAATTTAGTCGGCGACCACTCATACTTGTGTACCCTGTGGGAAAGGACTTGGTGACAAAAGTGGAGGAAGAAGGCGAAAGAATATACCGGGCTCGGGGAGACCGAACAGGGTCAAGCACGAAAACATCTACGAATGGGAGACGGCGTCCGCGTAAACTAGCAGAAGTAGCTGGGGCTTTTGCTTCCTAGGTTAAATGTAAAGAAGAAGGTTGGGACTCGAATCAGGGCAGAGGAGCCCGTAGAACCGAACCAAAACACTTCACCTTACCCACGCGAAGGAAACTGGAACGCCTAAGAAAACTTGAAGTGTCGGACCTAAAAACATCTTGCCATTAAATTCAGTCAACCCGCGACATTGGGGGAACCGGGTTAGGGGGTTTCGGATGCGCACGGAAGGAGGGAAAAGGAAATGACAACGCGGCGCGAGCGGGGGGGAGGAAGAGAGACCTGTAAAGGGTCGCGCAGACGACTAAAAGAAACTCCTCCCGTCATTGGATCACCGTCGGGGGAACCTCACCGCAGTGGCGTCGAAGACAAAAAAGAAAAGAAGGGGAAAAAGAGTGGACAAGACGGACGGGTGCTCGACGGTTCGGGAGCTCCGGGGGGAGAGAGGGGGATGAATCGAGGGAGACAGATAACCCGGCCGACGCAATCCAAGGATTCGCCCAGATTCCCACCAGGTCTCCGAGCACGGCGAACCTTTCTGGGAGGAAAGTACAGTTCGTCAGTCCCCGGAAGAAACAGAAAAGAAACAGCACCGAACGTTTCAAAGCGCGAGAGTCAACGGGGCTGACGAAGGAGGGCTCCAAACTGACACGTGTGACGGGAAAGACCAGACGGCAGATAAAGGACTGTACTAATTGGAGAAGACGGACGCACTCTAGCAGGACTTACGGCGATAAAAACCTGGGAGAATCAGCATGGGCGGTCGTCTATCACGATCTAAATGTCTCACGAGAGGGGTGGGAGCAAAAAAATAAAACAAGGAGCTCACTTATGAGTCATCGACAGGGAAAAGAAGAAAACGGGTGGCAAAAAGTTTATGCGAGGTTTGGAGGAGAATTATTAAGCCCAGCCACCCCGGTGTAGTTAAAACAGAAGGGGGGGGAGAAGTCCTTGCGAAGGAGTTCGTCTCAAAAAAAGGGACGCGAGGAGTCTAAATGGGGCGGCCCGGTGAATTCCGATATGGAAGTCACCGGTGCAAAAACACCTTAATACGATCGGGGGCTATTCTGAGAGGAGGGAAGCGGAAAAAGAAGAAGTAGGGGTATGTACGATCTCTCAAAAAACAAACGGAGGAAGGGGGGGGGAAGTGGTTCCTCGTCCATAAAACAGACCTGACGTGATACCGCCGCGAAGGACTCGAGACGGAAACTCAGTTCACAGATAAAGACCGCGCGCGGGGCTCCGAGAACAACGCCGAGAGCACCGGAGGAAGGAGGGGGGGACCGCAGATGTCGGAATTAAAAGGGTAAAAAAAAAAAGAAAAAGGTTACGGGAAATTCAACTCAGGAGAGCGAGAAAAAGAGGGAGACAGGAGATCCAAGGGGTCATGGGCTCAACAAGAACCTGTAGAGAGAAACGCAAAAAAAAAAAACTGTCGGGGAGGTTGCAGAACAAAAGCGAGGGAAGAAAAGTATAGCGGACTCCCCTCAAGCGGATGAAGGGGATTAAAAAACAAAAAGGGGGATCTCCCAGCTGAGCGGGTTAGGGTATGCGACCGTTCTCTAAATCGGGGGGAACGCAGGTAACTAGAAGGACTAGGAAAAACGTGAATTGGTCGGCCGAAGTCGTAAAGGGGGGAGATCCGCCATGAGAAATTTAAGTGAGATGATAGAAGGGGTCTTTAGCGGTCTGGTCGACGACGAACTTACCTCTAAATCGACTTTGAGGATTCTACGGCAAATCATCGGGAGGGGGGGGAAAGGGGGGGGAGGGGCAGCGTTGCCACGCGGTAACTGATTCCATATCGATCGACCCTCAAATCAGTCCTCTTCGCCGGCATGGAGGCGGACCTACGGAGCTCCCTCAAAGGAATATGGGAACGAGGGAGGGAAGCAAAAGGCAGGACAACCGGGTAACGCACTTGCTGGGGAGTTCAAAAAAGGAAAAAAGCAGAACGCGGGGGACGGTTTTAGGCGTTCGAGTAAAGCGAGCGGAAAGGGGAGAGACGTGAGAACAAAGCAAAGAAACTACCCCACCGGAGAGGGAGAATCGAACCGGTGAACCTAGGTCTCCGTGGTGAAAAATTGGTGCTGGGGAAAGAAGAGGGTTGTCCTAATACAAAATGGGTCGCTCGTTCAAAATCTGTTCTCGTTTAAGGGGGAACGCGGGAGCGGAAAGGAGCGTCCTCCAGACCCTGGGAGAGTAAGTACAACCTTGGAAATTGATCCCCCTGAGGAATCGCCAAACAGATCCGTGCTGACCTTTCCCGGGGAACGGAGCAGTCGACCGCTAGAAAAGTGACGGAGGATTTTTTTTTAGGAAAGGGGAGGGACATTCCTCGTCTAAAAGAAACCTGGGGTCCCAGTCGATATATACGGAAAAAAGGGAACAAAGAAGGGAAAAAACACGAAGGAAGGTGTACTTACTGCAAGGTGACAACCGCAGAACCAGAAAAGCAGGAATCAAAGCTGAAGGGGAAGCGTGAACTTCGTGCGACCGTAAAAAGTGGATCGAAAAATCGCGATTCGTCGTAAAAGCAATTCAGAACAGCGCCTGGAGAAACGAGGTCAAAAATGAAACGACTGGGCTGGAGAAGAGACGCCAAGACTTGGGTGCTGGAAGAGCCGAAAAAAGTGCGTGACTCTAGTCAGTCCTGAAGGCGGAAGTTAGGGACGTGTAAATCTGACAAGTTGGCAGCAGAGGAAAACTAAGGATTTCTAGTAGTAATTGGGACAGAAAATTCGACCGCGGCGGTAACGGGGTTTCATTTGCTCACATAAGATAAAAACCCTCGGGGACCGAGTAGACGAGAGGAAGAACCATTCGACCTCATAGTCTGGCGACAAAAATCGCCAAATTGAAGAAAGCCACCCAACACACACAAAAAAAAAAAAAAAAAAAAAAAAAAACTAAAAAAACAAGAAAAAAAAAGAAGGAGCGGATCGAGAGAAGAGATCACGTTAATTTTAATTCACCTGGGAGTCTAGGGACTTCCTAGGGAATGGTTCAACTCAGGAGTGGGGTAGGTCTTCCGTCTTGCGAGCGTAGTAAGCAAAAGGGGATAGCGTGGGAAGAGGCGTTACCAAGCGGTAGGGAGGACGGTGAAAAACAGGGGCGCATGCTAGAGCGACGCAGTATCCGTAGCGAGTTGGGGGGGGCGAGGAAACAGATGACGAAAGAGCGGGGGGGGCAAAGCCCGAGAAAGAAGGAGCCAACCGGATCCTGTGTTAGAAACGGAAGGGCTCGGTTCTATGGCTCCCTTCAAAACTCTATCCGCCACGAGCGTGGTCTTAAGATCTTCTTCAGAAAGGGGGGGGTCTCGGACGGAGGGTGGGGAGACAGCAGCACGGTCCACAGGGAGCCGAAACCTAAGATCACTTCTTGAAACGGAGTGGCGGGGTCGTGGAAGGGAAGGGGGATCCAAACAATCAGGGAGACTAGTACCGAGACAGTAGAAGACGAAAGGGGAAGATGAGTCGTCCACCGGGTGGAACCTAAAAGTGAAATTGAGACATTAGATTAAAACACTTATGCTCCGGGAGGGAAAAGAATTAAAAAGGGCTCAGGAAGTTTGCAAATCTAATAAGAGAAGGCGCTTCAGGGATCTGTTGAAGGATCCGAACGAGGCTCAGAAAGGTGGGCTCCAAGTCGGCTAAAAAAGAAATGACAGTCTGATCGGTGGGACCCCTTCTGACTAGTTGTAGGGAGTACACGGGGAGATAGAATCCCGGACGGTGCATTTGGAGAGGTAAAAGACAGTATTACTCGGTTGAAACGGAAAGAGATATCGAGCGAGGTACCACTGTGCACTTCATCGTCGAGCCCGTTGCATTAGAATTGTTAGCTCGTGAGAAAAAAAAAAAAAAAAAACCAGGGAAGGAGAAAAAAATACGAAACTCTTCTCCTTATGAGTACCACGTTGAAGTAGCTTCATTACGAACAAACGGACGGTCGCACCTGCTGATCCATACTCTAGCGAGGCCGTCAACAAAGGTAGGTGGTGACGAAAGGTCAAAAAAGAAACATCAGCTCGTCAGCCGTAGCTCAAGTTCTCTTCTCAAGTAGAGGTCATAAGAGAGGGACGGAGGAGAGAAAAACGGTACGAAACGCGGGGATGCTAATCGCCAACCACGTAGCCTGACTCGGATGGCGTCAGGCTTTTCTAGTCATGGAGCATTGGGAAAAAGGCAATCAAACAAACGGGGAAGCCGCTGAGTCCGAACTCCCCAATGGAGCAAGGACTACGAAACCTAGATAAAAACGAATGAGGAAAAAAAGGGAAAAAAAATCGGAGCCCGTAAGAAAACACTAAGTTGAAAAAGCAATTGGGAAATTCGCAGGTATCTCGGTCTTCGTAGTCCTCGAGAAAATAGGGTTCACAGGAAGTAAAGATATCTTAGGGTGGGGGGCATGAACTCGAGGCGAGGGGAAAGGACCCATAAAAGATTCTGGGGGGAGAAACTCTGGAGGGGGATCCAGCAAGAGAAAATGGGAATTTCCGGTCCGGGAGAAGAGCGGGGGGGAGGTAACTGTCCTCCAGGCAAAAACCAATCTCCGCATATTATTAGCGATTGGGGAGAAAGAGCAGGGAGGCTTGACGCCGTCCGTCAGTTGGCCAAACCGATCTAAAGGGGAAAAAAAAAGGCGTTATAAAAGATGAGCAGCAAAAATAAAAAAAGAGTGGATCTCAAGTCAAGAAGGTGAAAAAATGAGAAGGAAGCGAAAGTAGAGTCTCGGTGGGCGGCGGAGAAAACGCTGGCGCAAAAAAACTCCACCATACGATCTCTAAACAACGAAAGGGAATGTAACTATATAGAAATCGAGCTTGGGGGGGGAGCAGATAAATTTTCTGAAGAAGCAGGCGTCACATCTACGGGAAGCTTGATGAGGGTTAGGGGACTTGGCAGCTTCGTACAAAGCGATGAACAGCCAGACGCTACGCTGTTGGACGCAGAAACTGAGGGAAACAGAGCAAAGAAAGGAGCAAAAAAAGCGGTACTGCCGGAAATATCGCGAATCAAGAGAGTCGGCTGGGTGTAGAGGGGAAAAAAAAAGGGAGGGAAGGGACGGCAGCATTCTGAATCGTAAGAAGGGGCAGGTCGCGAGCAAAAATCCAGAACGTTCGAGATCACTGTCGGATTTTCATATCACCGGAACAAGCAAAGCCGGAGTCAGAACCAGAGCCAAGATCGTAAGTCGTTAACAAAGGGTTGGCCTGATAGGATGCTACTACGCATACATGCAGAAAAGAAAACTGGACCAAGGGTGTGAATGTTTCCAAGTTATGACAAGGTGACTGAAAAGTGAAAAAGCATGGGGCTATCGCTGGCTGGGAATTAAACTCCATGGGGGGAGTCAGACAAGATGGATTCCCGGTGATAGGGGAGGGGACAACTTAGGACCCCAGCCTTCGATCAAAGGAAGGGAAGGGACCGCGGGGGGGGGGGGCGATTGAACTTCTACGAAGGAGCAAGATTTTGGGCATAAAAAGAAAACTCGTTCAATTATACTTTCGAAGATAAGCTGGGAGAAAAGCCTGATCATACGAGAGGGAGGCGGGGGGTCAGGTTATGGGACGCTGGGAACAACACACCACGGCTGTGAAAAAAAGCGTATATAAAAGGGCGACTACCGGGGAATAAACACAGAACGACGAAAGGGGATCATCAGCGAGGAAAAGGTAAGTAGGGGGTCTCCTTACGGCGCAACGACCGAAAGGAAGGTCAACGGTCAGACGTAATAAGAAAAGTTGGTAAGACTCGATGCCGATAGGAATTAAGTGCACCGAGCATCACGTCGAACCGGCTATGCACAACGGGAAGAGGGGGAGGGGAGATCATGAAAAAAAAAAAAAACCGAGGGACGAAGTTGGGGACAAAGGCGTGAACGGATGCGCCATAAGTGTCTAGAAATCCACTAGGAGAGAGACAGGGAGGTAGGATACTTGAAGAACCGAGCTACGATCAGGACCTCTCCTGAAAGGCGCTAGAAAGGGGAATCCTGCATCGAGCGCATCAGGGCTCTAATGGAGAATTAACCCTATGAGGAAACATGGGGCCCGGTATATTCTGGCTTGCTTCTACCTTTGGGATAGAGAAAATCAAAATATGCCTCTATAAGGTGGGGGACCCATTAACGCACGAAACAAAGAAAGAACTCTGTTAATCGAAGAGAGGAAAAGGGTTGTTGAGGGAGACAGGGGGGACCGGGCTGACTCTCCACCGCAGGAACAGAGGGAAGACACAGCCGAGCGGGGGAAGCAAGCTCTTGTCAGGGACTCGAGCAGGTGGCTCTCTCTAAAAGAGAAGAAGGAAACGCACGGAAAAACATAAGGATCGGTTTGGAAAAAGGAAGCTACGGCAAAACGAAAGGAAAAGAAACTGCAAAACCTCGTTCGTCAGCACCTGATGGCCGAGAAAACCCATAACTCAGGATAAGGGATACACTGGCGAGCCTGCTCTTCGGCCGCCCGTGAAAAATACGGGGAAATCCGATAAACATCCAGCCGGGTTGTCAAGCTAGGGGAAAGACTGGAGCCGGGGGCGGACGAAGAGCTCAGAAAGGAGGCGAAAAAAATACCGAGCGGAAAAACACCCTACTCCGGGGAGACATCGACCTTCGGTTTACGCACCTTGGACAAGAAGCGAGGATACCTAGAGTACGAAGCAGTATGATCGGGGGTAGACGCTTCTCGGGATAGAAGAGAGGAAATACGGGGATGAAGAAAACTGAGAGCGTACCTCTTGGATCTGCGATCACATAACGCCGAAAAATAATGCAAGGTCGGGGTAATCCATCCTAGAAAAGGGCACTAGACAAAAGAGGAGAAAAAGGGAACGCTGGGACGACATCTACTTCTGCGGGAGAGCGTTCAAACTGCGGAAAGGGAATCCTCAGGAAAAGGCTCGGCTTGTAAAACAGGAGGGGGGAGAAAAGGGAAATATGTGGCGACAGGCTCGGGAAGCGCCTTGGGGGGCCAACTACAAAGAAAGTATAAAACGAAATTCATCCACCTGACTTTCAAAGTCGGAAGATCCTGAGATTTACGCGTGCGGGGGTTCCGGGGGCGGTGAAGGTCATGGGAGAAGACCTCGAGGCAGGGGGGACGTCGTTTCTAAAAACGTAGACGGGCTTCAAGTCGTCAGATCGATAGGGAAAAGAAGTGGGGCGAACTCAGGCTTCTCCTTCACCAACAGAGCAAGGGAGGGCGGGAGGAGTCTTCCTAGGACCGAGTCGAACGGAAGAGGTAGGGCGATTAAGCAGGGCGGTCCCTCAAAGAATGTTTGGTTACGAAAATGAAAAGGTCTAGTGGCTTAGAAAAATCTCAAGGGCCCGAAGAAATTAAGCTGAAAAGAAGAAAGAATAAAGGACCAGGGCCTCTAAAGGAAAAGCATCGGAAAAAAGGCACCTTACGTAAAGGAAAAAATGGGAAACCTGTTGAAAGGTTCGAACGCCCGTATGCTGAAGGAAGGGCGATTAGGGCTCGCCACAGAGGGAGACAGAACGAGAAAAAGGGTGAGTAGCTTGGTCATCTGCCGGAGAAAACGAAGAGGGGGGGAAAACCGGTCGGTTTCCTAAAATTTCTGGACCTCAATACACCAAGGAGGTCATCCGCCAAGGGGACCCAGAAGAGAAGAGAGGGCCAGAAGAGGACGGGGCGGGAAGTAGGAAGGACGTCTGGCCTTTCTAATCTGCTGTTATGCGAAAGGTCTTCAGGAAGACCAAAGAAGAAGCTTCAACCGGTAGTAATGCCACATAGGGAGCAGGAGAAATGGGAAGCAAAGTCTGATGCAGTGATGCAGAGTGGCAGTTACGGGGGTAGATGGTACCGCTCCCGTAACAGGAGATCATCCAGGCATTCAAAAGAAATCTCTCTGGGTTCTTGAAAAGATCTACTTCGGCACAACGGGAAAGTGTTCTGTACGTCCGGGGTAGGACTCAGATGAACCGGAGGAGATTGTCTTAGAGGAAAAGAGCCCGCCAAAACTACATCGTCATTCGCGTGAAGGCGAAGGTGTGAGAATAAACTGGGGAAGAAGAAATCTTGTCCTCATGTGTGTTGGGGGAGTCACCACATCAAAGAAACATTCGCCTTCACGCTGGAGAGCAGACGTAGGCCTAAAAAAGGTCCTTTTCTCCCGAAAAAGGGTGAAATCGGTTACGCAAAGAAGGGAGAGCAAAAACCTTTAGTAACCTCGGGATATTGGAAGGGGAGACCGGCGGGCGGTCGCCAAGAACGGCGAGGAGGTCGGGGGGGAGAGTGTGGTTTCTGCGTGCCTTACTCTCTGAACTTTGAAAAACACCGATGAAAAAAAAACACCGGAAAAATCGCAGTTCTTCGCCGGTCATCAGACGCAGCATTGCGGGGGTTCTGAAAAAGGAAG
>Ga0179591_1379766_pt1 | contig 14445 bp, 14 predicted proteins | sample CZOMad2_1_08_16f_FD_182891 | JGI IMG/M metagenome (GOLD analysis project Ga0179591, IMG submission 182891) | Vadose zone soil fungal communities from Angelo Coast Range Reserve, California, USA - CZOMad2_1_08_16fungal (PacBio error correction) | ecosystem: Environmental > Terrestrial > Soil >...
AAAAAACTTTTTGAGAAAAAAAACAAAACTGAAGTTAGGAGGAAAGAGATTGGGATGCACCCTCGCAAGAAAGAACGTCAGAAGAGAGGTTCGTTCAACACGTTCTCTAAAGAGCATAGAAAAGGAAAAAATTGGGGGGGGGAGAAAAGGGGGAAAAATCTCCGGCAAGGAAAAAAAATCCTAATGGGCCGAACTTCACTATCGAAGGAGGGGTGCTCAAAAAAAAGGATCAAAAAAGAAAGAGGGGGGGGAAAAAGTTCGTCTTAAAACGGAAAAAACAGAAAAAAAAGGGGCCTTCGAAAAAGGGGTCACTCCACCACCAAGGGGGGGTCAGACGGAAAAAAAAAAAAAAAAAATTCGCACCGGAAAGAAGGAGGGGGGGGGGACGCACCAAAGGAAAACCATGTCCGTAGCCGAAGGGGTCACGCGGGGAGGGGGAAAGAATTGCGGGAAAAAGGGGGAATCACGCACAGAGGAAAGGCTTTAGAGGGAACACCTATGGCGTCGACAGCCCGGGACGCGGCCCCAACGCACCGAGGAGGGAAGGGTGTCTGAGTGGGCTAGGTCGCTCAGGGGGGAAGGTCCTGTGTTGATCGGGGTGGTGATTTCGAAAAGGTTACCAATCTGAACCTAAAGCAAAGGGGAAGGGAAAAAGGAAAGAAGTCCTATTGGAGGGGAACGCCGCAGGGTTCAAATACGCGCATAAAAACCTTCCCCCAAAAACCCACCCCACCCCAACAAGCCCACTTGAAGGTCATGCCGGGGGGAGTTTCCACTACCGAGGCCCTGAGGGGGGCTCCAAGAAGTTGAAAATCGGTGGGGGGGTCTACATTTAAAGGGTCTGCTCGTCCCGCCCCCTGAGGAAAAAGGGGCCTTTAAAATGGGGGATCATTGAGTGGATAAAAAACCTTCTTTTGAGCGAACCACGACCGAAAAAAAAAATTGGAAGAGGGCTCGGGGGAGGATGAACCTGCTGCTTGAGAAAAACAACACCGGACACGGCCCTCCCGACTCTGGAATTGGGAAAATTTCCCAGAGGGGGGCTCGGCCTCCTCGCCCGAAGGGGGAAAAAACACAGCCGCGGGACGGGAGAACTTGAGGAAGGCCTTCTACCTTTTGGGGAAAGAAGGACAAGGACCCGGCTGGAACCGAAATCCCGGGGGGGGGGAAGCCTTTTCCAATGCACGGAAGAATACACCATAAAGCGAGGGGAAAACAATCACCCGGAGAGGAAAAGGACCAATCGTACGGCAAAAACGATGAGAAATAAGAATCCTCCTTAAAACTGGCACGGAAAAGAAGGGAAACGGCTTGGAAAAAGGGGACACCGCCCCACTTTTAGGGACCCCACGCTGAAAAAAGGAAGAAAAATTTCCGTGGGACAGGATCCTTGGGGGGGGGGGAATCTCCAGCTCGGGGAAATCCTCAACAACCCCCCCTGTCTTATCCAAAGGGTCAAAAGGGGGATGATACTCCTTCGAGACCCAGGGAGGGGGTTCGGAGAGCGTTCCATGACATCGCCCAAAATCTGACAGGAAACCTCCTGGGCTATGATCCATCGAAGGGGCCCGTAGTTTAAGTGAAGGGGGCAAGGGCTTTTCCACCGCGGGAAGGAAAAAAAAAGTCAAGGAGACTTAGGGCATTTTCACACTGAAAACGAGAACCCGAGCAGCTGCGAAGAAAGGGGGGAAAGAAGGGTGGACCATTGTCAGACGCCAAAACCCAATGTCAAAGGAAAGGAGGGCGTCAGGGGGGGGGAAAAAAACTGCAGAAAAGTCATGTAAAGATCCGGCCACTGAGAGCGAAAAGATTTCGGGGGCATTTCATTCAGAGAGAAACACCAGGCGAGAAAGTTTTCTAAAAACTGAGTTGGGAGACCTCAGAGGAAACTCACGGCCGGCGCCAAAAAAAAAGAAATAGCAGGGAGGAAGGGGACTATGCTCATCAGGGGAGTCCCACAAGAGATATGATCACGGCAAAAGACGTGCAGGGGGGGGGGAAAACCCAGCCCCGAATGAAACGACTAATACTCGGCTCAGGGGCCGGAAAAAAAAAACTTGGGGGGGGAGGGGACGTTCTACCGAAAGGAAGGAGGATTGACGTCCAAGACCGAAGAGCCCGTTGCAAGAGGAAAAGGTTCAACCGGCAGGGGAAGGCGAGAACTGGAAATGAGAGAGGAAGAGCATCTCCCAGGAAGAAAAAAAAAAGGAAGCCTCGCGGGGAGTTCGGCCCCTGTCGCACCCGCAATGGAACCGACCGCCTCAAGCTGTAAACGACGTTAGGAAAACCAGAAAGGAGGGGAAAAAAAGAGCCCTCTCTTTACTAAAGAGGTGCTCCGGGTGCAAGGGGGGCTTCAACGGGGAAGAAAAGAGACGCGCTTATACAAAACCATTTTGGGAGTGGCCAGCAAAGGAGACTGCAAGGGGTGTCACTTCTCGACTGAAGAGGGGAGGATTTGGAAAATCTTTCACGGAAAAAAAAAGGGAGGAGCAACACTACCAGATAATTAGTCGTCCGCAAAAAGAGGGGGAGCCTTGGGGGAGAAGAAGATTAGAATACGGCTGCAAAGGAAGGGGGGATTGCCCAAGGGAGAAAGAACAGCCCGTCGGGGGGGGGAAAAAAAAAAAAAAGCTTCCATTACATTGGAGGGAATCCCAAAAAAAAACTTAGGAAGGAAGAGAAGAAAAAGAAAGAGGGATTCACCCTCGCGGAACGGCCGCAACCGACTGGCTGGGGAACGTAACTCTATTTGTAAAGAACCTGACAAAAAAAGGAGAATCTTCAGGGTGAGGGAAACCCTCTCAAAAAAACGGGAATGCCCGCAAAAAAGCAACTAGACGAGGGAGGGGGGTCTCCCTAACCGAAGTCGGAAAAAAAACGAGCAAAAAGGTTGTGGACTTCGCGAGTTGGGCCTAAAGGTATCAAGAAGGCCGTGGACCAGGGGAAAACCACCCTCCCTGGGGGAAATAGACGCGAAATCAAATTCTTAAGCTGGGGGGAAGGAGGGGAAAAGGCACTCTCTTCCGGGAATATGAAAAAGGGACTTTTAGAGTCCCTTTCTTTTAGCCAGGGAAAGCCTCGTCAGAAAAGGAACCGGTTCGGCCACCGGAAAGGGGAGAACACAGCCGACTCCTGAAGACTCTAAAAAGAATCCCATTCCTGTCGTTCTCACTGGAGGCTTGCTCGGGGGAAAAAGACCCCCTTAGAATAGGGGGAAGGGGGATTTCGAAGGCAGTTCAGTGAAAATTGACAGGGGGAGGAAGCAACTTCCCTTTTAAGGGGAAAAAAAATCCTATCGAAAAAGTCCCGCCCGCCAAACCGTTCAAATACGTCTTAAGTCCTCCCCCCCAACAACCGCCCCCTCCCCCCCCTGAACAAACGCGTATGTACGAGGCACGCAGAGACCCCACCAGAAAAAGGGCGTTCCGCCGGACTCCTATTCGCGCACCCAGGGGGGAGTGCTCAAATTGAGAAAGGGCATGGCCTTCTGAAACAAGAGGGGACCCGTCGGCCAACCCTGGAGGGACTTCAGGATGGCTCCTAACGGTGGCGAGAAAAAAACGAAGAAGACTTCCTCAAAGGGGCTCGCTCTTGGGAAAAAAGAGATCCGGGGAAGGGGTGAACTTCTGCTTGTCGAACAACCAAGAACCTCCCCCTCTTTAAAGGTGGCGGCGGATATCCTGCAAAAACCTTTGATACTGGGACCGTCGGGGGGGTCTCAGAACCTGAAAACGTGGGGGGAAACTGGGGGCCGCTTGGGCGTGGGGGAGGAAACCTTTTCAGCAAAACTGGGGGATGAAGTCTCCCGGACAAAAAAAGAACGGGCTCGTGGGAAGTTTCCAAATGCCGAGGACGCCACCTAACATTGCTGGGGAAGAAAAGATGGTGAACCGTCCATGTAAAAACCGGAAGGGACTGGGAACCCTCGATTGAGAATCGTGTTCCACTGGAGGAAGGGACTGGGGGCCTCCCTACTCCGGAGAAATACCAAAAAGGGGGAAACTTCGGCGGGGAGCAAGGCGTATGACAGAGGATCCCTCTCGGGAGAATCCATCACCAACAAAAGGTAAAAGAAGGGGGGCACTTTATATTCCTACAAGGATCCGGAAGAAAAAGTTGTAGGCGGAAAGGAGGTCGCCTCAAAGAACAAAAAACGGCTAAAATGGGGAAAAGGGGGGAAAAACTACGGCGGAATCGATCTTCCATTCCTGGGGACCGTGACGTCCCAGGGGGGGAAAAAAGTCTTCTCGTCCAAAAAGAGGGGAGAATAAGTCGCTTTCAATTGCACCCTGAACGAATCCCGGGAAAGCTCTAGAGGGAAGTTGTTTACCTTTTATACAGAAAAAACACTTCCCATCAGAAAACAACTTTTCCTAAAAGGGTGGGGCCTCCAAACTTCTGCAAAAAGAATGGGGCACCAGAAGTCGCAAAAAAAAACTATCTTTATCCTTTCTAAAAGGGGGGGTAGACAGCAAGTTTTTCAAAAATCACTCTGCCCCAGAAGAAAACAAGGGGTGCGTCAACGTCTTTTTTCTACTACCGACAGCGTTCGCAGGGGGCCATAAGGAAAAGGGCCGTCCCGTAATTCGAGGAAGGGAAAAGAAACACGACGGAAACAACTCAAAAAGAAAAAGAGCACGGCACCAAGAATCGCCAGAACCGAAAAAAGTTCTTGAACACCAGAGGCTAAGGAAGTCACAGAGCTACTCTCTTGGGGGGGAACGGGAGGGGGATATTATTACAGTCAAAGGGGGAAAACGGAACGATCCCTATAAGGTCATATTGAAACTGAAAGGGGATCAAAAATGCGGGAAAAGCCGGGACTTCAGCTCTCTAATCAGAAGGAGAAGGCCAAAAAGAAAGACGTATAGTGGGCAAAGAAAGGGAAAGAAGGGGTCCCTAAACGACATCTTGTCCGACGGCTCAAAAAGGCTAGAAAGTTCCGAACCAGAAAGGGACAACTCTAGCCCTCGGCTACTGCAAACGCAGGTGCTCAGGTGTGAGGGGGAACCCTCGAAAGAAAAAGAGAGAGCGCTAGAACACAAGGGAGGTGTTTGGGGAGCTTGTCCCTGGCGAAAGAAAATAAGGTTGCTTGAAGAAAAAAAAGACGCACGTCACCACCTAGGAGGGGGGAAAGGAGGTCACAAAACCACAGGGGCAGGGGAAACCTCGATAGGGAAGGGAAAAAGATGCCCTTCCCCGGGAAGGGGATGTTCTAATCGGCGAGGAAGAAAGCCCACAAGGACAGGCAGACGGCATCCGCGAACGTGCAAAACAGCGTCCGGGAAAAACCTGGGGGAAGGGAATGACCGGTTGCATCCCCCACTCTGAGAAAAAAAAAGGAGGAAAGGGGGGGGTATTCACCCGCCGAAAAGGAAACCGTGCAGCCCGAGCCGCTGGCACTTAAAGAAACATTGCAGAAGGGACGTTGTGGCAGAGGAAGAGGAAACCGAGTTGAGCGAAAGAGCTCACGGGAAAGGGCGCCAAGGACAACTAGAGAGGACCATTGGTAAAAGGGAAAAAAAAAAAAGAAAAAAATCGTGAAAGGGGCATCCCACCTCCCGAGGGGGTGGGAAGTCGCCGGAAAAAAGTTGCAAGTAGAACGTACAGTCGTTCGCAGGGGGGTCACAAATGTCCAAAAAAAAGGAAAAAAGGGGTCTTCTCGCGAGTCCAGGAAAAAGAGATACAAGAATCTGGCGGGTCCAGGAGGGGGGGGGGAAAAACAGGAGCACCTCGCGGTCGTATCAAAAAGGGTCCTGAGGAAATTAGCCGGTTGAGAGAAACTCGTCAGAGAAGGGAAGTCCGGTTCGGCACACCCGATGAAGGCAGGAAGCACCCGACCTGGCCTGGAAACCCATCCAAGAAAAGAGGGTCTTTTACAAAAGGAAAAGGGAGCTTCTCTATGGGAGGGTGAACACGTTCGGAGAGAAAAAGGGGGGTCATGCAGTTAAAAGGGGGGAACTCTTACTTCTGGTATGTAAACGCACTGGTGGGGTCAATAAAGCTAATCCGGGGGAAGGTAGACACGCCAAAAGAAAATCGTCGGAAAAGCCGTCACCGACCCCCCCCCGACCCCGCTCCGCCCCCAAAGCCTAAAAGCCGTATTTAAAAAAGGGGAAAAAAGCCAAAAAAAACATCGGAAAAGGCGTGCGCTCATCGAAGGGGAGGGGGATTTGGCAGGGAAAAGGGGCAGGGATTGCAGAAAGGGGGGGGATCCCCCCCGGATCTCGGGTGGCGCCGTAAAATGCGAACCACTCTAAAAAACGAAACGGGGGGGACAAACCATGTTTTAAAAACCTCCAAAAACAGGTTCCTCGCGGTGAAAAAACTGCAGGCTACACCGACCCATCAAAACCGCCAGCGGCAACCGAAGAGTAACTGGGGGACCGGTGGACACCTAAAAAGAAGTTGGGGAAAAAACCTTTTGCGGACCAGGGCACTCTGTGGGAAGAGGGGGGCTTCTGAACACCTACTTTTCACAGGGAACGTTCCAAAAGCAAATCAAACCCTCTGGTTCTCTGGTCTACACGGGCCCTTTACCTACGGGGGGAAAGCCTACCTCTGAAAAATAAAAAAAAGTCCTATCTCCTGCACAGGGGGGGGGGGGGATGAAAAAAAACTATTCTCAGAAAAACCACTCTCTTTTGGCTAAGAAACACATAAAGTTCAGGGAGTTTTCATCAACTCGCCTCCTAAAACGCGTTTGTCAAGGGGGACCTTCGACCCCTTCTTCTTCCACATAGAACAAGATCTTGGGAACTCTCAAAAACAAACTTATTATTAGTAGAGAAACGATAGTCTGGGGAGGGGTACTTGCCACGCCAAGAAAAAAATATTTCGACGGGTTGTCGGAGAAGGCGTTCTCAGTCCCAGGGAAGGTTACACGACCGGATTTCCGAAGCAAAATACGAGGCGGGAACCTTCGAATTCATTTATAGTGGTGTCGGGGGGACTTACCAGAAAAAAAAAATGTTTATTTTTCAAAAAGGTACCTGCATTGGGGGGGGAAAACGAATCCCTAAAGCGTGAAAAGCCCTTCTAGTGTTGACGTAGAAAACAGGGGGACCCCGTCCACTTCAAAAGGCCTCCACTAAAAAAAAAAAAAGGGAAAAAAAGGGTTAGAAAAACGGAGGCTATTGGGATACAACAAGGGAAAATCTCCAAAAAAGCAGAAAAAAACTATCTGGGAAGGTACCAGGAAAGTTAGAAGCCAAGAAGCATCAACGAAAACGGAGGCTATCAACATGGGGAAAGGTCCCCTTCTTTGGGACGCCGGGAGACAACGGAGGGAAGTATTCTAAATCCGGTCGTAAAATTCTCAAAGCAAGGGACCCACTCCCCTAGAAGAAAACGCCGGAAAAATATTAGCAAAAGAAAAAGAAATGTAGTTGGGAAAAAGAGGTGTACGACTAAATACCTTGGCTTAGGGGTCTCCGGGAGGGGACCTTTTTGAGGGGAAAAGGAACACTAGGCAGTTCCAAGAAGTGCCGCAAAGAAAATTTTCAAATAGGTTAAACCTGAAAAATGTCCTTCAACAAATGAAACTTCAGGAGGGGGTTAACGCCCGCCAAAAAACATGAGAGCGGAGCTGGCCTCATGGTCAGAGGGGAAGGACATCGGTGGGCCGAAAGAAAGAAGGGTCGTGAAGAAAAGGCAGAAAATGAAACGGATATTCCTACCTATAAAACGGGCTACCGACCGGAAAAGGAGGTTTGCGTCAGAGGAACGGGACCTAATATCGCTAAAAAGCACCGACGAGAAAAAACGGGAGGTGTTGGAGGACTCAGGGGGGGAAACCGGCGGGAGCGTTTCTGGAAGAGGAAAAAACGAACTTCCAAACCCACAAGGAGAGGTGCTCGAACAAAGAGGGAGCACCAACGACAAGAGGGGGCATTCGTCCTAACTGCGGCGGGGGGAAGTCTAGACGGGGGGGAAAAAAAAAAGAAAACACGTCCGTTGATTCTAAGAAGCGAAAGTGCAACGAAACAAAGGGGAGGGGCCGGGTCGATGGAAGAGGGACACATCTCTTTCTCAAAACAAACCCAGAAGGGGGAAAGGGATTCAACCAGAAAGGAAAGACAATTCCTCTCCAGAAAAAAAGCTGTTTCGTGAAAGGGAATGCCGCAGACCCAGTTACTTTGTTGCCAGAGGCTAATCAGAGGGACCACGAACTACGTTAAGGGCAAGCAAAGGGGAAATACTCTAGGGGACGCCCGAACAAAAAATCTGTTCCCGAGTACATAGAGTTGGGTGGACGGATCAAAAGTTCTTATCAAAACGTGAAAGAGGGGAAAAAAGCCTTTCACGCCACAGGGCCCAAACGGAAAATCCTGTTTTGGCTCGGGAAAAAAAATTTCGGGCTTCATCAATGGGAAAAAGGGGGGAAGCTTGCTTCCAAGGAAAAAACGGAGCACAAAAAAAAAGGTATTAGCCTATGGAGCAGGGGGGTCGGGAATCCGGGGGGGACAACGCCCAGACGAAGCCGTAGGAAAACCTGTCTGGGGGGGATTCTCCAAATCCCCTACCATGTCCGGGAAAACATCCGAATAGAGAATTCGTCTTTGACAACATTTATAAGGGAGGGGGAGAATCTTCATGAAGGGGATCTTCCGGGGGAAAATTAGAAAAAGTCATTTCAGTCACATGAGTTTTACCTCTGCAAGTTTTAGGGGAGGAAGGACGTTCAAAATCAAAAAAGTCCTGCCGAGAGGAGGAAAAAAACGGGGGAAATCGCTTTCACGGAAACCCCCCCCCCCCCCCAAGCAACATCTTCAGCGGGGTTCCACTACCCTCGAGGGAGAAACGTGGAAAAAGCGGCGGGGCTAGACTTCTTGAGCGCCTCGGCGAGGATATGAAAAAAGGCCGCAAAAGGGAATGGGGACTAACGCTGGATTCGGGCCTGACCACGAATTTTTGCGGGCTTTGTGCAAGGGCCCGCAAAAGGGACTCTGCGCTTTCTTCAAACCTAAAAATACCCGGGAAAAAACTCAAATCCTCCCGCAAAGTGGAGGAGATTACGAAACTGCCGGTGAGTCCCTCAACGGCCTTTTGCAGGAAAAAAAAAAGAAGGGGACGGAACCCTGTCGCAGTGGGCGAAAGGGCGTCCACCCGGGTTCAAAGGGAAAAGGACCCAGTCATAAAACTTGCCTCGGGAAGAAATCGGGATTCGTAACTTTTCCAATGCCACTCTAGGACACCGAATCTGGGGGAAAAAACGCGCTCGGTAAAGAAGGCCCTGGGGGAAGCTCACATAGGAAGTCTTGTGCAGTAAAGAAAAAAGGGGACTCGGGGCCTCCCTCCATTCGTAAAAACTAGCGCAATTGCAACGTAGGCATCAAACATCCCTCTTTTAGTCGCGACTCAACACCGGGAGGGGAAGGGACACTAGAGAGGGGAAAAAGGGAGGTTTATATAAAGGGGGACGGCCGCCGGCAAAGGGGTTGTCGAGAAGCGGGAAGACTGGTCCCACATGGGGACTACTGAGACTTGGGGAAAAAAGGCTATTAGCATCGAAGCCGGCCAAGGCAGATTCCTGTTACTTCCAATGCTTTTGGGAACCCAAGGCGGGGGGGGGGGTAGGTGGTCAGAAAAAGTCCAGGAATTGGCCAAAAAGGCCGAAAAAAAGGGGGGCTTTTACGCGGCGGGCTTTACGTCTGGGAAAGTAGACAAGACGTCCAAGCGCCCAGGAGCCAAAAAGTTCGCTGTGGCGGCTTTGTGGGGACGCCAACAGGAGGGGAGGGGAGTAACTCGATCGAACAAAAAAAAAAAAAACGGGACTATCCTTGAAGAAGGTGGGGTCCGATGGAGGGGTTCAATCCAAGCGAGGGGCCACCCATTCACAAACAGGTGGAGGGGACGGAGACCTCGCAGGGGGGGGGTCAAACGTGACCTCCATAATTCGAGAAAGGGCAGGGAAGGACCTCAGCCATGCCAAAACATAAAGCACCTCCACACCTAGAAGATTAGGAGAGGGGGCCTTTCCTAAGGGGGAAAACCTCTCTTACTACGAAAGGGGAAGGGAAGGAAGGTCTTGGGTTTGAAAAAAAAAGGGGGGGCTTTCTCCCTCAAAAAAAACCAAGCTGGAATCACGTGACCAAAAGAAAACATATCCTTTCATATGGAAAAAAAGGAAAAAACCTTCGAAGAAGGGAAACTGCATCTCCCGTCGAGCAGAAGAAAACGCCGCCTGAGACCCGCGCGAAAAAACTGGGCCGAAGGGGAACGCTGGTCGAAAACGGCAAAGGGAGGAAAAGACCGGCCTCAAGGCGGAGAGGGAAACCGGAGAAGACCCGCGAAGCCCTCGGCAAAAAGAAGGCGCGGTGCCTCCAAGGGGTGACGCGACGTACGCAACTCTCGCAGATGACGCGCGAGAAAACAGGGGAGGTGGTGTAGTGCAAAAGGAAGGGCGAAAGGGGGGGGGAAGAAGCCCAAAAAAGGAAAAAAAAGGAAAAGAGGACGGTCCACCACGAAAGGAGGGGACTAAGGTCTGGAGAACAAAAGGGAATAGTGCAGTCGGCGCAAAGGGGAGGGAGGGTGTCGCTGGGAGAGGAGCTGCCCACAAGGTCCGGGAAGAAACGTCGACGCTACGTGAAGGGAAAAACTTCGTCAGGGGACGCATTTAGGTGCATCCCCATCTCTCTCAAAAAAACGGAGGAGGGGGGGATGCACCACGCCGCCATGCGAAAACCGGCCGAAAAGGAAGCCAGAAAGAAAAAAAAAAATTCTCGATGAAAAAAAAAAAAGAACCCGTGACGTGTTGACAGGAATCGCAGGGGGGGAAAGGGCCGCGCGCAAAGGGAAAAGGGCGTCCGACCTGCACTAACGAGTGGGTGCTCCAAAGGTCCGAGCAAAAAAAGACGAGGTGGGTGGACGGGAAGGAGGAAACTCAGCACTGTTAGCATTAGGGGGAGGAAGGAAAACGCCCTGGGCACTCCAAAAACCCACAAAGGTGTTGGAAAAACCTCTACATCTGGAGCGATCTTCAACAGTCCTGGGAAACACCAAGGAAAAAACACCTCAAGGTCGTATGAGGAGGTCGAAGGGGGTCGATCATTGTATCAACAAAAACCAAAAAGGAAAAGACTAGCCGCCTTGAAAAAAAAAAAGGAGGGACGGCGAAGGAAATAAACCTGCCGGCAAGCCCGCAAGGACTCAAGGCGGGCAAATCACGGGAAGGGAAATGTCAAGGGAAGGAGGTTGTATTCGAAGGGAAAGGGGGGGGACCCAAAGCTTATGGAGGCCGAGGAGGGGCTGGGGGGAACTTCCTAAAAAGATCCGAAGGGGCCCACCGGGGTTCAAAGAAAAACGGCGTCTAAACCAAAGAAAAAACCCCCCGCCCCCCCACCCCGTCCAACCCAATTTCGTCCGGGGAAAAAAAAAAAAAAACTTTGTGGGGGAAAAAAAAAAAAAAAAGACCCTAAAGGGGCGGAGCAAGGGGAAGGCAGCTGCCGGGGGAGGGTGCACCTCGGCCGTGTCAGTCTGCGCAATAAAAAGTGATCTTCGCCTAAGGCAACGAAGGAACGTGGGGAGAAAACCTCGACCACGACCGGGGAAAGTAAGCAAAAAAGGGGTTGGGCTTTTGGCAGGAGGGCTCCCTCGCCAAGGAAAGGCTGACCAGCGACGACCTGCTCCAGGGGGAAAAAAAAGGGGCGGAAAATAGTTAAGGGGGGCTTCACGGCAAAAATCCGCCGTTTAACAAAGACACGTGCCGGAAAAAGGGACTTGGCGCTGGGGCCGGGGACCAAAGGAAAGAGAATGTTGAAAAAAACAGCTCAAAGGGAACTCTCTTGGAGGGGACATGGGCAAATAAGGACTCTTCGCAATACATCGTGCCTTTCAAAACTCGGGGGGAAAAAAAAAAACCCTTTCCTGGGGAAGGCAGCGGGGGGGAAGTCCCCTGGGGGCAAGAAAGTGATCATATCCGCAGGTCAAAAAGGACCAGAGCCCTGATCGGGAAAGGGGGCCGCTCTCCAGATACAGGCAGAAACCCCGTTCGAAAGAACTTAACGGGACCGGTCATCTCGGGGAGAAAAAAGGACTCAACCCAACAACTTAGGGGAGAGAAGGTTAACCGAGCTGGGGGGAGAAGTTCTCCGGGGGCCAGGAGAAAGTGTCGGCGAGGAAACGTCCGAAGTCCATCAAAGGTTAACACAAGCGGCGGGGAAGGGGATTCCTCTAGGAAGAACTCGATGAGGGGGGAAAAACGGGTTCTTGGCCACGAATCTGCCAGTCACTTTGAGGGGCTCAAAAGGTCACTTGGAAAAGGGGGAACACTAGAGGAGGAGTGGGGCTGCAGCTGGAAAGGGGACCAGTCCCAACGCCAAAAACTCGGAAGGGGGTCCTCCACTTGAAGGAGGCTGTGGGAAGCCGTATTCCTATACACCGGCAAAGCTAAAGTCGTCCAGGACCACGCCCTGGCGGAAGCCTGTCTATGGGGAAAGGGCCATCACAGAGGGAAAAAAAAAAGAATGCCCATCTATCACATGGGAAGAGTTGGTAGAAAGGCGTTCGCCACGGCAAAGAAAAAGAAATGCTAATATCAGGGGTGGTCCAAAAGGGGGCTAATGGAGAAAATCCACCCTAGGGCGAAGGGGGAAAAAAAGAAGGGGACCGAGTTTATTGTAACACCTGCGGGGAAAAAACGAAAAAGAAAATCTCAGGGAGGGTGCCGAAAACCGCGTGAAAAACTTTGAACCGGGGGGCTACCTCTCCATAGGAGGGGAATGACTCAAGAAGAGAGATCCATAGCCTTTCATAGAGAAAAAGGGAAAAAAAGGAGAGAAAAAATGCCGAAAAATCCGACGGGAAAAGAACCTCGAGCAGCTTCCAGATAAAAAACTCCAGGAAGGGGGGAAAAAGTGTTCCGCAGGGAGGGGGGAACAAAAAAAAAAAAAAAAAAGAAGATGTCTCCAGAAGGGACGATCCAAGGAGGGAGGGGGCGTGATCACCGGCTACCATGAAAGGAAATCGGGCCCTCGAGGGGCGTCTTCTAAGACTGAGAGGGTAGGTCTTCCAGAAAAAAACCCATGAAATATCTCTCAGCAGAAGGGGGGGGGAGAAGACAAAACAGGGAGTTGCCAGAGGAGGGGGGGGTAAAAGAAAACTGGAAACTGTCCGCAGGGAAGGCTTCACTTCGAGAAAAACACGAAGGCTACCGCTTCAGAAGTGTAGGGAAGAAACCAAGAAAAGGGGGGGTCTGTCTGCCCTGGAAAGAGACTGCGTGTCCGCTAAGCGAGTATGAAGGCTTAAAAAAAAAGGCTCCTCAGAAACGTGAACAACGAACAGGGGGGCTTGCTCTGCGTCCTTTCTCATGGGGAAAAAAAAAAAAAGATCTCAGAAAAAGGAAGGAGATGGGAGAGGAAGACAAAACTCGCCAGGTCAGAACCGAAAACTCCCCTAAAGAAAAGAGAGGGGGGGGGGGTCAACTTCTCAGGAGAGAAAGGGGGGCCTAATCTCCTAAAAAGGAGAGTTCGACAAAAAAAAAAACTGGGAAAGGGCAGGCCTGACTGTGCACATAGAGGGGGGGATCCCTAAAGGGGAATCTGTCGAGCACAAAGAGGGAGGGGTCTCTCAATTGCCAGAGTCAAGGGACAGTCTTTCCTTCACGAAATCACCCACCTCAAGGAGGCCTCTATACACTGCTGAAGCCTTTCAGGGGGAGTTTACTCACAAAAGGGAAAACCTCCTCAATGAAGGGAGTGCCTAGGGTCTCAAGAGATTCAAGGGAGGGAGAACCGGTGGATCACGGAAAAACTCTGACTCTTTGGAGGGGCTTCCATACAGGGGAAAAAAAAACCGTACCCTGCGGCACAACACCTTCCTCAGGGGGAACATTCTTGACTTTTTGGAAGAAACCTTTCTAAAAAGAGGAGCTGGTGCGGGAAAAAGATCGGCCTTTTTGAAAAAAGGGCAGTTTCAGTCATTGGGCCGGAGGAAAACGTCTATTGAAAAAACTTTCTTGGGGAAGAATCATCCTTCTGAGGAAGGGACCAAGCCAAAAAGGTTCAAAGAACGCGCGAGCCGGTGTCTGCCGCCCCCCAGGAACCACCCGTGAACCACCCCCCTCCCCTCCCCCCCCCCTCCCCCCCCGAACCCCCCACTCGCCCCCACCGACCACCCCCCTCCTCCCCCCCCGCCCAACCCCTGTCTCAAAATTTTGACGTCGTCAGAGGGGCGGGTGTTTTCCACTAAAAGGCCAGGGGGAGTTCGAAGGGGAATTCGCGCGGGGGGGGGAATCAGGCGGGGGGATGCCTAACCTATGAAAAAGGGGAAGGACGCCTTATGGCGAGAGGGGGAGGAAAAGGCGCCCGGGGACGACCACTACTGCCTGAAAGTTGTGGGGTCTGGGAAAAGACGTTCTCTCGTGGTGGGGGAGTGAGAAGTCTACCAACCTGCCCGCTCGAGAACCAGGAATCGAGGGGGGCCCGGTGTATCGTAGCCGAAACA
>Ga0179591_1479915_pt1 | contig 14443 bp, 24 predicted proteins | sample CZOMad2_1_08_16f_FD_182891 | JGI IMG/M metagenome (GOLD analysis project Ga0179591, IMG submission 182891) | Vadose zone soil fungal communities from Angelo Coast Range Reserve, California, USA - CZOMad2_1_08_16fungal (PacBio error correction) | ecosystem: Environmental > Terrestrial > Soil >...
TGGGGGCCCTTGTTGCGAATATCGGCTGCGCCAGCTCGTTGGCCCGCGTATTGGTTTCTGAATCACCTGTTCGTCAGCCGTCGACACGAACACGCGACAAAACTACTACCAAAGCCAAAACACCATCCCGTCATCCACCAGCGTCAGCTTGGTACGACGCCCAGCTGCATTGTGCGGTTTACTCTCCTTCGGCTCGGCTCGCGCCGCCATAAACCTTTCACAGTTGTTGTGCAATTTCCTTTTTAGGCGATTCCCATCAGTTCCGCGCGCGCCGGTCTTTTGTTTCCCGTTGTTGCCGCCAGCTTCTGCAGTATTACTTCTCGCGTTCCATCGCTCCACGGTCGGGCCTGGGAAATTTAAGCGCGCTCAAATCACTTGGGGCTCTTCGCTCTGGACGTGCCGAATTCGTTCCGCAGGCACGATCGCGAAATCGAAATCCTTTTCGCACATGATAGTCAGCGTTCCAGCACGTTTCGCAATTCGCGACATGTTTTCCCGGTCCAGGTATGGCTCAGGACATGTCCATCAACACCTCCGCGCCCACGCCTTTTACTTTTTTGCCGTGCTTTTACACGCTTTACGTTATGTCCCGCAAATATGATTTCCGTCAGCAGCGGAATGTTCCTTCGCGATGGTCGCGCAACGGCGCAAGTGGATTTGAAAACATTCAGACGGAAATAAAGATCCGGCGCAATGCGCGGCTGGAAAAACGGCTTGCTTCCTGATCCTTTTGTTGGTGGCGGGCGACACCCCCGACCCGCACGTCCCGCGGCGTCTCCCACCTTGCTGGCCCAGTCTCCGTACCTTGCTATCTTCCAGTACTTCGCGCATAGTTTTTTGCCTGCGTCGGTGGCTGGCATTTCTTCCGATCTCATCCAGCAGCCAGCGTGCCGCCATCCGCCAGTTCGAAGCAGCCATGCGCCTCTCCGCGGCGCCTGTGAAACGCGTCACGCTCCCCGTTCGTTGTGCCCGAAATTTTCGCTCTCCATCAACGACTCTGAAATCGCCGAACAATTTGATCGCCACGAACGGGCCCACCGGGCGGCGCGCCGGCGAAAGCTTATGCACCGTTCGCCGCTACAATTTCTTTTCCGGGAACCGGTCTCGCCGGTGATCTAACACTGAAGAGCCGAGCTCGGCCCGCCATCTCACAATTCTCATCACGTACCTGCATGGCTTTGAAGCGTCCCACCAGATGCCCATCCGCCCGTCCCGCAAGCTGTCTTTGCAGTCACCACCAGTTTGCCGCGCATCTCGCGCCTTTGCCCCAGTGCCCTGTCCAACAACGCGCGCGCACCGGTCCCTTTAGTGCTGTTTCGATGTACCTAGAACGCTCCCCCCGCCTCGATCGGCCGCCACCGGCCGTTTTCTTCGCTGGCCTTTTCCGGTGATGATGATCGTCGGCAACGTATGCCAATCCGCGCCCAGCTGGCCCATCGGTCCAATCCATTCATGCACCGGCATTCCCAGGATCGGACTCAGTGTATCCGGCTGGTATCTGCCGAATCTGGCCAGCGCTCTCGGGCATTTCGACGCGAAAACCTCGTAGCCCCCAGCGCGTGCACACAATTGCTCAAGCCTAGCCTTTGCGCGCGTCCTCTTCATCCTTCAACGACAGTACGCGGTCCTGCGTTCCGCAAAATCCACCGCACGGAGCGCCCGCCCGCTTCTCGTCTCACCATTCGCTGAACCTCGCTCATAGATCCGCCCTCGAGAGCCGTCCCGCATTTTTGGAATCCACCACTGGCTGGACCTTCTCATCTATCAATCATTCTGTGTCCCTGCAAAGCTGCGCCAAGGACATCGCATGCGGGGTGTTAGGCAAGCAGAAAAAGGTGGCTAGCTAACTGCTACGTTCACACTCATTTGTCGAATCACTTCCAGAACAAAAAAATTCTTTTTCACCGTGAACGGTTTCTGCAGCAGCACACCGGGTTTCCTTTCCCGCCTTCCGCTCCTGCAGCCAGCGCGCTTTCCGTGTAGCCGACATGTAGAATCACTTTCATCTTTCATCCCCGGATAAGCGCAGCCGCCAACGCGACGCTAGCGCCGGCCCGCGCAAGCTTGGGCATAAGCACGTCGGGTAAGCAGCAATCGTATGTCGCCATTATAGCGAACCCGCAATCGCCAGGGCCTCTTCGCCCTTCTATGCTTCCAGCACTTTCGTAACCTTCCGCTCGCATCCGCGCACTCGACCAAAGCGCGCGTAAACGCCTGCTCATCTTCGGCGATCAGCACCGTCCCCGTTCCCCTCCGTCTCGGGCCGTTCGCTTTTTGCCAATCAGGAGTCCGGCTTTCCACTTCTCGTTCCACCAGCGGCAGATAAAGTCGCATCTTTGTTCCGATTTCCAGCTTCACTTGATACCAGTATGTAGCCGCGCTGCGTTTTCACGATTCCATAGACTGTCGAGAGCCCCAGGTCCGTTCCGTTGTTCTTTTATCCTGGTCGTGAAAAAGGCTCGAGATATTGGAACCGTCTTCCTTGTCGATCCCGCATCGATCCTGCAACGCAAATTTCCGGGTATCGTCCTGTGCAGATCGCCCGGGTTGCTCCCCCCCCGCGTGCAATCGCGTTCCAAGTCAACGCGCCGCCCGTGCTTATGATCAGCTTTCCCTTCCCTGCGCATGGCATCGCTGTGAGTTCGAACACACACACCCGCCAGATTGATTAATCACCTGCTCCATCTGGATCGGGTCGGCGTTTACGTTCCAACCGGCTCGGCGCTCGAACTTTCCTACGAAAAATCAACATGCGCCGCCCAGCAGTGTGGCAGCATCTCTTCGATATTCGCTCACTACATACGCACTCTCTTCATGACTTGTTCATATATTGGTTCGAACACCTGGTTCCTGCTGAAATCCCGCAAAACGCTGGTCCTACCCCGCCGCGCGATTGCCCGCCTTTCATGATCTGCGCTGCCTGCCCGTGAGTGGAATCCTCCGGATGCAGCTTTTCCACCAGCAGATTTCCGCGTATCCGCGCACGATTCATAAGAATATTGTTGAATCGTGCTCGATTTCCTCCCGCCCGCTAGCCCAGCCCCTACCGCTTCCCATCTTTGCGCTTCCACAGTTCCGCTTCCAGCCGCCGTCTCTCCGTAAGTTCCCGCGCATGCCCGCACCCCTTGCCCGGCCGTTTTCATGAAGCAGCCGGCACTTACCTCCACTTCAATGCCGCTTGCCTTCTTTGAACCAGCCGCAGTGTGTAATGGCGCAGAACCTTTGCCGGTAATCTTTTTCGCCAGCATCTCTTCCGCCAGGTCTCCCTGGTATCCTCCGGCGCCACCATATCCATGAATTCTGCAGCGCTTTCGTTACGCTCATCTTGTAGCCGCTTAAATCCTCCGCTTTCCGGTTCCGACTAAATAAAGTTCCCCTCCAGATCGTGCACGGTAAATCATGTCGTGTCGCGTTTTTCCAGCAATTCCCGTAGCGGTTTTTTGTTTTTTTTCGCTTTTCCCTGCACTGGCCGGAATCTTCTGTTGGGATTGGGCGTAATCGTGTGTCTCTGACCGCGATGCAGCAGGTTGAAGCAAGCATGGGGAACGCAGTAAAAGGCGGAAAGCGTGTCACGGGAAAGCGAAAACTATACGGCTACCGGGAATTGCTGGAAAACGCGAACGACATGATTTACGTGCACGATCTGAGGGGAACTTTTTTTCGTGGAACCTATACAGCGGCTTATTTTTAGCGCCTCAAGATGACGAAACGAAAGCGCTGGCAATCAGGGATCTGGTGGCGGCGGATGATCGGGCGCTGGCGGAAGGATGCTGGCGAAAACTTACGCGGCAAAGTTGCATCTGCGCCATACACCACTGCTGCTGGTTTCAAAGAAGGCAAGCGGCCATGAAGTGGAGGTAAGTACCGCTGCTTCATTAAAACGGCCGGGCCACGGGAGTGCAGGGAATGCGGCGGACTTGACGGAGAGACGGGGCGCTGGAAGCGGAACTGCTGCAAACGCAAAAGATGGAAGCGGTAGGGTCGGCTAGCGGCGGAATCGCGCACGACCTTCACAATATGCTTATATCGTGCGCGGAACGCGAAATTCGCTGGAACAGCTCATGCCGGAGGATCCACTGCACTGCATAGCAGCGCAGATCATGAACGCGGGCAATCCGCGGCGGAGCTGACCAGCGTTTGCTGGGATTCAGCAGGACATGTGTTTGAACCCAAAATTTGAACGTCAATGAGGTGTGAGCGGAAATATCGAAGATGCGCCGACACTGCCTGGTCGCGCATGTTGATTTTTCGCGGAGTTTGATCGCCGATGCCGGTAAAACGCTGAACGCCGACCGATTCCAGATTGGAGCAAGTGCTAATCAATCTGGCGGTGAACTCACGCGATGCCAGCCGCAGGGATGAGCTGATCATCATCACTGCGCGCGTGACTTGGAACGCGATTCAAGTGGGTGTGGTGGGGCGGGGAGTCAACGGCATACTTGCCATGACGATTACCGCGGAAATTTGCGTGGCAGATTCCTGGATGCGGGATCGACAGGAGACGGTTTTCGCCATATCTTCGAGCCATTTTTCACGCCAAGGATAAAGACAAGGAACGCGGACTGGGGCGCTCGACAGTCGATTGAATCGTGAAACGCAGCGGCGGCTACATACGGTAATCATGAACTGGAATCGGAATCCCATGCAATTTATACTGCCGCTTTTGGAACAGAAGTGGAAATCCGGACTCCTGAGATGTCAAAGCGAACGGCGAGAGCGAGGAACCGTGACTGTGCTGATCGCCGAAGACGAGCAGGCGTTACGCGAGCTGTGGTGCGCGGATGCGCGCGGGAAGGTTACGAAGTGCTGGAGCAGAGAATGGCGAAGAAAGCCCTGGTCCTATTGCGGGTCGCTATATGGCGTACATCCGATTGCTGCTTACCGACGTGATTATGCCCAAGCTGCGCGGGCCGAGCTAGCGTCGCGGTTGCGCTGCTCTATCCGGGGATTAAAGTTATCTACTGTCTGGCTACACGGAAACTCGCGGTGCAGGACGGAATTCTGTACCTTAACACGGTGCTTGCTGCAGAAACCGTTCACGGTAAAAAGATTCTGGAAGTATTCGACAAATGAGTGTGAACGTACGCAGTTAGCTAGCCCCTTTTTCTGCTTGCCTAACACCCCGCCTGCGATTCCTTGCGCCGCTTGCAGTGGCAAGATGATTGATAGGATTGAGAATGTCCAGCAGTGGTGGATTCCGAAAAAATGAGGGGGGCTCTATGAGCGAGGTTCAGCGAATGGTGACCGGAGAATCGGGCGTGCGCTCGTGCGGTGGATTTTGCGGAACGCAAGGACCGCGTACGATTTGAGGATGAATAGAACGCGCTCAAGGCTATGACAATTGTTGCACGCGGGGCTACTAGGTTTTTGAGCGTCGGAAAATGCCCGAAGACGCGCTGGCAGATTCGGCAGCTACCAGCCGGATACCCTGATTGCCGATGTGGAATTGCCGGCAAGATGGATTTGGACCCTGCTGGGGAGCCCCTGGGCGGGAATTGGCCGACGTGGCCGACGATCATCATCACCGGAAAGGCAGCGAACAACGGGCGGTGGCGGCGATCGAGGCGGGAGCGTTCTGGTACATCGAAACGCCACTAAAGGGCCGTGCTTGCGGCGCGTTTGTTGACCGGGCACTGGGCAAAGCGCGAAGATGCGCGGCCAACCTGGTGGTTGCTTCCAAGACAGTGCGGAGACAGGCGGCTGGGCGATCTGGTGGCGCTTCAAAGCCCTCAGACGTGATAATTGTGGAGATGGCGGCGCCGAGCTCGGCTTCAAGTGTTTAAAATCACCGTCGAGACGGTTCCGCAAAGAATTGTAGCGCGCAACGTGTCCATAATCTTCCTTTTCGCCGGCCGCGGTGGCCCGTTCGTGGCGATCAATTGTCGGCGATTCCAGAGTCGTTGATGGAGAGCGAAATTTTCGGGCACGAACGGGGAGCGTTGAAACAGGCGCCGCGGAGAGCGCCATTGGCTGCTTCGAACTGGCGGATGGCGGCACGCTGCTGCTTGGATGAGACGGAGAAATTCCCGCACCGACGCATGCAAAACTATTGCGCGTACTGGAAGATCGCAAGGTACGGATACTGGTGGCAGCAGGGGAGACGCCGGTGGACGTGCGGGTCGGTCGCCTGCCACCAACAAAGATCCGGAGCAATCCCGTTTCCAGCGCGCATTTGCGCCAGATCTTTATTCCGCTGAATTTTTTCATATCCACTTGCGCTTTGCGCGACCAGCGCGAAGACATTCCGCTGCTGAACGGAATATATTCTGCGGGGACATCAACGTAAAGTCCGGAAAAAACTAAAAGGCGTGGGCGCTGGGAGGTTATGGGACATTTTCATGAGCCCTATCCTGGCCCGGGAACATTCGCGAATTGCGAAACGGCTGGAAGGCTCGAACTATCAATGTGGCTAAAAGGATTTGATTTCGGGGCGATCGTGCCTGCCGGACAATTCGGCAATCCAGCGCGAAGAGCCCAAGTGATTTAGCGCGCGTAAATTCATTCCCCAATCGGCACGACCGTGGCGCGATGGAACCAGTTAATACGCAGGACGAACGCTTGCTGGCCAACGTGAAACGTCGCACCGACCATGGTGGTGGGGGGATGAAGGCGTAGGGGGAGTGGGGTGGGAATGACAGGATATTTCTCAGTAAGAAGAAAGGGGCTGGCCAGGTTGTAAGTGGGAGGAAATTATGATATGGGCGTGTGAGAAGAGGGAACGATGAGTCGTTATACCAGAGGGTAGGGGGTCTGGGGAGGTGGGGAGGAGTGGGCCGGGATGGGAAGGATGGGAGTATAGTGAGATGTAGGGGTGGGTTGTTTTTGACTTATGACGTTTCCGTGGCACTGGACCTGCCCCTACCATTTTCCGCCCGAGCGCGCACTTGCGGCGCTCTTCTATGATGTTTGCGGAGGTAAGGCCGTTCTAGCGGTGGCGGCCGAAGAGAGTAAACGCAAACATTCTGTTTTGTCTGATTCGTTACGCCATCTTGCCTCTTGTGGTTTCTAGCCGAGTGTTGCTTTATTTTTTTTTTGTCTTCTTTTTGTCTTGCTTTTTTCCGCTTTTCTCTCTTCCGCCCCATGGTGATTCACGAAACAAAACGCGAAAAAACGCGGGCCAACGATCTGGCGGCGCAGATATTCGAACCCAGGAGCTACCCCTTTCGAAATCTAAATTATGATATACAAAAATGCCAGAGCCACCGCCGCGAAGCAGACCCTCCGGAGCAACCTTCGTTGTCTGCATTCCCTGACTCTCTGCGGTTGGTGCTAGTGTAGTTTTTATCTCGCAGAGTCTCGTCTTTCTTGGGGGGGTCTTCCGCGGTGACACGGGAAGGATGATGCTGTATTTCGTGGAGAGCGGCTGCTTCTTTTTTTCTTTCCTCCCCTTTTTCTTCCTTACCTCTCCAGGTCAGCTCGCACGCGGTTGGGGGTACCGGATCCTCCTCCCCTCGCTCCCGGTACCGGGAAAGCTTGGGGCGAACCGAGGGATGCAAGAGGACGAAGGGACACCAAAACACCAATCCCTTCATCACCAACTTCAGTCTTTTACTAATCCCCATCTTCATTGTTTCTTTTTTAATCTACTTCCTTGGCTTACAAGAGCGTGCATCGATTATCCTGGTCGAGGGGATGGTTGGAATGAGGATGGAAGGTGGGGGGGTAGGGTAATCGGAACGGAGCTAAGAGAGTGGTGGGGGGGAGTGGAGGGTGTGTCGCTCCCTCCTCTTATCGTGGGGGATGCATTTTGTTTGTTTTGTTCAATGTCCTTTTAGGCTGTATCCAAGCAGTTCCTCGTGCTCGGGCGTCTTGGTGTTTCCCGTGGCCCGCCCGCAAGCGTCTGCAGGATTACTCGCGTTTCCATCGCGTCCACGGTCGTGCCGATTTGGAATTTAAGCGCGCTCAAATCACTTGGGGCTCTTCGCGCTGGACTTTTGCCAAAGAATTCGTCGGAGGGCAGATCGCCGAATCAAAAATCCTTTTTCCTCAAAACAAGGAATGATATTCCTCTTGCGTATCTGTGATAGATCACCGCCCTTTTTCACAATGGTCTAACCTAACGGTTGCTCTCCTTTTCCTCCACGTGGAGAAGGGGGTGAAACAAAAAAAGTGGGCCCGGGCCTGATGGGTGGGAGAGAGGTTTTCCCTTCCTTTCTCCTGCCCCTTTCCGCTCCCTTCCGCGCCCAGCCTTTTATTTATACGTTTTTTTCCGTGCTTACGTTTATGTCCCTCAGAATATATTCCGTCAGCATCGGAATGTCTTCGCGATGGTTCCGCACGGCGCAATTGGATATGAAAAACATTCAGACGGAATAAAATCCTTGCGCAAAATGCGCGCTGGACCGGTCTTTGCTCCGGATCGTTGTTGGTGGCAGGCGACGACCCGCACGTCCCACCGCGTCTCCACCTTTGCCATTCTCCTTACCTTGCGATCTTCCGTACGCGGGCAATGTTTTGCCTGCGTCGGTTCGGGCATTTCTCCGATCTCATCCAGCCGCAGCGTGCCGCGCATCCGCCCAGTTTCGAAGCAGCCAATGCGCCTCTCCGCGGCGGGCCTCTGTGAACGCTCCCGCCGTTCCGTGCCCGAAAATTTTCCGCTCGTCCATCAAACGACTTCCTGGAATCGCCTAACGACTTGGATCGCCACGAACGGGCCACACCCGCCGGCGCCGGCGAAGCTTAATGCACCGTTCGCGCTACAATTTCTTTCCGGAACCGTCTCTCCCCCCTCGCCGTGAGTAACAACACTGAAGCCGACTCGGCGCCGCCATCTCCACAATTCTCATCACGTCCTGGCATGGGCTTTTGAAGCGCCACCATATCGCCCATCCGCCCGGTCTCCCCGCAACTGTCTTTGCAGCCCCACCAGTTTGCGCGCATTCGCGCTTTTGCCCAGGGCCCGTCCAACAACGCGGCGCAGCACCGGTCCCTTTAGTGAGCTTTCGATGTTACCAGAAACGCTCCGCCTCGATCGCCGCCACCGCCCGTCTTCTTCTGGGGCCTTTCCGGTGATTAATGACCGTCGGCCGTCTGCCAATTGCCCCGCCCCAAAAGCTGGCCCAGCAGGTCCAAATCCATTCATGCCCGGGCATTCACATCGGCAATCATTGTAATCCGGCTGGTATCTGCCGAATCTGGCCAGCGCGTCTTCGGCATTTCCGAACGCTCAAAACCCCTCGTAGCCCCCCCCAGCGCTTCAAACAATTGCTCATAGCCTTTTCGCGCGTTATCTCCTCCCTCACGATCAGTACGCGTCCTTGCTTCCGCAAAATCCCCGCACGAGCGCCCTCTCTTCTCGTCCACCATTCGCTAACTCGCTCATAGAGCCTCCCTCATTTTTTCGGAATCCACCACGGCTGGACCTTCTAATCTATCAATCATTCTGTGCCACTGCAAAGCCGCGCAATGAAATCGCCAGGCGGGGGTGTTTAGGCAAGCGAAAAAAGGTGGCTAGCTAACTGCCGTATCGTTCACACTAATTTGTCTAATCACTTCCACATTTTTTTCAAATTCACGTGAACGGTTTTCTGCAGCCACCGTGTTCGTTCCAGATTCCGTCCTGCACCAGCGGCGCTTTCCGTGTATCCAACTGTTAGATCACTTTCATCCCCCCCGATGCGCAGCCGCACCGCGACGCCTAGCTCCGGCCCGCGCAGCTTGTGAGAATCACGTCGGTAAGAGCACAAGTCGGATGTCCCAGTCATAGCGGGGGGACCCGGCAAGTGCGCCAGGGCTCGATCTCTTCGCCATTCTCTGCTCCAGCACTTCGTAACTTCCGCGCGCATCGCTCACCGACCAGCTCTCGTAACGCCTGCCTCGTCTTCGGCGATCATCACAGTCCCGGTTCCTCGCGTCTCGCCTTTCGCATTTTGCATCAGAGTCCGGCTTTCTTTCCACTTCTCGTCCACCAGCGGCAGATAAATTCGCACTTGGTTCCCGATTCCACTTCACTTGATACAGTAATGTAGCCGCCCTAGCGTTTTCAAGCGATTCCATAGACTGTCGAGAGCCCCATCCGTTCCTTTGTCTTTATCCCTTGGTCGTGAAAAATGGCTCGATATATGGCGAACCGTCTCCTTGTCGATGCCCGCACCGGAATCTCCTTGCACGCCAATTTCCGGGTACCGTCCCTTGCAGTATCCCGGTTGCTCCCCCCCCGCTTGCAAAAATCGCGTTCCAAGTCAACGCGCCGCCGTGCTGATGATCAGCTTTCCTCCTCCCGCGCATGGCATCGCGTGATTCAACCCGGCCCGCTTGATAGTCACCTGCTCCACTGGAAATCGGGTCGGCGTTCACGTTACCCTCGGCATCGGCCGCTCAACTCCATCGAAAAATCAACTGCGCGCCCAGCAGTGGCGGCACATCTTCTCGATATTATCGCTCAATACGTCATTGACGTTTCAATATTTGGGTTCGCAACACCCCCCTTTTGTTTTCCTCCTGCGAATCCCAGCAAACGCTGGGTCAGCTCCGCCGCGCGATGCCCGCGTTCATGATCTGCGCTGCCTGCCGTGCAGTGGATCCTCCGGATGCAGCTGTTCCACAGAATTTCCGCTGTATCCGCGCACGATCAAAGAATATTGTTTGCAGTCGGGCGCGATTCCGCCCGCCTAGCCGCCCTATAAACCCCTCTTCCATTTCTTTTGCGCTTGCCAGCAGTTTCCGCTTCGGCCGCCGTCCTCTCCGTCAAGTCCCGCGCAATTCCCTGCACTCCCGGTGGCCCGAGCCGTGTTTCATGAAGCAGCCGGCTACTCCTCCACTTCATGCCGCTTGCCTTCTGTGAAACCAGCCGCAGTGTGTATGGCGCAGAACCTTTGCCGTAAGCTTTTTCGCCACGCATCTCTTTCCGCCAGCTGCCCGATCCCTCCGCGCCACCAGATCCATGATCGCAAGCGCTTTGTTTCGCTCTCTGTAGCCGTGCTTAATCCATCCTCCGCTTTCCGTGTCCACGAAATAAAGTTCCCCTCCAGATCGTGCACGTAAATCATGTCCGTTCGCGTTTTCCAGCAATTCCCGTATCGTTTTTCGCTTTCCCGTGTTGCCACTGGGCCGGATGCTTGCTGTGGGATTGGGCGTAAATCGTGTCATCTAGACCGCGATGCAGCAGGTTGAAGCAAGCATGGGGGAACGCAGTAAGGCGGAAAGCGTGGCACGGGCAAGCGAAAACGCTAAGCCGGGAATTGCTGGAAACGCGAACGCATGATTTACGTGCACGATCTGAGGAACTTTATTTCGTGAACCGAAAGCGGAGGATTAAGCGGCTACAAGATGACGAAACGAAGCGCTGCGAATATGATCTGGTGGCGCCGAGGATCGGGCGCTGGCGGAAGAGATGCTGGCGAAAAAGCTTAACCGGCAAAGGTTCGCGCCATACACACTGGGCGGCTGGTTTTCAAGGAGAGAAGGCAAGCGGTGAAGTGGAGTAAGTGCCGCTGCTCTGAAAACGTTCGGCCACGGAGTGCAGGGATTGCGCGGGAGCTTGACGGAGAGACGGCGGCTGGAAGCGGAACTGTCTGCAAGTGGCGCCAAGATGGATCGGTTAGGCGGCTAGTCGGGCGGAATCGCGCACGACTTCCAACAATTAATTCTTATGAATCGTGCGCGGATACGCGGAAATTGCGGAACAGCTTGATCCGGAGGATCAACTGCACGGGCAATGCAGCGCAGATCATGAAAGCGGGCAATCGCGCGGCGAGAGCTGACCCGCGTTTGCTGGATTCGCAGGAAACAGGTGTTCGAACCCAATTATTGAAGTCCAATGACTAGTGAGTCGAAATAAAAATTCGAAGATGCGGCCGACACTGCTGGGCTCCATGTTGAGTTTTCTCGCTGGAGTTGAGCGCCGATGCGGTAAAAACGTGCACGCCGACCCGATCCAGATGAGGCAGGTGCTATTCATCTGGCGGTGAACTCACCGATGCCATGCCGCATGGAGGAAAGCTGACATCAGCACGCGGCGCGACTGGAACGCGATGCAAGCGGGGGGAGCAAACCGCGATACTGCAGGACGATACCCGGGGGAAATTTGCGTGCAGGATTCCGCTGGCGGGATCGATCAAGGAGCCGGTTCGCCATATCTTCGAGCCATTTTCGACCAAGATAAAGACAAAGTGAACGGACTGGGCTCTCGACATCTATGGAATCGTGAACGCAGCGGCGGCTACATACTGTGTATCAATTGAAGCTGGAATCGGAACTCAAGATTCGAATTTATCTGCCGCTGGTGGAACGAGAAGTGAAAGCCCGTAACTCCTGAATCAAAAGCGAACGGCTGGACGCTAGGAACCGGGACTGTGCTGATCGCCTAAGACTAGCAGCGTTACTCGAGCTGGGGGGGTCGGTGCGCGGATGCGCGCGGAAGGTTACGAGTGCTGGAAGCAGAAGAATGGCGAAGAAGCCCTGGCGATTGCGGGTCGCTATAATGGCGACTCCGATTTCTTCGTACCGACGTGATTATGCCCAGCTGCGCGGCCGGACTACGTCCCCGGTTGCGGCTGCGCTATCCGGATAAAGGATCTACATGTCTGGCTACACGGAAAGCGCGCTGTGTGGCAGGCCGGAATGCTGGAACGGAACACGGTGCTGCTGCAGAAACCGTCAACGTGAAAAGATTCTGAAGGGATTCGACAAATGAGTGTGAACGTACGCAGTTAGCTAGCCCCCTTTTTCCTGCTTGCCTAACACCCCGCCTGGCGATTTCCTTGCGCCTTTGCAGTGGCACAAGAATGATTGATAGGATTGAGAAAGTCAGCCAGTGGGGATTCCTCCGAAAAAATGAGGGCGGCTCTATGAGCGAGTTTCAGCGAAGGTGGACGAGAAGCGGCGGGCGCTCGTGCGGGTGGATTTGTGCGGAACGCAGGAGACCGCGTACCTGATCGTTGAGGATGCAAGAGAACGGCGCAAAGGCTATGAGCAATGGTTTGCAGCGCTGGGGCTACGAGGTTTTTTAGCGTCGGAAGCCGCAGACGCGCTGGCCAGAATTCGGCAGCTACCATCCGGATACACGATTGCCGAGGTGGAATTGCGGGCATGATGGATTGGACTGCTCTTGGCCAGCGGGGCGGCGGAATTGCAGCCGTGCCGACGATCATCATCACCGGAAAAGGCCGCGACGAACGGGCGGTGGCGGCGATCGAGGCGGGACGTTTCTGTACATCGAAAGCCACTAAAGGGACGGTGCTCGCGCGTTGTTGGACCGGGCACTGGGCAAAGCGCGAGATGCGCGCAACTGTGGTGCTGCAAAGACAGTGGCGGGAGACCGGGCGGCTGGCGATCTGTTGGCGCTATCAAAGCCCATGCGGACGTGATGAGAATTGTGGAGATGGCGGCGCCGAGCTCGGCTTCAGTGTTATCACCGGCGAGACCGTTTCCCGGAAAAGAATTGTAGCGCAACGGTGGCCTAAGCTTTCGCCGCGCAGCGGGTGGCCGTTCGTGGCGATCAATGTTCGGCATTCCAAGAGTCGTTGATGGAGAAGCGAAAGTTTTTTCGGGCACGAACGGGTAGCGTTCACGGCCCGCGGATAGGCTCGCATTGGCTGCTTCGAACTGGCCGGATGTTCGGCAACGCTGCTGCTGGATGAATCGGAGAAATGCCCGCACCGACGCAGCAAAACTATTGCGCGTACTGGAAGATCGCAAGTACGAACTGGGCATGCAAGGTGGCTGGACGCCGGTGGACGTGCGGTCGTCGCCGCCACCAACAAAGATCCGGAGCAATGCCGTTCCAGCGCGCATTTGCTCCGGATCTTTATTTCGCGTCTGAATGTTTTTCATATCCACTTGCCGCCGTTGCGCGAACCATCGCGAGACATTCCGCTGCTGACGAAATATATTCTGCGGACATCAACGTAAAGCCCGGAAAAAACGTAAAAGGCGTGGGCCGCGGAGGTGATGGACATTTTCAAGTGAGCCATACCTGGCCCGGGAACATTCGCGAATGCGAAACGTGCTGGAACGCTCGACTAGTCATGTGCGAAAATGAGTTTGATTTCGCGATCGGGTGCCTGGCCTACGAAGTCGGCCAGCCAGCGCGAAGAGCCCAAGTGATTTGAGCGCGCTTAATTCCTGCAATGCTGCACGAACGTGACGCGATGGAACGCGAGTTAATTACTGGGCAGACGGCTGGCGGCAAAACGGGAAACAACAAACGCGCGCCGCGGAACTGCTGGGATCAGCCTAAGAACATTGCAGCACAAACCTGAAATCGTATGGGCGGGCGAGCGAGCCCGAAGGAGGTAAACGCACCAATGCAGCTGGTGGCCTTTCGTACCAAGCTGACGCTGGTGATGCGGGATTGGTGTTTTTTGGTGGTAGTCGTTTTTTCGGCGGTGTTCGTGTCGCGCTGACGAACCAGGTGATGCCACGAAACAAATACGCCGGGCCAACTAGCTGGCGTACAGCAGATATTCGAACACGCCAATCTCCCCCCCCCCCTTTTTCCCCC
>Ga0179591_1287381_pt1 | contig 14441 bp, 19 predicted proteins | sample CZOMad2_1_08_16f_FD_182891 | JGI IMG/M metagenome (GOLD analysis project Ga0179591, IMG submission 182891) | Vadose zone soil fungal communities from Angelo Coast Range Reserve, California, USA - CZOMad2_1_08_16fungal (PacBio error correction) | ecosystem: Environmental > Terrestrial > Soil >...
CGCAGAGAATCCGGGTCAAAGGGAGGGGAATCAAAGAGGTCCAAACGATAGGGGTAACCGCGGCGGTTCCGCCTTTGAATTTTGCAAAAAGTAAGCCTAGATTGTCCAGGTCCTACTCGAACTCACTCCTTGGCAGATGCCGGCAGCTGGAGGGGGGACTTTGGGTGTTTTTTAAGTTTGTCTTTAGTAAGGGAAATGGGGCCTCATCCTGAACTTTCATCCACTTCGACGGAAAGACCAAGGGGCCCACCAACCTCCCCACTGCATGGATGAGAACAGCAATCTAGGACAACTAGAGTCGTGAACAAACTCCGATCAAAGGATATTTTCCTGGGGATCGAAGCTGAACATGAGAGTGAAAGGGACTCAAACGGACTGACCGAACCTATCTCGAAAGTTGGCAATAAGGAGTAAGGAAAAGCTCTGTAGCGGGTAGCTCCGCGAGGCTGCTTTTTCTCAAGCGAGACTGCGCGGAGGTAGGAATTGCTCATACGGTACGAAAAATCTATGCCCCAAGCCAACCGGAGACGGCGGTGAGCCAATTACGACGACCGGAAACGAACAAGCAACTGCAAAGGAAGCAAGGACATCGCGCGGATCCGAACAACAAAACAAGGAGAAAACGAGCTGGGGAGAACCGAAAACATGCAAAAACCAACTAAACGAAGCGGGCGGCCTTGCTCGGGACGACCACGAAGCAGGGCAAAGTGAAACACGCTCTATGGGCAGGGAAAGAGGTTCACCTATATCAGAGGAAAAAAAAAGTTATAAAACCCAAGGACCGCTCACCTTAAAAAATCCTCAAAGGGAAACTCCAGCATTAAGATCCAGAAGGGGGGGGGGCGGGGAGCCCTCCTCATAGGAAAAAGCAATACCACCAGGAGAAGGGCTGCGAGGGAAAGGCAAACGAAAAATTGTAAAGGGTTGGATTCTATCCGAGAGCTTACTCTGAATCCAGACTCCAGGAGAAAAACCATCTGGTCTAACAAGGACCAGAAAAAGGGGGTGCAGCTCTGGGAGGGGGGTCCAAGCTCGAAGATGAGTCAACGATAAGGGTGAAACAGTTCTAACCCATCCGTCCAGGGACATACAGTTTGGGCAGTCTCCGTTGGACTGTTTTATAGTAGAAAGGAAACTCGGCCCCCCGAAAGCGAGGGAAATACAGCCTGCATGGCTGCAGTCAAACACTTTTTGGCAAGCCGAGAAGTGAAAAGCAGTCTCATCAAGTCATGGAGGAGACGGTAAGAACTTGGGCGGGGATCTTTGCGACTTCGAAAGGGGGGGGGGATAGTCCATGCTGGAGGTGGGGGGTCAGACAAAAGGCTAGACTACCAACCGACCTAGATGAAGGCAAGATAATCCAGATGGCTTAATGAAGGAATCTCTCACAAGAGGGGAGAAGGAAAAGAGAATATTAGATGGAGGGAGAGGCGGGAGTAATCCCTTTCTTTCTTGAGGGCTCTGTGGTGACGCGTGGAGGTGAGGTGAACCCAAGAAATAGGACGAAAAAAAAACAGTATGAGTATAAAGGGGCAAGGGCCCATAGGTAAAATAATAGGTCTCTACAGACTGAATGATTAAGAGGGGGGGGCGAAAGGGGGTCTTACGAGAATATACCACAGTGGGTATATTCTTCAGAGGACAAGATGGGTAAAGCGCACTATGGGTAGAAAGTGGGAAACGTGAATACGGACAAAAAAGGGCCCAGCAACGAGTTATTCCGGCAGGGAGGGCGGGTAAGGGTCAGAAACTGACCGACAGGAGAGGGGGGTGGGGACTAGAAAAGAGGAGGAGAATTATTTCTTTGGCAAGGGGCGGTCTCCATATGGTCAAGGGAAGCATGTCGATAAGAAGGGAGGGGCGCCGAAGGAACAAGGGGTTCGCCCTAGTCAGAGGAAAACTAGTGTTTATTGACAAGGGGGAGGACGTTGAACCGCATCCCTGCAGGTGCTCTTATTTCTTCGAGGGACTAAGTGATTCTTGACCTCGGGGGGGCGGTAAATTCTAGGAGGGGGGAGAGGGTCACTGAGACCGCGAAATCACGAGACGGGAAAAGGGGGGGTAAGCTGATCGGAGTTCAGCTTCGATCAAAGGAAGACAAGTTATCATGTCTGGGGGGGGGGGGAGTTTTGGCTCGTTGGGCTGCCCTGGGTGTCCGGGGGGAGGAAGGCGGGGGGGAACAGGGGGGTGTGTGAGGACGAATGAGCTACTTTTTAAAATAGCGGCCATTGCGGGAAAAAAATTGTCCCTCGCGATAGGGAGGGAGGGGGGGCCATCACCGCTAGGGGGGGGGGGTGCTAGGGGGAGAGGAATAGGGTCTTATCCTTCAGGAGAAAGGGACCAGGGACGGGGCCTCCGAAGATCCTTACCTCTACAGCTGAGAAAAACAGCAAGAGAGATTACAGAGAAAACTAAGAGGGTGAATATAATGAAAGTCCCACTTTGATTCTATAAGGTATACTTCGGTAAGTGCGGCCCAATACTAAACCTCGAGGAGCGGAGCCCGAGGGATGAAAACACCCGCTGTCAATTGAGAGGGATTGTGTCGGGAAGGAACTCCGACTATTATAGTGGTCCTCAATTGTCATAAGCGGTGTGGTAAAACGGTCTTGGGATGGCATGAAGGGAGGGGAATCCGTGTGGGAACATAACGACCGAAAACCAACTGCGGCCAAACTGGGCGGCAGCTCGGCCAAGGGGTGGGGGGGCACTGACCACGCCGAAACACAAATTGGGGTGATCGGGTACCGACTATTCTTCACACAACACTGGGGGCGCGGAAACAGTTGTATCCATGACGCTGAAAACCGGACTCGAAGGTATAGGCCCGGGAAGAAACAGCTTTTAGAAGTGGGGGGCGAGCGGCCGGCGGGACGTGGTATTCGTGGGGGAAATTCAACGGTCTAAAATGCGCGGAAGTTTCACTGTGAATCTGGGGCCATCGACTTCACGCGGAAAAAATACCGTGTCGGTGCCAGAATAGGGGAAGATGCCAATCGGGAAAATGGCCTTGATGTTGACAAGGGGGAGGTCGCGGAAGACGGTAGTAACTGGGCTCGTCAGGAGGCAATTACACTGCCTAATCCTTTTTCGAAAAAGATCACGGATGTCGGATGGACACATGGTGGGGGGGGGGGCGAGCAACAAAGAGGAGAAGGCAAAGCCTCTGTGGCTTCAGACGGTGCGCTATGGGTTCCGTCTTGCGTTCTTACGGGAAAGGGCTCGGCCGCAGCAGACGTCTCGGAGATTGTCTAAACCTCCAACATATACTGGGACGTGGGGAAGCGCAATCTAAAGGGCCCGATGTATAATGGAGAAAAAAAGTCGGACGGACATCTATCTGCGGGGACGACACATTGGGAATTCGGCTGCGAGGAAGACGGTATCAGGGGGGCCGTTGCTGGCAGGGCAAACGGCCCAGACCCGCTGGGTGGCAACCTCAAACGGGATAGGTTGAAAAACTTAACGCAGGGGCGGACAGGCGGACGCGTGGAGACCCTGGAAAAGGCGCCAAATATGAAAAGGACGCTCCTAAACATCGGGGAAGAAATCCTGGCCTGCTCTGGAGAACTTCCTATTGTACGCGGCCAGGCGAGAAAAACAAAGGGGGGGGAGTGATCTAGAGTGGGCGCATAGGGGGCGGGACAGCAGCCCTGCAAAAGTTTTGCGAAGCTTTTCGATTAAACTCCAACTTGGAAGGAGTAGATTCCTATGAGGAAAGCAACTTTGAGACAAACTCTCAGCGAAGGAAGAGGAAGACCACAATTCCACAAGCCTAGAAACAATTGGTATTCCGTGTCCCAGGTTTAATGGAAAGAAGTACACCAAAAATAAAATGCCCTGAATAAAGAGAAAAGTAGACCTCGAATTGATCCTAAGATAGGAACGACAGGAGGGTCCGTAGGAAAGTCGTGGGGGAGCAGATTCCCATTGCTTTGAAGAAAGAGGCCCTAGAGAAATGAAACAAACTATGGAGAGAAGTTGAAGAGGGCGAAGAGGAGATGAACATAAAAGAATAAAAAACTCACCGTACGAGTACTCCTAAAGATGAAAGGAGCTTTTTAAGTAAAAACAGGGAGGTCGAAAAACGCCTAGCGTTTGGGAATACCCATAGTAGGCCTCTTCAGGACTAAGAATCGTAAGAAAAGAGTCGGTCAACGACAACGTTGGAAGTAGGATCCCTGACAACGAGAGGGGGAGGATACTATCACTCTAAGTTTTGGAAAGAAATATTAGATTCTAAGGAGTGGCGGATATGGCAAGGTTAGGGCACCGCCGAGTCCGTCTCAAAGGTTTGAGCGCTGGGACCAAAAAAGATACAAGTCCTAGGGCGTATCCCGCTAAGGTACCTGACCATTGGTTGGTCACTTGAAAGGGAACAAATGATAGTGTTGGTCGACCGAGAGCCGACGAAAAAACAATGAGGGTGGCCTCTGGCGGTACGCCTCCCGGCGGGCGTCGAGAAGAGAGGGTACAGGATGAAAAAAAGTAGAACGCTCTTGGGGGGACACGTTTGAGGTGGGGTCCGGGAAAGGGTCACATACACAGGCTAGCGCAAGAAGTTCGACGTCCCACCGGTTTGGACCACACCCTAAGGGACATCCAAGGGTCAAACTTCCAGAGCGTAGATACGGCCTAAAAACAGCTCCACTGGACTTTTTGTCATATCATTGCTATAAAGGATCTGAGAGCTAGGGGAGAACAGGGACTAGACAGGAAGCTACCTCCTAGACTCCCCTCACCGTGGGCATCACGACATCGAACAAAGCAGGTCTAGCATAGCGATGGCGGTCTTTGCTGTCTCGGAAGAACGCCGCTGGGGAACGTCTGACATGTTTCCGGACGGATAGCCATCTAGGACGATGCCCCAGAGACCCAAACAACAGGGGCGGTTAGGGAGACGAGTGAAAGAAAAGGAAACACTTCAAAGCAAATCCCATAACAGAAGAAAAGGGAGGGGGGGGGTGTGAAAAGGCAGGAGGGCAATAAAACTGGCGGGAAGAAGAAGACTCATCAAACAAACTAACACCTATACAACATACAACCCATACCTGACCTAATCTGTCGAAGGGTCTCTGAGTGGAAGGACGCTAAGCCGATCAGAGTTGAAAAAATCGGAGCGGTAGGCATTGTAAACCATGAGAGGGCACGGGCCACCCATCTCGGGACCCTCAAACCTCCCTTTAAGCGCTAAGAAAGGGAAGGGGTTCGAACAGGGGATGTCGGGGGAGGAAGAGGAGTCCAACCACCTAGGATACGGATCGAGCGGCAAACAACCAGGGGGTACGGCTTCTAGAAAGCTTAATCGCATCTAAGCCTGCGGCACCCAAACAGGGAACACAGATTGCGCGACATGCCAAATGCCCGTCCGTCAGGAATGTGCGTAGCACCAACGAGACGGAAGGAATATATGCTTGGCACAAGGTAACGGCCGTCCGCAAGAAGCCGGAAATTGGCGCGGCGGGCTTTGCCCTGTTGTGAGTAGTAAACGGAAAACTGAGGGAAACCACTATCGCGTACCCGAGCGGGGCCAGAGAATGACGCGTGGCGACAAGACAAAACTGTGGATAGATACCACGAAAAGGGTGCCAGCTCATTCATGTGAGGGCATACTGAGAGGGCTGGGACAAGGAGGGGGGAAGGAAGGGTCGAGAGGAGAGGAGAACTTGGTTTGGACAGAAGAGGCGGTGGGACAACCAGCTCACTACAACCTTCCAGAGTACGATGGCCGGCATCCAAAGAGGTCTATTCAAGGGGGGGGGGGGAGGGGGGGAAACCAAACAAGGAAAAGAATTAAAGATCCGATCTCCTCAAAAAGGAGGAAAGAAGAGAGAGGTTCCGTAAGCACTTTCTGGAAGGGATTGGAGGATGCATCTTCAGCGGGCCGGAGTTGGGGGGGGGGGGCAGGGGAGGTGCTTACCACACAGACGCGCTGCACACAAACGGAAATTATCGCCGGTGCCCGGATTCAAAAATAATAAACGGTCCGAGCCAGACAAAAGTAATTTGAAAAAAAAACCTGGGGCTCACTAGCTGGTTCTTCTATATCAACATTTGCCTATGAAAAAACATCAAAACCCTAGGAGGAGATTGAATCGGAGGGGTCGCGGCGATTTCCTGTCTCAAGTTTGTTTCTGGAAAAACCTCAGCATCAGGTACCGCAGGGGGAGAGCGGTAATGTTACCTGGGCCAAGCCGGGAAGGAGTCAGTTTGTGGTGGCGAAGACCAAAAGGTGGCAGGGGGTCGTAGGGGAACATAAAAGCGGGGGGGGGAATGGAAGGGCGAGGATGGGCGAAACAGATAGGAAGCAAGGGTATAAGTTAAAGAGGTCCAGAGGAAATGAAGATAAGAAGGTGGTATTGACGCCGATGAAGGGCGGGGACACGAGGTAACGGCTCAGGGGGGGAGGTTCCGGACAGGGGGGGTGATGCTGGCCGCAGAATGTGGTGGGAGGGGTCAGAGGATAACGCGGAGAGTGGTGAAGGACGAGAGCTTGTAAGAGCTTATCGGAGCGCGTGACGGAAGCAGGCAAGACGGGCCGGCCACGAGAGGGAAAGGCGAAGGGGTTTTGTGTGGGCCTGTGCCAGGTTTGTCAAAGGCGGGGATAGAAAACGTGTGACTCGCATGTCGGGGGGGGGGGGGGGGGGTTGCGGGGGAAGAATTATCACGGGTGCAACTGCTTCTGGCCGTTGCTGGGGTGGGCCTGGCGGGCTCTGCGAAAGCCACCGGCGCTTTTGGGGGGGGGAGTCTGGGCAGGGAAGTCAAAGGGAGATTATCTTCAGCTCACCGGGCCCGTAGGGGAAGCGGTGAGGGAAATTCGACAAAATCAAGGCTGATGACATTACCCGGAGGGAAGAGATGATGGAAAGGACGTTTTGGAAAAGGGGAGGGGGAGGGGTACTGGGTAGGTCATGCTCCGTAGGCTTCCCGGCACGAACTCAGAATGGAACAAACCGCTGTCAGTGGTGAGCTGGGGATTATGGCCAGAGAAGCTATGAAGCGGGGGGATGGAAAAGGGGTCAAAATTCGTTTGTTGGTCAAAAGGGACAGGCTTGGTATTAACTCTGTGATGGGAGTACGTCACCTAAAGAAGTCCACAGTCGGACATCGGCAAAAGGGGGAGGGTCAGGCCATCTCGCCTCTAGCACAGGAGGTTCAGTCCCGCACTCGTGAAAACCCTGACTGGCTAAGTGAGAGCTGGCTCTGAAAAAACGGACTGAGAGAGGCTTGGAAGTTCATCAAAACCCAAGCGGGTTCAGGCTTGGGAGTAGTGGACTGGGTATTCGTTGGGGGACCTCACCGGTTGCATCCAGGAGGCTTTTGGGGTCAAGGCAGATCACGGGACAGGTCTCCTATCAGGACGGGGGCCAAGACCTTGGAGCCTAAAAACCACGCGCAAGCTGGCCGCACTAATTCCAAGAGGGTAGGTCGGGAACGACGCAGTAGGGAAGGGAGAGGGTCTAGCCAGCAGCCGGAAGAATGGGACGACCGGAGGAGGACTCCATTGGTTGCCGAGACCACCGGAAGTCATCGGGGGAGGGGGGAGGAGAGAGAGGACGACTGTTGCGGAGCGGTTTCAGGCGGGAAAGTCACTGCTTGAAAGGAGAGGATATTTTGGGGTGCGACCGAAAGGAGAATTCTATCGGGAGGCCAGCGCCAGTGGGATCTGCCTAGATACCTCGACCGTATAAGCAGGGAATCTGCAAATATACTTCTCGGAACCTCAGAAACATTCGACATTGTCGAGAATTTATGTGGGTGATTCGGGGACGGGAGGCAAAAAGAAAAGAAAGTGGGGCCCTGCCTAAACATGGCGCAGGAGAGGAATGGCTGGAAGCTCTCCGCGCTTGCGCGGAGCTTTTGAAGAAAAAGGGCGAGAAAATGAGTATGAAAACTCCGTCCCTGCAGAGAGGGTCAACCAGCCTTCTCACAGGCGAGGTCCTACGCTTGGTGACCGGGGGCGGGAGCAAATTCAAATCAAAACAAAAGATGGACTCGGGAGCTTTTCGGAAAGCTAGTCACCGCATTCCAGTGTCCAAGACCAGTAGGGCTTGGTCCCTCCTGCGAGCGGAAAGGCGGGGCTAGGTTATAGGGGGCAGCAAGTTTTCAACAAGAGAACCGCGGACAGAGGGGTCACAGCATCCGTCATAACCCGTGGGGGGAGGGAAGGGTCCCCACACAACTTTTATTGAGTGGAAGAAGTCACGAAAACCATAAACGTGCCAACCTACCGACTACTGATACTCGGGGGGTTAGAAAAAGTAGAAGAGGAGGGGGGGCTTCTTGGAAGAAGGGTTCAGCGGGGGACGAGGAGCCGTGAGGGCAGATGCACAGGAGAGGAAGGCTCGGGGAGTTCAGACAAAAGACTGCAGCTTTCATAGAGAGCGAGATGTCCGGTTGAGGCCAACCTGCCAAAGAGAGGGCACCGTAGGCGAAGGACGCCACACATAGAAATATTTAACTGTAGAAAAGTTGGGACCGGCAAAACCATGGAACACCGAAGAAGATCGTTAGGACACATGCCCGGGGGCAGAGGAAGAGGAGAGAAGGAAAACTACCGTTTTCTACTAAATCTGAATAATGCAAGCCTTGCTAGAGGGCTTGCGCTTAGGAAAGGGACAAGGGGGTTGGGGTGGCCAGATAGAGGAAGCTTAATAAGAGAGAGGAACCTTAAAAAGGGGATCCTGGGAGGGGGCCGTGAAAAGAGGGATGGGAAACACTAAACCAGGCATGGAGAATAAGCTCCGCAATAAAGGGGGTGATGCGGGCCCTCCTGATGTCAGGTTTCAGGGGAGACTGATCCAACGGGAAAGAAGCAAAAGATGGGCGGGTTAAAGCAAGGCGCAGTTCGTTGCTCAAAGCTAGAAATATCCGAACCAAATTGACGGGCTATTTGGAAAAACAAGAAGGGGGGGAGAAAAGGGGGGAACGTCTGTTTTCCATCACAAAAAACTGCCGGGTGAATAACGCCGACGCCCTTTGGGGGAAAAAACCAGAGATGAAGAAAATGCCACGATAAGAGAGGGAAGAAAAACCATCTAATACATCGGGGGGTGGTTCTAATTACGGATACTTCCCGGCGGAGAGCTATTGCTTAGATACGGACGCCACAAGAGACGGGAACAATCCGGGAGAAAGAAATCAGGAAAGAAGAGTCGGGTTCGCATCTCTATCGGGCGTTTGAATTGCAGCGGGAGCGTGAGAAGAGGCAACTGAAGACATTTCCTGAACTGCCTAATGACCGAAGGGAAAACATAGCCACCCAACCAGGGGAAGGGGGGGGAGGTGCTATCAAATATGACAACCCAGGAAAAAAGGGAAAAAGAAATCAGAAAGACCCTATCATTATTCAAAAAAACTCGCCGGATTCTCCAATGCGATTCACGAGCAACATAGAAAGGAAAGATAGTTTGAGGAACGGTATGGACGAGAAACGGCCTCAATCAGAAGGACATTGCCAAGACTCATTCGCGTAGGCCGCTAGCGAAGAGGAATTTACTCAAAAAACCTCGCGGGACCATCACACCGGAAGGGGGAACGAACTATTACTAGCCAGACAGGGGGAGTGAGGGGTGCAGCCCAAGAAGGGAGGAAGACCAAATATCGACGTAGGGGGGGGGGGATTGCCAGGGAAAGGAGGGAAGCAAAATTGTGACCAGGAGATCACTGCTCGACGAAAGATAGCTCTGCGACCAAAAACAACTGGTGAAAAGCCCAACCCCCTGTTCAGAGATTGTGCGGAAGTAGAGGAAAAAGGGAGAATACTTCCCATGTCTACCATAAAGGCCGTCAACAAGCAGAACCGTGTTCGGAATGCGCGTTGGGTCAGGGGGAGATCTAAAAACAGGAAAAGGACTGAAGAAGAGAAAGAAATGGAATACCTACGCGTTCCTGCGGGGATGCAGAGCAAAACTGTGGAGGAGACACAGAAGGTCCTCGATTCATTGAAGGGAGAGAACAGGGGACTGAGGGGGGAAAAGGGACTGGCCGGGTCCGAGCTTCTCGCGACTTTTGGTGGGGGTCAGCGCCTGCTTCGGGGGGGGCGCACGCTACCAACAGGGTTCACACGATCCAGGAAATACAAAATTCACTGGGAATGACGCAATAGGGTCCGGAATCTCAAAAAGGGAATCTCAAAAACAAAAGAGTATTAATATATAGATAGGGAGGTAGACGATGCTGGGTCATCACTTTCAGGGGCTGTAAGGACATAGGACCTGAGGGGGACCCTTGTATCGTTTGACTTACCACCACCGGGCCGCAGGACGCGGTAAACCACAGTCGCTAATTACGAAAGGGGAAGTAAAGGAAGGTACACAAATCTAACCTTTCTCAAGGGGGACATTACCCAAGGAATTATGCTCCGGGGGCTAAATAGCTTGGGGATATTCCAATTTTTGAAAAAAACAGGAACGGGGTCGAGCATATGGGGGGAGCGAAGAAATGGAAAGTCAAGTTTTCTTTCGAGATCAAACACGGGACCAACAAAAAGAAAAGCAAACGGATTATGGGGGGGTAAGGGGGGAGACGGGGAGCCGTAGTACATTCAGTCTCGTTGGCCGGGAGGGGGAAAAGGGAGGGAAGCAAGGAAGTGTTTGTGCTTTGCGCCAGATCGGGGGGTTGGAATCCTGGGGGAGGAGATCTGAGAGGAAGAAAGGCGCCTACTGTCTACAAGGGGGGGAGGGAAAGCGTCGGCAGACACTTCTCCGAGGGGGTCCTGGGCAAAATGGAGAGTGACTGAACGGACTCGCCTGGAGAGGGAGAGAAGGGAAGTGGGACTGGACAAGGGATGTTCGGGGGCCAGGTTTGGCGGTAAAGAGGATAGCTATAGGGGGCTGGGTTAATACTTCTGCGCAGGTCTAAGTTCGGGCTTGATCGAGTGAAGCCAAAGGCTCTCCAGCTGCTTGCAGGTCTAGGGTTGTGTGGTTTGATAGGGGGGGGGGGGGAGGGGAAGGTGGTAGCGACTTTTTAGATCCTGCAAGGTGGGAAGGTACTAGTAGTTTCTTCGTGAAGACTTCGGGGAAAGGGTTTGCATGTCTTGGGCAGTTGCGGGGGGATTGGACGGGAGTACGTGGGGGGATCCAGGACTCCTTCAAGGGGGTGTTGTTTCTCCTTGGGGATAGAGAAGAGGCATCAGACCTGTCCGTACTTTCCGGTCGGACGCTCAGGGCCTAGGCTGACCAAATAAAGCATCGAGGGTCCCTGAAAAAGAAGGATTAGTTTACACCGGTGCCCACTTTTCTTGGGTAGGGAAAGTTGTTAGTAAGGGATGCAGGCAGTATGGGATAATGGGATAAATCGCTGAAAGGAATGAAAACAACCCGATGTCACATTGGGAGTACTTTGAGGTGGCGGGCCAGGGATCCTACTATTATCTTGGGAAGGGAATTTATTTCGCCGGATGGGTTCGAAAAGGAGGATGACTTGAGGAACTGGGATTGACGTCCGTGCCGGTGTGACGAAAGGCAAACTCCTCAACTGGTGGGGAAAAACGCTTCATGTCAAAAGGGGTTCGATGAACTAGGATCGCCCACACATTGGGAGGAGTACCCGGCCGGGAGCTTGAAAAAACCCCCCTAGGGGGGCGGTAAGTGAGATCGAGGAGCAAAGGAAGCTAGGTCCGGCTTCCCGAAACCAAGGGGGTGAGTGGGGCGGAGAGGGATCGATATGACGTGTCAGATGGGGGGGTTAACAGAGCTCACGGGGGTTCGGAAAGCGTAAGGGAAAAGTTAATCTAGCGGGGAAAACCTCCAAAGTGCGGGAAAAAAAGATGGTTTTTCCTCAAGGAGGCAGAAGCAAGCATGATCTAATTCACCAGAGGGAACTTCGGACGACCGGTAGTCCGGAGAGGGGAGGCTTCCTGCGGAAGAAAGGGGAAATCTGGGTTCTTCGGAAGAACCAGGTTTTGAAAGCCCAACTCTAACGCCGAGGTGGAAGTCTTTGTCGTGGCGTTGGGAGGGCACGGGTTCTGATCTGGACGGGCACGTCAAAAAAAAAAAGACGAGATGAAATCGCGAAGAGGGGGTCTAAACCTCACATTAAAATGGCCGAGGGAAGGAAAAGCGACAAGCGTACTAGGGAAAGCAGGGGGGGTCCGAAAAAAGAGCCTAAAGCACAAGATGAGAGTAGAATGGATCAAACGGAGGAGGGGTCAGGTGGCCGGGGGGGCTTTTGTCTAGGCTGAACACGTCCACTCCCCGATGGGGACAAGTCTCGGAGCAGGCTGCCTGGTTAGAAGAGGACTGAGAGGACGGGGGGAAGCCGTGGCGTCACACGATGAGCGGAGGCGGAATTTCCTAGCTGGGAAAAAATCACACAGCCGGTGCGAAGCGTTGCCAGGGCCTTAGGGGTTGACCGCCGGCTTCGACAAATAGAGATCCAACAAAACTTATTATTTATTAAGAGAGAGGGGGGACATCAAGCAGGTAACCCAACGTTAGGAGTCTCGCTGGGAGACCCTCTATTGCAGGGCAAGAGACGATGGTGGGGAGAGCAACGGGGGGTTCTCACCGAGGGACGATGAAAGGAGCGAGTCCAGAAAGGAAAGGAAATAAAATTTTATTGTAGGTTCTTTTAGTGGGGCAGTCGGAGGAAAAAAAGGATCACCCGGCCCACCTAAAGAGAGGAGCTATACCTAAATTGATCCTGAAAGAGGACGAAGATAGGGAGTTTGAGCTCTGTATACGGGAGGGGGGAATCGACTCCGGGGTCCACGATTGGCGATTGGCCGGCAGCTCGGCAAGGAACGGTCGTTGAACCCTCTTCGCATACGGGAAAGCTGGAGCAGGTCACGGAAATAGCCTTCCCCCGCGTCAGGGTAAAGAAGAGACCCCCTCGTCCCAGGGGGAAGGCAGGGTGACTCGCCTGTCAGAAAGAAGATTTTCGACCCATTTCCGGAGCATCATCGTGGAAGGAGGAAGCTCTACATCCCGGGAATGAGAGCCGCTTTCTCGTAGGGGATCTTCACAGCCGTAGGAATACATGGGGGAAAGGAAGAGCGGTATTCTCCTCGGGGGGGCGCAAAGTAAAAGTGACAAAGTGGGAGAAACAGGTGAAGGGTGTAACCACTATACCGTCATCGAAGGAAAAGACCAGTTAAAGATCTTGGGGGGTTGGATGAGTAATCCTATGTAAGGTGGTCATGGTCGTCAACTTACCGCCAAAATCGGTCGTTTCAAATGCCGCGGAGGGTCAACGGGAATGTCCCAGAAAGGGGGGCTAGAAAGGAATTGTCAAAGGGAAAAAAGGGGCGGGGCCTTGGGAAAATCTGGGAGGGGTGTAGGAGGCTGGGGGGGACGCATCAGAGAAATTAAAGTGACCCGGTCGCCGGCCAGCAGTAGTTGGCCACACACCGATGACGAAGAGCAAACTTAGCAAGCGGTAGTCTTATCTTTACAGAAACGAACACAGACAACTGAAGGGTGTTTTAGAGGGATATCTCTTCCAGCTTATAATGGATCAAAGCATGAAATCCACCGTCTATCAGCCCAAGAAAGGGGAGACGTGCATGTCATCACCGGTGGTCGAAGGGCTTATGCTTTCTGGGGAAACTCAAGGCTCGGTAAGAAGCCCTGGCCAGTGAATTGGCTTTACTTTGAGTTAGCCTGACACAAAGAGCCACAACAACAGGAAGGGATGAGCTTCGCCGGGAGCAAAAAAAAAAGGGAAGGAGAAGAGGACAGAAATTAGGGTAACACTCAGAAGGGGACAGCAGTCTATAGATACAGTTGGGCGAAACGACAAAGGCAAACCCATCTATAGGGGGAGCGGGTATTCCAGCTGGTCTGCGGAAGGTCCTCATCATCAGGAAGAAAAGTTACACTCGGGCTGTAGGACACTGAGTCACCGGACGACTTAGAAAAAAGGGAACCACTCTCTGAAGGCATCACAGGGGAGGGACCTCTAACAGAAAGAAGATGAGTAACTAAGAAAGGGACACTCAGTAGGAACTTCTACTTTTCCTTGGAAGGGAGGACTATTTCACATGTTAGAGGGGAACGGGACTCAGCTCAAGAGGGGCACAGAACTTAAAGCAACCACGTCTGAGAAAGCCCAGACCCGGGGGCGCTACGATGTCAGCGCCCTCTGACTTATGTTGGACAAAGGGCTTCTCCTCCTCAGCCGAATAAAGGGGGAGGCATGGTCAGTGGTGAAGACGAAACTTGCGAACCTGACATAGCCTCTGTACGACTAAAAGAAAGAGACCCGGGACTGCGGTGTAGTAGCAAAACGGGGGGGGGTAGGCCAACCTCAACTACGCTAGGGAGCACAAAGGAATTGGACATTTCGAGAACGGTTCTTAATCGGACGAATGAAGGGGCTCTACTTTGGGTGTGTCTCTCCTGCGGAGGGTGGGAACACGATCCACTACCAAACCCGTTGTCACAGCAATTCAACAGCAAGGCATAAAATAGTTTAGTGCGCCATCGCGAATAGAAGGG
>Ga0179591_1188638_pt1 | contig 14440 bp, 14 predicted proteins | sample CZOMad2_1_08_16f_FD_182891 | JGI IMG/M metagenome (GOLD analysis project Ga0179591, IMG submission 182891) | Vadose zone soil fungal communities from Angelo Coast Range Reserve, California, USA - CZOMad2_1_08_16fungal (PacBio error correction) | ecosystem: Environmental > Terrestrial > Soil >...
CCTCCTCGGGAATCTAGACTCCACCTAACCATATAAACACACCAAAAACAGGTGCGAATTGGGACAAGGAAAATTAACCATGTTAATGCAAACAAAAAGCCTCTCCATCAGAAAAGGCAGGAATTACCTCGACCGAAAAGTCTTGGACATTGTCCCGGGGGAGGCCAATCACCACCGGAAGTCGTTACGACGGGACAATACTCATCGGGAAAGAATTTTTGAGAAACACCTCTTATGAAGGCGGAATGGAGAGGTTCTTGAAGAGAAGGTGCCGTGCACTCAAGAAAAGGACCGCTCCCAGAGGGAGGCCAGGGCCACACCTTTCCACGGCAAGGAACAGAGGGCCGCGGGGAGTGGACGCCGGATGCCCATGATGGGTAGGGTGGGTGGGGGGGGGGGGGGGGGGGGGGGGGAGTCGGGCCGGGGGGAAGGAAGTTGTAGGGGCCGTGGATGGAAGGGGGGGGGGGAGGGAGGGTGGGGGGGGGGGGGTCGGGGGGGGCGGAGAGCTCACGCGAAGAAAGTTCGTTGGGTGCAAAACAAAAGCCCCTCGACCACAGTCGAAAAAGTGGTGGGAAGGCCTAAAACTATAGACGCCAACGGCAGAGAAAGGGGGATGGAATCTTGAGGGAAAGGATGTCGGCTTATAGCATCATGGGGGGGGACATCGCCATCACTGTTTGGGGGGTGATTAATGCCTACACGAGGGCGAGGTGGTCACCCGGAATTGTGCGCAAAAACCCAAAATAGCCAAGAGAAAAACGGGTTCTTACACTCAAAGGCAATCCGCGCGGCTTTGCCACGACCTGAGCTTTATCGAATAATCTAGTCTCAGGGTCTAAACCTGCAGGGGAGCAGGCGAGTCCACACCAGCACACCGCACCAGCGGGGGGAACTCGGGTTTCAAAGAAGACAGCCAACGTGGAGGCTGGGCAGGGACGAATTGGGTGGTCGGGGTTTTGTAAGTGCGACATTGTGCTAACTGAAAAGATCGGGGGCTAAGAGAAAACGGAGAAAGGCCGGCTGCGCAGCATCGCAAAGCAAGAGGGGGACGGATGTTTTACGGGGTGCACGAATGCAACTATAGGAAACGAGGTCGAAACACTGGAGAATTGGTGCAATGTGGAATTGGGCGACAAATAACGACCCTGCCAACGTGGGGGGCAAGGGAATACGGGAAATCAGCCTATACTCACTAGGGGAAAAAAGAATCAGCTGTTTGTGACCCGACCTACGGGGGATCATTGCCGGGGTGGTGGTGTTAGGACCACTTGAACCTCGTAGTCCGTGCCAACGAGCATACGGAAGTAAAGATATTTACCGGGCCGATCATAACCAAGTAAAAAAAAGTGCGCCCAAAAAAAAATCAAAACCAGCCCCCAAAGCGGGGGACGCCGGTCTTGGGATGAGGGATTACACCAAAAAACAGGAATCTTCCAAAAAGCGTTCTTGAGTCGGGCGTCGACAGGGCCGGGCCAGCCAAGACCTCCTGCTTGCGCGTTCGGAAATGCCTGGAAGGTGGTGCTCTTCTAGATCCGAGGAGGAACCCAATCGTAATAAAAGCGAAAAGAGATACCGGGCGGCAAGCGACAAAGGAGCCGCGGCGGGAAACACCTCCATAAACCTCGGTTTTGCCAGCTGAGCAGCGGTGCCGAGCAAAAGGGGATGGTGCCCGCCTGAGCTCCGTACAGGGGGGGGGGTCCCTGGTCTCTTCGTAGGCCCCGCCGCAGGCCTGGGGAAGTGGGTCCTGGAATTGGTACCAAAAGGACTGAAATAAAACGTAGTCGGTCCGTGGCTCATATCCACGCTGGGGGCTTTTACCAGAACCGAACAAAATTCCTGTGTGACCCGAGTGGCGAGCACTCCGCCTCGCGGAGACGTTTTGCGAAAAAAAGAAAGGGGGTAAAAACCAACGAAAAAAAAAAGGCGAACACAGCGCCGTATTTCAAGTCTCTGCCCTCCCCAAAACGTCCAACGCTGGTCGCGAGACCGCTGTTGGGTGACCGAGGCAATCACCCAGAAATTCCCCCTCGGAAGGAACCCAAAGCACCGCCCGGCACAGAGGTTCCTCCAATCCCGTTCACCTGTCGGCACCGTTGTGGCGAACGTTGGTAAAAAAAAAGAAAAGAAGGATCAATCAGAGACGAGGGGAAAAGAGTCCTAAGGACCCAGAAGGGCCAAAGGTGAGGTGCGGTTCAAGCTGGCGCCATGCCTGGAAGAGGCTCCCACCCGCCGAAGGGCTGGAGGCCAGAAGGGCCAAGGAAAAGGGAACCAAAAGAATCTACGGAACATGGAAAAGCAGTCGCGCAATCGTAATCTGTTTCAGGGCCACGGGCCGAGTTAGAAAAGTCCATACCAAAGGAGGAAATGTCGAGGGAACATAGAGCCCCAAGGAAAAGTAACTAGCACTCGAAACCTGCTCAAGGGGGGCGAACGGCCTCGACTGAGCATCCCAGTGCGGCCATTCCCACACTCGCAACCCCGCCTGCAGCTGGATCCCAAAAGGAAGGGGGACCTCGGACTGGAGAGGACGACGCCCGCGCTGGGAAGCCCTTGGTAGGCCCCTTGGCCCCGAGGGCCTGTACGTGGGGCAAATGTGGAAAGAGACTTACCGCCACGAAGACTTCAACGTAAGGGTCTAAGAGGAGGGAGGCCTTGAAGCTAGGTCACCGGGTAACGACAGGGCGGCCCGTCGACGCCGCGATCTTGCCTACCGTAAACGGACGTTGTAACGCCCGTCCAGCGAACAAGGGCCACTGTAGGGGGAGGCATAAGCCTCCCGGTTGCAGAAAAAAGAGTAATAAAAAACTTGTCATGGCGAACGAGGGGGGGGAGAAGGTAACCACGGCAAAAGAGAAATCGCTCCGCGGTACAGTCTTCATCCTCTGGATGACCTACAAAGACTGAGGTTGAGACATAATTAGAGGAGACTAATATCAAAAAGAAAACAACAACGGAGATAGGTATTAGTCCCCCGAAGCCTGTCCTTCTTTATGAACCAGCGCTGGCGCTGTCGGTCCTGCCAGCAGGAAGAAGCGTACAGCGAAGAATCAGAGCGGGGCGTGGTCGCAACGTAAGCCTCCCTTCGCCCACCGGCGTTTACCCATTGCGAAAGAGAAGGGGAAAAAGCCGGAGTGCTACCCTTGCGTGACGGATGGAGGAAAATGAACTTCATAGTCTGTTCAGCGTTCGGCACGGACGGCCGGCCAGCCTCGAGGTGCTTCTCACTGGCAGCTTCTAGACGGGACAGGTTACAATCTCCGGAAAAGGATCAAAAATCCCCCACGATTATAAGAGGAGTCTTAAGGGGGGGATGAATACCCCGGACCACGCGCGTCCCACGTATACATTAAATAACGGAGCCCCCCGTGGGAAAAACCATCCCTACTGCGCTGCTTGGGAGTGAAAGCGATCCAGTCCGTGGGGGAGGAAATGACACGTAAACCTCGGTCCCTGGCAAGCGGTGGTGGGAAAAAAAAAAAAGCTCCGCCTTTCACGGCATAAAGCCTGGGATAAAGCCGTCGAATAACTCCACATGGTCCAAGGTGAGCGGGAGTAGCTAAAAAAGATTTGCTTGGGACCGCTTGTTCCTCGGGGGGAGAAAGACTCTCTGCAGGGTATTGACCTGTCCTCTACCTCTCTTCAAAACAGCAAAATTACCCGGAAGGGGGTCGCCAGACGGAGGCCAGTGTGTAGGGTTGGGGGTGAAAAAATTTCCGGAATGGGGCAGGTCGGACCTCCATCACGGCCGACTGGGTGCCCCTTGACAGAATCAGAGGCAAGGTAACCGCAACCCGGGCTATATGGGGGGGGGGCAGGATAGGGAAGGAAAAAATCTAGGCAGGAATCCCTGGGTGAAAAGAAAACCCGAAAAGTCCACACGGGAAGACATGAACGTGGATTAACAATGACCTGTTCAGCAGGGGCCTGGGTCAAGATCATAAAAGTGGGGTGTGGAGGAGAGAAACCTGGGTCTTCCAAAACGTTACAAAAAAAGGCGGCTCGCGGAAAAACCTGAAGTTTCGGGGGCCCAGGGGATACTACAATGGGACGGCGCTGGGTCGCGGTGGAGCACATGAAAAACTTCTTTGGATCACAGTGAAACAGACGCGAAGTCTGCGTTGAAGAACGCCCTCGCTTAACTGGGGGAATGGGAGGGAAGGAGGGGGGAAACCAACGAAAGGAATAAATCCCGGCCCCTAGATACAAAAGTCTCATCCCCCTTTTTGGAAAACTTTAAAGGTACCCACCTCGTTCCAACACTAAGTGAAGGGGGGCCTACAAAGAGGAACCAGTGCAACCCCTGGGGAAAAGAGTAAAAAAAGAGCTCCTAGCAGAAAAAAAGCCCTAGGGCAGAGCACCATGCCGAAACTTGGCGGCCAACCGCTAATGTAATCTCGGGGGTGGTGTTTCCGACGCGGCTTCGTTTTAACTCTGTGACCGCCCAGTTGGACGAGTCCCGCAGGGGTTTCCGAACTAGGAGCGAAGCGCAAAAAAGCGCCGACCCCACTCCGTCAGACTCGGGAAGGTGCTGGGAACGCAAATGGAAACACTCGCCGCGAAAGCAGAAAAAACGCGGGGGGGGGGGGGAAATATCCTGCAGACACCCACTCAAAAACAAGAAAGCTCAGGGGAAAGTCGGGGGGAGAATGGCTCGTGTGTTGGGAAGGAAAAGAGGGGGGGCTTACTAGGGGAGGTACAAAGAAGTTTAATGCGAAAGGGTTTCAACGTACGACGAAAGGTGTCAGTTGTTCGCCCCCACCAAACTCAGATATAGAAAGAAAACACCGTAGGAATTGGGAGCTAGTGTGAGACCTTGTAAAGAAATGGTCAACCGTTGGCAGTTGGCCCTGGAGGAGTTTGGGGGGGTTAGACAAAAAAACCCACATCTAAGGTGGTCGGGGACCGAAGGGGGGGGGGTGAACTTGAAGAGGGCGAAAACCCATGGGCCGCGGGACGGGAATGCCCCCCTGTGGTCGCGATGGCATGAAATAGAATAGGACTCGAATCTCCTAGGCTTGCCATCGAAAATCCGCCTTAAAACTACCACACATAGACATGTCCATCGCCAAATTGGGGAAACAACGCGACGAAAGTGAGGGGGAATGGGTGACGAGCGGATCCGGCCCCGCCAAGAAAATAAGTCCGAAGGGGGGGAGGAGGGAGAAAGCTCTAAGGGGAAAGGGGATGGCAGCCGCTGGGGGGGCGTCAAAGGCGGAATCTATTGACGAAACTGGCGGGCGGGGGCGAAAGAGGAGGGTCGTTGGGTGGGAGACAACCGGTACTTGGTAGGATCACAGGTCAGTCAGGCAAGGGCTCAACCGGAGCGACTGCAGAGGGCTCGCCGCGCCCATACATGCGGGTTCAAAGATAGGAAGACCTTTTCGAAGACGGGAAAGCTTCAAAGTAAAGCAGAAACGTTTGTGTGGGAAGAGTGGGTCTGGGAAGAAGGCAAACCGGTGTCGGCGTTTTGAGAGGGCCGTTCATTTCATGGAAATGGCGCCAGGGTTTCTTGCCATGGATCGCTCGTTTTTTAAGGGCAGGGGTGACGGGGCATGGAAAACCCGGTGCTGTTCTCGTCGCCACGACCAGCACTGCGCGCCGGAAGACGAGCGTTGTTCCTACAGGTGGGCGGGGACGAGGATTATGTCAGTCCTTCATGGTCGAAAGGCCCTCCGGGTGGTGGAGGTGGGAGTGCCGGACCGGGAACCTTTCCACCCCCGGGTTCTTCTGACTTGTCAGGAGAAAAAATCTTGCAAGGGCTCTGTCCGTGGGGTCACAGGGCCTCCCGGGGGTTTAAGGGTGAGCATGCAACGTCAATTACCTGGGGGTGTGGGGGGGGGGGGTGGGGTTCTTTCTTGTTGAGTGCGTTTGAAAAGCCACTGTCTAAATGAAGAGGCTACCATAAAAAAGGAAGGTCGTCATCAGGCAAGCACAGGGCGAACGCTTCATCAATCTGCGTGAAGGCGGGGACACTCCTGGGTCCATGGGTGGGAGGGGGGGGAAAGAAAACTAACGAACGTCGTTTGGGCTCCCCTCCGCTGCGCCACTTTAGGGCTCCCTTGAAAGCCCAGAGGTGAGAGTTGCGGTGGGTCAAATCTAAGTAGCGACGCGGCTGACGCTGTGCAAACGGTAAGAACAGATGAAGGCTCCCGGTTACAAACATAAGAGCCGCCACTAGGAAGGATCAAAAACGGGGGGAATAGGCAAGCCGTTAAACGAAACGTATTCTGTGGAGCGGGCCCGACGTGCGATGGCGAGGAGGCGGGAAGGGCGGGGGAGGGGGGGACTTTGTGACCAAACGGAGTTGGGGGGGGCAGGCTTGAAAAGGGCTTCATGGACTAATTATATTCACTTAGAGGAGGCCTTGGATATACTCGTTTCGAAGAAATCCCTCCCTGCGTCTGGATTCTCTTCATCCCCCCACGCCCCAACTTGTTGTATGGGAGAAACGTGTAGAGGTTTCCCTTCTTTCCATTGTTCTCCGCGCTCGCGGTGCGGGGCAAATTATCCGGTTCTGCCTGGAAGGGCTGCTAGGGGGGGCACCGGTTTCGGGCTTGGCCCGAGGGGAGGAGGTGCGGGGGGGGAATCGGGTGGGGTCGGGCGGGGGACCGGCCGCGGGGAGAGTCAGCTCTCGGGGGGGGTGGGCGGGGCGGTTGGGTTGTTCCTCCCCCCACCCGGGGGGTCGTCGGGGGGGGGGCGCGTCTCCTCCATGGTGGGTGGGACTCGTAGGGGCAGCACTCTTCAACTGCGTACGGCACGGCCATACGGGAGACCACGTTCGTAACTATGCCTCTTACCAGAGGTGGTTCAGATGGTGGGGGGTTGCAGTGTGGGGTCGTAAAATTCAATCTTCGCTCAACATTCCCTAGGAGACGGAGATGGTCGGGAGGGTGGCACAATTCTATTAACAAACGGGGAACCTGGGCCCACTTGAAGTACTGTTAGACCCTCAAAGTAACGCTTATGGTTCTAACGAAAGGCCAATTGATGTGGGGGGCAACACCTCCCAAAGAACACAATAACTTGGTCCCAATGAAAGGGAAAGCTAGGGGTGGGGATCCTGTTCTCCTCTGGTCCTTGCGATGGCCCACTTAGCGTCTGGGTATCAATCCTCTCATCAAGGCAGTGAAAAGTGAATCAAAGAAACGGGGAAAAACCACACCAACCTTTCTAGTGCCGCAAATTTCCCGGTTGCAACAGGTGCAAAGTCCACTCAAGGACAAATAAAAGGAGGGATGCCCATAATTCTTTTGACAGGGACCCGGTTGAATCACCCACAAACGGCCTTAGGGAAAAGTGACTACTAGGCAAAAGCCCACGAAATTGGGGTTATGAAAACGAAGACGAGGAAAGACGAAGGTCTTATATAAAAGGGGTGAAGGGGTAGCAAAAATACCTAAAAGCGCCGACGTGCCAGAACACCTGGCCACTTACAACGGCCAATCCTGGGACACAATTAAGCACCAGGTGAGTGGCAGAGACTCCCCCAAGCTAAATTTTGCCGGTATGTGACCACATCTCTACGAGACAACCCCACGGAGAAACTTGGGGCCTCGTTAAAAAGCCTGGAAAATGCGTGAACTTCTAACCTGGGAAAACAGCCCATCAAGTGGTTGAGACGTGGCCATGTATTGACCAGCTTGGATATTGGCCCAAAGTGTTGCTCAAAGAAGCCTCTGCCCAATGGAACACACCGGGTTAAGTACATCTCTACTGGGGACCCCCGCTGCATGTGGAAAATACACGACGAGAGGAGGGGGAGCGACTCGCAATCCCTATAAGGGCAGGCGCCGCGTCCCCATCACCAGACCCGCGTCATCCGTCGTGCAAAAAAACGCGCAAAAAGTTGGGGGGGAGTGGCAAGGGGGGTGGGGAGAGGGGGGGGGGAGGGGGGGAGAGGTGGGGCGGAGGGGGGGGCGGGGGGGAGGGATGAAGGGGGGGGGTGATGGGGGGGGGGGGGAGGGGGGAGGGGGAGGGGAGGGGGTTGTAGGAGGGGGATGAGGGTGGGAGAAGAGGGGGGGGTGGGGGTGGGAGAGGGGAGCTGGGAAAGGGGTGGGGGGGGGTGGGGTAGGGTGGGTGGGGAGGGGGGGGGCGGGGGGGGGGTAGGGGGGATGGGGGGGGGGAGATGGGGGTGTAGGGGTGGGGAGAATAGGTATGGGGGGAGGGGGGGGGGGGGGGGTGGGGAAGAAGAGGGGGAGGTGGTAAGGGGGGGGGGTAGGGGGGGGGAAGTGGGAGGTAGGAGGTATTGAGTGGGGGGGGGGGGGCGGTGGGGCAGGGGTGGGGGGGGGGGAGGCGGGGGAGGGGGGGATAGGGAAGGGAGGGGGGAGAGGGGGTGTGGTGGGAGAGGGGTAGGGTTTAGGTGGCGTGTGGTGAAGGGGAGGGGAGGGGAGAGGGGGGGGGAGGGGGGGGGGGGGGGGAGCGGGATGATAGCAAGGGAGGGTGATGTGGGGGGGAGGGGGGGGAGGGGAGTGAGGTGGTCGGGGGGGGGGGTAAAAGGGGGGGGGGGAGGGGAGGAGGGGGGGGGGGCAGAGGGGTAGGGGTGGGGGGATTGGGGGGGGTGGGGGTAGGAGAGGGGGGGGGGGGTGGGCGAACGGGGGGGCTTGAAAGGGAGGGGGGGGAGGTGGTGGAGGGATTTTGGGGGAGGGAAAAGGGACGGGTGCAAGGGAGGTGGTGGGGGGGGTGGGGGGGGGAGGTGTGGGTGGGGGGGGGTGGGGGGGGGAGGGGGTGGGGGGGGGCGGAGGGGGGTGGGTGGGCAGGGGGGGAGAGGAGGGAAGTGGGGGTGGGGGGGGTGGGGGAAAGGTGGGTGAAGACGATGGGAGGGGGGAGAAAGGGTGGGATAGAAAAGGAGGTAGGCGGGTTCACTCTTGTGTGGGATTGTCTTGGTTTGTAAGGTCTCATTCTCGTCCAGTGTCTCGAAGGGGTCTCTCTGGGGGCTCCTGGGTGTCCTTGTTTCCGCTGCCAGTACTGGGCGATCGAGCGGCAGACCTCGGTTCCGAGGTTGAGGAAACGCTAAAAAAGGGGGGAGGAAAGCGGTCAACGGAGAATGTGGCAGGGGTAGTGCTAAAAATCCCCCCCAGCAAAGGGGAAAAAAAATCAGGGGGAGTGCTACAAAGGAGAAAGAAATAATAAGGCACTACCGCTGTTTCCGGACTTCGATCCCGTTTGGGGGGGCAGACCAAATTGAAAGGCCTTAAGCGTCCCGTTGCCAACGAAGGGAGTTCCGGAAGAGGGGTACCAGGCCTAAGGCAGCAAAGGAGGACTGGGGGAGTCCCCACACCGCCAGCTCACCTACTGGACAGCAGGAGTGGGAGGAAAGAGGGTACGGAAAGCTCCTTACACCGCGGTCTCGAGGTCGTTGGGGGGGGCAAGGGAAGGTCTAAGAAATCCAGGACTGAAGGGGGGAGGTCCGAAAAGGTTTCGCTTCGCCCCAGAGTAGGCAACCAAGCGGGACTATCTCAAAACTGGACCCTGGGCGGCAGACGTTAACCGACTACCACACAACAGCATCCCAAGAGGGGGGGGGAAGGCAAAAAAAGTCGGTAACCTATCAAGGCTGTGCCCGCCGAGCTGAGGAGGGTAGATAAGCGTAATGGGTCCATTGGGGGAGATGGAGGGGCCCATCAGTCAGCTGGGAAAATATGGGTAATGGAAGGTGGGGGCACGGGTGCCTTTACACTTGGGGTTCATATGGGGACGGGGAGAGATCAACTCGGGGGACAGTGTTGAGAAGTAATGGGCTGGGGAGATAGGGGGCTAAATCACGAAGCAGGAGAGAGGGTGCGACGAGTAAAGAAGGGTGTCGAACCCCTTTAAGTCAACTCGAAAAAAATAAAAAAAAAAAAGCAAGTAATTGTAAAAAAGGAAAGGAAAAAAGAACGTAACCACGTTTAAAAAGAAACTACTAGCACTTTTTGTGGGTACGGATCCAAGCCCCCATGGCCTTAAACCTAGCATAAACTCAAACAAGGAAACCACCCGACGAAGGGAAAACAAAAAGCGGTCCTCAAGCCCGGGGGAAGGGAGAAAAGTGGGGGAAGGGGGGGAGGGTTTTAAAAAAAACTCTTTCCAGGTATTCCCGGGCCCTAATTGGGCAAGTACGTCTATAGGCCAAGAGATAGCCAGGTGGCGGTGAAAACTATTGAGAAGGCTTTCAAGAGCTAACAAAGAAGCGAAGGGGTAGTTACGAAATGGACAGGGCGGCAAAGAGAACCACAAGGAATCATCAAAACCTTGGACGCCTGACTTCTAAATAAGAGGGGGAATGCGGTTTATAGGCAGACAGATTGGTAGATTACTGGGAAAAAAATACTACCCTGAAAACTCTATCGGAAGGTGAAGGCCCAAGCAAAACCAATTGGAGAGGAAACAAAGCTGTTTGATAAGACACCCAGGAGGAGAAGAGGGACACGGAAAGTGTCTAAACCACTTCTCATCCCATGGGAAGGCCCATGGCCCACTGCTCGAATCAACGCCGCCCTGAATCTGCAGACACGGGTACCTTGTAATAGGAAGAGGAAATAGAAATGGGGGCAGCGGGATTAAACTATTTCCAACTTCGTTTAGGTTCCCCCTGTCAGACCAGAGTCCCTGTGAATGGCGCACGAGGTGCCCTGGGGCCGTCAACCGACTAAGGAACTATTGATACGCGGTTTGGAGAAAGAATGGAAAAAGACGTGCACCAACCATCCTTCAGACGAAAGTGGGAAGAAAAACAGCACGAGCTGGCAGGAGAGTAAGGTTTAAAGAAGGAATCTCCATTGGTCCAAGGGGGTAAGGGAAGGAAAACGCACTCCCAGGTTAGAAAAGAGGGGATGCCCTGTCGACTCCCTTTGGCACTTGGGCGACAGGATTACCGCTTTTGCGAAAACGGCCACGAAGATATGCAAGCGTACCTGCTTAGGAGGTCGTCTCATGCCGAGGGAAATCCGAACAGCGGAAAAAGAAGAGATGGGGGAAAAATTACAAGAGGAGGGCCGCGAAGTACGAAAAAAAACAAACAACTTATATTAAAAGAAGGGAGGGATTTAGGTTCGAGCCGATCCAGGCGGGATAATCAACCATCTCTAGGAGAGGGAAGGTCTTCAAAAATGGGCTGCAAGCAATAAAGAAAGGCCAGGCCGAGCGGAGTAGTTCTGGGGGTTTCAAGTGGTTCAGGCAAAAAAAGATATAAAAACCGCTGGGAAAATTCGTAGAAATCATTTAAGAAAGGTGCGGAACCTTTCTTTCTTCCGTGCGCCCAGACAGGGCAAGGTTCGAGGAGGTCAAAGCGGGCCGTCCAGCCTTCGCCGGCCGCTCTCGCTGTTCCTTTTCGCAAGGGCTCTGCCGGGGCGGAAGGAAAGGTGACAAAAGAAAGTATTCTCCCCACTATACATAGGAAAGTCTTAGGGGCTGAGAACCCCGGGCCAATCGGACCTCAAACAGGGGGGAAATCTTGAGTCCCCCGTGGGACCTAAAAAAACAGTGGCCAGAAGAGGGCAGGAAGAGGGGCGCCGTACTATTGGAATAGTTTTACTTCTCTCTGGGTGATCCAGGAAGAGGGGTTACAAGCCGTTGGAAAGGGGGAAGAATGGGAGTGAGAAGAGGGAAGGAGGGGGTCAAGAAAAGGGAAGAGGACGTTCTCTCTTATCTTGGCCAGAGGGGGCTGGCCCCTGGGCGCTAGGGGACCTCGATCAAATAGAGGCAGGGGTAGGGGGGGCGTCAGAGAACAAGAGATGGGCGAAAAAACAAAGGTTCCCGAGTAGGCGCCGAAGGCGCATAAGGTGAGGAGATTCAATTTTTTAAGAGGACCTTGCGCTTGTCCAAGGGAAGAATAAAAGTCGCAAAAAAGGTGGGACTCTTAATCCATTTGCTCAGAGACCGCACCGAAAAAAAGGGATATTAATAGGGTCGGAACATTGCCGTGGAAAAAGGATCTCATTAAGAAAGGGGAGGAAAAGATGGCCCAACGTGAAGTACACCTGGTATGGGGAACCGAAGTTTTCCGGAGCTTTCTGTTTATCATCCTGGGGGGGCTAGTATAAATGAAAGGGGTGAATCGGGGAAAAAAAGAGGCGAGAGCTAAACCAGCGGAAGGTTAGTGGAAGGTCTTCAAATGACGGAGAGGGGAGAACGTGAGCTTCCTTGGTTTCATGGGGATCAAAACGTCTTTGGAAAAACGGATCACCAACTCTCGTCATTATTGCTTGAAAAATCCGCAAAATCAGTCTGAACAAGGAAGGTTTGGAAAAAGCTTTGGGGGACAGCATATTGTTAGTGAGAAAACGAACGGAGTTGACAAAGCGTCCTTCCCCCAAGTGGGGAAAAAAGTCAAAGGACCACCGAGGGACCCAGCGAGGCCAGGGGAGAACACGAGACAATTCCCACTGAAACGATCTATCAGGACGGCGGGCACAGCCTCCGGGGCTCAAGGAACAACCTGGTGGGGGGGAATGGCCCACCCTATTTGATTAAGGGTTTGGTTTTGCCGCCGTCGGGTTTTTCCGCATGGGGAACCCAGGTCTCGAAGAGGTCCCGATGGGGGGGGTAGCATCTGGGGGCTGAAAAAAAAAGAACTTCCCTCACTCTCCCGCAGTTCTGGGAAGACAAAGAAAAAATATCTCCGCGAATCAGAACGCAGGGTGTGGGGGGAAGAAAAGGCAACCAGTAACCACGCCGGGCAAGTAGGTGTAGAGGGGAGAAGGTGTGGGGTCATAAAATTTTGTCAAAGTTGGGGCGGATAGGGGCCGGGTACATATTCCCAACTTAATACATAAGCCGATTGGGGGGGGAAGGACGTGAGAGGGGAAGGGGGGGGGGGAGAAAAAACCCCCCACACTTCATAGAGGGGGGGAAGACGGAAAAAGCGATGGGAAGGGTGTGAGAAGGTATGTACTATAATTGCGGGCGACCAAGTTATTTCAAATAATGTAAAATTGGAAGGGCAGGATTTGGGGCCAAGCAACACGAGTCGACAAGGGGGAGGGGGTGGTCTCTAAGGGGGAAAAGCATGTGGAAAAACAAATGAACCTCTTTCTGAAGGCTGTTCAGCGATGGTCCGCGAACCTATACGTAGCGTAGAGACTTCTTCAACAGTAGAGGAATGAAAAGGAACCAACAAACCACACATAAGAATTGACATCGCCAAAAGAAACAATGTTGCGGCGGCGGGAAACTAACGTCGACGCGGGGGCGGTTTAGGGTAAGAGGAGGCGCCAAAGGCCCGCGGTAGAAAATCTGGAAGATAGAGCCGGGGAGAGACACTCTCCTGGGAAAAAGAGGCAAAAGCCAATGGGCTAAAACGTAAGTAGGGGAAGAACAACCGGGTGTGCGCCGGCGTCGCGTCTGGGGGTGGAGAAAGAAAGGAAACCGGGGAAAGCCAGGAAATCCCGATGCAAAAAAGAAGGAATATTACCCGCAACAACGTGATGGGCGCGGCATGATGCTAAAACCAAGGACTGAATACAGGGGAGAGTTAAAAGAGGCCAAATTTCTCCGGCCTGGGCAACATGAGGCCGAGGGGGCCCGCAGAAACGGTTAAGAAAGGGGGGGGGTCGGGGCGAGAATTCAGAGAAAGGGGAGAGGGGTGTGGATAATGGAGGCGTTAACCATTTAAACATGTGTCTGGGAAATGCGCGCAGAGGAGTGCTGGCGTCCTGAACGGACGGTCTCAGCGCCCAATGAAAATCACCCTGCCTCGAAGAGCTGGGGTGTTTCACATCACAGTGAAACGGGAACGATTAGGTGTTGGCACAAGGTCGTCAGTGTTGCCAAAAGCCGGCACGGGTTTTGAGTAAATAACGGGGAAAACCGGGGAAACAAGGCACGGCTAATTCAACTGGCAATAAGACAGTCTGACTGGAGGACGTGGGACCATGGCAACGGGGGGGGAAACATTTCCTGGGGTGGCGGGCAACTCGCAAATATGTTGGGGTTGGGGGGGTTATCTTCTTGGGTCGTTTGTTTCAACAACGTCTTTCTGGAGGGGAGGGCTCCCATACGCTTATTTCGCATCTCCCCGCATTTGCCAAGGCTGCAAGAAAGCGAAGGGGAAGTAGGGGGGGGCATTTCTTTTTCAGGTGGGACTGGGGGGAAGACCTCATGGGACCGTCATGAGAACCAGAAGAGGGGCCGTGAGGGATAAACGGACCAAGAAAGTTGAAATCGGGGCGATTGGGGTTCCTGCGAGAAGGTATAAAAAAAGCGCCGGAGAAGAAAGGGCCGCAAGAGGTATGGCGGCGCGACCACTGCGACGACCGCAACTCGCCGATCTCTGGTCCGAACTAAGTTAAGAAACGTGATGAGGGTGGGTCTTTCCCGTGCGTAAGGCCAGGAGGGAGGTAGGATCTGTGCACGTGGGGTACCGGAGTGATGGAGGTGGGAAAAAAGGCACCTTGGGCCTTCAATCCGCGATAAGTCTAGTATAAGGTCTTAGTAGGGAGGAACAAGTCAAGGATCGCTATAG
>Ga0179591_1260541_pt1 | contig 14439 bp, 19 predicted proteins | sample CZOMad2_1_08_16f_FD_182891 | JGI IMG/M metagenome (GOLD analysis project Ga0179591, IMG submission 182891) | Vadose zone soil fungal communities from Angelo Coast Range Reserve, California, USA - CZOMad2_1_08_16fungal (PacBio error correction) | ecosystem: Environmental > Terrestrial > Soil >...
CAAAGTATGCCGCTCGAGGAGGTGGGGAAAGAAGCAATCATCACCCCAGATAGAATAAGAAAAAAAGGACAAAGACAACGAATCAACTTGTGCGGGAACTGAAGGCAATTCGGCTGCAAAGGGCGAGAATCTCGAAAAACTGTAGATTGGATGAAAGGATTTCAGAGTACCTTGAAAAACGGGAAAACCATGCTCCAGGAGATGTGAAAAAAACTGGGGGCGAGACTTCATGCCCAGGATTTAACCGGGTGGACCAAACGACCAGGACGAAAAGAAGAATTTGGGGGGGGGACTGCGTAGCCGGAATGCGGGGCTAAGTGGGATCAGGCAACAGAATAGCTTCGGGTAAACGAAAAAAGCGGGATGTGCCAAGCACGGGAGAAAAAGTACGCAAAAAAACTCCTTAATTAGAGCGTGCAAAGGAATTAGACCTTTACTTGTGGGTTGCAAGACTGAGCAATTGAGAGTCATTCGGGGCGGGGGGTTAGTTTTGAAAAGAGGGGGGAGGACTGACGGGGCCGCAACAAACACCCTTGAATAAAAGGGGGGCTATACTCTCAAGAATCAAAAAGAACCTGGGAATCCAGTAAGGTGAAGTTCGGGCCTTTTTGGAGCACGGAAGCGATCCACAACTGGAGAAAGAGGGGCCAAATCGAGTTGAAAACAGGGACGTCAAAAGGCAAAGAGGGGGGGATTGAAAAAAACCTCTGTCCCAGCTCCCAAAGACCAAATTAAGGTCAAGGGGTGGGGGGAAAAAAAAGAGCCCGACCAAACACAGAAAAAAAAAAAGTGAAGCAGAGCCTAGAAGCGATCTACCTCGATCGCCGGGAAAACAGGAGCACTGCAGGGGGAAAGCAGTTATGATCGGAATTCGCAGCAACCACGGGGACTGAAGGATGGTCCGCCGGGTAAAAAGGGTTGGGCGGGTGCAAAATGGGGAAAGAACAGGGGGGGGGAGGAAAGGGCGGCGGCCAAAAAGCCGCGGTCACAGAAAAAGATCAAGGAGTAAAGTGAGTTGGGTGTAAGGTCTCAAAAAAGACCTGAAGTAAAAAGGGGGGAGGGGCGCCAACGTACGTAGAGTCGAAAATGAAGAAAAAGGAAAAAAAAAAAGAAAAAAAATAGAACCAAAAAACCGCGGATGACAATTTTCAAAAGAGGGGTAGACAAGCGCAGACAACATGATTTTTTCCTCGGTGAGGTCCACGTACGAGAGAAATCGATACCCTTGTGAAAGCAAAGCAAAAATGGAAAATATTGACAACAAAAATGGGGAAAAGATTGAACAAGAAAAAATCAAAAAAAAGTCAAAAAACAACCCGGCATGGAGACCTTCGAAAAAAAAAGCAGGGGGGCCGACAGGGGGGGGAAGCCTTAAAGAAGTAAAGGCATTCAAAACTTGACCCGAACAACAAGGGAGCACGGGAGAACACCACTTAATCAGGGGTATAGCTAGAAGAAACCCTTTCCGCTCAAAAAAAAACACATTTGTTACGAGAAACAACTAACGCTTGCGTGGGGAGAATAAGGTCAAAAGAAACATATGATGGTTGTCGAGGTTTCTCAGGAGTTGGAAGGTTAAAAACGGGCCTCAAAAAAAAGTCACTGGAAAAACGGGGGTCACCTGGGACGTGAGCTCACGGATTTCCACAGTAGCCAAAGAACTAGATGAACATCGCTGCAAGACTCATACAACAGGGATTTCCCCTGAGGTGGGGAAAAGCGTAGGACAAAGCACGCGGGGGGAAACCTTTGAGACGCTCAAAAATATTCCCAAGAAAGCCTAAAACATAGGCATGAAAAGGGGGGCGCCAAAATAAAAAAAAAAATTGGCAAGAAGGGAGAAGAAGAGCAAAGACGTCGCGAATGGTTCCCCCACAAAAAGGAAAGAGAAAATCAAAAATTGGGCTTGGGTTGGGGGCAAACAGGGGGGTTCCGGGGGGGAAAAGAGAAAGGGTGCCCTAGGCCCTCAAACAGACTCCAAATGCAAAAAACAAAAAAAAATCAGGGCGGGGAGCTAGGAAAGTAGAAGAAGCGAGCCAAAAATCAGAAAATCAAACTCGGGTGGGGGGGGACTGCCCCGAAAAGGGATCTGGTAGAAGTTCCCCGTGGTTACACGTGGGAGGGGTAAAAGCATGCAAGCTTAATTCAAAGTGACGGGTTTCAATCGAAATCAGCGACAAATTCGATTAGAAAAAGAGGAAAACCAGAAAGTCAAACTAGCCTCAAAAGAGCAGGGGCAAAGAGTCTGAAACAATAAGGGCCAAGCGTAGGCCCTGGGAACTGGGGGAAAAACCAAAGGCGTAGCTGAGGACGCGCGCTTCAAAATTTGAGACCGAGAAGAGATGATCGGAAAAAAACAAAAAAGGGTGGGTGAAGAATCTCAGTGTCTCCGTGGGGGTGCAGTAATATGAGACAGATAAAAAATCAAAAACAACCATATGAAGAGAAGAAAGGAAGTCGGAGGTGGGGGTCTGAAAAACGCGAAGCTAAAACCAACCAAAGACAGTGGGGAAAAAAAACAGAGTCGCGAAAACCGGTTGTCATAAGCCAAACAAAAAAATCTGGAGCATAGGGGACTCCTAAATTGAAAGTTACCCCAACAATAAATCCAAATCTTCGTGGGGACAGGGGAAGGAAGAACCTGCCTGCTCAAAGAGATTGGACGGTCCGGTCAGGAGCATCTGTCCCGCAAGAAAAATGTAACCGATCGATTGAACGTTTGACCATGGGAAGGAAAGAATTAAGGTTCATAACCTGGGGAACCCGGAAGAAAATTCAGGGTCAAAATCTTCAGAAATTGTGGGGAACGAGGGGGATTCCTTCGTAGGCAAAGGGGGTCTTAACGATATTAAATAGAGAACCAGCCCATTTATCTTTGAGAATCTTTTTTGGCACTTGGGAGTTGGGCGATCCCAGTCTTTTGTGCAAAATTAACGGAGGTCGGGGAGCCAAGTAGTAATCCTCTGACTTAGGAAAAGTTCTATAGAGGGCGAAAAAAAGTATATAGGTGAAGCCAGATGGAAAGGGCTAAAGGGGGCAGCGGGGTTTCATGGGAGGCATTGGAGTAATGGGGGGGACAGAAATTTGGTTGCCGGCAAAAAAAGACAAGAAGTGGCTAACTTTGAAAAAAGGGGGCAAGAAACCAAAGGGGAGGGTCAGGAGCGATATACAGACTCAGGACTAAACGGGGGAAAACTATCCAGAAAAAGGGTAACCAAAAGGCATGAGGGAATTCATAAGGGGAAGTGGGGGAGGTCCCCAGGGGTCTGCAACCGCCGTCGCAAAAAATAATTCGTCAAAAAATGGGACAAATAACCTGGCCCGCGCCACACACCCAGGGGGTTGTTAGATAAAGGAAAACGAAGGGTGAGGCGGGGGGGGAAAGGGACTGAGAAACACTTCTATACGGCTGTAAAGCTGGAAAAAAAAAAAAAGGAAAACAACTTACCTTGTGGTGGGGGTCTGACGATCAAAAGGGGGTTGGGGGGAGCGGAAAAACGGTGAAATGGGTAAAATGAAAGCTACGGACCAAAAATCATGATTGGAAAAGGGGAAAATGCTTGGGGGGGGGATGGAAGGGATGAAGGTCTTCACACAGGCGGGGGACGCGAAAGGGGCCGGAAAGAGGTGCGGGGGGGTCAGGAAAGGTTAAAACGTGGGTCAATTGCAAGGGGAGGGGGAGGAAAAGAAGGGGAAAACGAGCGATAAGGGCGTAGTGGGACATCGAGAACACATCATTTGGGGGAGGGTTAAGACTCTTTGGGAAAAAAAAAAAGAAAACTGCTTGATATTCGGGATATCTGCAGAATTAAATGTTCAGTATCAAGATAAATAACAAACAGGGGAAGTGTCCGAAAAAAAGAGACTGGCCAACAAAGAAAGGCACTTGAGGAAAACTAAAAGGAAGAAAGGTAGGGGCCCGGAAACTCTTTAATTACAAAAAAAAAAAAATTGACCCGGATCAAACAAAGCCCGAAAAGTGAAAGAAGAAGGGCCTCAATAAATTCATTTCTGTTGCCGGAAAAGTAAATACGTAATTCTCAACCCGACTTCTTTTGGACTAGGAGCGCTGCCAGTGTAAGGAGGGGCGCGGGGAACGGGGGGGATAAAAAAATGGACTCCCCGGATCTTCCGGGTTCAAAAAAAAAAAAGGGGGAAAGGGGAAACGGGACTACCGTTTGCTGAAGGCTACAAATGGTGGGTGGTGACAATCATGCCACTTGAAATCATTCTAGTAAGCATTGCAATGGGGGGAGGAATGGGGTCAACCGAAAAGTGGGGGGGGAAAAATTAGAAATAATGGGGCGGGGATTCAAAAAAACTTTTGGACGGGGTAAAAGTCCCCCGCAATTTTAAAAAAAGGGGGGGGGGAAAGATCGCAGGGGTTTTGAACGGAAAAGTAAACCCAAAATTCTATCAAAAGGGGGGGGGGGTAGGGAAAGCTGAAAAGGATATCACTTCCTAGGTGCTCTCCGGGGAAGCCAATACATAACCCCAATACCCCGGGAAGAGGGCCTCATACGAAAAACAAGTGGAAACTCTTCAACAGAGACGATATCCGAAAAAAAGCTCTATGGCGAAAAGTTTCGGAGTGGGAAGACTTTCAAAAAAAATAGAAATCAGACTGGTCAATCGACAGGAATCCAAATACAAAATGATGGGTTAGACTTATGGGGAAATTAAAGGGTATCCAAAAAAAAATCTCAGGGGACCAGGCTGCGGGGAATCGGGTTTGGTCCACAAGGGATAATCCGAACACTGGGGGAACTAAAAAAGTCAGAATAAAACGGGGACTCAAAAAAACTTCTTGAAAAGACTCATGGTTGGAGGAAATTTAAAGTGTTGGGGAATTAAAGTTTTTGGGCCAAGGGCCAAGAGACAAGAGGAGCGAGGGAATACGTTCCGAGTTGATAGGAGAAGGGGGGGCAAAGAGAGGAGAAAAGAACATCCCTAATATAACCGGGGGGGAAAGGAAGATAAAAAAAAAGATGATTCTAGTTGTGTTTATTTTTTCTCTTGGGGAGGCAATGTGAATAGGTCTGGCTCAATAGGGTTTAAATTTCTCAACAAAAACAAACGGAGTAAAAAGAGGGGGAATCAAACGAAATAGGCATAACTCGAGGAGGTGCAGGGGCAAAAACCGGACAAAATCAATTCACCGCGAATAAGCCGGAGAATTCCAAAAAAAAAGATAAAGAGAAAAAAAGGGGCGAGGTTGCGCAAAAAAAAGGTAGAGGGGACAACCTTCTAGTTCAATAGAAAGGAAAGACCGTGAGGAAACGGAAGTAGCGGGCCTTGTTGGAAAAAAAAGTTACGGAAAAAAAGACACTTGGCCGCCATGAGACGGGGCCGCAATCAAAAACGCATGAAAAAACAGGATGGGAAGAACCTGGGCGGGGGCAACAAAGGAATAAAAGGGAAAGCATTGAACTGGAGCCGGATGGGAAAAAAAATTTAAGTGGGGCCATAGTCAAACCCACAGAATACTTTGGGAAAAAACTCGAGGTCGGAAAAAGACTGGATCCGGCGATATCCGGAGAAAAAAAACAGAAAAGGTGGTTGTTGGGGGTAATAGCGATGCCTGGGGAAAAGCCCTTAAGAGGAAGGTTTTGGTAAGGTAAAAATCCCCTGCGCTTTAAAGGGAAGCACAGGCGGAGGTTGGGGGTGCCAAAGGGGTAACCTGGGAATAAAACCCTAGACTGGAGTCAATGAAAACTTGTTGAATGTGACCCTGACTCACGTTGGGGGAGACTCCCAGTTCCACAACACAAAAGCAGAAAAAGTACACAAAAAAAAACAGGGGAAAAGGTGTGAAAACATGGCAAACTGTGGGGGAAGGAAAGCCAGCAAGGTGCTAACTATGGGGGGGGGGGGCCCAATTGCGACCCATTTATTTCCGAAAACAGGGAAACAGAAGACGTGCCCGCGACCGCTGTTAACACAGGCCAAAAAAAAAATGAAAATGAGGGTGGTGTACGACACGAAGTGACAGCAAGGACATAAAGGGACCTACAGGCGGAAAAAGAAGACCAAAAATGTAATCAAAAAAACCCATGAACTCATTCTTATTAAAAAAAAAGGGTGATGGCATGCCTGGGTCAATCCTTAAGAATTAATGAATGCAAGGGCTTGGGACTTTTCTATTGTGAGGTGTCTTCAAGGGGGGGAAAAAAAAAAAAAGGGGCGTCGAAAGTACAAATCTTCAAGAATAGCCAAGGGAGCCAAGATAAAAGTGTGGGGATGGGGGGGGCAGTTCAAATCCGCGGCGGACATTTTGAAAAAAAGAAAGGGCGGAGCGGCAGGACCCAGGGGGATCCCGGATATAGCTATCAGGGCAAACAGTGACATGGCGAGGAATAAAACACCGACATAAAAAAGGGGGGCTGACATGGGGGAACACGACAATCCAAAGGGGAGGGGGAAGACTGGGGCCAAGTACGCTAGCAAAACGCGAGGACCTGGATTCCCTAAACCAGTTAATGGGGAAAACGAAAAAAAGCAATCGTTGACAAACAGGCCGCAATCGAGGAACCAATCAAAGGGGGAGAAGATGAATACCACTAAACACTCGGGGGCTTAACGATCATGGCCTCAGGGATAGGCAGTAGTTTGAAAAAAAGACCTAAACAACCACGGGAGGGGGAAAGGAAAGACCGGAAAGAAAAAAAAAAGGAAGGGCGTAAGACGTCATCTATGAAAAAGGGGGGGCCAGCACAGCTTGGGTTGAAAATAAAAGAAAAAAGGGCGCTTGTTGCAAACGCTCCGGAGGGGCGGGGAGGGAAGAGGGATAAAAGGGGAAGAGGGCGGGAGGAGGAAAAAAGACAAAAAAAGGGTTCCTAAAATTCCGTAAGAAGTGCCAAGCTGGGGAAGGAAAAAGGAAAAAGGGACAAACAAAAGTGGGCCGAAGACGTTGAGGAAAAAAGATGGAGCTGGAATACGAACGAAAAAACGGTGTGTAATTTAAAAAAAAGGGAAAAAATAGCCCGGCTGGCCGGCACCATCTCCAAGGGGGGGATTAACCAAACATACAGGCCCAAAAACGAAAACCCCGCGAGGGAGGGGCACAAAATTAAAAGGAAATGGATGCATGTAATCAGAGAAGAATCGGAGGGGTGTAAGACCGAAGCAGGTGAGAAGGGCAAGGAAACATCAGCCTTTTCCTTGTCACCAGGAAAGGTCGGAGGTCAAAATAAACGGATCCGCAAAGTCCAGAAAGCCGAGAAGAGAGATAAAGAGAAGCCTGAGCCCTTCCTCGAGAAAGCAAAGGGGGTTTAATGAAGAAAGTAAGGAGAGGGTGACCAAAAAAGAAGGAAGGACACAGGTTCAAAAGTTAATTTAAGGAATATCGACTACGATGAAAAATTGAAAAAAACTGGTCAATCATGCATCCCAAAGACTCGGAGCCGATGGAGAAATGAAAAACTCAATCTACGATGCAGCCAGGCTGGCAGGGAAAGAAAATGAAAATCTTGGGAACTTGAAGAAAAAAAGATCGGAAAAGCAGGCCTACTGCGGCAGCAGTTAGTTTCCCCTTGAACAAAAATTGAAAAGAAAGCACAACGGCCAAACTGTGGGGTTGAAGGAGAAGGGGGGAGTTGGGGGGAACGACTGACCTTGCTCATAGACTCTCGACCAAAAAACAAAAAAAATGAAGGAGGGAGAAAGAGGGGGGAGGAAGACAGCAAAAAGCTACCAAAGAGCGTCTCACAACCCCGAGGGGGGGAGATCGGGCGTGCCCATTAATACCGCATCGCTGTCGGGATCAGGGCAAAAAGTCTAGGAGCTAAAAACACATTCCACCTCCCCGAGCTTCATGGCAAAAAAAAGCACGGGGGAAATCGAGTGCCCACGTCTTACTCGATACAGAGAGGAAAAGCGAATGTAGAAGATTCTGAATTGAAACCGTTCCCCACAAAAGAAAAAAGTCTTTGGTGAGTCACATAACGGTAACCCGAAACAATTAGGGGGGGGAACAGAGGAAGGGGCGAAAATTGGTGCAGAAAACCCACGCGGATGACCGCAGACTGAAAAATTCAGAAGGAATTGCACAGCCGAAGCCCCGCCAGGGAAATCTGAACTGGGACCGTAAGTGATAAAAAGAAAAACGAAAGAATCTTTGGCCACACTGGAAAGGGAAAATAACTGAAATGGGTGGAGGAACTCACTTAAGGCCTCCCCGGAAATGAAAAAGGGCTAGACGTTCGCTAGTAAAGATACGTGGGCCCGGCGGGGTAGGGGAGGAAATGGTAATCTGTTTCGTATTGGCAACGACATAGTCCTGGCGGAAGGGGGGTGCAACGACAAAGCCGAGGGGGAGGAAAAAAACCCGTTTAATGGTTCCACAGTAAGAACAAGGTAGGTTCAGCGAGGAAGCGCTCAGCAAACAACGAGGCCTGGTGTACAATCCGTTCGGTAAAGCGGAAAGCGTAAGTAGAGGAAAAAAAATGGGAAAAAAAATGGGAACGGGGAAATTTCCACCGCCAAAAGCTAAAAAAAAAAAAAAAAAGAAGAAACTTTGCGGAAGGGGGGGGAATTTAGGGACAAAGAAAGGGTCGCGTTCAAACACGCCCCCCCATTATTTGTGCGTAGGGAACGCTCGTGGAGGAGGGGGACGAGGGATGCCGGGAGCTAGCCCTTGCTTTAAAAAAAAGGGGTGCAGATGACGGTTGGTTGGGGGCACGGAGGAAAGACGGCATCATGAGAGGGGGAAAAAAAATTTTTTCGGGGGAAGAAATCGCAAGTTAAAAAGGCAGGGGGGGAGCTAAAACATGCCGCAAAAAGGTTGTGGGGGGGGAGGGGGGCAAAACGGATTCGTGCGGAATGAAAGGGCGAGGGAAAGTCAAAGGGCTCTATTCAAGGTAATCGCGTAAGGGGGAAAAAAAGAGAACCCCATAGGGGATGGCCGGTGGTACAGAAAATGGAAGGGAATAAGGGCCGGTGATCCTTGAAGGGGGGAAAGTATGATGGGGGCAGTCTAACGGGGAAAAGGGTATCCCGAAAACGGAAAGGGTTGTGAAAACTCAACGTTCACGAAATGGCGTACCATGGCACGAAACTGGCGCGGAAAAGTTGCCGCCGACTTGTCAAAAAGGGGGGGGGGGGCACTGAAAAGCAAAGCCGATTAAATCATCACTTCAGGCGGGGGGGGAAGAAATGGAAGGCGATCAGATCACTAACCGGAGTTAAAGAAGGCTCGAAAAGGGAGGCTTAGCGAATAAAAAGTGCGGAGGATAAATCAAAAATCGGTCATTGACAGGTTGAAAGGTGGGCGGAGCTCACAACAAGTAATTGGGGGAGAAATACGTGGGGACCATCGTCGTCGAGCATGAAAAAGGGGGGAAAAAAAAGATCATTGCGGAAAAAGAAGAATGGTTGCACCAAATAGTAATACTGGGGATCATTCCATGGGGAGAAAAAAAAAAAAAAAGTGTTTTCCAAGTTCCCTGGAAGATCCAACCGGGGGGAAAAGCTCAACCAAAGGATCAAGGGGTGCAAAAACAGTCAACGAATTTAACTCAAAGGTGGGGGCGGAAAAGAAGTCCATCTCCAAAAAATGGAATCACAAAAAAATACCGGTTAACTGAAAAAACAAGTCGGGGAGACACCATTCCAAATCCGTCAGTAGGGAAGGAAGATGTGATGGGGGAACCACGGAAACTAGAAGTCAAAGACAGGGGAGAGTAAAGCTACAGAAAAACTAAGAATCTATAGTCAAAAAAAAAGGGTTGGGAAGGACATGTACCAAGTACACGTAAGGATCGAATGCAAGAGGGGGGAAGTCTTCGAAATTTTGGGGGGGGTCAGAAGGGAGAGAACGTCAAAAGGGAAATCGAGCACGAGGTCACCTGATCTGAGCAAATCAGTTTTTAAAGGGAAGTTTTGGTCAGGCAAAAAAACCTCATAAAAAAGCATCAAGAAACGATTTGAAAGGAAAAAGGGGGAAACGAAGGAAGAGATGGAAAAAGCTTCAAAGGGGAAAAAAAAATTCGTGTGCTGGGGAGTCTCGCAAAAGGCAAAAACGGGGGAGTGGGAGGGAACGCGGTGTTGCTGATTGGGGAAGAAGGTAAAAAGCGTGTTCGTTGTCCCTAAAAAAAAGGATTGGAAGGAAAATGATATAAAAAACGAAATATTCTCACATCTCATGGAAAAAAGTTGAGAAACTGCAAAAAATAAAAAAGCCGATAAGCGGGAAAATAAGAATGATTGGGGACGGGTGCTCTGGCTCCCAGTCAGTCTTCAAAAAGAAGAAGTAAGTAAAACTCCTGGGGGAAAAATTTTCCCTTGTTCGGAGGGGAAAAACTTTAGGGGGAAAAAGGGGGGGGGAAGCATGATTCATTGGGCCCCAAAAGACTGGAGGTCAAAGGGGAAAGACCCTTGAGGACCAGGTAATAAAGTCCGAATGGTTCAAGACGATCCGGAAAATAATGAAAGTGGTGGAAATATTCGGACCTAATGCATTCATCGAGTGAAAAGGTTCTATTGCCAGCGAGGAGACGGGAACCGACGGTAACGCAAGGAACGAAGTAAATCTCTGGGGGGTGCAGGACCACCTGTACCGAGTACTGGGTGGTCAAAAAGAAATTTGGGGATTCTGTCCGGGGGGGGGGGGGAAAGATCGGCTGAAGTTTTGGGGGGGGGGTCAAAGATAATAGATGTGAAGTTCCGCAAAAAACCGGGGACTCCAAAAAACCCTTTTTTGAATAGCAGGTAAAAAAAAAAAAAGAAGGGGTTCGACAAAGGGACTGGGGGGGAAAAACAGGGCGAAAAATTTGAAGGAAAAAAGCGGAAAAAATAAACAGCCCAGTTTATTAAAGGATATGGAAAACCAATGGCGTTGGACAAAGGACAACGTGATCCTAAAGCAGGCTTTGGACGCAGCCAAAAAAGGGCAAAAAAAAAATGAAAGACCAAAATATCCGGTGGGGGGAGACAGCAAACGCAAAGCAAACAAAAAGGAAAAAAACAAAAAGCCGGCAAAAGAGCCCGATAGGCTGAGCAAAAAAAAAAAAAAGCGAAGTCAAGCAGCGGGAACGAAAGGGACCAGAAGTCGGAAAAGAGGGAACGCATGTGGAGTTATCGGACGCCTTAAGGCTGGGGGAAAGGCAAAAAGCAGGGGTGGAAGGAACGGCTTGAAGGGGGACGAGGGGGCGTGAAATCCTGGGAGAGCGTGGAAAAAAAAAAGGAAGAAGAGTTCATAAAGAGCACCCGGGCGTCAAAAAAAGAACAGTTGTCAATAAGAGCAACATTTGCCCCGTCTGGGGCGGAAAAAAAAGGAAGAAAACGGAGGAAAGGGAACATCAATAGTGCAATCCGAGAAATTATAACGCCGAGACCACGTTGAAAGCGTAAAAGAAAAAAAAAACAAGGAAAATCCACAGGGTGGGGAACTAGTACCAGTTAAAAAGAAATAAGCGACTGAGAAAACGGAAAAAATGGAAAGAAAAGAAAAAGGGGACAATTACACGACCAGCAATAGTTTAAAAAAAAAAAAATCAAAAAAAAGACGGGAAAAGGAAAAAAGCACAAAGCATGGGGGACAAAAAGTCAAGAAAAAAGAAAAGGAAACAGGGGTACCGCTACATGGAAAGAAAAAAAGTAGGTCATAAACGTGGAGGGACCAGAAAAACAAACAAGGCAGCCTCAGGGAAAAAAACGAAAAGAAAGTCCGTAAGGAACCGGCATCGAGGAAAACCTTGGGGGGGGGAGAACAAAATCAGCCCGTGAACTGGTCAACCAGGGGGACTTTTGGAAAGAAGGGGGCCATGGGAAGAAGGGAAAGGCGGGGAGGTGGCTCATGATAGGGCTCTGGTGAAGACAACCCTTGGAAAAAAAAAAAAAAGGGAAAAACGGGACCTCACGGGTTTTGGGGTAACAAGGGGGAACGGTGGAGGGGAAAGAAGATCAAGGAAAAAAAAGAGTAGAAAAAAAGAGATTACTACGACTCCCAGTTTGTGGATTTCCAAACATGGGGAAAAAGGATATCCGGGCAGGGACCATCAAAACCCAACAAGGGGGATTACCCAAAAAATGCCGAAAAACAAAAGCCGCAGGAAATCGCCACATTCAGCAAAAAGAAGGAAAAATATAGGATAGAGATTGAAACCAACGAAAGGGGGTTCAACGCAGAAAAATCAAAGGAGAGAAAAAATACATAAAAAATGTACAGGACTTCCGTCTGGTGCAAAAGATCAAAAAAAAAGACAAAGAAACAACCACAAGGAAGTTTTAAACGCCTAAAGAAGGGGGGGGGGGGGAGAAGAGCAAGAGCGACGGCGAGCCCACGTCCCGAGAGATCACAAAAAAAAGGGATTGGTTGTCAGGTAACCCAGGGGGGTAGCACGGGGAAAATGTCAAAGAAGGAAAGGAATTAACCGTGGGTATGGAAGCACCGAAAAAAAAAAAAATTAAAAGGGAAAAACGGCATCAGATAGAGAAGGCGGGGGGGGGGAAAAAAGAATTGGGAAGAAAGAACAACTGGGGTAAAATGCTTTTCAGGACGCCATACACCTCCTCAAAAAAGGGTTAAAAGGAAATAGAGAGAAAGGTAAGCTCCTTAGGAAGAACCTTTACGCTAACGCAAAAGGGTCACTGGTGGGGGGGGGGGAGGAATCGCCTGGGTCGCTTTGTGGAAAAGCCAAAAGAAGGACTCAAAAAACAAACCAAAAAGGAGTGAAAAAGAGAGATAATCCATAGGTCTTCAAAACCAAAAGGCTCTGAAGGTACACCGAACTACGGGTGGCAGATAAATGGGGGAGCGTTCAAGGACGTAAAAAAAAGCTCTTCTGGCAGCGATCTCTTAGTAATCAAAAAAGGGTCAGGGGGCGGGAACATGGTAGAAAAGTTCAGCGGTGGGAAGGACTTCCAACGAGGGAAGGTTCTATGAGACAAAAAAAGCCTTAAAAAGGTGGGAGGTTCTAATGGGAAAAAGTGAAGGGAAGGAAGGGCCTGCCGATGCCGTCCAACATGAACTGTTTAAAAAGTTGAAAAGGGAAACTGGTTGAAATAGAAGTAGTCCTTGCAGAAACCCCACGCGGATTCAAAAAAAAAAGAATTAAAAAGGTCGATTTGCGAGCGAAACACTGGCAGAGATGGGAGTCCCAGGGGAAACTTGCAAGTAAGAAAAGGAAACGGAGCACAGCCTGCTTGGACCAGAAGGAGGTCATGAATGGTCGGGAGAAGTGGCATCCTCTTCTGAGAACCCACAGAAATCAAATGAAAGAGAGGGAGCATAGGGCGCAAATAGTGGGGGAACTGTGGGCAAAAAGTACTAAAGGGGGTGAATTGCTTCCCATTATGGGGAGTCAAATCAAAAGTGGGCAGATTGGGCCCCGGCCCCAGCATGGAAAGCAGAAAAAGATTGGGTACACCCACCAGTGGCAATAATAAAAAAGGCGTGGAAGAGAGGACTTGCTCTCACGAGAGGGGATCGCAGGGGGGGGCCATCTTCGGCCCAAAAACAAAAAGGGCGGCAACTTCCCTTACGGGGGGAAAAAATTGGCGGGAAAGTGAAGTTCAAAACCGCCGGGACCACGATCCCGTGAGCAAAAGAGAAGAAAAGAATTTAAATGGGTCGCAGTGGGAAAAAAAGCCAAAAAAGGGTGAATGGGGATCCTGTAAAGGGGCTCGGAAAGGCGGGAAATTGGGGTTGGGGCCTCGAATGGGAAGGTCTATAAAAAATACTGTTGGCAAGTTGTGGTTCATACTCTGCCAAACCAGGGGTTTCGGGGAAAAAACCGTCGAAAAAGAGGGATGAGCTGGGGACAAAAAAACAAGCAAAAGGGGAATTAAGTTTGCAGGACTGGAGGGGGAGTCAAAAGGGAGAAAAGGCACGGGAATTTTTCATGTTTCAGGAGGGTGAAGTGTCATTAATGTTTCGTAGTAATGAAGGGGCTCAAGGAAAAAAAAATGCAGGACGGGAGGATGCACAGCAAAAAGGTTTTTTCCGGTGTATAACGAGGGGAAACTAAAGATAAGGGCCAGTGGGTATTATCTATCTGAAAGGGTTGGGGAGAAAAAGATCAACTGGGGGGTACTTATCCCTCACACCAGAAGTTCAAGGGGGGGAAAAGCGCGGGACTAAAAGGAAAAGTATAAAGTTGCATCCGGAACAACGTCGCTTATTACTCTTCCAGGTTGGGGGGACCAAAGACTGGGCCGCCAAAAAAGGGGGATCAGGAAAACTTAAACGAAAGTTCCAAACTGAAAGAGAAAACTTAATGTGCAGAAATCCGTGTAAGGGACTATCACGAAAGAAACAAAGTCTTGGGGTTGGATTAAAAAAAATTCGAAGGGGAAGCGCTACGAACGACTGCAAAGCGAAAGGGGAAGCGGGCTCAGGGGGGTTCAATGGACTGTCCCTGGGGAAAGAATTGCTGGTTTCGGAAGCACCAAACATGGTTGAAAGGCCCTGGGACAGCGTGGGAACCAGGAAAACTCATG
>Ga0179591_1272662_pt1 | contig 14439 bp, 16 predicted proteins | sample CZOMad2_1_08_16f_FD_182891 | JGI IMG/M metagenome (GOLD analysis project Ga0179591, IMG submission 182891) | Vadose zone soil fungal communities from Angelo Coast Range Reserve, California, USA - CZOMad2_1_08_16fungal (PacBio error correction) | ecosystem: Environmental > Terrestrial > Soil >...
GGAGAGCCCTCCACCGCCGAGTTGGAAAGGGGGAGGGGGGTGAAAAAAACAAAAGAAGAACGCGTCTTCATATTTTATTTTCGATGAAAGAGGTAGCAACTGGGAGGAGTTCGAAATCTGGTATAACCCTGCCGTGCACCTAGGGAATCAAAAGGGGCTTAAAGTAGGGGTACGAGTGGGGGAATTGTCCTCCCCTGCCGGGGAGGGGGGGGCCAGCACGCGGGAAAGTCACCACGATGCTGCTGCCCATCAGAAAAGGAAAACTTTACGCGACTGGAGGTGATTACACGATAAGGAACCTTAACTCAATGTTCTTCCGCAAGAATGAAGAAGGCCGGAGGATCCCTAGGGCCTCCCCTTCCTTTATGAAAAGGGAGAGCAGCCGAAAAAGGGGTGATTTTTATCTCAGCGCAGGGAGGAAAAAAGACCACCTCAATAGGGGGGGGGCCTGTCCCCTAAGATTTCCTACTTCATAAGAGACAAAACACAGATCGGAGAAATGGTGCCTACCATCAACCAAAAAAAATGGCCCCCTCCCTAGGGGAGGTCTCCTAATGAAGAAGGAGGACAATGACGACGGTGAGCCCTACGAATGACGCCGAAAATACCAATGCATCATCTCCTTACTGATGGGAATCCAGGGGAAAGGCGCCAGCCAGCGGGAAAGGGCTATTGAACTCGTCCCCGGAAAAGAGGAGTGCTCTAGTCAAAAAGGACAGAAGTACACGTTCTTACAGCAAGACCCCTGGTCACAAAAAGAAAGGGCGCGGAGAAAAGCGTCCCTCAGTAAATCCGAAATACAAACTTCGGGTGAGGGAGGTAGTTGTAAAAAAGCATCGAAAAAAGGCCTCTGGTCCGCATCAGAAAAAATAGACGGGAAAAAAACTTCTCTGAAAAGAAACACGGAGAAGATGGCCACCTCTCGATCTCGGAGGGAGGGACCACTCGCGGAGAGCCTATTTCCATAGGGGGGGGAGAAAGCCGCGATCAAGGGGCCCCTTCTTCTTATAAAGGAAGGGGGAGCATGGTAAGGGGACGGAAAAGGTGGGATCCTCACTTCGGGGGAGGTATCTCCTCCGACCCTTTTCGATGTGAAGAGCCTTTCTAGTGTTGGAAGAAGTGCTCCGCGGCGGTAAGATCCTGGGAAAAATGGCATGAATCGTGAAAAAACCCGCACGAATAAGGGCGAAAACCGTGCCAACTCTCCAGCTCAAAAGGGGGCGATTCTTGAATGTAAGACCAGAAGAAAGCGTATGGTCTCCTCTCTTCAGCAAGGGGTTGAAGGAAAGAGGGAGGCCCTCATCTCGATAATTAGATAGGTGAGAGGAGAGGTCTGGGGATGGTCCTTGATTCCGAAGGACGACACCGGAGAAGGAGATGTGTTTTCATGAATCATACGGGATGGAAAAAACGGAGGCGAGGGCTCGGAAAAGGTTTCTCCTCTCTGAAAACGGAATTCGAGAGGGAGAGTCCTACTACTATGAACTGCGTAGGAGGGAGAACTGTGAGGGAAAAACGTTCACACCTCGCCCAAAAGCTGAAGGAAAAGAATCTTCTACCTTTATACCACATTGGACGGCATTAGCGGCTTATCATCATCCGGTTAGGGAGTCGGGGACTACACCGTAAACCATCTTTACTAGAGCGACGTCTGGGGAGGGAAGGAGGGCGCGGCATCTGGGCAAGAGCCTCTACTAGCCGTGGGGAAAGAGAGGGGTCCATGATGCGAAAAAAAAAGGCGCTCTTTTCGAACACCAGACCCTGAAAGGATGCATCGATGAATGTCCTCCGGAAGAGACCATCCATACTGCTCTAGAAAAGGCCCCGGGTTTTGTGCCAGAAGCGGCCCTAATTGCAGGCCTGTCCGTCTTCCCTTTCACGGGCACTCCGTAGGACTATTTCCTAGTGGGACCCGCTGCTGGGAAAGGCCCTTTCTCCTTCAAGGAAGGAAGTTTTCCCGGAAGAAGGAAAAAAAAGTATTCCCTTGTGAGCATGTAAATAGGGGGGAAAAGGAGTCATGGAAATCCACTCAGTAGTGAAACCGGCAGTAGGGCAAAGGGGGAAAAGAAAGACACGTGTTAGATGCAAGCGATCGTGTGGGGGGCGGATACTTCCGTAAGAAAAAGTGCTGCAAGGGCCCCATCCTCTTGTCGGGGGTTTCCGATGAAGACGATTGCGCTCCACCTCAGGGGTGGAGGGGGAACGGAGGAAGAAGGAAAAGTGGCTGACCCTAATTTCGATCGGGGGTGGTAAGGAAAAGAAAGTGAAGTGAAGGGTTCTTAAAGGATAAAGGAATACTAAAGTCGCGGAAGGGGGAAATGATAAGAGAAGGAAGGGGGGAAAACAATCGTTTTGATCGGTTCGGCGAAAAAGGGAAGGCTGGCTTGAAAAAGAGGCAGGAAGGGTCTACACCGAGGGGGGGGTGTCTTCTACCTCCCATGTTGGAGGAAAAAGGGGAAACCATAGTCGGAAAAGGAGGAGACCATGTAGACCTACGAAAATAGGGAGAACTTGCACAAAAAAGGGAAAACTCTGGCGGGGCTTTCGAGGGGGCGAGGGGAAGAAACAACAACCACTGAGTAGTATTGAGAGAAGGACTCGCCCTCAAAAAAAAGCAATTTTTTTTAGGGGAGCGCTTATCATAGGAGCCGGGCGGGGCGGGGGTCCTCCCTGGCAAAAACTGGCGGAGGGAGACCGGCTGGAAAGGGAAAAAAATGGGCTGTAGTCCAGACCACGGCCTCCGGAGGAACGGGGACGCCCCGGCCCGCGAAAAAAAAAACGATCACCAGATCTGAGGGAGAGGAGAAATGGAAACCAAAAGAGGGGATCCGTTCTAAGTCGTACACGAGACGAAAAAAACCCCTTAAAGGGAGAAGACAGGGTGAACCCCGCCGGGGCCGATAACAGAGAACATCGGAGCCCCGAACGGCGAGTGCCCTCAAAAAGATGGGGGAGAGGGAAAGACCTGAGGGGGGGGAGGAGGGGCCTGTCGCTCCCTAAAAGGAAGGGGGGAGCAAAAAAAGGAAAAGGGAGCTCGGCCTCCTCGATCCACAAAAGAGGGGGGGGTGCATTGTAAAAAGCTTAATCTTGCCCAAGAGCCCGGCCGGGAAAACGTCTTTCGTTCACCGGGAGGAAAAAAGACGGACAACAGAAAGACAGGGGAAAAGTCCAACCCTCACAAGGGGGTTACTAAACATCCAGAAAGACGTCCGGTTCCTGCTGTTCTCCCTGTCATGGGGGGAAACGAGAAAGCGTGCTCAGCCCAAGAAGCGAGTCCACGAAGGGTAGAGTTCACAGTTGACCCTTTCGGAGTCAGGCATGGAAGAAGCAAGCACACTGGCACCACCAAGGGCGCCTCGGGAGAAGGAAGAAGAAAGGAGCCTTGAAAAAGGAGGGTCCCGTAGAGGGGGGGGAACTCAGATCGGAGAAAAAAAAAGCGCGCCTTATGCCATTTGGCCACCATAGTAGTACAGACCGGGAGGACTGGAGGGGGGAACATCCATTTCCCTATGTCTAAGAAGAGGAATTCCATCCAAGAAACAGGAATCAAAAGAGGGGGAAGGTTTTTCTAACAAAGAAAAGAAAGTCTAATAACCCTAAGAAGAAAAGGGGGGGGGGTTGCCTAAAGGCACTCCTCCTAAGTCAAAGAACTTAGCGAGCCGACCTGGTCGCAAAACATCCTCCGGGCGAGTTGAAAGAAAGAAATTCCGTGACTACAAAAAGGGTCGAATATCCTTCCAGAGAAACTGGTCGGGAAAGAAGGCAGGAGCTTTTCTAACCACCCCTTGAGGAAGCGGAAGAGGAAAACGTTTTATCTCGCGCAAACCTGAAAACAAGGAAACCGGCTCCGGTCTGCGGGAAAAAAAAGCAATTACCAGGGTATTGAAGAAAAGAGAAGAGAGCATCTCCACCACGGGGGAGGAGGAGTCGATCTCTCTTCTGGGAAAGGTCCTTGAAAATCAGGGAAGTAGCTTGGAGTGGTACTCGCAGGAAATATCTCAACACTTCTTCTCGGAGGGGAAGGAACTTTGTATCGGGGAGGGATACATCTTCCCCTGCGAAGTCTCTACTAGAAGGATGGGGGAACTGAGTCGTCACTTCCTTGAAAGAATCTCCAGCGCGAAAAGAAGAAAAGGTACTGCCTGATGCTTCTACCGGTAAGACTAATTCAGGAATGAGGAGGAGTCATGAAAAAGAAATTATCATCATCTGTGAAAAAAGAAAAGGCTTCAAGCATTTCTAAAAAAAGACTATCTTCTTAGGAGAAATGTCTAGAAGAACAGGAATAGGGGCCTACCGGGGAAAAAGGGGGAAGCTGTGTCCCTACTTAAGGGGAAGAGGAGTACCGCGGCAGGGAAGACAAGTCTATTCTTCGGAAAAAAACCGAACGAGGGGACAGAAGAACTGAGACTTACTTGAGGAAAAAGGAAGGCCTCGGTCTTTCCGGGGAAAAAAGGGGGGGGGAGGCTGATCGCCAGGGGGGGGGGCTGCTTTCCCAAAGCAGGAACATCCGCAAAGAGGGGGAAGTGGAAGATTTTAGGGATTCATTGTCTTTAGAAGAAGGGGGAACCCACGCAGGGGACCAGGACAACGGAACCGCCTTACTGGGTCAAGGGGGAAAAAGGTTACCCGTCGGCGTGAAAAAAGGATTGCCAAGTACGAAGGGAGCCTCCACGAAGCAGTCCCAGGGGAAAAAGGGTACAGCGTGTTGAGGGGAATGTCCCGCCCTGCTCGATGAGAAGGGGAGCCGAGACGTGCGGAAAAAAGGCCATCTTCTTCCTTTCCAGGATGTCTTGTGGAAAGGAAGATTTACCAAAAACTCCCCGCCCGCCTGTTTAAGGCACTCAGACGGGGGCAATTCAGGGCGGACCCGAATGGCCAGCCATCAGGTCTGTAGGGGAAAAAAATTGACGTTCATTGTTTCGTCGTCCGGAAGGGAAATTATAACGGAGAAGAAGAAGTCCCTTTTCCATGAGAGGAAGCGGGTTGATAGAGGAGGGGCAGGGGAGAGGCCTGGCGAAAGGACTTCGGGTCTACAAGTCGAGGATGTCGGAGAAGAAAAGGCCCTATTTGCAACGGACAGAGAAAGCAACTTTAAGGGAAGAAGAAGAAACAACGCCGGAAAAGAAAAAGGGTCCCCGGTCCAGCCCCGGTAAGAAAAAGGGGAGGGGGCGAGGGTTCCGGGTCTAAAGAGAAAAACACAACACGGAGGATGAGGAAAATGAGAGGAAAAATCCAAGTCAGGGGGAGGAGTACATTTGCTGAAAAAGGATTTCGATTCCTGCGTTGGGAAAAAAGGGAAAAAGTAACATTGCGCTCGAAGAGGGTAGGGAAAAGGGACATGAGGTAATGAAAAGAAAGCCTCAAAGCTCTGTGCGGGACCGAGAGGGGGAGGGGGCCCTTGGGAAGAAGAGCCATGCCCGTCTGCGGGAAAAAAGATCTGCAGAAGACAGTAATCTCTTCTCATGAAAGCGGTACCTATTAGAAAGGGAAGGAAAACACACCGAAAGGACAAGGGGGAAAACCCATCAAGGGGATGATGCTCCGCTTCAGAACTTTAGCCCAAATGGGGGGCCCAGCGAGTTCCAAAAGTTTCTGGTGTATTAAAAAAGGAAAGAGAGTTACAGAGGGAAGAGGTCAGCATATAACTGTCACTGCAGATATCTGAAACTTCCTCGGAAAGCGATCCCAATATCTCAGAAAGGAAAAGAAAAAAAGCTTAATCTTTCACCTCCAAAAGGGGGAGACTACTGAAAAAAGGGGGAGGACTTACGCGGGTTTCATCCGGAGGGAAGGGAAGACCGGCCGGTTTAAAAGAAACAGGGCCTCTCCAGCCGAAAAAAAAAAAACAACCCTCTAAAAGAGGGTCCTCGCCCTGAAGGAGTGCCCTTCCCATCATCTGGAAAGTACCCAGATAAGGTCACCCGAAAGCTCTTTCAACCGGGGGAAGGGTAAGAATTACAAGACCAGGGACAAACTGCACTTCAAAAAGGGCCTCAAAAAAAGGGGGCAAAACCCGGGAAGGGGCAGTTTTATTTCTCTTCTTCCCTAAAAGAGGGGGGAAAAGTCAGCTATCAAAGGGGGGTCTGTATAGTTTCGCGGAAAAAGACAGATCAAGGTAAGAAGAAGGGGTCCACATCTCCTCTGAGAGGGCTGTGCGAAGAAAGGAAAAAGTCGTTCCCCAGGGCGGCGCGGAAGAGGCGGCGAAGAAGGGGAGGTTAGACCTGTTGTAAAGAAGAAGAAAAGTCTAATAACCGCGGTGAGAGAAGGGGGGGGAATCTCATGCAAAAAAAAAGCCATCGAAAGGAGAGCGTAAAGAAAAAAAAAGACCTGTTCGATGTAAACGGGCGGTGAACCGTGCTCCCGCGCCCGGGGAGAAAAGGTCAGCGTCCCCTTTGCACTGCTGATCGAAGAAGCGGGTATGCACGCTGTCTAAAAACCTCCCTCTCCCAGAAGAAGGGGGGGGAGCTTCGGACGGAGTTCGCCAATCCCTCACACCAGGGAGGACGCTTCTGGGGAAAAAAGAAATTTTATTTAATCCTACACTATATCGAAGGAAAAAAAACAATAAAAAAGGGGAGGATATCTCTGGAAACGATGTTCAGGAAAGGACGTGAGTCCTCCAGGAAGAGATCCTTGTAGGGAAGGGGTCCTCTCCTCTTCCGCAAGGTCAAAACTCGGCTTTCTACGAGGGGCCCAGAGAGGAGAACCATCTCCGAAAGCCTACTACTAAATTCCTTCCATGGGAAGAGATTCTCCACTGCTCGGGAAAGGGAGTTGCACTTCACACCTCTCAAGACCATACAAAAAAAAGAGAAGAAAGAAAGTGGTATCCAAAAAGGGAGGATTAATTACTTCCCACATAAAAAAGGGGGAGTCGACTGGGGGGAAGGCTTCATCTTTCTAAAATTGTAGCTGGGAAGAAGGGAGGGAAGAGAAAGATCTATCGGAAAAAAGGGAAGAGGAAAAAGTTTTCGTTTTGCAAGAAAGAAGGGGGGCGACTTAGAGGGGAGGTTACATATTCTTACCTCTGAAGGCGAGATGGAAAAGAAAAACTACTCCTCCCTCTACTGAAGGGGGGGAGGGAAAGGTACTTTCCTCCTGAGGCGGACGGGGAGGGGGAAGACATCCCGACTTCTCTCTCCTCGGGCTAACCCAGGGGGTTGGCTGAAAGAAGGGGGGGAAACTGTTCCTACAGTGAACTCCCGGTCACGGGGGGAGAGAGAATCTTTGACGTGTAAAGGGAAGAAGGGTTCTTAAGTGGAAAAGATGCTTTCGAAACAGTGCGTCCTTCTCCTTCCACAGAAAAGGGGGGTTCCGGAGAGGCGGGAAAGAGGGGAAAAGGGGTTCTCTAGGGGATCAGTCGGGGGGGAAAAGGGTCAAAAAAAAATTAAGTAGACAGGGGGGGGGGGGCCAGCTCAAAGGGAGGGTCTGCACCAACAAAACTCGGGAGAGCCAGGAAGTCGGGAGAAAGGAGGGGAGGGGGTACATTCCCATAAGAGGGGGGGGAGGGGGAGGAAAACCTTCATTTCCTGGACCCCCAGGGAGGGGAATCTCCGGAAAGTTTCTCTTTACTCTGAAAGAGGAGGAAATGCGGCCGGAAGGGAGGGGTCGTCTCCGCATATAAGTGGTAACAGGAGTCACCCAGGCGAAAGATCGGGGTGATCGGGAAGAGGAATGTGCTTCCAAGTCCCGACCCGGGAAGGAAGTCTACACAGAGGGAAAGTATGTCGTCGAAGAAATACCCTATACCAAAGAGACGAAAAAAAAGGAAAAGGAACGACAACGCCGGCATCTACATAAAGAAAAGGGGGGTCAGCCCCGGGGAAGAAAAAAAGCTGGGAGCGAGGCCTTACGAAAAAAAAAAGGAGGAAGGAAGGGAAAATAGAAAAGGAGCACTCTCCCTCCACCAGGGGAGAAAAATGGCTGAACCCGGAAAGGAGGAAAGGGAAGGCGATGCGCCGTCTTTGGGCGGAGTCAATTGAAGGAAGGAGGGGAGCTACCTTAGAAAGAAAAAGTGGTTCTGTATCCTACATCCTCAGGGGAACGGCCAGCCGAGGGAGAGGGAAGGGCAGCCCCGTCCTCTCATTCCAGGACAAACATCTGAGAACAAGTCTCATTCAAACGGGAGGGAATTATCGTTTTATAATTGAAGGGACGCAACCCTGAAAGAAGGAAGGCAGAAAAAAATATGAGCAAATCAGAAAAGAGGGAGAAAGAAAGTTCCGCAAAGAACCGTCGTTGGGAAAGAGACGTCCGGGGGAGAAAAGGAGGGAAAGCCACAACAAAAAGCAGGGACGTATCAAACAGGGGAAGAACTATAAAAAAAAATGGCTGCATGTTTCCGAAAAAAAAAAAGCTGCTGAGAGGCCAAGGGAAAGACCGGTCTCCTACTTCCGGGGTGAAGAAAGACGAGACCCCGGGGGGGGGGCGTCCCGGGCACCGAAAAGGGCATCGACTTAACATCATAGCAATCCGCTCGGCGAAACCTTGCAAAAGGAGGGGACCTTCTCGGAAAGCCCATTCGCAACAAAAAAAAAAAAAAAAAGGGAACTCGTCCACTTAAAACAGATGAAAGTAAAAGGTCTTACCGATCACTGAAAAGAGAAGCCGCACACCTGGAAAAAAGGGAGAAGGAGGAGCGCTGCCGGAGGGTCAAGAAATCAAAGGGAACAGCTAGTGGGGGGGGGAGAGGGAAGGGGGGAGGGAGGGTTTCCCTCAGATCGACTTGAAACGTGATCATCCAAGGGAAAACTGCACGCTTAGGAAAAATATTCTCTTTGCGAAAAAGACTCTAGGCCCGAATTGCCAGGTACTCTGAGAGAGGTCCGCGAAAGAAGAGCGTTCCCAGCTTTGTGACTCTTTCAAAGATCAGGACCCGGCGATGGGGGGGTAAGGATCATTCCGCCTAGGGACAAGGGGGGGGGGGGGAGAAAGAAAATGAGGAAAAAAGACAGAAGTCTGGGTCCTCTCAGGGGGGAAAGAAATTGCAGGGGGAGAGCCGCCGTGTCTAAGAAGAAAAAAGGCTAGGTCGGAAAAAAAAGAACAGGAAGCGGTCTTAAGCTCGGAAAAAACCGTGCTCTCAAGAAAACGGACAGCGCCGGAAGGGGGGTGACTCTGCTGTAAACTCTGCGAAAAAAACTCACCGGAATTCCGTCGTCCTCGGTTGAGACTAACAGGAGACTAACAACAACAAAAGGAGAGAGGGGAGGAGGAAGGATCTCGTTCGTCTTTGAAGGAGGGACGCCGCGGCCGAAAAAAGGGACGGGCTGTGGGGGGGAAAACGCCAAAAAAAACGAGGGAGGCTCTGGGAAGTACTATCACGTGGTGAGGGGAAGAAATCTCATCAGGAAGAAGAGCACTACGACTAGTCCTGAAAATGAAACTAGGGCAAATTCTCGGGAAGGGTCTTTCACTTTTCACAACTCGCCCTTCTCGGATATGAAAAGAAAAAAGGATCGTCGACCCGGGAAAAGACACCTTGTTTCCCTTCGAAAAGAACCACCTCAAGGGAGGAGAAAGAAGGGGAGACTTTCTCTCTGAGGGACCAGGAAAACAAAAAGGAGCTTTCTCTAAGAAAGGGTCTCTCTCGCCTGGGAAAGAAAAAGGGGGGTGCTTTCAAAAACGAAACCGTTGAAGTAGGAAAGGTGGCTCCGATCGGACAAGGGAGACTTCTCTCCGGTCACTGCGGAAAAGAAGGAGGCCATCATCACGACACTGAACTGTTCAAAAGGAGGAAAGCAGAAAAAGTCAAAGGAGGGGGGGACTATTTCTTCCCTGTTGGGGGGGAGGGCTGACGCCATGGAAGGGGGGGATGCTTCTGGCGTGGCAATAAAAGGGGGAACTCGCGAAAAAAAAGGGGTGACTAGTTCCTCGCCAAGGAAAAGCTGCTGAAGGACACCACCAGGCCCGGGCAAAGGGGGTGGTCCGGAAAGAGGAAAAGATCTGTTTGCGAAGGACACCTTCCGGTCCTAAAAGGGAGGGGTCAGGAGGGAAAAGGGAGGCATGCCGACGTCCTCAGGTAACTTGGGGAAACGGTGATACAGCATCTTTTGTGAGGGGACCATGAAGACAGGGAGAAGGGGGGTGGATCGCTTGCTGGAATACCTTCAAGCAGGAAAAAGAATCTGGGAGGGGGAGTCAGTGTCCTATGGAAAAAGCTCCAAAGAAAAAGGAAACTGGTCCGTGGGACTAAGGATAAAGCATGCGAAGGGAAGTCGGCTCATCATTTCCGGGAAGAAGGGCCTTCAAGGGGAAGGGGGAAAGGGTCCCTCCCATTATAGTTTCTACTTACGTCAAAGGTGACTTTTGGGGGGAAAAAAGAAAGGGAAGAAAAAAAAGCGTTGTGAGAAGAAGAGGGCATTTTCGCGGCCGGTGCTGCAAAGGAAGGGGAGAAAATCTTACCACACGAGGTGAGGAGAAAGCAAATGGTTGCCTTCCCGATGTGCAAAAGGACGCAGTGAGGAAAGAAACGACGGGAATCGACATCCACTAGGAAGAAGAAAAGAAACTCTTGCTTTGTCTTTCGAGGGGAAAGAACTCAACAAAAGAAAGGAGAAATATGAGATTTCGTAGGCGAAAAAAAGGAAGCCACCAGCAATATGTTACTTACCGGGGGGAGGAGCATATGGATGTCGATTCCGTGAGGGAGAAAGAAATGACAGGCGCGGAATAAAGGGGTTCCAGGGCACATAGGCGAATACGAGAACCGGGGAAGATTGTTTCGTTGCCCTTGGGAAAAAGCCAATGCCAGAGGAAGCAACCAAACAGTATCACCACTATCTGCTGGCGCCAAGGAACGGACAAGAAGAGTAAAGAATTCTGAAGAGAAACTTAACTCTGAAAAAGCATGGGAAAGAAGGAGCCTGATGAACAAAACGAAAGGGAAGTGATTCAAAAGGAGTTCCCGCACCGAACGGGGAGGGGAGGTGGGAGAGAAGGTTTCCACAGAGGGGGTAAAAAAGGGAACAAGATGTGCCTGTAAAGGCTTCCGAGAAGACTTCTGAGAAGAAGCGATCCACAAATCGAAAAGAAATCAAAAAAAACGCTTCTGGGGAAGGAAGGGGGGGAAAGGGGAAAACTACTGAGGGGAGGAGTCGTCCATGAAGGCCTCCTCCTCAAAAGTTTTACACCTCTCACCATGGGTAGGAGTAACACATCTGAGAAGGAACCTACTGGCCTGTTCCTGCGCCTGGGGGGAAAACCATGAAAGAGGTCGCAAGAAAGAGGGCGAGAACTCTTCCAAAAAGAAGGGGAAGACTTGTTCACCGGGAAGGGAAGGGTACACTTTCGGAAAAGTAAAGAAAAATTAAAAATCAACCCTTTCAAGAAGAGGAAACCTTCTGGAATGGAAGGATCCTCCGTAGCCTCAAGAGGAATAACCTGGAACGGAAGAAGGGCAGGCGTAGTGGGGACCATCGTCGCCTTCTCCTTCAAGAGGAAAGGAAACCTCGCAAGACAAGGGAGAGGCGATGGCTAACAAAAAGAGGGGAATTCCTCTCCTGGAGGCGGCAGAAGCTGCGCTAATCCGAGATCTGGTAGACCCCAAGAAGTGAAAAAAGAAAAAAGATGATCAGAGCTCATGGGGAGCCGAATTGAAACCAGGGGGGAGAAGAAAAGGGGTGCGAATCAGAGGGAGGGGGAGACTCAAAGGACACTTTCACCTACCATTCCTTTAGAAAAGGGAGGGATCCTGTCCAGCGGAAAGGAAAGAGGAACTCGGAACAAAAAGAAGTAAAGGAAGGGGACGACCCCTTTCTAGCCATCGAAAGAAAAAGAAGGGGTGTTTGAGCTGGGAAAAATGATGGGGGGGCGAGAACCCACAATTAAAGGAAGGGGCTTCGGAAGAGGGGACCTCAAGGACCAGGGGAAGCATCTCTCGAAAAGAAAAAAAGAGAAAGGGATTTATCTCGGGGAAAAAAGGGTCCTTTATTCCGTCACGCAAAGAGGGAAGTTCGGGGGGGAGGTTTTTCTCAGAAAGACTGGGCAAAGGACGGCGCTGGCCTTTCGGAGGGGATCCTCTCTCATCCTCATCAAGTCCGGGCAGGGCGAAGGAAGGCAGTGCCAGGTGCGGCTAGTAGTGGGAGAAAAGTCCGGGAAAACCTCTCCCTTCTAGAGGAAAAGGTCTGCCTTCCAGTCAAAAAAGGAAAAAGTAGTATCCACCTGGTGGGAAAAAGAAGAGTCAAAAGGATAAAGGGGGTCTCGACTTTATCGAAATATACACAAAAAGATCGGCTGAGAGGGAAGAGAGGGGGCAGACGCTATCGTCTCTTCTGCGTTGTGCGGTGTCCAGCGACTATCCGTGGGAAAGAATGCTGCGAGTTTGGAAGAGGCGGAAAAAAAAAAAAAAAGAAAGCTCTTTTCCAGACAGCACCTCGAAACAAGAGAGGGACTGGAAAAAAGGAGACGCACTCCATAAAAGAGCTCAATAGGGAAGGAGTGTTGTTCCATTTGCTACGTGGAGGGTCGCCTGGGAAAAAAAAAGAGTGTACTTCGGTAAACGGGGGGGGGAAAAGAGCACGCCTCTGATTTCCAAGGGGGAAGGGGAAAATTTGCTTAAAAAGGGCGCCGGTCAAGGAGGAACATTAACCGGCCGTAGGGGGAGGTGCATCTCAGAAGGTTTCTAGTGGGCCTCGTGGGGAAGGCGAAAATCCTTTCCTCTTGGGAAAAGGTAGGATAACGGGCACTTCAAAAAAGACAAGCGACAAAAAGGAGGAACTTCAAAAAGGCTCGATCTTGGGGGGGGGGAGGCCGGACGTGGGTCCCGCTTCGAAAACTACCTGAAGACAAAAGGGGGGAGGGAAAAAAACCTTCAGGAAAAACCTACGATTCTCTCAAAAAATTTCGGTGCGGGCAAGGAACGGGAAGGGAGAAGGGCGGAACCCGATTGTGCCATGAAAGGAGGGAGGAAGGGAGGGGTGACGTTCGCAAATAACGATACTAACTTCTCGTCCCGTTTTTAAAGAAAAATGGGAGACAGCAGATCGTGGTGGAGGGGGGGGGGACGCGGGGGGGGCATTGCGCGGCAAGGCTGGACAATTGAGAAAGAACACCGGGGAAGATTTCAGAAAAAAGGAAGGAAAGTGACACGGTCCGGTTATATACCAGAAGGAAAAGAGACCTACTGACAAAAGGGAAAGCCACGATGAGACGCTGTCCCCGTGGAAAAAGAGCAGGTTCGAGAAAAAGAAACAAACAAAGAAGTATGAGGGGCCGACCTCTCCCCTCAAAAGAACAACAAGGTGGGGGGAGGGAGGACCCGGTTGACCCGCGTCTCATAGGGGGAGCTTGGATTAGGGGAAAAAGGAAAGGAGATCGAATCTGGAGAAGTGCACATGGGAATGCCACATTGGAGGAAGAGAGAAAGTTATACAACGACGAAAAAACGGTGCCTTGGCCGCACAGAACGACGTCTGCAAAAGAATCGGCGGAGGAAGACATAATCGAGGAAAAAAAGGAAAACTTTTAGGGTATCCTGGGAAAGAACACTATACTGAGGGGGGGAAAACGGGGAACGTCAATGGACGTCCAGGGAACAAGGAGAGTAAAGGGAAAGAAAAATCGGGTCCGCCCTGCAGGAAAACATCACCTACACTGCGGGGGGGAAAATCGTCGGGTAAAAGAGGAAAAAGGTGTTCATCCAATTAACCTGAGGGGAAAGACGGACTCCGGAAAAGGCTATCCACCATATCTATCATTTTGAGGGGAAAGGAAATCACCAAGAGGAGGGAGGGACCACCGATAAAGAAGGGGGAGGACGTCAAAGGAACCATCCTTACCCCTCCCTAACTTCCGGGGGGAAAAAAAATCAAAAAAGAGGTGAACAGAAGGGAAGGGGGAACGCTTCCAGAAATGCGTGTTTTCCCAAAACAGTCGGGAGGGAAGGGGAAGAAGCACCCGGGCTGAGGAGAGAGACGGGAGCTCTGTAACACTTTCAGGGGGGGCAGAAAAAGGGCACCCTTCACAAAAAAGAGGAAGCTTGCCAAAGGACAGCCTCACACCTTACACTTAAAAGGAAAAAAGGGAAGGTTAAATGTCTCTGTCGTAAGCCCCTCATTATTCCCGTCGAAAGGGATTGTCTTAGGGGGGAGTAGTTTTACCCTCCGCATCTACTGGAACCGGGCGACTCCTCGGGGGGGGGGAACAAGAGGCCTAGGAAAGAAGAGTATCTGGGATAACGCAAAAAAAACGTGCCCGTATTCTCTCAAAATACATCAAGTAAGAGAAAAGCCTGTGTCGTGGGAAAGTGAGCCTCCTCTATCCATTCGAAAAGAGTTGATGTGGAAGAAATGAAGAATGAAGGAAAGGGGGTTATCCTCACTAGGGGAGTTTCCCGGGAGAAAGAAGACCTGGCGAGGGTCGGGGCCAGGGAAAGGCCCAGCCACCTCTCCTTAGGAAGGGAAAATGCCTTGCAGGCGGGAAGCCGCGCCCTCAAAAAGA
>Ga0179591_1284571_pt1 | contig 14438 bp, 13 predicted proteins | sample CZOMad2_1_08_16f_FD_182891 | JGI IMG/M metagenome (GOLD analysis project Ga0179591, IMG submission 182891) | Vadose zone soil fungal communities from Angelo Coast Range Reserve, California, USA - CZOMad2_1_08_16fungal (PacBio error correction) | ecosystem: Environmental > Terrestrial > Soil >...
AAAGACTCTGGGAAGACGTAGAGAAAGGGGTCACCCGCAGGGAAAAGGCTAGAAGGCGAGTACTGGTTCGTTGCCCCCCGCAAAATCCGTACGGCAAGAACAGACGCGATGTGTTACTCCGCCGGCAACAAGCGTGTAGACGAGATTGGCCGGCCAAGCTTGCCTCGGCTGAGATCGTTGGACAAGGTCGAGCAAAAAGGACGGCATCGACTAGCCGCCGGTCGGCGCAACGACAACATCATGAGCTTGCAAATCCGTCGCCGAGGACAAGCCGAAAAGAGAAGCCCCACCTACCTCGTGTCGAACGTGTACGATACCCAGAAGAGGGAACCCCGCGTCCGCGAAAACCACAAAGTAGATTGCCGATCTCGCGCGAGGCGCCGGGGCTCGTCGAGGCTACCCGTACTACGCGCGGGACAGCGCTGCGTACCCGGAGGAGGCATCGGACCTGCGCCGATGGAAAAAAACGATCCGTCGCGACAGGGAGCACGGGGGATCCCGAAGATCGACACGCGAAAAAACCACCCTCCCCTTAAAGGAAGAAGGGGGGACATTCACTCGGCTTTCCGGGGCCCATACGGTCAATCATAGCGTTCTGGGGGAGGGGGGGAAGGACTGTTTTGCGATCTCGTCAGGAAGGGGCGCACTCTGGTGCTATTCAGCGCTTGGACGCGCTGCCCGCTAAGGGCGCGCTCAGGGGGGAGAGCGACATCCGTCCTTGGGGGAGGCGGCTCGACTACCCGCAGAAGACACTGGTCAAGCTGAACGGAAGGAAAGCCACCGGCAGGGGGGATCTATCTCACGAGGGATGCTCAACGTCGGCGCGGCAGAGAAGAATGGTGCCCTAATGGCGACTCGCCGCAACCAAGGAAGCATGTTTACGCGAGACTTATGAGGGGAGAAAAAAAAAAAAAAAAAAAAGGCGACATCGTGGGAGGACGCGAGCCGACCTATTCCGGTCGGCGCCGTCAAGGGGAGGAAAATTCTGCACTGTGTACGGGTAGTACGGCTAACACGAGGGCGGAAAGGGGGAGACGATGCACCGCGGGGGTAAATCTGGCATCGAGGGAAGAAGAGAAAGTCTCAGACCAATTAGAAGAGAGAAGCGATGTTCCTTCACCTAGTCAAGTAAAGGAAAAGAGAGCGTGGAAGGAGGCAACAACAACAACGTATGCATGAGGGGGAAAGATCTTCTTGCTCCACGCGAACGCATGTGACTCGTGAAAGGAGGTCAAGGACGATAGTCTTCAGGAGGGGCGCGGTCTATTTTAAGGAGGGAAGGTATCCGCCTTCCGCGAAGTGATCGTTCGCTGTGCCGCCCTCGTGGAGATACGACAGAAAAAAGGGAAGCATCTCTCCGCGCCTCTATTCCCGAGAAGACCGGATCGTTCTGCTAGGGAACCAGAACCGATGTCGAAAATAGATGTCTGCGTCAAAACGCTTGAAACCGTTGGGGGAGGAAAGCGTCGCCTCCACAAAAAAGGAACCCAGCGTTGAGCAGTGTGAAAGGCGAGGAAGAGCGTCATCGACATCGGGGGGGCGTCGTTTGCTTCCTCTTCAAAGAAGCTTGACCCATTTTTGACTTGACTCGGAGGGGGGGACGAGCCGTCGACTGCAGGAAGAGGGGAAAGTTCGGAGCAGCGAGCGCTAAAAAGGAGGAGGTTTGACTACAGCACGTGGGGGGCGCTCCGGCCATCACCAGCGGCACGTACACACAAAGACCGTCGCGTAATGACTAGATGCAAAAAAAGAAAGACGCTAGCTCTGAAAGAAAACCCCCGAAATCCGAGTAATGGCAAGAAAAAGCGGGTGTTGCGGTGTGACGCGTGTGTTGTCGGGGGGGGGATCACGTTCTCAAAAGAAGATAGGCTCTAGCGTGTCCCTCTATCGAAAGAAGAAAAGATGGTCCATCCTGGTGGAGGATTGAGCGCGTTCCCGAAGGGGAGGAAGATGACGAGCCCTCGTACGGAAAAAGATAAGGGTGGGGTCATCGAAGTCACTTTGCAAGCAAAAAGGGAGGGGGAATGTGGGTTTGCGGGAGAAGAGGTAGTTTGGCTTCTTGACGTAGGAGGAGGAAGGCTGCTTGTCTCGGCGAGAAGGGAAAGGAAAGGCGCATATGTTGTCGGGGAGACGCGAGATCGGCGTTCGCGAGCCGTAAGGGGGAACGACTGCGCATCTTCGCGAAAGGGGGGAAAAAAAGGAGAAGCGATCAAAGGGAACATCCGAGGAGAATCCGACCGGGAAGTCCGGAGGGAAAGAGGGAAGGGTGGTAGACAGCAGTATCTTTCGAGCCAATGACCAGTACTTCAGGGAGAGAGTAGGTCTCCTTCGGCCTCGTCAGTAAATTGACTTCGAAAGGGAGGAATGGTGGTTTCTGTGATGAGGGACGGAAGCCGATTATCCGAGAAAGCCGAGTCCTGTTCCTAACCGAACCTACCGGGGGGAGAGGAGTTGACGCGCTCTGCGACCAGAAAAAAAGCGGTTAAGATGCCTTAAAAGGGGGGAAGAGGTCTTTCGGGAAAGAAAGGAGATACGAGTTCGGTGAGGGGGTACGCGTCGAGTGAATGTGGAAGAAGTAATTTAAAAAAGGAAGCGGCAGCTAGAGGGATTCTATAAGCGGCTCATCGTCCTGGGGAGGCGCCCTGGTTATTGAAGGGGGGAGTTAAAAGGCCTAACTCAGGAAGAAAAATGTAGGTGTCATAATCTAAATCAGTAGAAAGGAGCGGATGTGTCCAGTGGGATTCGCCAAAAAAAGAAGGAACTGCTCTAGGGGAAAGGGCAAGATCACTCAAAAACTCGCCGAGAGAGGGAAAACATTTATCATCAAGGGAAAGGGGGGGAAAACGAAATGTCCTCAATCCGGAAAACGACTCACAATACTTAACAGAAGCCATGCTCTCCCCGGAAGAAAGACGAATGCTTGGAGAAACGAGGCCGCTTATTGCTCTAGAAAAAAACGGGCTGCACCGCTTCCTCTTGGGTAGGAGACGCAAGCCAAAGAACCGTAGGTTCAAAAAGGGGAAAGTCAGTTCAGGCGAAAAAGGGAGGAGAAGAAGGGATGTGCTTCACGCTTGGTAGGACAGGAAAAAAAAGGATGGAACGAGCCTCCGCAGAGAGGAAGGGAGAAAAAAGAAAGTCTTTCCATGGAAGGGGGGGAAGCGAGTGGGAGGCTCCTCGGCGAGGAAAGGTTTCTCTCATCTCTCGAGAAAAAGAGGAGAAAGAGATATATGCATCGACCACAGCCCGAGGATTCTTACTCCTATGCCTGATACTATATGGAACAAAGACAGCGACTAATGCTCTAAAGAGAGAGGTTGAACGTACAACTGAGAGGAAGAAAAGGTCTCGACTGTCTCGTTGGGAAAAGAAAAAAAAAGCCTGAACTGGGACAAAGGTAATCAAAAAGAGGCTGAGAAAAAGAAAGGAAAGAATTTCACCTGGCCGGAGAAAAAAAAAAAGAAACGCGCCGATCTCTGTTAGGGAGCCAGATCTTAAAGGGTCTTACGCGATCCTTCGTAGGAAAGGGAGAAGAATGGAGCGCCTGGGTCTTAAGAGGGGGCGACGGGTCTCTTTTCAAAGGGCATTTTCGTGTGAAAATGAGAAAACACCGGCTCCTTGCAGGTGTTTCCTGAGAGAAAAAAGTATAGTTCACCTGGGCGTTTAGACTTGAGGAAAAGGAGTCGACGGGGTGGGATTTCTAAGGAAGAAAATCCCCTCGAGGAGATTCTGCAACCGAGCAGTTGAGGTGGAGGAGGCTTCAACACGGCTTTCAAGGGTAAATCCAGAAATAAAAGAAACCCCGCCTTGAGAACGAAAAAAAAGAAGCGATCGTCGAAGACCATAGGGGAGAAAAGAAGTCCGGCTTCAATACGTTGGGGAGAAAGCAGAGGACGATTACTCACACCTGGAGGAAAGACGGAAAAAAAGGGTATCTCGGCCTGCAAAGAAGAAAAGAGGAAAGAGCAGGCGCCGGCTCTCAAAAAAAAAAGGACGAGGTTCCCGCCTAGCGCGTCGAGACCTCGACATCTGACACAAAAAGGGGGGAAGGCAACAAGAAGCGGGGAGGGTTCCCGCACGAGAATAAAGAAAGGAAAAAAGAAGTCATCACTTAAACACCCGGAGGGGGAAGACTGTCAGGGGAAGGAGAGGGATGTTTCACGAAGGAACTATTGCTATCGAAGGGAAAGTAAGGGTCCGTTAACACGACAAAAGGATATCCTTCCCGGAAAGGGAGGTCAAATAACCACGAAGCTATTTGTACTTCCTCAAGGAGAAAAGAGAAAAGTAATCAGATTTCCTTGGAGGAGGGTTTCTCTTCTTTCTCGGGGGAGAAATGGTTTGGTGACAATTTCTAAGAGGGGGGGGGAGAAAGGCTTACAATTACGAAAGAGGAGAGAGAGACCTTTCTTCAGGAAGAAAAAAGACAACATCATGATAGAAAATCTCGGCCTACGAGAGGGAATAATGCGATCGACTCTAAGGAAAAGGAACAACTACCTCTTTTCAGAAGGGGTAAAGACTACCAAGGAAAAAATCTTGCGGTCCTCAAAAAGCGTGTCCTTAAGGAAGAAAAAAATGAGATTTCCTATCTCCGGCGAAGGCTGGCTCTCATAGGGGAGGGGAAAAAACGAGCTCAAGCTCCTCTTGGGAGGGGCATGGCCAGAGTCTTACGGCCAGAGGAAAGGGGGATCGTGGAGGAAAAGGACTCTATAAAGAAGCCGGCTAGTGGGAGCCTTGATCCCGAGGAGACAAGGAGCACTGGAAACCAAAATTCCAGCAAACGGCTCCTTGAATGGGCATAAAGGGAGGTCACGGGTTACCACCCAAAAAAAGGGGGAAAAGATCTGGTCAGTGGAACTGAGGAGAGCATTCGTCTACTCGGGCGGGGAAGATGGCCTTCAGCTACGTTAAAAGCGAGGTATTCCAACCTCGGGGGAAAGAGGCTTAAATCTCTCGTTTTACTCGAAAGGTTGTTGAATTTCCGAGCGGCTCTACGAAAAAAGGGGAAAGGAAAGACCCAACTGGGAAGGAGGGGCCTATCGCTGCCGGGAGCCACCTTTATTCTGATCATAGTAAGAAGATAGGAGACACAGTAGGACATCTCATCGAAGGAGCGGTAATGTTCCCTAAGGGAGGGGGAGAGAAAAGAGGTCTAATTCAAGAAAGACCGAAGGAAGCTATTACTATATGTGAAGAAAGGAAAGGGTTACTGTTCAGTTGACGCGGAGAAGGAGAAGTATTTCTTCCCGCCGCAGGCGGAGGAGGGCTACATCATTCTGGAGGGAAGAGGCTACTGCCGAAGGAGAGGGGGGGGAGAAGAGTCACGAATCACGCTGGTTGCAGGAGGGGAAGGAGGGAAGGGGCGGATAATCGAACGTCGAAGTGAAAAAGAGACCTCTCAGACCCGGGGAAGGAACGACTCTCTTCAAGAGGGAAAAAGGACCGAGGAAGTAATAATTTACAGGGGCAAGAGAAGAGAGCGTGAAACAGGAGAGGAAACAAAAAACTTATTAGGGAGGAAAAGAAATCTTTTGCACTCCGTCAGGGGGGAAAAAGAGACGAAGGGGAGCCTATTCCTGAAAGAGAGCCGTCCGGCGTCTAACGACGGGGGGGGAAGAAGGGGGGAAAAGGGCTCGAACGAGGTATCAGAAGCGAGCGGCTGCATCGAGAAAGGAGGGGGAAAGATGGCCGCCCTCGTGGTCAGAGGAACATCTCGCCCTCCGCGGAATGAAAAGGAAGAAAGAAACATCCTGAGCGTCGGCGAGAGGAGGACCGCCATAACCCTAATGGAGACAGGGGAAGGGCCTCTACTGGGGGATCGTCGAGCCTTTTATCGGGGGGCAAAGGAGAAACCCTTCGGAAAGGAAAAAGGGAGAAAAGGTCCGCTGCTACGTTGAGAAGAAAAAGAGAAATCGCCCCCACCGTCTTTGAGGAGCAGGATAGGTCATCTTGACACAGTGGGGGGAGGGGACGCCGACCTTGACACAGGAGGAAAAAGCGACTTCATACAACAAGAAGAATTTCGCGTAGCAATAGGGGGGACCGACTAGGTTGCTACCTCACAGAGAGGAAAGAAGAAAAGGGAAATCACCAAGTTCCTCAAGCCGGAGGAGGAGAGTAGCCACCCATCCTGGAAAGAAGAAAGGAGAAAAATTACATTCCTGGTTAAGAAAGGTGAATTCCCATTCATGAAAAGTCGGAAAGAGGGGGGGGGGGGGAACAGGGTCCTGTGTCGATCTTAGGGAAAAAAAGGAGAAACAACGACAGCCTATCTGGAGAAGAGGAGAGGATGCATTGTACGATGCAAAGGTGACAGGAATTTGTCCGGACAAATAAGGCTTGACGCGTCTTCAAGAAAAAGGAAAGACGCCGTACGCGCTATCAAGGGGGGGGGAAGAGGAACTTCCGGCCAGAAGGGGGAAAGGAGGGAACGTGTCCTTCCCGTGTACAAACTGGCGAAAAAGGGGGCTTGCCGTTGACGGAAAAGTCGGCTTGTCCGGAGCCTTAAGAGGGTTTGGTCTTTGAAAGAAGAGAGGCGGCGTTCGCGATGACGGAAGGAAGGCCAGCAGCTTCTCTACCGGGTCAAAGGAAAGAAGACGAGCAACCTAAACCTCAGAAACGAAGGGTGCAAGTCTTCTTAACACAGGGCGGCGGGGGAGGGAAGGTACTGACGCGCATGAAGAGGGGGAGAGAAAACCATAACTTCCCCTTCGTAGACCTAGGGGAGAAAGAAATATGCGTTACGTCGGAACTAAAGATCGTGCGTCCATTTTTGGTGGAGGGGGCACAGAGTTTTTCGGAAGGGGAAGGGTACGGAGTGCGACAAAAAAGAACGCGCCGCGGCCTTTAAGCCCGAGGGGGTCAGCTGGTCTCTTAGGGGGGAAAAGGACAGGGCGACCTTCCCAGTGGGGGGAAGGCGGACGCGGGTCTTAAAAGAGAGGGGAAAAATGGCGCTCGGGATCGAGGCGAGAAGAAAAGGACCGAAAAGGGTTTTTATACTCTAGAGGGAAGAAGGGTCAGCCATACCGTATTGAAGCAAAGGAACAGCGAGGACGCCTCGCTGTCTTCAAGAAAAAAAAAGGAGACGGTCTCCCGCGTCTTCGGGGGGAGGGAAAAGGCCGCACTCCATGGGAAGAGGGGGCAAATATTGCACTTCTCGGTGCAGATCGAAACGAAAGGGAAAAGAAAAGGGGGGGGGTTTCCATGAAGGAGGAAAAACCACCCGTCGCCGGTTCTTCTCGGGAAAGGAAGAACGAAGCACTCCCTCTCCTCCTCTCGCGAAGAAAAAGGGGGAAAAAGGCGACCTCTCTCGCATCCTAAAAAAAAAGAATCAACGGCCTGGCTGACCGAGAAAAAAGAAAAGGAGAGAAACGGCGCCCTTCTCAGCAAAGAACTCACTTCTTGTCGAGAAAAGGCAAATGAAGGGCTGTACGGAGAGGAACTGACGAACGTCTCGTCTGAGGGAGGAAAGAGGGGGGAGGGACGGCCATGACCGTAGCCCAAAAGGACAGAAGAAAGGAAGGCTTTCCGGGTAGTCACAGGAACAAAGCAAGGTGATGTTCGTCGCGGGGGAGGGGGAAAGGAGAGAACGTCTGAAACGACCGCCCTCTCTCGCCAGGGGAAGAAAAAAAGTGCACGCAGTCGTCAGGATCAGTGCGAAAAAGAGAGGGTCAGGCAATCTCTCTTCCTACGCCGGCTTGGGGAGGAGAGAAACAACACCTTATTATTAGTAAAAAAAAGAGGAAAAAAAAGCCCGGCGTCGGACTCTAAAAAAAAACCGAGGCCGTACGGACGAATGTGAAACACTAATGTCAAGAAAGAGCTAGGGTCGGGGGGACTTCCCTTCTCCGAGCGGGAAGAGGAAAAAAAAGGGGGGAGAGAAGGGAGACTTTGTCCTCCGAAAGCGAAAAAACGAACGTCACTTCCGGAAGGGGGGGAAGAAAAGAAGAAGGGAAAGAAACGCCGGTTCTCGACTAAGAAAAAAGTCAAACTGGCCGTCTCAACAGCGGAAGAGGGGGGAAGGCGCCGTGCTCGGGAGGGAAGAGGATAAGCGGACTCGTCGGAGTGAAGGAGCTCGTCGGCGAAGTGGAACGGAAGGAAGGAAAGTCTTGTGCGCCGGGGAGAGGGGGGGAGAAGTATTGCTGAGTGGAGGGGAGATGCCGATCTCGGGAGGGGAGGAGGGATAACCGGGAAATTCAACAGAGCTAGGAAAGGGCGGGAGTGAAGAAGCATCTATTCAGGCTAAAGGGGGGGGGGGGTGCGACTCCCTGGCACATCACAAAAAAGCTACCGTTCTTTTCTGAAGAGACGAAGGAAAAAGGAGGCGTCACAGGGGATGGCGGGGAGAGTTCTTCCCTAACTAACCTCCCGCGGGATAACCGGAAAGGAAGAATCACGCGATATATATAAGGAAGGAAAGCGCTGCCTCACATAGGTCCGAAGAGTAATTGCTGACCTCTCAACAGGAAAGAGAGTCAGACCTGTCGCGACTCTACGTCTGAGGAAGTAGAATCCGATAGAAAAGAGAAAAAGTTCGCAAGGGAAGAAACGCTGACTCATGTCAACCACCAAGGAAGAAAGAAAGCCTCTACCGAAGGGGGCTTTCTGGTAGGAGGAGGCCTCGTGCGAGGGGGGAGAATATATCCTCTCTGAAGGGGAAAAGCCGGCAAAGTCAACAATAAAGGGTATGGTAAGACGTCATTTACGAAAAAGGCCCGAAGAGGGGGGCAGTAAGATAAATGGAGAGGAAGTACTTTCTGGGGCAAACGAGAAGGCCTGCCGCGTCAGGAAAAAACTCCTCGATGTGGAAGAGAGGAAACACCTTCGTAGGGCCATTGAAGGAGCGTGCTCTTCTGGAAGAGCTCGACTCGTTGGGAAAAGGGGGAGGGATGACGCATTCGGAAAAAAAAAAGCGAAACGGGGAGCTCGTTCTTCAAAAGGGGAAAACATATCATAGGAGGACAGGCAATACGGGGTCTCCGATGAAGCAGAAAGAAGAAGAAAAGGTCACTCCCACTACCTCAGTGGAGGAAGGGGGGAAGACCACTACCCTTCCGCAGACACATCCCTGCGTGTCCTGAAGTGCGAGATGAAAAAAAAAAGCAGGCTCGCTCAATGTGGAGGGAAGAGAAAAGGACGTACGATATCAAGCAGTGAAGAAGTAAACCCTTCATTTACCATAGAGGAGGAGGAGGAGCCGATCTAGTACCAAAATCGAGACGACCCAGCACGGAAGAAATGAGAAAGAAGATAGACCCTACCCTGTAGAAGAAAAACACTCAGTCCGCAACGTCGAATGGAAAAGGTGACAAAGAGGGGCTTTCCGGTGTTAACACCAAAGAAGGAACTAAGCGTCTGGTCTTGACGGAATTTAAGGGCGAACTTCTTGGGAGGGGGTTCTGGCCTTAGCTTGACGGGAAGGGGAGGGGTCGCCAACCTCGCGGAAAGAGAAAAAGAACGCGACATCTGACTTGAGAGGATAGGGAAAATACCGCTCCTGGAAAGGAAAGGGAAAGGACAACCACGGGAGAGGGGGAACGCACGCGCTTTGGGAAAAAGGGGAAAGGATGGTCGAACTATCGTCAACTCCTGTCGCGAGAAGCGGCATCGCCTTTCTCCACGCTGGGGAAGGGTTCACCGGGAGTCGTGACGACAAAGCATCCACTTCTCGAAGAGGAAGAAGGAAGAGACATACTATGTGCCCGGCCTGGAAAAGGGGGAGGGCAGGGCGCGCAATCGCGAAAAAAGAGGGGGAGGACTCTGCTGCCCTTTCATCGATTAGGGGAAGGAAAGTGTACCTGTCGTACGGAGAAAAAAGGAGGAGAAAGAAAGCACGAGGGGTTCGCGCTGGGCCGAAAAGGGGACCCCCCCCCCCCCCGGTTGAATCAGGCGTCGTATCGGTCACTTTAACATCGACCAGGCCTAAAAAAGGTAAAGCCGGACACTCTCTTTCACTGACCCTAGTAAGGAAAAAGGAGAGTGGAGAAAGAAGGAGAGTCTTTCAACAGAATCTAGAGAAAAAGGAGAAAAAAAAAAGAGAGGAGGAAAAGATCTCGGATGGCTCCACGCGAAGAAGAGGGGAAAGGGAGAGAGGAAAGACGAGAGACTCCGCAAGAGAGGGGAGAGGTTGCCATTGCCGTACGACGAGAGGGAAGGGGGGAGAAGTAACTAGCTGCTTCATCTCGAAAGGAAAGGAAGGAAAGACCTCGTGTCGCCTTAACGACAATACAAAAAGGAGAAAGGAAGAGAGAGGCCATGCGACCGCTAGATCACCTAAAAAGGAGGGAAAGCGCGCCCTTCCCGAAACGGGGAGAAGGAATGTCTCGCTTCACCGGAGGAATAGAAAGGGGATGCAGGGCGCGCGCAGGACAAAAGGGAGGGCACAATCCAAGAAGGAAGAGCCTACGTTGAGAAGGAGAGAAATCGATCTCCTCATCTTTGGGCGGAAGAAGACGAGCCGTTTCAAATGGAAAGGGGTGGTCCTGGACATAAACTTGGAGAAGGTAGGGAGCCTCTACGGGAAGAAAAAGAAGAATGTTCGCGAGCATCTAGCGCTCAAGAAGAGAAAAAAGCGGTTGGACTACCTGCAAGAGGAGGAAAAGTAATAACCACACTGCTCCTCAAGTCGCGAGGGAAAGGAGCCACCCATTCCTTCACAGACCAGAAAGATATGAGAGCAGGTGGGGTGAAAGAAGGGAAGACGAGGGAATGTCACGTCAAAGTTCGAAAGTCGGGGAAGGTTCTTTGTCGAGCGAGGGGGGAGGGCAAAAACAAAAAGAAAAAAGGGCTCGGGGTCTCGAGCGTTTCAGAGAATAGGGAGAGAGGGGCCGAAGACGAGCTGGAGGCCGTGGAAGGAAGGAAGAGATTCGTCCGGGGGTACGCCGAGGAAGGAACCCGGCCTTACTGGCGCGAACAGGAGAGAAACTCCGGTGTGGGGTCCTGCTAGCACTTCACGAAAAAGGGAGGGGAGAGGGGGAACGTGTCGGGGGGGTTCAGGGCCACTTGGGTGGGATTGAAGTTTACGTAGGAGTTCGAGAAGAGGACTTGTCCTCGGCGACGGGAAAAGGAAAAGCTCATGATGTTTTCGTTGAAAAAAGAAGGACAGCAGGGAAAGCGGATGTTATTTAGAGAAAGGGGAAAGAAAATTTCTCGAGAAAAAAAAAAAAGAAGGCCGGCCAGCTCGTACGACGAAGGGGAGAGGAAGAACCACATCGCTTCTTGGTGCGGAAGGGAAATGGGCGCGGTAACACGGGGGAAGAAAAAGAGGAGGTCTGCCGTCGAGGAAGAGGGAGGGAAGTCTTCGTTCCCAAGAGAGATGGGAGGGGGGGTCGTTGATCGGAGGAAGCCGAGGAAGGGAAGCGCCCGTTTCCTACCTCGAACCGAACGGGGGGGGGAAGAGAAAGGAACTCCTCTCTGACAATGAGGAGGTTGACCTGCGTTCAAGAGGGGGACCGTCGCCGACGGGGGTCTGCAAAAGGAGGAGAAGAAAGGAGAACTACTCTTTCTCCACAGGTGGAAGAGAGGGAGGGTGCTCGTCATCCTACGGAGTTAAAAGCCGCAGGAAGACAGCGATTACCGCCTCTCTTGAGGAGAAGAGTTGATCCCGAGGAGAAAAAGCGGAAGTTCTGACGAAGTTAGGGGGGGAAAAAAGTGTGACGCCTCCTGTTGCAAAAAGAGGGGAAAACAGGGGTGACAATCGAAAATAACGGTCAAAAAGGGGGAGTGGTCAAGGTCTAACAACCTTAGGAAACTATTCAACGGACCGTAGCGAAAAGGAGAACTCCCTCGCCGATCTCGCTAATGAACCGAGAAAAGGGGGCGCTGAGGACATCCTTAACTAACTGAAGAGAAGGGGGACCCAGACCCGTACCAGGGGGAAAAGAGCATCCATTCTCTCCGAGGGACGAAAAAGAGGTCAGGAAATACACGCGGACGAGAAGGAGCTGACGACTATCTCGGAGAAAGAAGAAAGGAGTCGCTGGTGTTGTACCATTGAAAAAAGAGAAGGATTGAACCATTCACGCCGGGCGTGAAGGGGTAGAAAAACAGCGCTACCGTTCGCTTCCAAAAGGAAGGGAGAGGAAGAAGTTTTGAGAAACTCAAAACTTCGGAAGGAAAGAAGGGAACGTTTCCTGTACACAAGACCGCAGAAGAAGGAGGGCGCGTGCGTGCTCGCGATGCGGGAAAAGATAGAAAAGAGGCATGTCCGAACTCCTGGCGGGGGAGATGGGAAGAAGCAACAACGGAGGAGGGGAATAGATTGCAGAAAAGAAAAGGACAGAGAACGAATAATTTCCCCTATCGCTGCAACGAGAAGGGAGGGAGACAATCTCGGTCTTTTTGACCAGTAAAAAAGGAGCGGCTCTTTCAGCCAGGGGAAAGAAAGGGGGAGCCCAGCCTCCCAGAAGAGGAGCGGAGGGAGCTCTTACTAGACTCCTCAAAGGAAGGAGGGAGGAAAAAGAAAAGCCGGCTCTTGTGCGGGGAGGGAGAAAAGGAAGGAAGAAGAGAAAACGCAAGGAGCAATCCATCAGCTGACGAGGAGAAAGATGAACGAGAAAAAAAAAAAAAGAATGAGGAAGTGCCCTCTGGCGAACAAGGCGGGAAGGTACGTCTTGTGCCTTAAGCCTAGGGGGGGAGGGAAGTCGTTCATGATGACGAAGGGAGGGGGGCTGATACCGGTTTAAGGAGAAGAGGGGAGTTATCGTAAAAGCGGGCGTAATACTTCAGGAAAGAAGGCTAAGTGTGGGGGCTCCTCCCTTACGAGACATCCCGCTCCCCTCGTGCTACCTGGGAGGGAGGGGATGAGGGGCATATTTGCAACATTATTCGTTAAAGGGGAGGAGAAAACTTCGTCCGAACTACTCGTACTACAAGAGAGAAAGCAAGAAAGATTTCTAAGCTAGGAGGAGAAGGAAACAATTCCGCTTAAAAGAAGAGAGGGAAAGAGCAAAAAAAGAAGAACTGAGTAACGACAAAAAGGGTAGAGAACCTACCGTACGTGGAGAAGGGGGAAAAAGAAAAGAACGAGCGCATCCACGTCGCTCAGGGGGGAATATAAAAAAACGGCTTCCGGATGCCAACCCGGCGACTGAAGGGGGGAGAAAGAACCATCTTACACACTGGCCGGTTAGGGGGGGAAGGCAAGAAGGCCGAGGAAGAGACAGATCCTAGGGAAAACACGCTGCCTCACAAAAAGAAATTACTATAAGAGATCTTGAATACGGGAGGAGGAGTCCCGAATAGTTTTCACCAAGACCTGCGGGCTACTAAGGGTGAAAAAAGAGGAGGGGGAAAAAAAAGAATCCGTGATAGATCAGAACAAGAAGGAGTGGTACGAAGCAACCGGCGTCGTAATCTTTCAGGGGGGAAGACTTCTTTCTCGGAGGAGAAGACGTTGACAATTTCGAGAAACGGGAGGAAGAGAGGAACGGGCCTCTCGAACGGAGGAAAAAAAGAGGGAGTCAACGACAAACTTATACCTCGAGAGGAAAGAAGAAGACTTCCAGCAAAAGGGAGAGAACTAATCAACATGCACTCCCAACTACGGATAGACGCGAAACCAATCAATGAAAGCGCACAACATGCCCGGCGGTGTCCGGAGAAACAAAAAGGGGGTAGTGTCCAGCTCTGCGCGCATGAAAAGCTCGTCTCGGCGACCCTACGAATCAGATCAGAGGAAAGGAGAAACGGCATTACCTCTAGAAGGGACGATAGAACTCTCTAGACTAAAGAAAAAATGGGATAAAGGAGAACCACTCTGACCCGGGAAAAGAAACCACCAGAGGGAATGGGGGGAGAATGAATTGAAATTCAAGAAGAGGGGGGTTAACACCACCCAAGCCTTTCACTCTAGCGTAGGGATGAAAGGGTATATCTCTTCATTCGGACCGTGAGAAAAGGTGCTTGCCTTCTGTCGTAAGGGTAAAAGATGTGTCGTCCAACGATCTTCCCGCTCGGGAGGAGGAGGATTCTCTCTAACATCCGGAATGGGGAGTCTCTCTCGACGGAAAGACGGAGAGAGAGGGAAAAACCACTGTGTCAAAAAGGATTAATCGCAAGAAGATAGTCTCTCTATCTCAAAGAAAATGGAGAGGAGAGAACGGCATCGCCTTAGAAAGATGGTCCCTGATGCTTTTCCGGAGAAGAAGCGAAAATGCGACCGAGTCCTCATTGAGAAAAAAATCCTTTGCTGGCAGGAGAGGAGAAAAAAAAGGGATACGGAGTTCTGTCTATTCAGCGCAAGAGCGGGCGAGATTGCTTGGACGGGGAAGCGACCACGAGGGCGCGACGCAAGGGAGGATGCAATCCTCTAGACGGGAAGAGGGACTCGGAAGCTTCTACGGCCAAGGGGAGAGGGAAGGAGAGAAAGGAGGGACGGACGACCTCTCATGTTAAGCTTAGGAAGGGAGGAAGCGCAAAAGCCGAGAAGGTGAAAAAAA
>Ga0179591_1258214_pt1 | contig 14437 bp, 13 predicted proteins | sample CZOMad2_1_08_16f_FD_182891 | JGI IMG/M metagenome (GOLD analysis project Ga0179591, IMG submission 182891) | Vadose zone soil fungal communities from Angelo Coast Range Reserve, California, USA - CZOMad2_1_08_16fungal (PacBio error correction) | ecosystem: Environmental > Terrestrial > Soil >...
GGGACCGGTTGTGGATGACGAAAAAAATGTTGGGGGGGGAAAGTAGAGTTCATCAAGGGTGCCGGAGGAGAAAGCGGGGGAGAGGCAAAGCCGTGAAAAAAAGGAAAAAATCCAAAAAACTGCGAGCAAAGCCCTCTAAAAGTCTGACACAGACTCAACGGTTGTGCGAAACTGGGGATGACGGGTGTATCATGCACTCAGGGGCTGGTTAGCCAGAAGGGGTACATCCCGGCGGGCCTCGAAGGAGCGTAGATAAGGTTTGTCTCTGGGAGGTAAAAAAGTCTTGGGGACATGCTGTTCTCTTACACATGAGCTGGAGAGCGTCTGCAGGGGGGGGAAACCAGCGTGGGCAACTCGCCCGACCAACCAGGTTCCGGAAAAGTGACCTGGCCACCCCGGGGAATCCAATGATGGACTACTACTGAATAAAAACGATCAGGAGCGGGGACGAAGAGCAGAAAAAAATCGAAGATGGGGGAAGGAGGAGGGCTGCGTCCTTTCAAAGCCCCGTCATAGGGAGAAGCCTTTCTCCCCCTCCTAGCCATCTTTTCGACCCGGTGGACATGGGTCCTTGTCCCAGAACGGAACAAAATGGTTGACCGAAGCCGGGCGCACCATCGAAAGGGGGAAGAAAAGCAAGGACTGGGGGGGGAGCGTCGGCTGCTACGGGTAGACCAAAAGCGTGTAGGGCCCGTGCAGAATCGGAAAGGGGACAGGTAGCGCAGGCTGGGGCTTTCGATCTAGGGGACCACCACGGGTTAAAGCGACCGTCCCTTTGTGCTGCAGATAACCAGGCAGGTCTTCCACAGTAAAATTTCATTCAGGCCCTCACTCCGAAAACTAGGTTCTCAGACCGGCGGCCTCAAGGAGGTGGGAGTCGCTGAGAACGGAATCCTCCGACGGGGTAGGGTTATCGTGCTAAAGGGCGCCGAAAAGGGAACTCCGTGCTTTCCAGGGCAGAAACGCGGCAAAAAGTATGAAAGAAATCGAGCGAATATGAAGCGCCTGGCCGGCCGGATAGGCCGAGAAAGGACTACGCCGCCGTACAAGTTCATATTTCCACAGAGGAAAGTGGGGCGAGGCGGGCAGCAGACGATTTAAACCGGCCATCCGCCCCAAAAACGAAGATGGCAGAGCAGTAGTATAGCCGATGGGGGCGGCGAGAGATGGGGCATTTGCCATCCCGAGGAATCAAAACGCGACAAAACCGGATGAACGGGGAAGGGGCCTCCGCGACGGGCTCGCAAAACAGAGCTGAATAGGTCCTTGTCCAACCGAACCACCGGAGGAAGTGTTGGACAAGTGGGCAGCGGCGACCACAAGGTGGAAAGTTGCGACGTCACCTGTCTCTGAAGGACTCTGCTTGGTAGCTAGAATTGGGAAAACGGGCGCGGTAAGCGTAGGGGACTCGCAAGGTAAGGCAATCTCGGCAAAAGGTGGGGAGATGACTCCATCACCGTACTTACCGGTCCTCAGGGGGGAAGTACCAGGGAAACTACATAATTCCTCGAAACCAACTCTAACGCAGACAGTCCTGAATAGAAGCCGTACCAAGGGGGGGGAGCGGGAAAGGCCAGCATGTTGAGGAGATGAAATCTGGTTGACCGCTATGATGCCCAATTGGACGCGCGAAAACTGGCGGCGTCCCCAGCGACAATCTTGAAGGACCACCCGGCCATTCTCATCCAATACACCAGCAGGAGTGGAGGCCTCACATCACTCGAATCAAACACTGGTCCAAGAATCCATTAGTTAAGAAGAGAAACGTGGTGAAATCGGTTGGTCTACCATACGAAGAAAAGGCATACCAGAGACCTATTCTGGGAACAAAGCGAGAGAAATCACCGTTCCTAAAAGCCTCTAAAGTCAGCCCTTTAGCAGTTCACAGACCGTTCGAAAAAACATGATCCAATCTTTCCGTCCACTTCCATTAGTTAAGCCTCGGCCAAACCATCAAGGCCACTGAAATCATCACCAAAACCGGTAAATAAAGGGGGATCGTCCGGTCAAAAAACATGTCCAATCCGGCGTTAAATATGGGAAGGTTTTGGCCCGCGAATATAACAGACTCTTCAATTAGCTCCAAAGGAGGAGGCGGAGAGTTACCCCACGAAGACAGTCGGATTGTTGCGGAGACTGAATGAGGTAGAAAAAGGCAGACAAGTCCCCATGGGGGGTGGGTGGGCTAACAGCGCCTACCTTCTCTCTGGAGGCACACAAAAGAGCGGAGTTTGTTCGATTCCTCGCTTAGGACCTATTAAGTGGATTGGCCTGGTCCTAAGGCTAACTGGGATTTCGGAAGAACCAGGGGGGAAGGAGGAGGATCGGGCAGGAGACGTACCATAGAGGCGTCACTTCTGGGGGATCTCCTTGGCTTTAGCCAGGTTAAGACGGACTCGGCTACTTGGGACTCTAAGGGCCCTTGAAGGCCACGAAATAGACTGACGATTTTGCGTCCATGCTTCGATTCCTGTGGGGGCGCCAGTACTTTTTCTCATTTCAAGACGGGTAACGCTGTAGAGATCGAAAGCGGACCTCCCGCTGCCTACCCCACTTGAACAACCTGCTGGGAAGGGATTCCATAGGGGAGTCAGCGACATCTACCCGGACTCGGACGGTGCGAACAGGCACAAGCACCCTGGACGGTCGGCTTCTACCAGTCGGAGAAGAGGTCCGGTAGGTCAAAACAGAGTTGAACAGAACTAAAAGTCGGATCTGGTCCAAACCAGAGCCATCAATTTATCTTTTTGGAGAAGGAAGCTGGGAAATGAAAAGACCAGGGAATAAAGACGCCAAAAAAACAACTTATATTATGGATATAATGTTTCGAGGTGAGGAGAGAATTTCTTCGACACAAAAAAACTGAAAAGAGAACCTCTGATATTCAGGTGGTGCCTTAGGTAGCTTCGGAATTGGGCAACAGAGTGAACTTTACGGGGGAGCCCCCTCAAAACTTTGGTAGAAGGAAGGGCCGTAAAGGTCGTCACGGAGGAGTAAGTGCAGATGTATGCAATGTGCTGAAGGACCTGAGAGGGAAAGAATCAATCCGGTTTGGAATCGTTTAATGGAAGACTTTTATGCACGATAGGCATCGCGTCGGGGGCATACTATACCTCTCAAACTCTGTCTCAAACAAAACCCCGCTCAGCTGGTGTTAACGCCAAGGGGTCGAGGCTCGGGGGGGAGGCAACCGATCGCTTCAAGCAAGTCGAGGACAATGGGAACAATTCCTAGCACAGCCGCGAGCCTCACACAAAAGGCTGAAGGAAACTTCAAGACGCGCGAGCAATCTAAAACAGGGACCGAGGGGAGATTTGGAACTCGAAGGGGAGAGGTCCTGGGGAACGAGGAACCCAAGACCTCAAGAGAGGACTGCGTCAGGGAGAAAAAATTTCACGAGCTAGCCAGTTCAGCGCTGGTCTGGCCTTGTCAGGTCCCATGGGGCGGTCAAATCGGGCTATGATGAGAACGCACAATCAATCTTGGGGGGTTTTGTGTATCCGTACGCTGAGGGTATCGAAAAGCCCGGGGACTAGGAGGAGACCTCATAAAAGAGGTTAAGAAGATTAGGGCACCTCCACGCAACTTCTTTCCTGGAGCGGCGCGACCAGTTTTCTCGTCCTTGGCAATGACGCGGGGGGCAGGGAGACGGGCTGGAAAAGACAGGACGTGTCCAACCCTCTTTAGGGGTCGGCCGTGTGCAAGACGGTCTTGGGAGAGAGAGGCGACAACTATGGAACGTTTTCCTAGCGGGGAAAAACTGGGGGAACTGTTGCGGAGACTTTGGACCGTGCTTTGCCGCTCAGAGGCTTCTCTCAGGCGACCCTTGGGAGAGGAAACAAATAATCAGCGAGACAAAAAAAGAAAGTGTCATCAATCGAACGTACTAGGCTCGACGGGGAATACCCTTTTGGAAGGTAACCCTTTGTCTTTAGTTTACCATGGGGTACCTGCATGAGGTGGCTCGGTATTAGAAGGGTTGGAGAGGGCATGAGAGGGGGGCAGGGAGATCTCAAGGGGCAGAAGATAGCCGGACGAAAAACTGGGAGAGCGGCCAGTCTAAGGGGGATCCAAGTAACTTTCACGGGAAGGGTCCCGGCTAGCCCGGCAGATTAGGTTCCCGGGAGAATAGTGGGAAGCGGCCGAAGGACTTGCCGTTTACTGGGACTCACCCTTGTCAAGTCTGAGCCGAAAAGTCCAGATTCCCCAAGGAACTAGCTGGACCTACAGTGAGCAATCGTTAAAAGACAAGGGAGTGCCCAGAGAGGGGCTCTTTGAGGTCCAAAACAGAAGATGGGGAAGGTCTATGACGGGTTTCCGACCTGAACAATAGTGTTGGGCGAGGAAAAAGGCCCCCATTGACACGTAATGGTGGGGAAGTTCCGGAGTGCGGCCATTGTCGAGTAGAGGGTCAGGGACCTAGGTCGTAGCCAAGGGGTACCGACGTCCATTGGGTCATGCTCATGCTTGACAACCAAAAGGACCAAAATCATGAGCTAAAAAACCCCATAACTAATCATAACGCTCTAGAGAGGGGGCGGAGCTGTCTCCCTTGGAGAGGAACGTAGTAGACTGACCAGATAGGACAAAAGGCTCCTAACACGGAAATTAATCTTAACCTATGGGCCGTCTACAGGGATCATGTCGCCTCCGGGGAAACCAGCGCGTTCGGCCGAATATATTTCAAGGGAAAACCACCGCTGGACTTGACATCTGTCCGTAGTCAATCCACAGAAGGATCAAGCTCAGGAAAGCGCCACGTCCTGCAAAAGGACTTCGGGGGACCCGTCTCTAAAAGAGGACCGTAAAGGGAGCGGAAAATCCTTGAATGGGCGAAAAACTGATCAGGGGGGGTGTCTGCATGGTATGGGGGGAAGTAAACTGAAAAAACTAGGTGAGATTAAAAGGAAGAACTCTTATCCAGTTGAAATGTCCGCATCGTACGACGGCCGAGAAAAGAAAAATAAAACTGAAGAGCTGAAAAGTGGAATTACAACTCAGGGAGAGGGGAGACTAAAGGGGCGCAGGGATAAGCCGAGACTTAACCTTAGTACGACGGGGGGGGTAGAAGAAGCAGAAGGAAACCGTTTGTAGGAGTGACAGGGACATGATCAACCGGGGGAATTTGGAAGAAGAGGACCAGGATGGGTAACATCTAACCGGAATTTTACTAGAGGTACACTCCGTCGCCTCTAAAGTGTCCCGAACGTCTGAGGTCACGACCCAGAGAGGTGGTGAAGTAAAAGACTCGGCTCCTCGTCGAAGGGGAGAAGGGGTGGGGGCAGTTCATTTGACGAAAGCGGGAGGGTTTTCTAGGGGGCCCTAGAGAGATGGGACTCAACTGCTAAAGGAGGGGGGAAGCAAAGGACTTTGAAATCACATAGAACAGACCCTCGGAAGGTGGGACGAAAGGGGTTCGCGGGAAACGATTGACCCCCTCTTTCCAAACGCGATTTCCTTATGCCTGTTAACCCGAGACCCGGAGGGTGGGAACCTTTCTGCCGACTGCGGGTCCAGGGGAAGCGCGCAGCGTCTAAAAAGGAACTTGGGAGGGAGGGTACGGCTCAACGCAGGAGGAATCATAATAAAGTCAACCCTGCCTGCCTGGAAGAAAAACCCCCACCCTTTTAGGAAGAGAACTGGCCATCTCTCTAAAAACAAAAATTTAAAACTATTAAGATCTAAAAAAGGGGGGGGGGTGGGGACGGGTTTCAAAACGGGGAGGAAAGCCCTGGGTCCCGAATAGTCTCTTCAGCATAGAAGGGTAAGCTGCCCGACGGACTATCTCTCTTCTTCGATTCCATCGAATAAAGGGAGAAATCTCCAATCTTTTCACACTCTTCTTTTTTAGCAATCCCTCTCAGGGGTGAGACAAGAAGATTGACATCACCTGCGTCCGAGTAGCTTGAAAAATAAGGCAGCACTTGAAAATGGTGCTCTGTTTCAAGAGGAGGCTGTGAGAAGGAAAAACCTGGAACGAGCAAGGTCTTTCCGTCTCTGGGGTGACATGTGCACTCGGACACATCTCCACTTGACGGACGGGAACGAAAAGGTGTGCCAGCCCCGTAGAAACCAAGGCCGGAAAAGATAGACTTAACACCTTTCTGGGAAAAAAAGGAAGACTAATCGAAGTAAAGCTGATGGTGAAAAGAAAAAGTGGGGAAGGTAAAAAGCATGAGAAAAAGCAAAGGTGAAAACTGGGAAATTCTCCCTCAAATGTGGAGTTCCAAAAAAGGTGGAATAAGGAAGGAGGCTCCCAAGTCACTCAAAGCTAAACTTCCTTTTGAAGGAGCAGGAAAAAAGGAAGGCCGGTCTGAGTTCTTGGTTCGTGGGGGACAACCTGGAAACTGGTATCAGGAGGAGGGAATTAATGGCTTCGCTAAAAAGGCACTGGACCTAGGGCTAAGCTAAACTGCCCTTGGGGGGGGGGCAGTCATCCAAAGTCGTCCGGTTTCCAACAGGAAAAAAAAAACCCAAGAATGAACTGAAAAAACAGGGGAGAAATTGGAGTGAAGCTTTTTCGAGGAAGAAAAAAAAGCTCCTCAGGAAATGCAGGACGTGGGTGGGTCAGTGGAACCAAACCTGATCCGAAAAAGTGGAACATAGAGACCAAAGAGGTCACTACAAAGTGTCAGAGACCCTCTAGATAGGGGCTAACGGGAGAGTGCTCTATGAAAAACTAAAACATGCAAGCCGCAGGCAAAGAGGGGGGGACGAGAGGGGCAAAAAAGTAGACCGTCCTAAAAGTCGTAAGAAGACGATGCCCGCAGGTTTTATTAGGGGGGGGGGGAATTAGAGATCAAATAGGGAAAAGTGGGTGAATCCACAATATGCGGAACCGGGGGGGGGGGGTCGACATCAACGGGTTCCTTAAGGCAGCGGAACTAGGCCCAGGGCAAAAAAAAATAGGAAAAAGTTGCTGGGAAGCACGCCCTTCAGAAATACCATACGGGTGAAGTGGGGGTTAGGTACTGACCACTGTGAGGGCGATCTGGAAAAGGAGATAGTACTCTTACCGCCAATCTTAGGGGGGGATAAGAAGAGGAGACAGGGAGGGGCACTTAAAAAAAAAAGGGTCGGGAAGAGCTGTTCTGTATTAAAAGGGTAAGTGAAGCTCTTACTATTCTCTAGAAGCCATCACAGTGACAAAAGGGATTATGAAAGGGGTGTAGAAGAAGGAAAAAGGATACATGTTCTTCTATTTGAAACAATCCTCAAAAGGGAAAGAATCCCAGCGAGTATCCAAAAGACCAGCTCATCGTCCCTGGAAACCAGCATTTATCGGGGAAGATTCACTGGGTGCAGGGGTAAGTCGTAACAGCTATCTGGGAGGGACGGAATTTAAGCGGCGCAACGAGGGAAGTATCGAACCATATCCACCTAGTATAGAATAACAATCATCAGGCAAAGGAACGAAAACACAACCAGAAGGAGGGCCAGACAAAAAGGTCCTGATGCATCTTAAGGAAATTACTGCAATCGGTGGAAAGATGTGTATCCGAAAGGGGAGATAGATCTCAAGAGGGAAAGGGGTTTGTCAAGGGAGAACGAGGATAGGAAAGGTCAAAAAACACCACATCCCTTTCAAAAAGGTCCTCCTCTTAAAAATAGGCCCGGGCCTGTCCGCCACGTAAAAAGGAAGAAGACATCGTTTGACCATGGCCACTCCAAAGTCTCAAAGGTGGAATCGCCAAAAACTAAAGGCCATTCCTAAAGAACCACTTCAGCACTCGGTTTCCCAAACCGGCCATAGGACCACGGAGGGCAAAAAGAAAAATCGATGAGAACCGTTACCCTTCTTATCAGAGAGACCAATTTCCTTTTCTGAGTTCTTACGCTAAAAAAATGAGAAGAGGGACCTTTGGGGGGCGGGTTCCGCTAATCTATGGGGAAGCAACTGGAAAGTCCATTCTCCAAATCTTAAATGCTTTGAAAAGGGGCTAGTTCAGTAAAGCGGGAGGGGGGAGAATGCAGTGGAGCAGGATCCTATTACGTGCTTTTCCTGGGGGGAAGAGTCTAAATTCTTAAAGCTCTATTTAGAAGTACGGACCTTGAAGGTTTTTCTGAGAGCTTCATAGGAAAGGGCACTTCACGCTTTTTGGGAAGGGGAGACGAGGGGGCTGGTAGGGAAAAATCCTCAGGACCAGCTCAGACATGTCTTCCACACATATCAAGGGACGAAAACGTTTGGAAGTCAAAATCCTTTCTTAGCGAGGAAGGTGGCTCCATGGCTCAGGGGAGGAGAAGAGAGAAAGGAAGTGGGACTACGACAGGCTAAAAAGAAAAGGAAGCAAAAGAGGAAAGGCTTACAGCACACTTCAGCAGAACTAAACTAAGGACGTGAGGGGAAAATTTTCCCCACAGGTCCGGGGGGGTCTTCTTCTTCACGGGTTCAACTTCCTGTTAAAATGTAAGGAAGGGGGGTATTTAACATCCCTACAGAGGGGGTCGATACCAGGGAACCCATCTCTGTGGACCGGGGGAGGGTGCATCAAGGCCGCTTTCCTTAGAACTAAGCGGGAGACCCTTCTGAACCAACGGGATGAGGAAAGAAAGATTGCCAGGGGAGGGGATTAATCTGACCAAGCTTCTTACGGAAAAAGACCTGGAAGACCTGCTGTCTTGGCTGGGGGGACGGATTCTCTCTCGGGTAGTTTCGGGGAATTTAAGGTACATGAAACGGAATTCGCAACATGTCGCCTAAGAAAAGGTACCCTTTCCGGTGAAATAGTAACGAGTGCTGGAACTTTCCTTCACAGGGACTTGCCATATTTTATGACTGTGTACCTGTTCTTCCCTGGGGGGGAGGCCTGCTGAGAACGTCTTCCTACTGTCTCTCAAAGAGGCGACAGGGGAGCCTCGCAAAGAGCCGTGGGGATGACCAGGTGAATCTCCGATGAGGGGGGGCACTCCCTTTTAGGGGAATTCTCTGGTGCGCCCTCCATTACTCACAAGGGATTAGACTTCTCAGACGGGGATGCCAAAAATCCTCGATCCAAATATCCCTCGAAACCTCTGATAACCTACCTCTATAAAAAATACTCAGGAAACTCATACTGCGTGAGTGGAACAAAAATCGCATGGCCTTTCCTTGTTCGAAGCCATGAAAAGATAGAAGAGGAATACGGGCAACAAAAAGGGACGCGCCGGGGAGTACCATATCAGAAGGTGCACTAAGACTGGAAGGCTTTTCCCGTTGGAGGGAAAGTGGGGGTGCAGAGCAGCTATTAAGACCGAACGTCCCTAAGTTTTCCTCTGAGGAGGAAGGTCGGGAAGGCGGGACGCGCGTCGAAGGAAAAACACAGGGTCCGAAAAAAAGTTATACTAAGAAAAGTTAAAAAAAACTTTCGAGACTCTACCAGGGGGGTTGGGAGAGACTCATCCGGAGTGGGTCCGAGGCGCTTGGGGGGTCCCCGGACGTGGCCACAAAAAATTTCCCCAATCGTATGGTTCAAGGGGCGGGTCAGGACAGGATATACGGTTAAGCTCGGACAAGATTGGAAAAAGTGGGACTCTTAGGTCAATGGGGGAGGAAAAGGGCTTGAAAAGTTTTTGATGGGAAAAGGTGAGAGGTAGAGCTACAAGGAGGGAGGATATGGGGAACCTAGACTTGAGAAAAAAGTCAAGAAGGTTCTAGAGCTAATCCTTACAAGGAAAATTGGCAAACGGAAAACATTTTGGGAAATCCTTGGTAAGAAATGGAATGATGAGGTGGCTGGGTAGAAGAAAGGGGCGGGTGGTTGCGAGGGCAGATTGGCCTATATCTCAGGAGGTCACCTGGAAAAACAGGAACTCTTAATGACTGCAGGAAACCAGAAGAGGAAAAGAATAAAGGAGGCCGAAAAGATGCAAAAAACTGTGTCGAGAAGGGACAGCCTTCTTCTGGGCCCTTGCGGATCTGTTAACTTCCTAAGGGACTTGAAGGTTCTGATCAGTTCACGGGGGGGAGCTGTAAAGGGGTATGGGGCGGTCGGGACCCTCTCCAACTCCTTACACAAAAAAGGGGACTACATGGCTCTCATTATATTCCCTCTCAATGGGGGCGGTTGAAAGACATGAGCTTTGTTGGGGGGGGGCCTTCTAGCCCCAGCAATGTGAGATGAGAAGGAACGCGGGGAGCCCACCTTTAGGGTTTTCTAGCGGAGACCACCCTGAAAAGAATTGGGGTGAGGGGTCATAACTGAACCATAAGTTGGGTGCAGGAAAAAGGGAGAGAAAAATCCTGTGCCTGAAAGACTTAAAAAGAGGAGAGGGGGTACCGGGGGCGAGGGAAAGGCACAAATTCTTAAGAATATCTCCCTCACCCCTATAAAGAGAAGGAACACTACGAATCCGTATTGGCCTCAAAAGGGAGAAAAGTCACATCGCTAACGCCGAAGGACTTTCCAGCGTCAAAGTCCAACCTGGAAGAAGCGAAAAGGGCCTAGGCCGGTAGAATTATCAGGAATATCCTCGCCAGGCTCGAGCCGCCAGAGCGAGGGAGGAGTACAAGATCCTGCGGGGTTGGAAAAGGAGGGGGGACATAAGTCTGGGGGAGGGACCAAGACGCTAGCTCCTCGAGGGACCTGCATCACTCGACAACTATAAAGTTCAGACCGGCGGGCAAAGTCGAGTGTAGCAGGTAAGAGTTTCTACCCTCAAATTTTTGTCAAAGGAAGAAGGAGGCCCTAGGACAAATCCCAAGTAAAGAGTTGTCACCAGGGCTTCGATGCTCAAAGGAAAGAGAAGAGTCAACGTCCCGCTAGCAGTTATCCAAAGGGAGGAACCTTTTTCGAAAAACGCTCACTAGAGACGCTCTTATCGTAAAGGAAAGAGGAGGGCAACCCCTGACGGGGAGGGTTCAAAAAATTGTTTTCTAAGAAACGAATGTTTGAGAGGGACGGGCAAGGTAAAATATCAACCTGGTAAGCGGCAAAAAGGAGAAATGCCTACAAATGGATACAGGGGAGCAAAGGGGTCCTTAGCAGAGAACAGATAAAAAAGACTGTCTTCAGAGCTAACCAGAGGGCAGGGGGGGAGAAACATTGAACGACTATGGAGGAAATTGAGGGAAGGGGGAACGGGAAGGGCCGGACTGGGGGATAACAGGGGTCCCCTTCACAGGGGGGAACACTAGACCGTACATTCTAAAAGAAATGAAAGGGCTTTGAAAGACCATATGCACCAGACCACAACGGTAGACAGAACGAAGAGTTGAGGAGGGAAAAAAGGGGACCCGATCCTTACCAGCCTTTTCGTAAAAACGCGCAAACCCTTTCTTGAAGTGAACACGTTGTCGTTCACGCCGGGGGAGCTCATACCGGGAGGTCGACTTCTAGCGCCTGGGAGGGACCATAATTAAAAAACTGGAAGGAAACGAGGGAACCTTAAAAAAAAAAAACGAAGGGGAGCACAAAAGCATTCTATAAAAAAACTTATTATTCATTAAAAAGGGGAGGAAAAGTTCAGGGAACGACCCGGGGTAGGACTAAGGGGAAGGAAAGGGGGTCCCGTAAGAATCGAAAAAACTCGGGATCCTCAGACCATAAGGGAGAGGCGAGTGCGAAAAGGCCAGCGGCATCAGGGAACAGAAATATGAACAAAATCCCGGGATGATGTGGAAATCAGTAATAATCCTAGAGGGTCAGAAGGAGAATTGAAGTGACTTTCGTATAGCTAAAGCATGACTTGGTCAGTTTTCTCATGGAGGTCAATATGGTGCCCGTCCCCAGAGCCGGGCTACTGGGGTGAAAAGGAGTGGGAGGGACCGAAGGGAACTTACAAGAGACTCAAAGAAGTTCAATTCCAAGTGAACCGGAAGAAACCCCTCCGGGAGGAGGAGAAAAACATCGGAAGAGTGATCACCCAGGAAAGATTACAAAAGAAGGACGCATAACAAGGTCAATCTAATTAAAGGGGGAGCGCCGGAGGAGAAACCTAGGGAGTTACTCCACAGCCGAGGAAGAGAATCGGCTCCAAAGCCAACAAGGGTTGTCATGTCAGGAAAGAGACAAACCGGTGAAAAAAAGGCTAAAAAACCAAGTTCTCAAGAATCCGTTGTGAATTCTCTGGAGGGGATTCTAAAGGGGTAAGCAAAAACAGGGGAGAAAAGAGAAAGCTAACTTGGACGGGGCGGGAACGTCTGCGCCAAGGGGAGAAATCGTCCCCTTTGCTATTAACTTGTTCCTCATATCACAGGGTGTAAAAAAGTTCCTCCAGACCGGGGTAGGGGGTATGCAAATTAGGGAGGGGAGAACGAGGGGGAAAGGAACGCGGCTTTCAGTAGGAGAGAACGCAGTCCACGCCGACAATGGTGGATTTCTCAGAGCGGGGGGGCCGGTAAAATCGACGGGGTCGAAGCCAAGATGTTGAAAGAAAAAGAGGGGGGCGTTACGCATCGAAAGAGATGGCGGCGGGGGAAAAAAAAGGGGGGGGCCGGTCCGGCGATTAAAAGGGTTACTAAATCATGGAAGTAACAGAGGGTACTTGCAAGCCGAAAGGGGGGGGGACGAGGAGTGCATCAGGGAAGGGAAAGTTTCCCACAGAGAACCAGTAAACAGAACTCCTAGGCGCTTTGAGGCTTGGTCTTGAGAAAATTACAAAGGGGGGAGCCGAAAAGCATGAAATCTCCAACTGCGGTTGACCGAGTCATTGGAAGGAGACCAGGCAAAAGAATGGAGGGCAAAAAAGGGTCTATCATGGTGGAAACTTTTGGAAACCGTCACTACAAAAAGGCTGGGGGCCATTTGGGGGGAAGTAGAAGGAGTGCCAAAAATTGTCAAATTTTGTGGGGGGTGAAAGTACTGAGCCTAAATACCTATTGGGGGGGGGACGGGATCAATAGAAAGGGAGGGCACCTGAGAGGGCTTGGAAGAGGAGTCTTGAAGTTAAGTGGGGGGCTATTTCATGAGAGAAAAGCGGGGGCCGTCATCCCGAGGAATTCATTCCTTGAAAATACGGGATGAGTCACTGACGGGGGCAGCTCCACTATAAGCAGACACTTTCACGGGAAGAGAAGGGCGAAGGAACCTAAAAAAGCGGGATAAACGCCAGAACACTTAGCTTTTATCTTAGAATTTTGGGAGTCTAGAGAAAAAAAATCTATCGATCCAAGGGGTCTCGGTAGGGGAAAAAAGGTCTTCGAAATCAGACCCAAAACAGGGAAATGACCCTAAACCCTGGCTTCTCTAAGAAAGAGGCAACAGGAGCCATTTGAAACAGGGACCCAATAAATCGACGGTTCCAGAAACTTTCAGGGAAGCAAATAGAAATTCCGGGAAGTCGTCAAGGGGGGAACCATGCCGCTCATCTGTGATGCCCGCTTTTTGGTAGAGGGGGTCTCCTCTACGGCCGTTTGGAACAAAACAGTTGTCCAAAGGAACGTCTTCCTTACCTGAAAAATGGGAATGCACGGGGAACGGAAGGAAGGATAAACCTTCTATAAGGTCACCTACTCCCTCTGAAAGAAACCGGGGTAAAGAAAGGGGGGGAACATTAAAAGGCAAAAGGTCTAACAATCTTCCACCACTCTCTCCTAAGCAAACACCTTGCAACTGGAAAGAAAGAACAAGGGTTGGACGCACTCACTTCCAAAACCTAAAAACTTCCTGGGACCTAAATTCTATTAGGAAAGGGGTATGGGGGAGTTCCCCGGGGTACAGGGAAAAGGGGGCTCTGAAGGGGACTCGATTAGAAACCTAAGGAGGTAAATTGTGAAGCTTCGAGAAAGCTTTACGTCAAGGGGGGGGGGGATAAGACGAGACAGAGGGGCAAGTCTTCTGGTCCACGGCTATCGTTAAAAACCGGAGGGGATTCTGGGGGTGGTTATGGGGCATGAAGGGAAGGAAGGCGTATTTTTCCTGGTAAAACGTCTAATCCCTTAAATGAAGGGAGGGGAAAAACTAACTGGTCCAAAAGGGTAGAGACTGAGAGAAAATACCATACCAGGCTACACGGATTGTTTATGTGGGAGAAATGTATTGGGACCCATTGAGAGGAAGAGAATCTACAGGGATAAGCAGTGAGGGGAAAGACAAGTTCCGGACAAAGGGGCTTCAACCAGAGAAGTTGTATGACCGGGGGGGTGCGCCGCTTAGGTGTCTATGTGCTAAGGTGGGAGAGGAACATGCCAGAGGAAAAAGGGGTAGGCAATGATCGACGGGAAAGCTTCCTCACTAGGGAAGACAAAAAAGGATTTCTTGAGGACATATAAGTACGAGACCTAACAATGGAAGGGCAGGGAAAAAAGAGAGAACGGGAGGGAAAGGGCTTTGGGAAGGTTTCGGTTCCAATTTTGGGAAGAGGGGAAAGTAAGGGGGATGCACTCAACGTGTGGGGGGGGAACCGAGGCCCGACAGGGTCAAGCTGGAGTATTCAAACAGGCACCCACGAGCAAACCAGTGAAAATGTCCATGTGCGGGGTTGAAGTCTGGGAGAGAGACCCGAAAAACGCTGTCCA
>Ga0179591_1329999_pt1 | contig 14436 bp, 17 predicted proteins | sample CZOMad2_1_08_16f_FD_182891 | JGI IMG/M metagenome (GOLD analysis project Ga0179591, IMG submission 182891) | Vadose zone soil fungal communities from Angelo Coast Range Reserve, California, USA - CZOMad2_1_08_16fungal (PacBio error correction) | ecosystem: Environmental > Terrestrial > Soil >...
CTGGGGCTTGTTTTGAAAAAAAAAATTTTGCAAGGCCCCTTCCATCGTTTCCTCGACGAAAAGAAAAAAATGGCCTTTCAAACTCCCAAATGAGCGGCAGGAGAGGGGCGGTGGCGGACTTGGGGTGCCCCCATCGGCCAAACCAAAACCGACCTCAGGGACAATTGCGAGTGTGCCTTTGATGAAAGAAGGGAATGAGAAGAATCGGTGTCCGAATTCACATAAGGTGAAAGCTACGTTGGCGGTGAGATTAACATACAAAAAAAAACGAAGGGGGCTGTAAGGGTACAGCTCAAAAAGTAGGGAACGGGGAGTTGAATGGTATGCGGAAAAATGCCCGAATCAAGAAAAAGACCGCCCGTCGTTAGTGCGGTGGGGGAAAAGCGGGTTGGTGTGCCGAATTCCCTGACAGAGAAGTCAAGCGGAAAGAAGGGGGATCAGCCTGTGGCCCGCCAATGCAGTTGACAGAAAAGGGGGCATATAACCGCAATTGACATCCTCACGCGGATCAAAAAACGCGGGGGGGAACGGGGGAAGAAATGGGGCAACCAAAAAAGAAATTCAATGACAAAACCCGGACTCGGACGAGGCACTAACCCGGTCCAAAAAAAAAAGTTTCTTTGAAAAGAACCGTAAAGGCGGGGGGAAAAAAAGAAGGGCCGGCAACAAAAATTCAATCGGGTGGTCCGCAGGTATAGGGAAAGAACACAACGGGTTATCAAAACAAAATACAGTCGGGGTTAAAATGGACCACTATCCAGGCCCGCGAAAGAAAAAAAAAAAAAAGACCGAACAAAAAACCAGCTTGAGCTTACCAAGCGGAACTAAAGGGGTCAGAACATCGGATCCCACGTCTGGGCAAATAAGGGGGAAAAACACAGCGAGAAAACGTAGATTCAGTTGGCACGGGGGAAAAGCCGAAGGAAGAAGTCGTTTATTAAAAAAAAAAAACGCTTCTTAGAAGCGCCAGAACGCCCAATCGAGGTTAAGGTTAATGCTAAAGTACAGGAAACACAGCCGATGCCACAGCCAGGGGGGTAGAAGCCCGATGGCCCGGTTCAAAGGCGGGAAGGAACGTTCTACACGTGGGTGGGAAGGAGGGGTGGAGAACAGAAAAAGACGGGGATAATACACACAAGAAAAAGGGGAAGGAAAAACGGGAGGGAAAATAAAAGCAACACAAAAATAATGGGCACAATTGCTGAACCACGCGATAAAAAGAGAAAAGGGAAGACCACCGTGCAAGGCAAAATCGTCCTAAAATCGGCGTGGAGCAAATAAATGAAAACAAATAACAAAAGACCAAATCCTACCACAAGGGTCCCTTAGAAGAAGAAAGTAGTGGGAGAACAACAAAACACGAAACCGTCTCTGAGAACAAACAACCTTTATTAACATAGGCGGAACGAGAATGACGGACCGGGCCATCAGCCGGAAGCTGCCAAGTAGAAGACTGCCCGGGGGAGGTGGTCACCGGGGGATGAAAAACTCATAAAATGCCACAAAAGGAAACCAACAAGATACGAACGGAAGATACTCTAAAGTAAGCCATGGTACCACGGGGAATAAAATCTGGCAAGAGACTGGCCGGAAATCAGTGAATCTGCAGCAGCCCGACCGGGGGGTGTTAACATGTGAAGAAGTTGTCATACTGTGCGGGGGAAAACTACCTTTGGAATTGCTATATGAAAATGTACGGAAAAAAAGTGTGACCGTGAGAGTGATCACAAAGGGTAGACCGTACCACGAATTGAGGGACATCAGGCAAACCAAACAAAGGCGGACACCACAAAATGAACGTCCGAGGGAGAAGGGGAGACATCGCTTTTTCAAAAACTGGCCGCTACCGGCTGAAACACCAGGGGGGAGGAAAAATACCACCGCTGGAAGGGAAGGGGAAAGAAGGCGTGCAAAACCCTGGAAAAAACGCCCCAACATGAGATTGTCACGGGGGAAATTCCGAAGAAGACAAAACATTACACCACAACAGAACGACGAAAAAAAAAAAAAAAAAAAAAGCACAAACAAAAAAAAAAAAGGGAAAGGAAGGGGGGAAACACAACAAAAAAAGAGAGACAACACAGTAAAACCGTAGTAGTGGGGCAAAAGAAATTTTAAAGATTTGAAGGGCATCGAGATTTGAAGGTCGTGGGGACAAAAAGGAATGGTCAAAAGGACTAAGCGCCGGAAGGGAGAAGGCAATACTTGCGGAAAAAATGCGGTATTATTTAAGAAAGGGTAAGGACCTGTAAAAAAAAAAAAAAATGCAGAAGTTATCCCCACAGATTGCCAAAAAGGAGAAATATTAAAAGGAGGTCCCACAAGCCGGGGGGTGAAGCGGGTAAAAAAATGGGCTGTGATGAGAAAGGGGGGATTACGGAAAAAGGGCGACTCTTGCGAAAAAAAAAAATGGGCCAGGAGTTTGCAAGAACGATTTCCTAACAAGGGACACTACACACCAATAACCGCAAAGGGGGAGCATCTCACCTCCAGAAAGCCTAATATTTGGATGTTACAGTTCATGGGAACTGATCAAATGAATGTGCGGAGGGGGGGGCGGCCTTTACAGCGCAGAAAAAAAGAATTTATCAGGGACGAAAGGCAGTCAAAAAATCCGAAGTATCACACGGGGGCAACCGGGGAGGGAGGGAAAGAAAAAAAATACCACGCGTCAATCGCGAGGGCAACAGACGATAAAGGGGAGCGAAAAAACATGAATCCAGGGAAAGCAGCGAGAGAGCTGACCAACAAAAAGCGGGGACCCAGCAAATGAAAACAGGCAAAGACGAAAACCAAGAAAAGGAACGAAGTGAACGGCAAGGAAGGGCCGAGCCGGGAAGCAGTACGTCAGAAAAAAAAAAAAAAAATGAATCTTCAATGGGAATTGCCAAGATCGACGCCATTAATTCAATGCCTTAAAAGTGAACGCACGTGTTGAAGGCGGGAACTCGATCATCAAAGGCTGGCAAGAGTGGCTCAAAATCTCGGCTGGCGGTTTCTCACGTTCGAGCTGCCAAATCAGGCTCCAGGGGAACTCAACACTCACCCCGATGTGAGGACCAAGAATACCGAACCCTTTGAGAAAGGAGGTAAAGATACGGGAGGTTAACTGAGGTGCAACCGAGGGGGACGTAAAGGTGCAAGGAGAATGGCACGTGATTAAAACATCAAGAAACAACGAACTTGAAGGCCTGCAGATCATGCGGCTCTGAAGAAACGTCTTAAAACAAGGCCAGCCCCACACGGGAAAAACTAAAAGGGAGGCAACTGTGAAGTGTCTATGCCAAAAATCTACGGGACCACAGTCTTGGGCGGATCCTTAAGGATCCGGTAAAAAGAAGGTCGAAACGGGATCGATATCATCCGAAAAAAACAACCAGCAAAAAGGGGGGGATGACTGGAAAGGAGGCCGACTTCATGCAAAAGGAACCGCCGCCGATAAGATCTGGGGAAAAGCCTAATTAATTTTCAGGAAGAAAAATGGAAGGGCATTTATCCGACCTAGAATAAAAAGGGAGAGAGAAAAAAAAAAAGAGAGTCGTAAAATAGGAAAGCATCGGAAACCAGGCTAAAAAAGGAGAGTCAGGGATTGGCTGGTGAAAACCTCTTCGGGGCAAAGGGGCCCACAATATCATTAGTATAAGAGAGGAAGAGGAGACCTTGAATGAGTCGGCATCCGAGGTGACTTCTGCAAAAGCCCGAAAAAGTGGGTTGGGACTACAGTGGGCTCCAGCAAATTCCCGTTCAGGTAAAGACCGGGAGATCCCGCACCCCCTGGGTGACAAGGGCGGTAGGCAAAATGCCACTTTGGCAAGGGACCAAATATCACAAGTTTCAAAAAAAAAAAAAAAAGGGGCGAGGGATGCCAAAGGCGCGCGGCACAGGCCGGGCATTTTTTCGGGGGACCCCAATATTGGGAATGGTTCAGGGTACCGGAAGAAAGTGAAGCAGGCGAGTGTCGATGATCATACAGTTTCTTCCGGAAAGGGCCGGGTTTTTCGGGAGAGAAGAAGTAGCAAGAAAAGTTGCAAAGGCCGCGGCAAAAAGAGGGCGTTCACCTGTACGGGGGGGGGCACAGGAACAAAAACAACACAAACATCATAGAAAAAAAAGCAGGTCTCGGGTAAAAATAGCCTGAATGGCGGGCTGAGGGGGGGGAACGAAACCTCCCGCAATGGAATCCTATTTTGGCCTCCACTGGTAAGCTATCACGTGGGGTTGACAGGATGACACTTCAACGACGGCAAGGGAACGATTCAAGACCGACACCCAATTTAAAGATTGGACCGTCCAACCCGAGGGTACCTTCGAACACTCGCGCCGGGGCGTTTGGGGGGGCAAACGGAACAAAAAGGGAAAATTCCCTTCCTTGACCGGGGGTAGAGGGGGGAATTCAGGCGGGCAGGTCGACGGATTTGATGGGGCGGCGCAGAGTGCACCGGCGAGAGCTGGGCGTTTGTAGGGGGTTTCCTGTATGGAACGGCAGTGGAAAAACAAGAGGCATGCACATCCGTGGGTTCTGGAAAAAAAAACGCAGTAATAAACTTCAAAAAAAAACGTAAAGGGAAAAGAACCCGCCTGCCAATGGCAAGGAGGGGGTCGCAGGGAGGTGACGTCAAAGCAAACCCAGAGATTTGCAAGATTCAGGGGGAAATTGCTTTTAAGGGGGGGGGAAGGATAGAAACAAGGGAAGGGCAGGGGCGTTAAAGCAATAGAATGGCGTAGTGGGGGGTCAGGGGAGAAGGATGTTTTGAAGTAGTAAAAGTTAAATATGAGGGCCAGACACGGTCTGGACTCATCCTTGCCGCGGAGTTCCTGGCCCAAGAGCTCGCGGGGGGAGTGAGGGTTTGAAAGTAATCAGAGAAATTCAAAGAACAATTTGAATCAACCATAAAAACCAATACAGAAGAAGGAAAAGGAATCTGTTTATCTCGGTGTAAAACACTGGAAAAAAATATGTGGGCTTTAAATGTCCTTGGGGTGAAAAAAAAAGAAGAGCCTTGACAAAAACACAAAAAACCGCAGGACCCGGGCTAAACTATCCGGCAGAAAAAAGGCGGAAGGCCTTGTTGAATTCCGAGGGAAAAGAACCCATTCAACTTTGAGGTTCTTCGTCGGGGGACGAAAAGGGGGGACCAAATAAAAAGCGAACAAATGGTTTAAAACCACGGTGACTAAGGGAAGCATTTGCGTGCAAAGAGTCCACAAGGATCACCGTCATACTGGGGGGCGCGGCGGTGGGGCAGGTTGGGGGTTGGAATCGGCTGGAAAATTGGGGGGTGACGATGACGGAGAAAGAACTTGGTCCGGGTGGTGTTGGAAATTATCCACGCAAAAATTTCCTTCAAAAAAAAAACGCTTCGTAAAAAGGAGGTCGAAAAAATCCAGTAGGTTTGGTCGGGGGGAGGTTGCGGAAAAAAAAATCGAGGAAAGGCGATCGCGCCCAGGGCCAGGGTTTTAAGTGAGGTTGGTGGTCCTAAAGGGACTTCCAAGATGACAGTTGGACCAACAGATCTAACGGAATCACGGTGGTCAATCCGCAGGGAAAAGAGGGGCCAAAGCAAGTGGACGCAGATCGGAAATTCATCAATGCAAGTTGGTAAAGGGTCGCTCGTCAAAAAAACAAAAAAAAAGGTTCTGTGAATATCCTAGCACAACGATTAAGGAAAAAAAACAGCGATGGGCTCTAGCAACCCTATGCAGCGGATAGTTTGGAAACCAAAAAGGAGTCTTACCGTCTTTTGGGAAAGAGTCGACGTCAAAAAAAAATACGATGCGGCAAAAGGGTTGCAGGCTGATAGGGGTTGGGGAGGGGACTGTTAGTAGAGGATTTGAATTCAGATCCTCAGAGAGAGTGACGCAGTCCCAGACGGGTCGCGAATTCAACGGGATGTAAGGGCAACGATAACGTTCCTGACGACGGAAAAGAATAAAAGGGGTTATACGGTGTGCCAAAAATGGAAAAACCGTGGAAGTAAAGAATCCAAAAACTGTTTCCTGGGGATGGGAGGGGGAACACCACGGCGTCAAACTAACAAACAAGGCAATCTGAAAAAGGGGGTGGATGCGTAAATGCAGTTTTCGTCAGAACATCAGAAAAGGCAAAAGCCTGACCTATCCCTCTATGGGGGGAGGACGGGTATCGTGGGGATGAAAAGGGGGAAGTTGAGGCCAAAGGGTTGATCAGGGACCGGATCCGGAAAAAAATCTCTCAAAAAAAAGGAGGATGCAGCGGAAGCTGGGATTTCAAAAAGGGGAACCAACTTCAGGAATAAACTCTGAACGAAACCGTTTCTGATTGCTCGGGGGAGAGGGCTAGGTCCGGAGGAGGGAGGAAAAAACATCGGGCCCAAGGACAAAACCGCCAAGGGAAAAAATGGTCGCTGCTCTAAAGAGAACGGGGTGAAAGCTCAAGAACAGACAAATCGGCATTCTGCCCGAAGCAAAGGGGGAATCGGTTTGAGTTTGGAGATTGGAGAACGGTATAAACAAGTTACGATAGACGGGCAAAATCGCACAGTCGCGGATCTATGACCAAAAAGGGGAGGTTGTCTAGTGGAAGCCTGGAGAGAAGCATTAAATAAAAAAAACGGCAGCTGCAAAAAGAAACTATTATGGGTGGAAAGAGTAATGGACACTCGAAGAAATTCGGGTTGAAACCCTCGGGTCCTGGCTCACTCGCAGAGAGAAAGGCAATCGGGGCGTGTTACTAGAATGCCGTTTTGGACGGGGGGGGAGGGTCTGGAAAAATATATCTGCAAAGTTCAAGGGTAGTGGTGCAGAGGAATATATGAGATTGGGGGAGAATATTTCCAGTCCGGGTACATGCAGTTGGAAAGTCTGGGGGAACCACTACCTGGCCGAACGAAAAATAAAGACGGGGTTCAAGAGGAATACATCAACAAAAAACCTACAGAAAAATCACCAACTGGAACTTTCAACGCGATCGAATCAAAACTCGGAGGTTTCCACAGCATCCGAAATCTAGGGAACAGGAAGACTTACCGGCTGCCGGGCAGGGGAGGAGAAAATGAGGTGGTCAAACTCCCCGCCCAAAAAAAAGTGGGGGGGCAAAATTAGTGGTCAACACTATTTTAAAGAAGTCTGCATCCGGTGACCTAAACAGGCCAACAAGAAAAAAAAAAAAGGGCCCAAGGCTGGTGAGCGTCCATCGGGGGCACAAAGAAGGCAGAAGACTTAAGAAATCGCAAAAGGAGAGGGATGTGGGACAGTTAACGACACACCATCATTCGGTCAGTCCGTGTGGAAATGGCACCGGGGGCGAAATAAGTAACGATTAATTTCATGAGGGGGGTGCAACGGAGTATGTTCAACCTACAAAAAAAAACGCTCAAAAAAAAGCGATCCGACGGGAGAAAAGGTCGGCCTTGCAAGTGGGGTGGGGCGGTAATTGGGGGGGTCTTAAAAAAAGTTGAATATTTTTAGCCACAGAAGGGGGGGAAAACCTGGAAAAAGGAAGAGAGGTTTGACACGGAAAGGAGGGTGGGGTCCCTCCTGTGGGATCGGGGGGGGGGGAATAAAGTCTTTTTAATTTATATGGCATTAAACTGCCACAAAACTCTATTGAAAAAAGCGGGGGCCAGAAGGGGAGCCGCCTGACGCACCGGAAAAAAACAAAAGAAAACAGCCAAAAAGACATCCAGTGGAAAAAAAAAACGGGACGGCGCAGGCACAGCAAGCCTGTAAACAAAGGAGTCATTAAAGTAACAACTGGAAGTCTCTGGGGGAAAAAGAATGGGCGGCTGGTGATGGCCAGGCTTTGCGGAAAAAGCAAAATATTCAGCAAGAATGCAAGGGCCGGTGTGGAAATTAAAGGCAATCAATCATGAGCCCGGGCATTTTGCTACCAAAACAGGGACTGAAGCGTAAAAAAAATAAGCAGGAGTGGTTAAAATCGAGTCATGGAAACGGAACTCTGAAAACCACACAGAAACGAATCTGTAAGGTGAAGGGAGTAAGCTTCTCCAGGGAGAGAAAACCCGAAAGAATGAACAAAGGCCGAAAAGAGGGAAAGAAACATTCAAAAATTAGGGAAAATAATGTTTCGGCAGGTGGGAGGCGAACGGTCAAAAAAAAAAAAAAAAGTCACGGTGAGAAATAAGGGCTAAAGAATCATTGTGGGGGGAACTTATCAACCTGCACAAAAAATCAGACCTGTGTAGGATCCAGTACAGGGGGTAAACAGCGGGTCACTAAGAGATTATCAAAAAAAAATAAAACTCGAGAATCCAGACGGGGTAACGGGGTCTCTGGGGGGGTTCGAAAGGTCAAACAAAGAGAGGGACCAGGAGGGGCTAAAAAAGGCCCGTTGGAATTTGCTAATAATAAGCACATCGAATGGGGATCATTAAACCATAATGCTAACCTGTAACCAAGTGGGGGGATGGGGACAAGGAGGGGGGAAATCACGACAAAGGTACAGACAAGAAAAAAACAACCTTACTAGGGGAATTGTCAGAGGAGGGCTGGCGATAAGTAACCAAAAAAAAAAAAAAAAAACCTATTATACACAAGTCATTGCCCGAAAAATCACAAACGGGAAAGCCACAAGACCGTACCGAAAACGCGGAAAAAGGTCGAACAAAACGGCACTTCTTCGTATTGTTGAAGGGGGAAAGCTGAAAGGTCTTGGTCAAAAAAAAAAACCCCTAGAATAACTACAAAGTCACAATCTGTGCGGGGTTGGAACTCAGTTTCTATCCTCAGAAGGGGGGGGTAAACTATGCTAGAACTTAACAGAAAACACACGGCTTAAGTTAAGACTGTACTGAAAAATCCTTCAAAAATGTCATTTCGCGAGGGGAACTATATCGCAAAAAAAAAAGTTGGGTTTAATTTTTGGGGGAAGAAACAGGGATCGTAGAAAAAGGGAAAAGGGGGTCAGGTTTAAGTTCGACCTTAATATATGACAAAAACAAGGGGGATAAGTGGTGAGAATATAAGAAGGATAGTTCTAATAAAATCCAAGCTGGAGACAAGAAAAGAGTTGGGGGAAACGAAAATTGCAAAAAAACTTTCTTAAAAAAAAGCTAATCGCGCGACGGAGGAGGTAACAAAGGAAAAATGAGTCGCAATGGATCGGGGAAACATTGAGGAAAAGGACAAAAAACTTGGAGTTCATCTCTCATAAGAAGGACTCGCCAAGGAGGGCAAAGAAAGACTGGGTGGCCCGGTTTGTGTTGGCAGAGGGATCCGCCACTTTGTCAAAAAAAAGATAGGGGGGGGGAAGGGAAAACATCGACCCGGTTGACCCAGCCGGGGGGGACTGGGACATTGCTTTGGAAGGAAACGGAAACGGCAGGGTAAAAAGGGAAGGGGGTAAGCTGTCCGTATCAGGGGGCCGGATGAAGGGGGGGGGGGGGGGGTTGTCATCAAAAGGAAATGATCAGTCTCAAGTTTTTCCGAAAACCTTCGGCAGAAAAACAACGAGTGAATGGGGGGGAAAAACAAGGCCTAGGAAAAAAAAGTACGGGACTTGTACCCGTAAAACAAAAAGGGGAAAAGCGCCTTAAAGCAGGGGAGGGGGAAAACCGCAGGTGTACAGACGGCGTGAATGAGGCGAAACTACCCCGACCGTAAAGGCGAGGGGGGGGTACCCGCAACTGGTAGCAGAGAAAAGGGAATCCAACTCGCCTGAAATTTCCAAGGTAAACGGCTGCAAACGTCGGTACACGGCGAAGCAATGGGCAAAATCAAATCCGCCAAGATCAAGGGGGAAAAAAAAACGCAGGCAAAAAAAACGCAGTCGAAAAAAAAGGGGAAAGTTCGATATAACAAAGCAAGAGTACTGGGGGTGGCCCGGGGGTCGGCGTGTTCGTCCAGAAGAAAAAAAAAAGGGTCCTACGTGGTGATCAAAAAAAAAGCGCGAGCGCCTAGGACCAAAATCGTGCGATGCTCGGGGAAGGGTGGTTCGATTGGAAAAAAGAACGACATTATGGTTGTAAAAAAAAGCCGTCGGGGAGCTTAAGGGAAGGAAGAAAAAATTTCCTGAGTAATCCAGAAGGGATTAGATGGGCGGGGGCTTTGTCAAGAACCCTCACCATATAAAAATCCTAAAGGGAGACCGTGAAGATGGGACTGAAGGGAGACAAGGGCATCCCTCATCAAAAAAAAAAAGATTGCAAGAGAGTTCAAGGGTATGAAATCTGTCCAGTAGGAAGCGGAAAAAAATTGCGTGGTCGAACACAAGGGGGAGGATGCAGAGAGGGGTTATTAGAGCGTAAAGGAAAGGGGGGGCCACACGACGGCAGGGGCCTCCGTCGCAATAGAGGGCCCCAAATGTTTGAGGGGAAGATCCATATCAGGAAAAAAGAAAAAAAATTTGGGGGGGGGGAACATAGGAAACACAAGAAAAGAAAGAAAGGGCTGGCTGTTGAAATCTGTGTGTGTCAGAAGGGGTCAAGGTTCTTCCAGTTACTTTTGGGAAAGACCTCGGATCGTTTGCCTTAAAAAAAACGAGCACCCGGAAGAATCCGCAAGGGAAAGAAGTGCCAAAAGAGAGTCGAATGAGGAAAAAGAATTGGAAAAGCCGCAGGGGGTTGCCAAGCCAAGAAAAGGCATAGGTTCCGTTCGGCCAAACAACTTGGAACCCGGAACATAAAAAAACTCGAGCGGGGGTGGAGAAGCTGTGTGACCTTTGTGCCCCATCTTCCCCACGATCAACGGGGGGGCCTTACACGGCCCTTGGGAAAAAAAAAAGGTGGGGGTGGTGGAAAATTGGAGACGACGTGGAAAAGTCGTGGGGGGTGAACAGAGGGAAAGTCATTTACGGATATTCACGGGGGGGGGGAGGGGCAGGTGTTGAGACTCAAACAAAACAGTGGGGGCGCAAGCCGCCGGAGGTGACTTAAAAAAAGGGTCAACAGCTCAAAAGTCCAAACACGGTAGTGTGATTGCATGGGCGGAAAAAATCAAAAATACAGAGCGGCAAAAAAAGGACGGTCAGGGGGAACGAGGGGGGGGGGTTTGGCCGATGGTGAACAAGAAAGGACACGGAATAAATTCTAGGGGGAAAGAACACCAACAGGAAAAAAAAAACAGCCAAGCAAGTCACAGAAATGGGAAACCAAACTCCAATGTCCAGAACATCAGGCTGAGTGAGCAAACCGCGGGTTCCGGCATTTTTCGAAGGGAAATAGAGACCGCAGACGATTCAGAAAAACCGCTCGGGAAAAACGATTACCCGAAACCCGAAAAAGCAAGGCCAAGGGGGGGGAAGCAAAAGTAGAAGTGGAGTGATACCCACGTGCGATCAAGAAAAGTCTACCGGTGTCAGATCAGAGGACGCTGTTTTACCATCAAGGATCGTGGGGTAATCAGGCCGTCGGCAACAAGGGAGTAACGCAAGATGGCGGAAATCAAAAAGGTAAGGCGCTAAAACAGTCCCCTCCTAATCCACAGGAGGGGGGGGATCCTGGGGCCAAGCGAAATAGTGAAACTAGGGCTAGGCACTGGGCGTGGGGGGAGGCGCCTCACCAAAAGGGCGCAGCATCCTGCTACCGAAAGGAGCAGAAAGGGGTGCACGTAAAATTGCGGCCCCACGATACCACAGACCAAAAAAACGGGGGTAGCTGACTGCAATTTTGGCAATCGAACGGCCTTCAACGGAAAGAAGGGTTCAAGCTTGGACCTCTTGGTGGTGGGAGGAAAAGGGGGACAGGGTTTAGAAAAAGAAACAAGAGAAAAAAAAAAAAGTCCGACAAAATCAAAAACAAAAGAAGGAGGGAAGGGAGAGATTTTCAACGGTGGTGAGGGGCCCAGCAACCAGTGAAACAAAGCTTTAAGAGAAAACAAAGGAGCCTCGTGCATCACGGCCTACAAACAGGGGCCAAAAAAAAGGGTTGTTGGATCTTTGGACGACCTGAAACAACGACTACAGCAACCGGGGAAGGGAACACTCTGGACGGCCGTCGAAAAAAGAACATCGCGAGCACCAGTGAAAAAAACTTTCAACAAAGGACTGCGCCTGGTGGCTAAACAAAGGGGAAAGACAACGGGGCACCAAAAAAAGATACACCAATGCGGGGTGGGGGGGGGGCGTTCAGTCTCAGCCGGGGGGGAGGGGGGGGTAATCATATAAAAACGAGAAAAAAAACCGGGGGATCGGGACGGGAAAAAACCGAAAGAGCCGTCCGAAACTGGGGCTGATAGGCCTGAACTGCGATGGCCAGGAGGGGGGAAAGAGTAAAAAAACTTCGGAACCCGACTGGGGGGGTTAAGGGAGGAAGCGAACTAAAAAGCGTGGGGTCGATCGCCCGAACGAATTATGAACGAGAGAGGGGAAAAGTCTGGACAGGCTTGGGAGACTTCGGAGGGGGAAAACAAGTTGCTAAAAAAGAAAAAAGAGGGAGGGGTCGGCAAATCGGACAAAACCAGCACTTAACGCCCAAGGGCGCGAAGAGAAACTTTAGGGGCTTCTGGGGTGTTGCAAATGGGGGGAAAGAACTACACTAAGAGAAGTAAAACCTTACGAAGCCACAAGGGAGGGGGGGAAAGTAAGGGGGCGGGGGGGGAAATCTCAAACAAAGACCCAAGGCCAAAAAAGGAAAGAGACGGGGAGGAAATAACGAGTTTCACGTTTCCGAAACAGGCCCAAGGAAACGACCGAAAATTGTCACCAGACGCAAGGAGGGGAGAGGGGAGTTGGGTGAAACAATTCTAAAAAATACTTAAAAACCATACAGGTGGGGGGGAAGAAAAGTTGAAATCATCCTCCTCAGGATACGAAAGGGCGAAAGGGACCCAAGCGGTAGGGTCAAAGGATACCAGACCGAGAAAGGGACTAAAGACGGAAATTCCTGCGCAAAAAAAAAAAAAAACGTCAGTTGAACGGATATGTGGAAGATAGGGGGTGAACAAGGAAAGGTAATAATTTGACACAAAGAGATCAACAGGGATTGACATAAAAATGCAGGAGGGTGGGCCTGATTGTTTGTTTTAATCGGGTCGAAAAATCGGTGGAGTGAATATGGAATGGAAGGTTTTTCAAAATAAAAAAAAACGGAGAAGGGAAATAATGCAGAAAAAATCCCAATCTCCAACCAAAAAGACAAAAAAAAGGATTGTGACGTCTAAAAAGGCAACGGGGGAAGGGAAACTTCACACCCAAACAAAAAGGTGGCGGACGGGACCAAGACAAACCCGATTTTGCGGAGGGCCATGGAAAAAGGAAAGGGAAACCTAAGAAAAATGGCCGCGGAGGATAACGGCACTTTCACCAAACGTGCAAACTCCGAAGCGGAACACGGGTGGGGGGTCACACGAAGGAACATAAAGCTAAGGAAAAGGCAGTGAGACTAAAAGAAATGGGGCTGAACAAATAACCGCACTAGGCATGCGGGCGTGTTGAAAACAAGGAAAAAAACATCGAGTCAGAGGGAAAAAATATGAAAACAAGAACGTCGCCTGGGAGGGGGCCCCAAGGGAAAGAGCAATGGAAAAACGCATCACCCACACGTATCCCGGGAGAAAAAAAATAAAAAAAGCACAAGGGCAAAAATAACGACCACCAAAGGCAGAAAGGAAACAGCGTTCGTTCTGGGTTGTAAAGAAAACTTCAAGGGGTCTAATGAGGTCTTAAAATAAGAGACCAACTGGGGGGCCGGATTGCAACACTTAAAAGAACTGCAGGGGGAAAAACTACTTGGGTCCCTAAGGCGAGGGAGCTGTATTAAAGAGATTAGAGCGCTGTTTCACAAAATAAGGGGGGGGGGCGATTATGCCGGGGGACCTAAAACGGAAAATACGGTCCGATAATTCGCTGAAGGGGACCTAGGCTAAGTGAAAGAGAAAAGGATGTAAGGAAAAGCCTTTACAACGAGGCGCCCCTTGGAAGGCGCGGGAAAATCGGAAACCGGGGAGGTTTGAAAATGTGCTCAAATAAAACCTGAAGGCTAGAAGAAGCCGGTGGAAAAGCAAAAAAATCCAGATTCCGAGGGGGGACGGGGAAACAAATCGCCCAGGTAAACGAACACCGAAAACACCAGAACATGGCCTACTCAAGGCCCTTGAGAAGAAAACAAAGGGGGAAGTAACGGGATTGAAACATCACCACCCAAAGGACGGGGGGGTTTTTTAAAAAAACTGTTTATTGGGGAGACCTCTCTCGTGGCAGAATTATCGCGCCCGCCAAAAAGGGAAAACCCCCTACCGCGTAACTCTGTAAGGATCTGCAAAACTCTCTGCCGTACCGAAGTTTACTGGGAACAAAAACATTAAAGCAAATGGCATGGGGAAAGGGAAGTGTGTCCCAGACATTCTGAGAAAATTGACAAAAGGGGGAAAAAAACTGCTCGTAAAGAGGGACTAATCTTCTACGATCAAGGGGGGGGGTAAAAATTAAAGGCAAATGGGTTACGTCAAAGAAAAGTATCCCTTTACATTTTAGGATGTGATATAGGAAAACAGAAAATGATG
>Ga0179591_1258705_pt1 | contig 14433 bp, 15 predicted proteins | sample CZOMad2_1_08_16f_FD_182891 | JGI IMG/M metagenome (GOLD analysis project Ga0179591, IMG submission 182891) | Vadose zone soil fungal communities from Angelo Coast Range Reserve, California, USA - CZOMad2_1_08_16fungal (PacBio error correction) | ecosystem: Environmental > Terrestrial > Soil >...
CCCAAAACAAAGGGAGCCAACCTCGGGAGCCAGACCCGCCAGTCGGGATCGTTCCGGCCCAAAAAAAAATCTAAAGCATCAGCAAAGGAGGCAGCCGGCCGGACGAGGGAGGGGGAAATTCACCACCCGAAAAAAAAACAATGGGAGTGATAGAACCGCGTTAGTACGGAAAGCGAAATAAAAAGGGAAGCAAGCCAACTTTCTACACGGGCAGGAAGATCAGTCAAGAAGAAAAAGAAGAAAGAAAGAACCAGGCACCGATTTAGTCCTTAGAAACACCCACATTTCCTTCTTAAAGGGCCAAGGGATAAAGAAAAAAACGAGTTCGTAAAGAAAAAAATCCGCGCATTCCGAAATACCACGGGCAGTATTTGTGAAACTGACGCAAGTTGCTGTGCTCGCCAGCAAACACGACAGGAAAATGGGGTGTACTGAGGAGAGAATGGTGAAGGAACGGGGGGGGAGCTCCTTGAAAACTCTTCGCGTCCTTAGCCCCAGGGGGAGGAAACCTCTGCACGCCATCTCACTCAGCGCCCAGAAGCGGACCAAACGACGCACACAGGGGAGCCAGAAGTCAACCACGCAGGTCTCCTCTAGGACAGGAGAAAAAAAGTCAAAAAAGGGACCTATAGGAAAAGGTCAAAAAGGTAGACCGAGAAGGGGACGGGGAGTCAGGGAGAGGGGGGGGCGACAAAGAGGCCCTCAGTTCGACGGGGGAGAATACAGGAACATCAGACCAGTAAACGGCGCTCCCCCAGGAGGGGCGGAAAGTCGCAAAAAGGGATTAGCGTAGCGAGACTAAAAATAAAACTCACCGTCTTGGGGTGAGACCCGATCACCCGAACGACACCATCGAGGGACGAGAACGCACCGGATAAATAACGAAATAAGCAGCGTAGAAACTGGGCAACCCAAGGAGAACCAAAAAACAGAAATGCAACGAAAAAAAGCCGAGGCCTCCCCCTCCGCATGCGGACGCGTGTGCCCAAAAGGGGGCTCATCAGAGAGGAAAGAAGGTCTGCCTTACCGCAGGAGAAAAAAAAAACTTTTTGGCATCAACCGACGAAGAGTCCAAAGACGGGGGAATAAGGGCGTGGGACGTATAAAGAGTCGGAAAGTGAGCTATAAAGGGGTCACCATCTGAAACAATCTGTATGGCGGCGGGGGACACTTCAAGGACCGTACGCATGCGGAGAGTAGCATGGAGAGGCGAAATCAACCTGCGACCAAAGGGGGGGGGGGCTCCGTCCTTCGTAAATTACCGTCAGTCCAGTCTTTGGGACAACCCTAGTCGGAAACGGCGTCGGCTGTTAATAATGAGGGGGCCGGCTAGGCCGACGGGGAGAAAAAGTAGGAGACCGTTAAGTGAGAAGAGAAAAGAAATCAAGGTGCATTAAAATACGGGGGGCCGGGTCGGATGCGGGGAAGACATAAAAAGCGAAATTGCGACGAAAAATAACTACGTACCCCTCGGGGGAGGAGAGTCACTCCGGTGGCGACGTAGTGGGGGGGTATAAAAAGATCGCCTTCAGAGCGCATCGAGGTGAGGGTCAAAACTCATGAGGGGGGTATGTACCAATCCCACAAGTGGCCAGAAAGTCACATACATGACAGTTGAAGTCTTCGAAAGGGAAACAGGGTGCGGCCTTTCGATAAGTCATTAGGGGGGGGGAGGATAAGGGGAGATCTTTCCGGAGGAATAAGCCGCTTCATCCTTCCGGAAAAGAAGAAAAGAAACAGATTCTTTACTGAGGACGGAACGTGGGGCCAAAAAAAAATTATGGGGGGCGACCGCGTTTAAAAAAGGCACAAAAAAAAAAAAAAAAAAACTTTTGCGCTCAGCTCGGGAGGGTAAAAAAGAGTGACTCGGAAAAAAAGGGGCAAGCGGGAGTCCCTTTGAGCGACAGAAGGATTGGGGGGACGGAGCAGATTCTCGGGAAAGGACCCACCTACGCCACGTCAACTCCACTTCAACCGAGACGCCTATGCTTACTGCTAAAGCGCCCACGTAAACGTCAGACGGGGGGTGGACGCTCCGAACTGCAAACGCATTTCTGCGCCGAAAAGAAGGAAAGTCCAGAAAGTCGAGGCGCAGGGCGATCCGCAGGGCATAACATCCACATAACGGAACATTAACACACATTGGAGCAAAGTGCCGGGGGATCAGGACTTACATTCCGAAGGGGAGCCGCCTCGAACCGTCAAGATTTCAGTATTCCCAGACCCTGACAAAACCGCCGACGTTTGAGGTGGGGGAACCTCCAACCAAGACGGATGCAGGGGGTAAAATGAGGGGAGGGCGTGGGTTCAAATTAACAAATGGAAAAAGCGCTGGACAACCGCAGTAAAGACAAATGCTGAACCATGGAAAGGAGAAAAGGGAGGCACCCGAAAGCAGGGTCCAAAGGCTCAAAAAGCAGTAAACCATTCTAAAAACGAAAGGGAGCTGAAAAACAGGAAGACTAAAGAAACTAAAGAAAAAGGAATCCAAACCGAAGGCCCTCATAAGGTAAAAAGAAGGTGGATGTCCCCCGACGCTCAAGTTACAAAAGGTAGGTTAGGTTTCTTACCCGTCCCCCCCGTCCACCCTGTGGGTCGTGCGGCGCAAAACAAAAAGAATAAGTGTTGTGGGGGAACAGGGAGAAGGCAAAGGGTGACGGTGGCACAAGCAGGCAACAGAATTACTGGTGGGGAGCGCCTTTTGCAGAACACCACGGCAGACTGGAGGGAAGGACGAGGCGGCCGGAAGGTCAACCGTTAATTAGGGGGGGCGCCTAGGGGAAACCGAACTGTGGAAGGCAAAGACATCTCGGATTCCCGGCGCAACTTATCGGTCTACCCGCAGTCGAGGCAGGGGAAGAACCTAAAAGAGCGCAGACGTCGAATGCGACTAAGCCCAGAGGGATGCTAAGGGTTTCGAGAATAACAGTCACCCTGATGGTGAGTAAATACCACAAAAAAGTGGAGAACATCAAAACCAAGAAACACCTAAAAAGCAGGGAAAAGGGGGGGGACCGCGAAAGCGGAAGAGGTCTGTGTTCTGGGGATGTGGAAGGTAAAGAAAAAAAAAAAAGGGGTCAACAAGGGTTGCCGGTAGGCAAACCCCTGAAAACTGGGGGACACGAAGGGTGGACCTCGTACGGCGTGGTCCAAAAAAATCCGAAGGAGGGGAAAAAAGAAACTTCCGAGGTGTAAGTTCTAGAAATCAGGAAAAGCAGGCCCGGGGTCCGACAGCATTTAGGTAAGAACGGCAGTACACGCGGGCCGAAACGCCGAATGGGGGGCGCTGGCAGTCTTCAAAAGGACGCGGTACGAGGTCCCGCCGGGGAGAAAAACCTCGCAAAGCAAATCGATATGTGCAGTGCAGAACCGTGAGGTCGCGGTGGATGGAACACGGTCACAAGCGAAGAGTCGGCAAAGGTAAGGGGGGGAATCGGGAGAGGCGAAGCCAACGCTGAAAGGAAAGACACCCGTCAACCGCACGGAGAATCGGAAGCTGAGATAGTGGCCGGAGTGGAAAAGGAGCTTAGAAACATAGATTCATGAACCCTTCCAGAAAGGACAGGCGCCCTACGAAGGTCGGCCGACTTACGGGACGGGGGCCAAAAAGGGGGTCAAGGAGACGTCCGAAAAGAAAACTCCAACCTCAGAGGAGCAGAAACCCCCGAGTCGAACCTCGGGTCCTGCAGAGCCACAACACGCCGGAAGAAAAAAGAGCCAACAAAAGGAACTGAGGGGGGAACCTCGGAGGAATAATCCTAAAAACGACGGGATCAACACAAGAAAAAAAAAGGACCAGCGCGATCGAAGGGGATTTAAACTATACGTCCCGACGACCGACAAGTGGAACCAAAAAGTCGGAAGGGAGGTAGACAGCGCCTCAAGCTGGTGAATGAGAAAGACAAGATGCAGGAGTCGTCACTGGGAAAGTCGACGACATAACTCTCAACAAAGGAAAAAAAAGAGAGATCGGAGATAATCAAGTGACGACGAAGCCCATAAGGAATCGAGGGAAAGGTCCAAGGCGGAGGCGAGTCCGCGAACGGAGGGAAAGTTGCTTCGAGATCCCGCGGGGGAGTCACAGTGACGCGATGGTGAAAGAAAAATTAACGGGTAAAGGAATCGCGGGGAATAAGTCAACGGGATAGATGTCCCAAACCCACCGGAAGAAAAACCGTGAATGGGCGGAAAGGGGTCGCGTCCGTTGGCCGCTGAGAAGGGTCGCCTCAGGGGGGGAATAAACTGTGGCAGCCTAACAGCTCGTGTTAGCGCGGTACCGGGTACGGGAAAAGCGTGGGTTCAGAAGAAGAAGTCAGGAGAAAGGTCGGACTAGAGAAGGGATCGGACGGGAATGAAGGTGTCAAACAACATAGCAGCCCAAAAGGGGCTCAGAAGTAACCTAAACAGACTCAAAGCTGTTCGTAAGAGGGGTACTGTCACGTCGCAGCAAAAGCAAGCTCGTTGACGAATGACCGAGTCGAAGCCAGGCGACGCCGAAAAGGCGACCATCCACCGCGAAAAGAACGCGTCAACTCTCACAGTCGAGGGGGGGGGAAATGGAGCAGGTAGTACTCGGTCGTGGAAAAGGTTACAGAGACATAGTCGAAGCACTCCAGGGGGGGGGGGGGGGGGCCGCAAACGCGAAGCTACAAAAAAGGTGGACCGACTCAAGACAAAAAAAAAAAAAAAGACTTCCGACTCTGAAAAAAGGAAAAGGAAAAAGTGAACCTCGGCAGGGAGAGGGAGAGAAAAGACGATTTGCTGGGCGACGTAGGCGGGGAACCGCGCCTTAAGAAGGCTCAAGGCAGGGGTTGGGGAACTAAGGAACAAACTTTGACCCAAAGGGGGACACATAAAAAAAAAAGCGCAAGCTCCGGCCGCTGACAGGCTCGCGGAACGGCCCGTGGTGTGTGTGGTGAAAGGGGGGTGGAAAAAATAAAGACAGGGGTGACCGGTAGGGGCGGTTGCCAAAAGGCAAAGGAAAAAGAAGGGTCGTCGAAAAGTCGACGGCCGTAGAGGGGGAGGGAGGGAAAAAACAGAGGGACTGCGTTACAGGGAGATAAGTGCGTCGAAGGCAGGAAAGGGAGGGAGCCGCCACAGGTACCTCAAAAAAGCCGAAAGGGGGAACAGGAAAAAGTACATGCAACGCGGTCCGTGACAGGAACGCTTGCAACAGGGTTGAGCGGAGCCAATCGCAGCCACCAGGGGAAGCCGCCCGGGTACATGCACCTGTCACGGCTTAAAACAAAAAACACGGGGTGCAGGGGTTGCTGCGACCGCACGCAGAAAAAAAGGGAGGGGTGTTTCCGTGAAGACCAAAAGCAGGGTCGAGGGGATGGATGGTAGGAAAGTGGACATTTGCGTTATCGGCAGGGGGTAAAAAATTGGGAGCAGGCGGGGGGGAGCGGCCTGCAAAGCGTTCGAGGGTTTCAACGGAAAGGGGGCAGTGACTGGGCTAAAAGCTCCAGAGCGGGTGAAGTTGGGTCGGAACACGCCAGACCAAAAGAGACGCTACGGTGCATAGGGGCCAAAAGGAACAGGCGGCGGTTGGGATAAGTCTGGTGGGGGGGAAAGCAGAAGAAGGGGGAAAAAGGCTCGGGGACGAGGCGGCGCACAGGAATGTTTAAGGCCAAAAAAACTTTTGAAGAAAAGGGGACGAGAGTGGAGGAAGGGGGGGGGGGGGGGCAACGGGTGAAAGACATGACGGCGGACCAAAAAAGGATGGGCATGGAGTCTATCAAAATTTGACGTAGACATAGGAAGGACGCCGTCACGATACGGCAGTGGGCGCGCCGACAGCTTAAAAGGTCGGAAAGGGCACGGGGAGGGTGGGGGGAGAGGGGGTCACACCATCCAACTTAAGGGAGAAGAAAAAGTCCGAAGAGAAAAACCCGGCAGAATCTCTTCGGGCAAACGCCCTGACACCATCGCACAGCCTGAAAGGGAAACTGGAATCAAACGAACGAAAAAAACTACCAGGGGGGTGGGGGAAAAAGACGTGTGTTGTCAAGGCGACCGAAAACAGTCCACAAGGAGAACGAGCGGCGGACGGAACGGATGGGGGAAAAAAAGAAGAAACGTGACGCATCAACGCGGAGAACAAACGCGCAATAAGAACGGAACTAAGGGGAAATGAAACCGAAGCACGGGTCATGGACTTCGGCAAGCGTGAAAAAACGAGGAGGAAAAAGGGTGCCACACCGAGACTCGAAGGGGGAAAGGGCCGAGCATCATCTACCACTAACAAGACCGCAAAGGGGGACACTCACGAGTTGTAAAAGACCCCTCGAAGGACGAATAGTGATTTGGTGTCTTAAGCGACGGCAAAAGACGGGGGGCAACCGCACGTTCGTAGCGTATTCCACAGCCGATAAGGTTCCGCCGACCCTGACGAAACGGACGGAAGGGCCCGGTCAGGAAATCAAAAACGGGGCAAACGGGGAAAGGCCGGGGAAAGGAAAGGCACGAGGACAAAGGGGTTGGTCACGCGGGTCACTGGCCTAACTCGGAATCGAGTCTAATCAAATAAGGGGGCGGGAACTGCAGAGGAAAAGCAAAACGATGACAGAGTGGGGAAAAGAAAAGGGTTTTCCGAGAAGCAAATCAGTGCAATAGGTCACCAATCAGTCTTTGGGCCAGGAGAGTGGAATCTTCGGGGGGTCAGGTGGTGGAAAACAATTGGGGGGTCGCCAGATGGAAAAACGAAAACTCGATCTACGCGCCCGAACGGAGCGGGTGGGCAACCTAAAACGGCACAAGCAAAAAGCAGGGAGGTACCGGGTCGAGGCAGAGGGGGGTGGGGGGAGGACCGCATGAGTGTACCATGGAATACGCGTGGCGAGAAAAGTTAAGGAGGGGGACGGTAAAAAAAAGACAACGCTGGGGTCAGGAGGGTCGAGGGAGGTGAATAAACATCACAAAATGCGGGATGATAACGCTAGGGGGGCGCCACCACTGGGGCCACACCAAAAGTTGTGAGCAAAGGAAGAAACCGGGTGAGCAACGAAGTCCTGGGTCCGGGAAGTGTAATGGGGGGGCAAACGCACCGGCGGTGGCAGGGAAAAGGGGAAGGGGGGAACAGCGAAGCCAAGAAAAACGTAAACTGCGTCTAAAACTCAAACAAGGAAACTTGGGAGGGGCGGCAACGTCGGACCAGTTTGTAAGAGAGACGAAAAAAGGCAAACAACGGTTCCGTCAAAAAACGGGGCGCTGGAGGGATAGGATAAAAACGGATAATGCCCAACAGGCTCAAGAGAGGGGAGCCAAGCGGCGCCCTGGTCAACATTCAGCGAAATCGGCAAAAGATTTGTGGGAACATATAAGGGCCCCGACCCAAACGCATTTGGGCAACGCGGGAGTGGCTTAATGCCGGGTGTTGTCATACACAAGTTGGAGACGCAGGAATTTGAAGGGAGTAAACAATGTGGTGTGAGCCCAATCAATCGGCAGAGGTGCAAAGTCAAGCTTCTGGAAAGATAGGACTCGCAAAGTGGAAGGGAATGACGGAGAAAAGAGGCCGAGAAGGGGAAGAGGAGAACGGCGGAGGCACGCCATGGGTGCTCGGTTCGGGTCCTTCCAACTCGATTCCCGGCTGCAAAGCGGGGGGAGTTCTGTGAGAGCAAAAGAACGAAAAAGGACAACGGAAAACAGGACGGAAGGAAACGCCCAATGGGGGCACCGTGATCAGGCGAAAACCAAAAAAAAGTGGGGGACAGAGATAGTCACGGCGCACCCCGGGGTCGAAAGGGCAAAGTCGGCCCGCAAAGGGCTAGGGTCAGGGCTAAAAACAAGAAATAAACGGGAGAACGCCAGAAGCTGAGGAAACAAACCGAAAACCCCATGAAGGATAGAGCAGGGGGGGGAGAGTTCGGCGGCAATCGTCAGAGAATTCAACAAAAAGGTGATAAGCCGCGGAATAATTCCCAGGACGAAAAAAATCCAAGATCCGGGTACTGAGGCGAAACCATGTTACAAAACAAAGGTCCGCTGAATCGCCACGAGGAAAGTAGAGAAACATCGAGCATTAAAAGCACCGCCGCAAGGCAAATGCATTGGGGACAAGAAAGTTGCTCGGCCCGCAACCAGAAAGGCCCTGCGTACCGGGAAATTACTTGTAGACCAGGGCGGGCACACCTGACTCGCTTACGGGCACCCATGCCTTCGATCGCTTAAACAAACCAAGAATAGAAGACCAACGTAACGCAGAGAAATGCACAAGAGGCCAACGGGCTCCGAAAGGACCGGACGCAAAGCTCACCGAATGTAGCGGTCGGGTGAAAAGAAAATACAGACGCTGTTACAACTTAAAAAAACTCACTCCGACGAAGGGGCAACCGCCAGGAATTCAAGAACAGAACCGCGACGGGCGGCTCCAACGGCCGGAAAAAAATCGTGCAGGGAAACCACTTGAAATTCGTGAAAAAAAACGGTCACCGGAACTGGTGATAACGACGAGAAGACCCGCACCATGACAGTCCGACCCACGCACGATAACGACGACGAGCTCGCCTATAGATACCGTACAAACTCGCGGGGGGAATCCCCCCACCACGGGGAAACCAAAGTCCATCCCACCTCGCAGAGGGCGTTACGGGTCATCAGTTCGTCGGGAGGAGAGCCGGGCAAAAACTCAACAACAGGGGTGGTGGCCAGAAAAGAAAAAAAGATTAATCGGAATCCGTCGTTGGACTTGATCCGAGGGGAGTGGAAAGAGGTAGCGTCTCCAACCGTGGGACCCATCTTGACGACCATCGAGCAAATCAAAATTAACAAACGTAAACTCTAAAGGTGAAAAATTCGAAAAGCAAAAAGCATGACAAAACCAGGTGAAAAAATCCTCGGCAGGGAAAGGCCATTCCGTCGGTGCAAACAACTTCAAAACCGGGGGAGGCGGGGACAGAGGAGAAGGGCCGAAACGTGCGTGAAAGGGTTCGCGCAACCGGGGAAGTACGAGGGACGCTCTACAGGCGGTTGACAATAGTTTGGGGTGCCTTAACGGCAAAAAAAACACGGATCTCAAGAGACGAGAGCGCCTCGTGGACCAAACTCGTGAGGGATCGGCCAGAAGCAGAAACAGTCGGTTGGATAGGACAATCAGCCGTCAGCGGCAGGATCAGGTGATGGAAACCACTTCTCAGACGGGTTGGTCGTTCAAAACCCAGGCCCCAGGGACATCATGCCAAAGTTGGGACGGGAGGAAAAAAAAATAGCGAGGGAAAACGCAAGCGGTTCAAGCAGGAAGGGGATCACTGGACCTGTGGCTGGAGTCTTAAACGAAGAAAAGCGGAGACGTCCGCCGCCGACACTCCGTTGACGACGGAGGCAAAGACAAACAAACGGAAGAGGGCGAACGTTCCGGGGTTAAACCTTGTCAGACATTCGAGGTACAAACCTTGCAGAGGGGAGGGGAGGACGACTGCGCGCAAGGCCACGAGACGGGAGGGGCCAGGGGTGCGCGAAGCCGTATCTGTTGTCAGCGAAACTTGTCACCACAGACGAAACAAAAAGCGAAAAAAGGAAGAACCGCTGACGAGGCGGGGCGGCGTGACGCCACACTGTCCCGTCCCCCTCCCGGTAAGATGGGCAAGAGAAAAAGGGTGTAGGAAACATAACGAAGGGCGGCTCAGTGCAGTATCCGTCAGAGGAAAAGAAACCTACGCCCCGAAAAAAAAGGGTCGGGGGATGCCTGGATCTCCTTCACATCGTGGGAGAAGGCCAAGTAAAGAAGAACCTGGGATGCCAACAGAACGGACAATAACCAAACGAACGTTTTGTTCGTTAGGCACCGCAAGAACGGCAATTGAAGCCGTTCCATGCTCGGCGTGTTCCAGGGAAAAAAAGTCCACGACTGGAGAGACTCCTGAAGGACCAAACTACCGACCAACCCAACTCGACCCAAAAAAGAGGCACGGCTCAACCAAAGTAAAAAAATTCTCACCAAGTCGTCGACATTGGAAGGGAGCTATCCGCAACCGAAAACCTCAGGCAAAAAGGGTCATCACCGCGACAAAATGGTTCGGGGGGACTGAAAAAACCATGGGGAGCGGCGGCACGAAAGCACTCTGACGCTGTGTGGGGGAAGCCGGGGTGAGCGGAAAAGGTGGGAAAAAAAAAACGGGGTCAGGCCCAGATGAAAGGGGTTGAAAGGGAGATCGTCAAACACGGCAAGCTTCAGAAAGATTCTGAAAGGACGCACGCGTTCTCTGTTACAAAGAGGATCGTATTCAACGGAAGTTGGGGTCACATCCATCGGGGAAGGCCGTAGGGAAATTACTCAAGGACTGGAGTAGAGTCGGAAAAAAGCCAAAATCAAACCTCGAAGCGGGACGAAAACGATACGACACCTGGGGGACCTTGAGAAGGGGGGTTTAAAAGCACCAATAACCGTCACGATGCTTGGGGCTCGTATCATGAATCACCCTCAACCGAAAGCGGGAGGCAAAAAAACGGCCAGACGAGCGGCGGTTGTTGTTCTCTGGGGGGGGGGGACAAGTCCCGCGGGTCACCCTTGCAGGTTGAAAAAACCAAACTGGAACCTGTTGAGCAACGTACTCGAGGGGGACAGAACGCGGCCGAAATACCAAAGGAAAGACCGTCGTGATTTCTAGAAGGAACGAGGCCAGGCAAGGAGGGCGGCGGCAGGGATTGGTCGGGGAAATGGGAGAAAGGAGCTTACGAAAGATTGACTAAACTGAGAGTCTACCAAAGGCGGAGAGACTGTCACCGCAGGAAAGTGCGAAAAAAATCAGAAAAAAAAAAGAAACGATAAGGTGACCAGTCAAGGGTAACGACGAAGGTCAATGGTGAGGTAGACGGTGGCTGGGCATGCAGGGCGGAACTCTATGAACAGGCCGGTACCACAAGACCGGCTAAGCCAAGGGAGGATGTCTCTTGACCGTACACAGAAGCGAAAAACAAAGGAAGAGTAGTGGAAAAGGCTGAGCAAGAGTTAACGTGCTGCCGGAGCTGCTGGGGACCCACCAGCTTTCATGACCCTGACGGAATCAATCCGGGCAGTCGCCGATCACTTGTTGCTGCGACGATGGAAAATCGCGACGAAAAAAAAGAAAAGGGCGGCCATCGACCGATTCGCTCACCCCCGGAGACAAATAGGAAAGTGCAGCCGGCAAACGAAAAAGGCCGAAAATGAAAAAAAAGGACGAGGAGAAACGGGTGCTCCGAGAAAGAAAGACCTGGAAACGAGAGCGGCCAGCAAGTCTAGCGAACGGGGACATCATACAGAAACAGTGGACCGAGGGGTCGAGACATTCAAAAAAGACGGGGGGGATTCAAAAGACCCTGGGACTTACTCGACCGAGATAGGCCATGGCCGGCTTCGTCGTCGACGTAAGAAAACTCAAAAACAACGGAGATGAGGAAAAGAGGAGGGGTCGTAGAGTCCCTAAAGATCGAAAGGGAAGGGGAAGGCAAGCGGAATGGGGAGGAAGACGCGAACGTCTTCGAGAGCAGGGAGGTCACGACGTGTGAAACACCATAAGTCGGCCATCACGCGCGAAGGGGAGGGGGGAGGCAAGAGGTCCCGCGATGCCGGGACCGAAGGGGGTGAAGGGACTGACATGCGGAGGCAATGAAAAGACGGGGGGGGTAGCCTCGGGGGGAGCAGCTGAGAAAAAACAGCGCCGCGGCGGTGAAAGGAAACAGAGCGTGCTCGTGTCATGCAGGAAGAAGACTGGCGGTAGACAGAGATCCCAGGGGAGGGATGAGGAAGGGCGGGTAAGGGGGAAAAACATGCGGAAACCAAAGAACAGGCCAGAAGGGAAGAGATGGAAAGCGAATAAAGCTCACTGGTAACTGCTGGGCGGTCAGTGGGGCAGCGGCGGGTTCCAAAATCAGACGAGCCGGGACCGGAGAAGGCGAACGCGCCGACCGTGGCCGAACAGCAAAGGGAGAAGCACTTATCAAGTCACATATCGTAGAAAAGCATCTTAGAAAATTCGGGGGGAAACGTATATCGTAGATCAAAGGACCTCCTGCGGGAAAAAGGCGGGCGCGTAACTCCTTTGCAAGGGACAGTGACCGTCAGAATGTAAAACCCGGAACAAGCAGGTCCGTAAAAAAGGCACTAGAATAAACGACGGGGAAAAGGGATGAAGGCAGCGTCGGAGGGGTCCCTCCGATAACGTCCTTTCTCAAACAGACTTAACAATGAAATGTTCCAAAAACACCGCCGAACGCCAAAAAAAAGGAGGCGGCTAAAAAAAAGCCGGGGAGGGGGTGAAAGGGGTGGTAGAACCCAAAAGCATCCCGGGGGCTGGAGGAAAAAAAAAACCACCCCGGAAAAGGGTCAGTAGAGGAAAGGCGAGACAAACTGCGCAGCGTTTGAGAGCCCCTAGCCTCGGTACCGCGAGGACGTCCGGCGACGGCTGCGAGATGGATGGCAGTCGTGCCCAGCGAAAGTCAGGAACCCGGCGTACGCCCGCGTCCTCAAGGAAAGAGTGCAACGTGGGGAGAGATCCACGTCTCCTGTAATCTGGACCCGGGTTTCGCAAAACACCGGCAGCAAGACGCCTTCGCCCCAAAACTGTCAAAGTGCGGGGGACGGGCCGGGAAAAAGAAAACCAATGCTGGGTTGTTACGTTAAGAATTTGCAGTTTTGATTACTTGTTCAGGAACATGGCAAAGTCTGGCGTAGAGATCTGGAGAAGAACGCCTTGTTGAAAAGAAATGGGGGGGAAAGGGGAAGCATGGTGCCTCTAAGGTCAGAAGGGGGAACATCAGTTGGGTTCAGCAAAAGGTGGGGTCAAGTACTCCATCGATGAATGGGGAAAGTGGAAAACCGACAACGCGGAAAACCGCGGGTGCTGTTTTCAGAAAACGTAGCGTTGAAAAAGTCCAAGTCTGAGGAAAGTGCGGGCTAGGTACGGGAAGGGCGCAAATGTTATGGAAGAACAGATACAGGCAATGGGGGAGGAACCGAACCTCGTGTTTAAGGGGACGTTTTGGATGCGTAAGGAAGCATAAGCGAAACGGCGCCCGGGATCAAAACCAGAGGACGATAGACTAGGAGAGAGTCACGAGGGAAACGGGGGCGATCGCCGGGGGGGCCGACCTAGTACGAAGAGCATCAAGGGGGGGGGGGGAGGGCAGCACCAACCCATACAATTCCGAGAGAGCGCACAAGTAAAAAAAACGCGAAAGAGCATTTCGGAGGACGCACTCGACCCCAATCGAAAGCATAGAAAACGGGGAAGCACAAACCGGAAAAAGTCGAATACCAATACGTGGGGTGTGGAACGGGAAAACGACCGCCAGTCAAAGCGTCGTCGAAAAAAAAAAAGACAGAGACAGGATGGGAAGAATAAGCCCCGAACGACAAACCGCCCGAAACTGCGGAACGCCGAAACGCCGCTACGGTGGCCATGGGAGAAAGACGAAACCACGTAGCGTCGGCAAGCCGGGGGTGGGAAAAAGAGGGGATCGGGTGCAAAAAATCGTAGTCGCGCTTACGGGGGGAGAAGATGCTATACCACAAGAAAAAAGCGGGAAGATCCTCACTAGGGGGGGAAAAAGCCGACACTGAAGAATCGATAGTGATCGGGGTCGGGGGGACGCCGAAAAATGGGGTAAGAAAACCGGGCGTCCGCCGATACGGCGGGACGGACCTAACAACATCAGCAATAATGCCCGTCAACGACGGAAGGAAAAGAAAGGGGCGAAGCGGGGAAACACCTCTGAAGGGACACTGCCGGGGGCGAAAAAAAGGGGTCCGGAAGGCGGATCGCAGCAACTTGCAGGACGGTAAACGTCTCATGATGGAGAGGAATGGGGGATCATGGTGGCACTCAGGGGTCCTGAGACGAACCTCAATGTGACCCTGGTATAACGACGGGTAGGTTCCTCGCGTGAAGTAAGAAGTCTCAAAAATTTGTCTGCAACGAGGGGCAAAAAGCAGCTCTGGCGCTCCGAGCCGAACTTGTTGGGGGCCCGCAGAGTCCGCAGCGAGGGGGGGACGAGGCGGTAAACTTTGTTGTGTGAGGCGGATTTAGTTTCCAGGGAGCAGGCGGGGAAAAGACAATAGGGGACGGCGGAAGGGGGGTCTTGGGGGGGCTCCGAAAGGTCCGTGTAAAGGGACGGCGTCCATCAAAACGGTAAAGAGGCTAACTAAAAAGAAGCAAACGCAAAAGGGAAGCATGCGGACAACACCCTCAGGAAAACGCGTTAAACTTGTCGAGGGGAAAGGTGGAATTTCTTAGCCAACGTCGAAAAGGCCGAATGAGCAAAAGAAAAAAAGCCCAAGCCGTAGGAAACTCTGTCTACCCGAACCTAAGCGGGGAGAAGTTGCGTATCGGTTTGCCTCCGGAGACAGGGAGGGGGTCACTGATGTTGAAAGGGCGAATGACGTCACGGGAGGAAAGCCCGGGGCCTGTTGAAGGGCTCAAGAGATCGAGGGAGAACGGGACGTTTCTCAAAGTT
>Ga0179591_1264636_pt1 | contig 14432 bp, 13 predicted proteins | sample CZOMad2_1_08_16f_FD_182891 | JGI IMG/M metagenome (GOLD analysis project Ga0179591, IMG submission 182891) | Vadose zone soil fungal communities from Angelo Coast Range Reserve, California, USA - CZOMad2_1_08_16fungal (PacBio error correction) | ecosystem: Environmental > Terrestrial > Soil >...
ACCACGCACCCAGGATCCCTGGGGAACCGCACAGAGAGCGTTCTGTAAAACAACATTTCACTGCGTACTCTGACACGTCGACCACGGACCGTAGGTAGTCAGGTCCAGGGGGGAAGAGAAGATTTTTCAAAAGGGATCTTAGAAAGACACCGGAAGGCAAGCACTGAAATCCTCCCAACAGCCAGGCCGAAGGAGATCTACGCAAAAGAGGTGGCGGGAGAAGGGGGTACGATGCTACCCATATGAAAGTGAGAAAAGTCAGTCAGAAGCGAAAGCCGGCAGAGCTCCGCACACCTTCTTCGCGTCACGTGATCGAGTTTCGACGCAGGAAGAGCCGAAAGGAAAGACGAGCAGCGTCGTCCGGAAGGGGAGCGTGCGACCCGAAACTTCTCTGCGACGACGAGAATCACGCTCTGCGTGACCAGCAAAAAGTGTCGAATGGGATAGTGAAAAGTACTCGCGTCCGACCATTTCGTGGAATGGCGCTATATGCGGGCGACGATCCTCTACGGGAAAAAAAAAAAACTCACCATGCGCGGAATCACGCACCAGAGGTCATAACTCCGAGAAAAGACGGCGGACGCGGAACTCGAGCATCACTCTAGCCGCTCCCTATAAAGAAGTGGGACGGTTGCTGAAAAAAGATCTGACAACCAAAAAATAACGACCACCGAGGCCCTTCAGGGAAAAATCTCAATCAAGGGGGGGGGAAAAAAAGGAGAAGTTCGACCCCCGGGAGCCCCCTCTGTGGAACGGTCGGCATCTGCAACAGGGCACTGTGCCACTCCTCTACCGATGCCATCTCCAAAAGGCCCAGGCAGCGGGAAAAAAGGAAGCCAGCGAGCGATGTGGGGTTCCGTCTCCGGGGATGTCGAAGTTGGGGGGGGGACTTATCTCGGATAGGCCGACGGAGGAGGGAAGCACGCTGTCAAAAAATTCGAACTATAGAAAAAGCAATGTGGGTTGTAAAGGAGAGTAGACGCTCCTTCTCTCCTCGAAGTGAGGAAAGGCTCCCCGGTGAAAAAGACGCCAGGGTGAAGGAAAAGTCACGAGATCGCCGTCGACGGTGTCGAGGAGAGAATCGGCAGGAGCTCCGTGTCCGAACGAGTTTCGAGATCTCGAGGAAGAGGTCTCTCCGATGTCGTACCGAGATAGGGCGCGCCGCTTAGAGGGAGGAAATGTACTCCATCGTCGCAAGTGATAGGCGCTCATCGGAAAACAGCTGCGTCTCCTCAGGGGCGGAGAAGATCTGAACACCTGTGTGATGAAGGCAGGGGGAAAACCGGAGGCAGGACAAGGATCATTTTCGTGTTACTTCCAACGAGTCGCGGGGGGGGAAGCTCGAGAAGGGGAAAAAAAAAAAGCGGGCAAGACTGCACCACGCGATCATCGTGTTTCTCTAAAAGAGAAACGACCTGCGGCGCGAAAACTTGCGGTTACTTGTGTGCTCCAGAGAAGATGGGGATCATCCCGAAAAAGCTGCGTCGGGAGGGGAGTCTTGACTAGGGAAGTTCATCACGGACCGACGAAAAGCAGAAGGTCGCGGAAAGTTGACGCGTCGTAACGCATCCCCACGGCCCAGTCCGGCGCGACGAACTCTCAGATCAGGCCTTTCCAAAGAGTCAAGGGTCGGCGACGAGCCCGGGTCGTAAAGGGGACGAGCCCCTCGAGAGTCCCCAGAAAAAAAAAGCCAATTTGCGCAACGGGAAAAAAGGCGGGTCATACCGGCTCGGAGGAACGCCTCGTAAACCGGAAAAGGAAAAGGGAGGACTGCCGGCTAGCGAAGGGAACACGTACCATATACGGATGCGAACGCCGCCAGGACACTGCTCGCGTCGTCTGCACAAGAATCAAAAAACCACCCCCCCCCAAACCCCCCCCCCAAACCACCAAAATCGTCGAAAGAGGAAAAACTCTCCGACTCGTCCATAACAGGAGCGCTCAAAGACCGATAGCTGCTGTTAAAGACGACTGTAGGGAAAAAAGAGTCGGATAGAGAGCACAACACAAAGATTAGAAAGACGCGATTGACTGACAGTCTCTGACCTCAGAAAAACGGACGCCCTCGAACGCAGGCGATCGGGGGAAAGAAAAAAATGCGATTCACTCACCTGATGTTGATCGAGGGAAGGAGCATGACCCGCGTTTACAGCGCGTGCCAACGGGGGGGTGCGTTGCCCGACGCAAGGAGTCCTGTCGGCTGCGTTCGCCTCCTTCAGCGATGGGTCACCCGGAAAAGGTCTATCCCGAAAACTGTGGACGGGCGTTTCGAAAAACGCCACCGAGAAGGGATGGAAAGGAAGTCAAGAACTTGCGCAACTTGGGGAAAGGTTTGGCCAATATCGGTGATGGTTAAAAGGTCGTGGACCTACTGAAACCTTAACTCTCGTCGCCGAAAGGGGAAGGACGTGGGAACCTGTTGGGGGCGCTGCGGTCGTGGGAGAGACTCAGGAAACGCCTTACTTGGACGGGAAAGAGGAGCGCGGGAGACGACTTCCACGCCGGGGCTCTTCTCTAGGTCCGGGCTGCGTAGGGCCCGAATCTCCGACTCAGCTTAAGGCTGACTCCGTTCGAGTGGGGAAAGAGGAGCTCGATCCTCAAAGAAGAAAAGCAGCTTCAAAAGGGTTGTTCGCGCCGCAGTAGTAGGAATAGACTATGATCCTCGGAGGGGGTGCGTCGATCTCATAAGAAAAAGAAAGGTCGCTGGGACCTGAACAAGTAGCGCGGATTCTTCTTGCGCCTGCTTGAAGGACAAAAAACCGAGGTGGAACCGAACTACTTCCTCACCACAGCGGATAAAAACTGGGTTGGTCCTAACAGCAGTCGATGAAAAAGGGGCTAAATCATGGTCAAAAATTACACGGTGAGCGAATATCTTCTCGCCGATGCTCCAAAAAGCTACCTCCTCGACACGAGGGGGAAACACCACTCGACGACAGAAGAAAGGGCAAACTGCTCTACACCGCGGCCCGACAACCTGAGGAAGGGGACCTCTGTGTTAGGGGTCACCCTGGCAACACCGCCTTATCGAAAGTCCTTCATCACCGCGGCGAAAGGAACTCAAAAATACTCCATCTTCAACCAAAGAAAAGGGGGAGGGGGGGGGGTGACTCGTTTACTCCGGACGGTTGCCCTATGAAACCGCTGGGGACCTCGTCTATAGAGCCGAAAGGAGAAAACCGCTCCAGTTCTGTCTCTCCGATCAAACCTTCGACCTCTGGGCGCAGGGAACCCCTCGGGAGGCCTTCGCCTCCCGGTCCGTCGGAGAAATCTTTCCTTTGGTCAAAGGCTCTCCTTCAATATCTCGGGGGGTTGCACCGCTCATAGAAATGATTACCCCCTTTTTTTGGTCCTCGTGTCAAGTAACACATCGGCCTGGTCGAACCCGCCGAGAGTGGAAAAGGGGTAGACTATTTCGTTTCCAGGAAGAAATTTGGAAAAGGTTACTGGGGGGGGGTCCGATTAGGAATCAAACGCCCCGGCTAAATACGTGCGGCTCTAGTTGAGCGGAGGGCGACGAGAACTCTGGTTCCTGAAGACCTGCTGAGGAAAACGAACGCATTTTTCGGGGAAGAGACGGGAAGGGTCCGACCCGGACCTCAACGACATGGCTGTCACGGCACCGAAGGACCGCACTAAGTAAATACCACGGAACCTCTCGCTTCATCGGGCCGTGACGTCTCCTGTAGAGGGCCAGAGAATCTTCGAGGTACGCAACTGGATAAAAACGACCCGCCCCAACGTACGGAGGATCAGCCTAAAAACGTCACCTCGTTCGCAGGGAAATAGAGACGTTTACTCTTCAGGGAGGATCTGCAAGAGAAATCATCTCCCGAAAAAACTCGACGGAGAAAAAACCAGAAGAATCTTCCCCAAGGAACCTTCACATAAGATTTGTTTCGATCGAAAAACTGGGGGATTCTGCCGAAGGCGACGACTTTCTAAAAAAGCGACCTTGGCGTATACGACCCAGAAGTCGCCGGAGGTAAGTCGCTGGAAGAGTCTACTTTGCCATGGAAAAGACGGACTCACGGAAGGTTCCCCCGTGTATCGTGAGACCGAGGTTTGGAGAAGGGTCGTTGACATGTCCGGAGTGTGGGTGTCCATCCTGGTGAGTCCCTTTCCTTTAGGAAGGTCTAAAAGGAGAGGTCCCTTTTTCCTCCAAAAAGGAGCCGGGGCTTATGAAGGGGGGTCTGTCGCATCTCAAAAAGGGGGGGGAAAGGCTCGAGGAAGGGAGCTTTCAGAGAAACGCACGTCGGGCTCTACGTTTCTACTCTAAATTTAAGAGGAGTTTGGAAAGCCTCTCTATAATAAGTGTCGGCTCTCGGCTACTCTGCATCTTCACCTCGGGGGAAAGGATAAAAAGGCTCCCCAGGCCTGGGGCTCAGAAAGAAGAGCTTCGGGCCCGTAAGGGGGATCGAGAAAAAAAGGACATCTAAAGAGCGAGAACTTGTTCTCAATCTCTATGCAGACCCAGAGGAGACTACTCTCTCCATCGAGCAAAAAAGTACCCCCTTCGACGCGATAAGGTTCGAGGACCATTTTTACACCGGGAAAATGCTTTGTTAGGAAAAGGGAGTGCTCCGCGATCTGGGGGACAATCACAAAGTGGGGAACAACGATTTATGACATCGGGGAGTCGGGCGAAAGAGTCCCACTATCTCGGGGAGGATATTACTAATAAGAGAAAGCTTGAAAAGAGTCGATCCACGGGCTGTAATACAGTGAGGATTTCAAATTCCTCGAACGTGTCGGCCGGTGATGGTTTAGGGGCAAAAAAAAACGACTCTTCCCGGGGGGGTAATGCTTCTGGGGAACGGTACGAAGCGTAATGGGCATGCCCAGAGAAACTCACGCCTCCCCGAAAGGGCCGCGCCCCTAAGGAGGCCTCCCCTGAAGGAAGTCAGGTTTCTCCTAAGACGCCTAACTAAATGGCTATCTCGTGACGCAGCGGTCCACTGCTTCTCTCCTCGGGTCGGTGCCTGAAAAGAGATTTTTCCCAACAAATCCAATTTCTAAGAGCCCTGCAGCGGAAAAGGAATTAATTATCTCGAATCAACCGCACCTTCTTCGAAGCGGGAGAGCGCCTCGGATTCTCTTGCGCACCTCTGGGAGTCCGGGATCTCTAGGCGCGTCCGGGAAGGTCTATCTCTCCGGAAAAGGCTGGGGTCAACTCTTCTCACCCGGGCTACTTAGGAAGGTACTCTCGGTGAGATTCTTTGGAAGGAGCTCTCAAAAAGATTTCTAAAAAAGGATTCGCTAAGAAATCGCCGAAACTTCTGCTCATAAAAAAGATCGGGAAAGAGAAGCATTGGTATCAGAAAGGATAGTCTGAAATTGCCGTTCAAGAGAGAGCAGCGCGACCCGACCTGCAACAGAGGGGTGAACTGATCATGAACGTTTCGGAATTCGAAGAAGGTGCGGTGAGACGGCTCCTCAGGTAGAAGGAGCCTTGACGGAGACGTGTTTGTAGACGGGAGACGATCTAGCCACCCCATCACCGCGAGAGGAAATGTGCGGGAAGGGGCTTCGCCGTAAGAGAGCGGAGTGAGCTCGATCTGGGCGTAGGCCTGAAAAGGGGGGAGGCGCATGGGAAGAAAATGTTCAATGGGACGAGGCAGTCCGGTAAAACGGGGCCACCTTTGTCATCGACAGTGAATTGCAAAAGGACGGTGGTCCCCTACGCACAAGGGAAAGAACAAAAAGCCGTGCGCACTCTGAAAGTCGAAGTGAGGAACCTGCACGCGGAAGGGGAAGAGATAAAAAGGCTTTCTTACTCAAAGGGCCAGCCTGCTCCAACGCAAAAAAACAAAACGGCGATGTCATAAAGGAGAAAAGACGTGTAGATTCCCCGTAGGACGAGCGGAAGCCGACGAACAAGAAGTTGCCATAACCGGGGGGTCAAACGGGAGAACGGCTCGCCCGTCTAAGAGTGGGGGGGCGCGCGGACGGAGATTTGCAGAGAGAATTTCGTGAGAACGGTCAGAAAGGGGAGCGCTGTTTCTCTCGAAGAAATATGCCCGAGGGGGACTCTCTCGGAGATAGTGTGGGTGGGAGAAAGCCAGGTGATGACTCAGGGGGAAATCTACCTACCACGCAAGATCTTCTTACGGGAAAAAGTAAGACAGGGCATACGTCGACACCCAGACGTGCGGAGCGGGTATGGAGAGAGCGCCCTTTCCGCACAAAGCTAAGCCCCATTAAAAGAAAAGAACGTGGAGGAACAAGGGACGCGACACTGATAGAGGCGCTTTCTCAGAGAGTGAGAACTCTTCGAAGGATACCTTCACGACTATTAAAAAGCTCAAAAAAGATCCACTTGTTTGCCCAAGCCGTCACCAGGGGAGGGTAACTGCTCTGCCCCCCTGGCAAGGAGAAGAATCGAGGGGGAAAAAAAAAAGGCCGTCTAGTCGTCGTCCAAAGGAAAAGTGCACATAGAAAAGGAGGAGCCGCCGATGCAGATACATCGCCAAGAGGAACGGAGAGGGGAAGAATCTACCACCTCGCCCTCCAGGGAAAAATCTCCGGAGAGGGGAGGAGGAAGAGGGGACGCTCTCGTCTAACATAGTCAAGAAAGGAAGGGAAGGCATCATAAGATTGGAAGTCAACGAAAGGAGGGGCGGACTCCGAACGCGTTGACTCTAAAAAGAGGGGAACGATCATCGTCGGCAATGGGGGGGATGCCTTTGTATAAGGGGGGAGAAAGAGAAGAGGAAAGTCACGAAGGAGGGAGAGTCTTTCGAATTTTCTCCCGGTAGGTCCGAGGCTCAGAGCCTTCGGGGGGCCGTTGATGTTGTCCGCGATATCAAATGGATACCTGAAGACACCTCACCAGTCTCGAGTGAATGCACTCATCCTTCTGTCAGGAACCCAGTTTGCCTGTCTAAGAGGAAAGAGAGCCCTCCCGAATATCCCGCAGGGAAGGTGCAAGAGTTGATCGGCACAACACGACCCGTCTAAGAAAAAGAGTCACTGCCGTGAACTCATACAAGAAAAAAGCAGGGGTGTCGACACGGAAAGGAACCCCCTATGTGGAACGTGACCTAAAAAGGAGTAAAGAAGGGTTGACTTTCCACTCCGAAAAAAAGAATCAGGTAGACCCCATGCAGCGGTGCGGAAGGGCGCAGGCGATATGTGGGCCGTCGCGGTCGATGTCAGGAAGAGGAAAGCTGAGGAAGCGCCGCCGTTATCTAGAGAGTAGCTGGAAAATCAGCTGGGCAAAATCCACTAAAAACTCTTCACGATCCTATGGGAGATGGAGTAATCTTCTCCTCGACGAAAGAGGGAGAAGTCGGTGTGAAAGAGTGTGCGTCGCAGTGACAGGAGGTAAAAAAAAAGAGCCGCGACGGTGTCGAGGAAGGGGGAATCTCTGCGAAGTCGATTGTGAAGAAAGAAATGTCGAGGAGGTAGAGACTTGTCGTCCTGAGACGCCCGCATCAAGAAAAGCATGTACTCCATCGTCGCAAAAAGGAGAAAAGCGACTGAGGAGGCTTCGCCTCGCGGATAATAGGCACAGAGTCGGCGCCACCCTTCGGCAGGCAAAAAAAGAGGGTCGGGAAACTCTTAAGAAAAACAGGTCACAGCGACGCTGGACGGGAGGGATGAGCTCGACGCAACCAAAAGAGTCTATCGAGGGCGGGCGCTGACGAAAAGGGAGTGTCTCGGAGGCACCAGGGATCATCAAGAAAGATTCAAAAAAGGAGCTCGGCCAGAAAAGGACCGACTCGAGAAGATCTCCAAAGGGAGGCGTGGACGAAAGTAACACGTCCAGTCCGGCGAGGGCCGGGAGAACGCGCGGCGAAAGAAAAAAAGGGAAACACTTCGTAAAGGAAAAAGAAGGGTCGTCGGCGTAGTTCAAGAGGAGGAAAGAAACCGATCTTGGGAAAGGGAGGGCAACGTGCTTGAAGTGCCCTGCGGTAACAAGGGGGATAGGTCGTGAAGAAGACGCCTCGTCCACCTCCCATTGATGTAGGATAAAAAAAAGGGGTTAACACGGACCAGATGACGAAGAACCCGGACCTTCTCGTCGTCTCTGCAAAAAAAAGGAAAAGAGCAGAAAAGAAGGGTCAAAGCGGTCAGCCCCCGCTAAGAAGAGATAAAGGAAGGGACGCTCCATAACCGCTCGCCTGCTGTGAAAAGGGGAAAAGGGGAAGTCGTCGAAGGTCGTCAAGAGAGATAAAAAAAAAAAAGGATGAAGGAAGGACGACAGTCGCGACCTCTCCGCGAACCAGGAAACCTTCGAAAAGGAAAACAAAGGCGTCATCCGAGGAAGAAGAGGTCTTAATTCTTTCGCTGACCGGGGAAAGGAAGAGCAGGGGGGTTCGCGGTTCGCAAGGGGTGGCGGGGAACACGAGAGGTCGGCGTCCTGAAGAAATCTGTACGTGGAACCTTCGCGAGAGGGAAAGAAAGAAAGACCTCAGGGGGAGTAGGGGAGACCTGCTTCGGGAACGACACGAAAAAGACTGACCTACAAAGAAAGCCACTTGCGCAAAGGGGGAAAAATATCGGTGGCATTTGGAAAAGGGTATCGGAAAAAAGAGGTCACGCCGACCCAGTGGACGACGGTGAAAGGAAAAAGCGCTCGCGTTCTTTGCATAAAAAAGAACTTGGACGGGGAGCTCATGAAAAAAGGATAAGAGAAAAGGAAAGAAGAAGCGGAAGCTCTTCTCCGTGGAGGTGAAAGGGACGAGGGCCCTAATTCTCATCGGAAAAAAAAGGGGCGGGAGGAGCTCGATCCTCGATACAAGAGTACAAGCTGCCTCACGGGCTCCGCCGGGGAGTAAAGAGAGAACCGAGGAAGGCGTGGTGGGGATGAATCGAGAGCTTCGGAGAAGACGCTGTGACAAAAGCCTTCTCGCGGCAAAAAGGGAGAGTACTTGGACGAAGGGTGGGGGTGGGGGGGGGGCAAGAAAAGCGACTTCCTCACCACGTGGCACATGGCGACTCCGAGGGGGGAAAAGGCCATTCGATGATCGCCGGAGAAGAGAGAATGGAAGACTCGACGAGCGGCGGAGCAAAAGAAGACATCGTGAGCTTTAAAAAAGAGAGATAAGGGAGGAACAAATCTACGACCACGGAGAGGAAAAAACTGGCTCTACTCCGGACCGGGAAAAAGCCGTCAGCTCGGGGGATGTTCCCCTGTCGACAAGGCAAAAACACGTTCCGGGGAAAGGTGATCCCTTCCTATAGGTGACGCTGAGGATACCTTCTCTTGAAAGAGTCAAAAAACCATTGATCGTGATCGAGGGACAAGAGGGGGTGGTCCCTGATGCAGTGAAAAGGAAAACGTCCTCTCGATCCCGGCGGGCCAAGAGAGAAAAGAAAAGGGGACTTTCCGCTTCGTCCACCTGAGGGGATAACGCAAGAGTCACATCCCCCTTCTAGAGGAAAGAAAAAGTCACCTCGCCCCCCGGGAGAAGGAGCGGTCTATTAGGTAAAGAAGGAGTACTACACTAGGCCGAGGTCACGTTCAGGGGAGGACGGGGTGGACAAACCATAAGGCTCGAGTGGACCGTTGCAGGAGTCCTTTTGAAAGGATGAGTGGGAGAAAGGGGGAACGAGGGGACGGGTAGGGGGTGGACAACTCGCAAGCACCGAAATGCTGGACAAGGAAAGAGTAAGGGTGAGAGCGATGTACAGGTCTCCGGGAAACGCTCAGGAGGTTCGAGTGAAACGCGCCTTTGAGGGGGGGCAAGGTCGAGATCGTCGACCTCATACGAGGTGCGAAGGAAACCTAAGGGAGTCACGGGGCGTACGTCGACGACAACTAATCACTAAAAACATCGCAGTCAAAGGGGGGTTCACGGAATCCTGAGGGAAAATCCTTCGTCTCCAAGCTATCCCAACTAAGGTCAGAAAGAGAAAAGTGACGGAAAATGAGGCTCTTCTCCTAGAAGGGAATTCCGGAGAACCTCTGGGGAGTAGGACTCGAATCCCGAGGACGTAAGTGGGGAATGGGACTTCCTTCTTCTCAAAAAAAGGGAACTCTTTCCTAGAACTCGAAGTAAAAGTTAACTCGTACCTCACGGGAGCACCTCCTCTAATTATGCGAGAGGGGGGGGAGAACTTTCTTTTTAGAAGGAGGGGAATCTTAGGGAAAAGCCTGTTCACCGCATGGGAATACAAAGAAGGATACTTCTCCGGACTTCCGGGGTCTACTCTTCTATTGAGGAAGGAAAAGCTCCCTTCCCATAGATGCTTTGTCCCCCCTTTGAAAAGCGTGTGGCGCGGTGGGAGGGAGGGGAGCGCAGCGGGGGGGGACGAGGTTCGCGGTCGAGGGACGAAAGCTGAGGCTTCCGTCCGTGTTCAAGGGGGGCTGTCGTGGGAGAGGGGAAAGTCGCGCGCTAAGAAGGGGAGATCCTCGAGAAAAAACCATCCCGACGTCTGGGGGGGGGCTGAAAGACGACTTGTTCCTCGTAGGGGGAATCTGACGGGGATTCCTTCCGCCGCGCGAATGGGCGGGGTCGGGGAAGGAAAGCTAACAGGAAACTTGAAAAGTGCAAAAAGCGCGAGATCTGCTGGGACGTCCGATCTTCGGGAGGCAGTAAAGAGCACCAGCGCGACAATCAGAGGGGAGAAACTGTTAAAAGAAAAAAGAAACCCATCTACGCGAGAAGAGCAAGAGTCGAAAAGGAAACCACGTTCCCTACTGGGTCGAGACCAGCGTTTCAAAGAGGGGAAGACCGGCCGGGACTTCGGGTCGGCCACTGCGTGAAACTGAGCTAAAAATTCGGTACCCGATGATGGAAGTCTAGTGGGAAAAAAAACAGGGCTGCCCGACTGAAGAGGTCGAAACCTCGAAAGGCCTGATCCCGCGAGGGGAGGCGTGAGGGGACGCGTGCGCCCTTCGTTGGAGGGCCAAGCGTGGTGGTTGGTGATGAGAAAGTTCCTACATGTGGGGAGAAAACCTTAGAAAAGCCGGCGCGGAAAGGGGGGTGACAACCGAATTAAGAGCATTAAACATGTAAAGACTCATCGCCTCACCAAGGAAGGGGGGGAAGCTCCAGAGAAGGAAAAAGGAGAGAATCGTCTACGAATCCGAAAGGCCACATGGCGATCGGAGGGCTGGGGGGGATCTTCTATCTTTATAAAGAAAGAGTGTTCAACCCCGCAATGGGGATAGCCAAGACTGAAATGTATCTCATAGTCACCCTTCTTAGAAGCGAGCCTTAGTAGACCTCGTCCTTAGAGGGAAAAAAAAGAAAGTGGCGGCCGGTCGTGTAAAGCCGCGGACAAACGTTGAAAGCTATCTCGACTACGTACCTGGGGGGGGGAGAGGGGCTCACAAAAAGGATGCTCGACGCTTCGCTTCTATGGGGAGGAGAGACAACACAACAACGTAAGTATTGGAGGAAGCGACTACAGAGAGAAAAAGACGCATCGCGCATCATCCCAGAGGGTGAAAGAGAACCGTGTAAAGCGAAGCTCTACCTGCGAAGCGAAGGGCGAGCTCTACCCAGACAGTCTTAGGGGGTCCGGACCGTATGCAGATGTCTGGGAAGAATAGGGAGACTTCGAAGAAGTGCGGTCCGAGAGAGGAAGATTCATCTGCCGGGCCGCGGGGAACCGTGCGAGTAGGTAAGATCGACGATCTCTGAGGAACAACGAGGAGTTAGATAATGGGGCTGCTCCTCGTCGACGGATTAGGGGGAATGTGATCTCGACTACCTGGCTTATGCGAAGGCGGCGTTCAAACAAGAACATACAGGGAGGCGTACCGGGGTAAGAGGGAGCTGACCGCGAACGTGCCGAGCGGAAGGGGAAACTACCACAGGAGGCAAGTCCGAACAGGGAAGGGCTCACGAGGAGAAGTATTACCTACAGAGCGTGATCGACGTAGAAGAGACGGCAGGAAGACGCGGCCGGGAGTAGGGAGGCGTCGCCCTCCACGACAACCAGAAAAAAGGAGGAACGACGTGGGGGAGAGATACGATCGCTCTCACGCATTGAAAAAAAAGGAAAAAAGTTGAAAAGGCAGAAAACCCTGGAGAAGCTCGCCGGGTTCTAAGTCGGGGGAAAGGCAGGTGAGAGGGGGAGATGGTGTCGATCGCTGAAGAATCAGGAAAAGAGTGGTCGAAGGGGTCTCGTATCCCAAGGGAAACTCTGGTGAAAAGGGGACGCTGACGCAAAATCGGAATACTCAGCTCTGCGATCGCTCAAAGGTTTATCAGGTACGAAACACCGTGCCCCGGGAGGGGGGGGAGCGGGCAGGAACGAAGGCCCTTCCCCGGTCAAAGTGAGAAGGCCTCTTCTCCACCGAAGGATCTTGATGCCAAAAAGAACGGTACACCCTCGCTTCGAAAAAAAAGGAAAGATCTGAAGAAAAAAGTTGGAGGAACAGTGAAGAAAACGCAGAATGGGACCTTCACTTCAAAAAAAAAGGGGCGACCAAAGACCTGCACGACCTCGACCACCGAGAAAGAGGGGGAGCTCGAGAAAAGGGAAGGATCACCGCGTGTCGTTCACGGCTCGGCAAGGAGGCGTCGGACGACGTCTAGGGAAAAAGAAGTCGGTCCTGAAAAAACGCGTGCCCATGAGGCAGTGAAAAGGAGGGAGAAGGGGGCCTGAGGGAAAAAAAAAGAGAAGGAGATGCGAGACACAGGAGGCCTCCGGGCAGGAACTCGCCGGAGAGGAGAAACAGATTTTGCAAATGTCGAGCCATAGTCCGGAAACACGGAAGAAAAAAAAAAGGCGCTGTCACGTCCCGGAGGACGGACGCGAAAAAAAAGGATACGCGAACGTCTCTTTAAGGAAGGAAAAGGGGTCGTGGTGTGAGCGTCTCTGCGACGACGGAGAGGGAGGACAAGCGGTGGCGAGGGGTGGACGAGGAGAGTAGGCGTCGAGTACTCGCGAGAAAAAGGGTACTACCCGGAGGAGGGGCCTTCGATATCGCAAAGATCGACACGGAAAGGAGAAAAGTCCCCGCACCAGGCGCAGTCTAAAGGTCACGCTAGCAAAAAAAAACTTCTGTGCAGGAAAAAAAGTTACTCTCTGGAAGAGCACCGAAAGAAATTCTTCAGCCGGGTGGGGGGCTTTTCCGCGGAGCGTGACACACACGACCCTTCACTGAGGGCCCGGAAAAAGGGGACCGGGCACGACGAACTAAAAAACGTCCACGGCTGCAGGTGCGCACCCCTGGAAAAGGAATAAAGGATGGGAGGAACCAAGGGGGAAGCCCGAGTGTGTAAAAAAGTTCCAAAAAAAAAAAAACTCATCTTATAGGCAAGGCGGCGAAAAAAAAAAAGGGGAGGACAGGGACGGCGAAGGCGATGTGGCGGCACCAGCGCAAGAAGTTGTCCGCATCTTAGGAAAATCGCGAGCGCCGCAGAAAAATCGCGCTGATCACGAGAAAGTCACAGAAAAAGAACTCGGCGTCACTCAGGGCAAGAGAAATTGTGGGTGGGAAAAGGGGAGTAGACGCGCAAGAAAAAGGAGGAAACTGCGGGGATGCAGGAAGACTCGGTGACTAGCCTGAGAAGGGTTGTCGGGGAAGGACTGTCCCGACTCGGCCCTCGGGGAGGCAGGCGGCGTAGAGCAGGGAATTCATCTACGGGAAGGATTGTCGCCTTCTATCCAAGGAAGGGAGGGAGTCTAAAGGAGGAGATCGGCCCGCGTCGCAAGAGCACCGGGGGGAAAAAAATCTCCCTGATGTAAAGAGGAAGAAGGGAGGCTTTCGGAAAAAAACAGAGTCCCTCGCTGATCCTATAAAAGGGGGGGGGAGGAAGGAAGGGGAAACCATCATGCGCAAGAAGACATGAGGGACTGACGAAGTCGCTTGTTCATTTCACAAAAAAAATCTGGAAGATAAGAAAACGCGGTGATCATCGGTGAGGAAGAAAAAGACATGAGGAAAAAGGCGTGAGCAGCTGAGGACTTGTGTTCAGAAGGAGAGCTCCTCGGGGATCATCACAGGAAGACGTCGATGAGCTGAGGGAAGTCATCACGGACCGACTCGAGAAGAGGAGAAAAAGGAGCGTGAAGGAGAAAGAGTCACACCTTCCAGTCCGGGCGCAGGAAGGCACCTCCAAAAAGGGGAAAGTCCTCTCGCAACCGTCAAAAAAAAGAAAAGAAAAAGAAACGTTCCGTCGCGAAGTAAAAAAGGTCGAGAGTCCCCATCCACAAAAAGGAAGGGGCAAAGGACCCTTCGGTCAACCGTCTCGGTGGCGGGTGGAAAGGCCCGGGAAGAAGAGGTCCAACCGTCCCATGATTCGTTATCGGGGGGTAAAAAAAAAAAAAAGGTAACACGTACAAAGAGGGAGAACGCGCTCGACCGGCTCCTAAAAAGGGAGTAGGAGGGTTAAAACGAAAAACCTCTCGAGCTCTTGCGGTCAAACGCGGGAGTCTAAAAGCTCCGAAAGGGGAGCACGCATGATGACGCTCAAAAGGGGAAAGGCTCCTGTCCAAGGGAGGGAGGGTAAGGAGGTCCATCGCGT
>Ga0179591_1317650_pt1 | contig 14430 bp, 15 predicted proteins | sample CZOMad2_1_08_16f_FD_182891 | JGI IMG/M metagenome (GOLD analysis project Ga0179591, IMG submission 182891) | Vadose zone soil fungal communities from Angelo Coast Range Reserve, California, USA - CZOMad2_1_08_16fungal (PacBio error correction) | ecosystem: Environmental > Terrestrial > Soil >...
GTAAAAATAAAGTGAGGCAAAAAACCCCCCTGGGGACTGGGCATGACGTCACAAACCGCAAGACTCCCAAAACGCTTAGCACCCGTCAAAAGGATGGACTCAACGGGGGAGGGGGGAAGGCGGAAAGGCGGATAGGGACGACCGCAATTGAGCCTAGAAGCACACTGTCAGAACAGGTTAAAGACTTTCTTAGAAAAAAAAACATAAAGAAAAAATGAAAGCGGGCGGGCGTGTAGGCGACACGAACTCAGGACTCGAAAAAAATGAATCGGGTTTAACGTAAAAAAAGCCTTTTCTTAAAGAGGAGGGGGAAAGTGTAGAGGCCGACTTAGCATGCATGAGTCGCGCAAACAAAAACAAAAAAAATGGGGTCTGGAGACCACTCAGAGGGGAGCGGAAGGAACCGGCTGCAAGAAGGGGAAGAAAAAGTCATCAACCCGGAAAGTTGAAACAGTTCACCAGAGCGGAAAGACAGGCAAGCAGCGCTAAAAAAACAGATCTCCGCCAGCCTCCAGGGAGGGTAGTCGAAAGGGGGCGAGAATTGGGGAGGCGAGTCAAAAGGGGGCAAAAGAGGTGTGGATAGCGGTGGGGGGGAGGGGGTATGGCTAGTCTAACTCGAGGGCAGTTACGTCGCTCAAAGGGTTTATAGAAAAGACGGAGAAGACAGTGCGATGACGCTCAACAGCCCTTGTCGGGGAAAATAAGGGACGGTCGTCTTCTAGGGGAAAAGTTACCCCAGAGGATTGGGAGAAACTATAACAATCTCTCTGCAAAGTGACTTCTTCGGGTTAATTTTCCCAGGGGGAGGGGGGGGAAAGAATCAGCGTGCAGAAGTCAGAAAAACGATACGCGAATCGTCAAGGGGGTTACGGAGGGGAGGGGGAGGAGTAAAAAAGGTCAGGGTCAACACGCTGCTGGCTTCGATGGGGATGTGCAGTGGTCTCGGAAAATAGAAACAAGAGGGGCTGTCCCAAAGTCTTGATGATACCGCGAATACAGCATCGTCAAAAGAATGTGCCGTGACGGTGGGGGTGAACAAAAGCTGTAACAGGCGGGGGTTGGAACGCGGTACGTCACGAGCCAGCCAAAACTAACTTTTCCGGGACAACTTGGCACGCGAAGCGCAAAAGGTAAAAAAAAGGTCACCCAGAAGGAAAGAGAGGCCGAGCTCGTAGAGGAAGTATGGTGGCTAAGGTCGTCCCGTGACCCAGGGCACTCTGACGTGTGCAGGGCACTTACCACGACTTACCAAAAAGCTGGGAGGGTGTTCATGTCCGTACAAGTAACGAGGCGAATTATTGCGTTACGAGTCTATGCTGAGAAGGCTGGACTCGGGAAACCAATAAACTTCTTGGGAAGGAAGAAAAAAAAAAGACTGAAAGGATGGGCCTCGCAGACTAGAGGCAATCAAAAAGCTGATCATGCGATCAATCACGCTTGCAACCGAGGGGGGAAGCGATGCCAAGGAGAAGTCTCGGGGGGGTCATAAAAAAAAAAAAAAAAAACCGAGACTCCTGGACGATAACAGTGTATATGACAATGGGGGGGGGGGGGGGGGGGGTGGAGGCATTCAAAATAAAAAAGTATAGGGGGACCTTCAAACTTTGTGCAAGAAGGGGGGCAGAAAAAAAAGATTTGTCAACACCGGTCAACGAGCGCAAAGTTAAAAAAAGCAAGGTAGGGAAAAAAAAAAACAGGAGCTACATCGCCTCCCCGACGAAATCTTGCTGGGACCATCTACGAAACAAGGGGGGGAAACCTGACTTCTGCGGAGAAAAAGGAAAAACTGTGAGACGAACAGGGAGGGTGCCAAAATTGAAGTGTGCAATTTAAGCTTCTCAGATACAGGGAGACCGGGAGGAGAGCGCATGGAAAAAAGCTTCGAAATTCTCTAATCGGCCATTGGGCAGGGGCGAGAGGACAAAGGGAAAGAGGCGGTTTGGGGGAAACAAAAAAAGAGCGGAAAAATGGGTACAAAGATACGGCAGCTGGGGGGGGGGGGGGGGGGGGGGGGCAGGGAGAAGCCCCAAGTCAAAAAGTGACAACAGGGGTTAAGCTAAAGGGAAACAGATGCCTAGAGCCCTGTCACGAAAAGAGCATGAAAGAGGCACGGTCATTGTAAGAGATGAAGTGCTCTCCGGAGGCAAAACGGCAAGGAAAAAAAAAACTTAATAAAAAAACACGTCGACAGCGGAGGCAGTCAGGAAAACTGGGACTGCACGACACAGGGGGGGAGGATGGTGATTCCAAAGAGCCACTGCAAGATGTTTCAGGGGGGATTGTGGCACGGGCAAAGTAAAAGTCTCAAAACGGTTCACTCGCACTAGAAAGCATCTACACCCTCCCAAAGTCGATGGTAAATAGGGCTAGGGTCAAAAGAGGATGGGGTCTCTGGTAAAAAACTAACATTAAAAGTCTCATGCACCGAGTACCATACTCCTGGGAGGGAAGAAAAGAGGGGGAAGGAAAAAAGGCCTTGAGGGAAGGACGGATCCGGTGCAGAACTCTCAGCAATCCCTCGACAACAGGTGAAGTATGGCGTGTTGCATCCTTTAGAAAAAAAGCGGAGCAAGGATATGGGGGAGTGGGGACAGTCGGAGGAGGGGTTTAAAAAGGAAGATCATAACAGTGGTGGAAAAGAAAACAGTCGAAAAACATTGGGGTCGACGTCTTCCCGGATCGGGACGGAGGGGGGAAAAAAAGTGACAAAAAAAAGTCAGAAAGGTAAACCATAGCAGGAGGAAACTACACGGTGGGGGAACACAAAGCGTTCTCGAGTTTCTTCGCACCCACGCGCGTAGAAAAACGTACAAAACAATCTCTGGAAAGGAAAGACATCTCTTAATGAAGGACTCTAGAGTTCATCACAAGGTAAAAAAAAAAAACACGCGCATCCTCGCTACTACGCATAGAGCATTGCGCGCTCCAAAACGATAGAGTAAAATAGAAGGAAAGCAAAAGGGGGGGGGAGAGGGGAAATGACCAGACGCTCCAACGGTCTGTCAGTGGAAGACAGTCACAGGGCAAAAAGTGGCATGAAAAAGAAAAAATAAGGACAAGAAAGGAAAAGGAAAATCAAGCAGGGACCATGAAACTGAACGAACAAGAGATAGCATGCGAAAAGAGTATGACGTGAGGAAGGAAGTGGTTGCAACAGACCAAGAGGAGACGAACAAAAAGAAGTCTAACGGCGGAGGCGCGTGGCAAAGAAGCAAGAAAAAACTTAGGGGGAAAGAGAAAAGAAAGAAGAGAAAGCAGGAATAGGCGAAGTCTATCACTGTCACGGGGATCGCTGGAAAAGGACTCGAGCAAGACAATGACCAATGAAAAGACTGAGTACATATCTATAAAAATAAAGTGAAAAGGAAAGCTGGGTCAGCGGAAAAAAAGAATCGTAGATCACTAAGGGATCTGACAAGAGCGTAAAGTGCTCGAGCGTGCCGATAAACGAAGAGGTGACTGTGCAGAAGCGCTGGATCATGCCTGTCTGCACTTGGGAAATCTGAGGAGTGCAAGGACTAAAAAAGGAAGGGAGAAAATCGGCAGGAAGGAAAAGTCAAAAGAAGGGTTCGTTCTCAGAAGGCGAAAGTCGAAGCGGGGAGGGAAGGAATGTGACAAAGGGACTGGCGTGAGAATCACACGCTTAATCACTTCTGCCGGAGGAAAAAAAGGAAACTGGGAAAAAGAGAGGAATAAACAGGGGGGGGGAGTAGAGGGAATTCATTCGGAAGAATAAAAAAAGAAAGGGGGGGAGACGGAAAAAATTCTGGTGTACAAGGGAGCGATGCGTCCTCCGAAAGTAAAACACTGTAATAAAAGGAGGGAAGGAGAAAGAACGACTGAAAAAACAGGGGGAAAGCACGACGAAAGACTTCTCGGAGGAAATAGGGGGAGATTACGCGAAAAAACAGGGTCAAAAAAAAATAACCACGACGTCAATCACTGAAGAGACAGTCGCTGGATGAAGAGGAAAAGGAAAAAGAGAGTTCCACTGGAAAAAAAAAAATGAAGGAGGGGGAAAAACAGCCGCTCATTGCCTGGTCTGCACCGAAAAGGATCAATCGCGGAACGCAGACGAAGGCTAGCAGGGGAGAGAGAAAGGGGTAGAAGGAACAAAGAAGCTCGAATCTTCAAGGATGGGAAAAGAGAAAAGGGGGGGGGAGCGGCAGGTCTCCATAACCAGAAGCGACGCGCATCTTGCCCAAGCGTTCAATCGTTGCATGCATGAAGCAACAAAAAAGGGAAAGATCTCATGGGGAGAACCTAGGGGGGGGGCGCTTACAGTATAAAGAAGGGGGTGAAAGGGGGGATACTGGTAGGACAGAAAAGAAAGGGAGAGAAAAAACTATTGGTCAAGGAGCCGTCGACAGGCGTAATTAAGAGACAGATGACAAAATAACACCCCCCAAAAAACCCAAAACCCACACACAAGATCAGGTCTGTGAAAAAAGAGGGGGAATGAAAAGACAGCACAAAAAAAAGGGAGAACATGGAGGTCGGGAAAAAAAGGAAACATGGTGATTCGTGACAGCCCACGGACTTCCTGTCGTGTCGCGCAAAGATAGTGGGGACGTTGACTGTAAAAGGGGGGGAAAAAAAAAAAAAAAGCGGAAAAAAACACTCCAATGCGATCAGGGGGAAAAAAAAAACACCAAAAATTGTACGACTGCGAACACCAGGACGTGGAGAAAAAGGAAAAAAAGGAACTGCGTGGGGTTTCGGAAGCTAACAAGGGGACAAGGGAACAACTAAGGGTCAAGCACAGCGCAGAGAGCGCGAATTACAACGCACCGGGCGCGGAAAGAGACAAAGCTGTCCTTAAGCAGCAAAAAGGGGGGTGCAAGTTGAAAAAAAGGGATGGGGTTAGAGTGAGGCTAGACGGGGAAAGAAGGTAGAACTCGGCAGCGTCAGGGAAAACAGCCAGAGGCCATTGCATCCTCGCGCAATAGGTCGCGATAGACATACGTCAACTGAAGCGAAATGCGTGGGAAAAGGGATACAAACATAGAGAGAGGGGGGGAAACAAGAGGGAGGGAAAAGGGGTAATTGCACGGGGGGGGGGAAGGGGAAACACAAAAAAAAAAAAGTACAGTGACTCCAATCGTTCCGACGCGTTGGGGGGGGTGAGTGGAGGGGGGGGGGGGGGTAAAGGAATGGGGGGGGGTGGGGGGGGGGAATGGCCCGCCTTGGGTTTTTGTGTGCTGACAACAATACACAAAGACGAGGATAGGATCCTCGGGGGGAAGAAAAGGAAGTTTCCAAGCGAAGACTTTACTAGAGGATCTATTGCAGGCGGAAAGGAGAGCAGATTATTGGACGGGCGGCTAGAAAAGTCAGTGGATCTTTTATCGCAGGGGGGGGTGGGAGGGGAAGAAGACAGGAAATCAAGGGGCAACTGATGTAACAATTCGATAAACATGAGAAAAAAACTCTGGGAAAAACTACAAATAGCACCAAGGGGGGAAAAGAGGGGGGCACACAAGGGACCAAGGCTGGCAGCGGGGCAGAAAGGAAAAGGGAACTTCAGCGGGTCATAAAAAGCACAAATAGCACAAACTGATCTACGCAAGTTGTGGCAGAGAAATAAAGAAAAAAAAGTTGCAAAATGAATTTTTTTGGGGATCAAATAGCCGGAAAGACCGAGATGACTCAGAGACATGAGTCAGACTCCATCTATCGAAAGTGCGTCAGGATAGGCAGAAGTAGTCAGAAGGGAAACAGCTGGGGAAAGAATGACGGAACGCTGAAGAGAGACGTGGGGGTCACCATGGAAAAAAAGGAAACGCGCCCAACGTGAGACGAACTGTTGCCACACGTGGACCAATGCGAAAGACACTGGGCGAAGAAACGATCTATGTGGGGGGGGAAGGGGTGAGGAAAAACTAGGGAGGGGGGGGGAAAGCCCAAGTAATTCGAAGGGGTCACACAATGGCACTATCCTGTTACGCGTCGCGCAGCTTCAATAACGGATGAGGGGAACAAACTCCGGACGCAAGGGTGAAAAAAAAAGGGCAAGAAAAAAAGGAAAAAGAGTAAGGTCCACTCAGAAAGCGGAAGGTCAGGGGCCCACGGCTGACCATTCGCGGATGGGTGTACTACGGTAGAACAAAAAAAAAAATAAAATCAAAAGGGGGAAGAAAAGGGGAAAGCACAGGAAAGAAATTAGGAAAAAAGGGTACAAAGGAGGGAAAAATAATACATAACAGGACGCTCAAACATGCCATCGTCTTCGACTTGATTGCGGCTCCGCAGGAGCGGGGGTCGAAAAGGAAAAACGGAATGCAAGGGGGGGGGGGACTAAATTGGTGTAGAAGGGGTTCGGGGCACAGCGTCATGCATGTAGGCTGGGCGGATGAGTGGGGGGGGGGAACGTCAACAAAGAGGGAAAGGGAGGGTTCTCAAGGGAAGGGGGACCATCCGAGGCCCATGCCCTGACTAACTGTCCTCAAGGAAACACACAGGCCGAACGAGAGCCGACTAAAAACGGAAAAAAAGAGTCATCACTGACGTGAATTCTTCGCTACACGGGCCAAAAGAAAAAAACATGTGGGAGGGGGGGGAGGGTGCATGCAACTCCCGGGGGTAAAGCTAAAAGGGACGGAGGACTACATGGAACCCTTCGTGTTGACTCGCCTATTATGTATTGAAAAAAAAAAAAAAGGGTCGGCAACCAAAGAAAAAAAAAAAAAAAGGGGGAGTTACAATGGAGCTGACCCAACGCTCAATTGTCGTCTTAGCTTCATCGAAGAGTTCAGTGGATGCGAGGGGCAGCGGAAAAAGAGGGACACCAGAGGAAAGGGAAATTAGGACTGGGGGGGAGAACTTTGGGTAAAGGGAAAAGAAAGTTATCGAACTGATGAAACGGCCTGCCTGAGCATTAGGATCCGGGACTAAAAAGCTTTGACGGGAGAGAGGGGGGGGGGGGAAAAGCATACAAACTGCGACCCATAAGGCGACGACCGAAAAGCTCAAACGACGAAAAGGGGGGCCAGAGAGAAAGGGAAAGGGGGAAAAGCCTCACCCAGGGGGAAGGGGGGGGTGGGGGGGGACTGGGGGTTGTCTGCTTCCACAAATCGTTACGACGGCAGAAAGTTTGCATCTTAAAATGAAAAAAACCTTCTACAACGTGACTGGGAAAGGGTCGCCGAGCAGCGGTGAAACCGGACAGGCAAGATAAAAGAAGTGAACAGGCTTCTGTGTATAATTCAGAGGGGGGGGGGTCAAATCGGAGGAGACAAGCTCTAAAGCGGATCACCGTCTTCGAAGGAAGAAGAGAAGGGCTCCAAAGGGGGGACATAAAAGGGTGGAAAAGAAGAAAAAGAGGAGGGGTTCAATATCAGTACGATGATGGGGGGGACAAGAAGAAACTTTTAAAACAGACCAAGATGGGGGAGGGAAAACAACGAGCAGCGGAAAAAGGGTCTCTCTTCCAAAAAAAAAACAGTCATAACTAAGGCTCCAAACTGTCGGATGACCCTCCGGGGTAAGACGGGAGAAAAAAAAGGAGGAGAGCCACTCCTGACGTGTACAAATTTTCAAATAGCGATCGCTCACTTCTACGTCTACAGGCAGGTGGACAAAGAGGCTCAAAGGGTCTCCTCCTTCAAAAGGGAACCTTACCGGAGAGGGAGCAAAAAAATGGACTGGGATTGAGTTCCACTCTTCCAGCTGGCGCAACGAAGTGGTCACTGGTCTTGTGCTAAAGAAGAAAGCTGTCAAAAAGAAGACTGAAAGGGCCAAGAGCAATCAAAATAGGCTGCGTGCACGAGAAGACACATATGGGGGTGTCCTGGGTGGCGCAGAAAAGGGTCAGGGACAAGAAAAGGGGGGCAAAGGGGAATGGAACGAAAGTTCAGGACTCAGACGTCTCAATCAGTCGGATGTGGCACGGGGGCATGACAGTGGAAAATAGTGTACTTTCCGGCGCGCAGATGAAGGCAAATCGGGGTGGGGGATTAAAAAAGACTTCACGAAAAAAGGGGGGGAAAAGTAAACTGTGTAGGGGTCAACAACACGAAAGAGACACTACGGCAAGAGGAAAAGGGGGGAAAAAACAGAAAACAAGCCAACTTCAAAAGCTGAAAGGAGATTCGAGGGGTGGTAAATTTCAGCCTCGCTGGGGTTCTACTATGAGCTCAGCATCCGCAATGTCACTGGGGGGGGAGCAACGAACCAATGGAACAAAGAACTTAAATCCATCAACGAAACTAGCTGACGATCGCGGAAACGAGCTAATGGAAATCAAAAGGCCTAATTGGGGCAAGAGGAGGAAGAAAACAGGTGAGAGCCTAAAGTTCTAGGGTACAAGTTCGTAAAAAGTAAAAGAGAAAAGAAGGGAGGATCTCTCCTCAAAAAAAAAAAACGGGGGGGAGGTAAGCCTCCTCAACAAGGGGGGGAAATCCAGGCACATCGGAGCTTTCCAGGAAGGGGGGGGGGGGGGGGGGGGGGGGGGGGGGGGGGGGGGGGGGGGAAAGGGAAAGCACTTTACATAAGGCCATCGCAATGCGACACGAAACTCAGTAGAGGAACGCTGTAACAGAAAACGACAGCGGGCTTCAAGAAAAAACAACTTACTGAAAAACAGAAAAAGGGAGGGAGGGGGATAATCCATTTGCAGAAGGGACTAATCGAAAACAGTAAGCAAGGCGCTTCTAAAGGAAAGGAGTCTCAAAGGGACTAAAGGAAAGGGGGGCAGCGTGGATGATGGTGACACAAGTTGCTGCACGATCCAAACAGTGGCTAGAATTTGCTTCAAAAAAAAAACGATACTAGGGGGATTCAGGCGGAAAAAGGTAAAAAGGGGGGGGTAGGTGAGGGGGAAATCGCAGGGGTCTCCCGAATCAAAGGAGTGTCGCATGAATTCCTGACTGCTATGAATAAGCACACCGACAACTGAAAAAAAATCTCTAAGGGGGGGGTGAGCGAAAGTGGTTAGGGGAAGATCTAGGGGGGGGGGGGAGTCAGTTTAAGTAGACAGAGATGAGAGGTTTTGGGGCGTGCTGGAGGCGTTTGTGAGAATCCACTTGTGAAAATCGTCACGGGAGAAAAAAGGGAATTGGGAAAAAACAGACCGTAGCTAGGCAAACAACGTCCCGGTTGAAAGAAAAAAAAATGGACGTTAGGAAACAACGGCCCAGACGGGTCGTAGTGCAAGTAAGAGAAAAATTCATCAAAAAACCCCAGATTGTGCAAGAACAGAGGCCTATCCCGCAGGGTTGTAATGTGCAATGGGTTGACTCCAATTCTCTGTGCAGGAGAAACTGATCAGATAAACCGGAGTCGTGGGTCAGTCTTGGCGGAGTTCTCATAGAGCCGCGTGTTGGCAAGACCGTGATTTGGAGGGGATAAATTTTCAGTGAAATTGCGTCCATAGCCCAGGAGGGTTTGCGGAGGGTCTGACCTCATCACCTAAGGGTGCTCCAATTGGCGGCAAATAATGTAAAAACGGATCCGACAAACAGCCGGCACAATAAAAAGTCCCAGGGTGGGGAGGGGGAATTAGGTATGGTGGCCAGCTTAAAGAGGAGGAAAGGGGGAATGGGTTGCCCAAATCGCGTGAGAACTGGTGAAGAAGAGGCGAAGCGGGACAGAAAGGAAAAAAATCAGAGAGACATACTGTGAGCAGACCTTATAGTACTTATGATAGCTTGGGGAAGACTTCACAGAGGGGGGAATTAAGCAACAAAGCGACGGGAGAGCGGTTTGGTTGGGGTTTTAATTGGGGGGTGTCACGGGGGGATTCATAAAACCATGTATCAGGTGGTGATAAAAAAAGAGTGAAGATGCGAATATGTTTTCGGCCGAGCCGATGTCTTTGCGAGTACATTAATGAAAGAAAACATCGGAGAAAAGTTAAGGTGATGGGATAAACTGCGTGGCTGCGTCAGTAGACTTCAAAGAGACGGGGGATTACCGAATATCCATCAAGGGGGTGGGTCTTCGGGGGGGTAAAAGGTCTGGTGTCTTTATGGACAGGGTTGGGATGGAGGGTCACAACTCGCTTCGATAATCGGGAGATGCAGGTGCTTTGAAGGGGGAAAGCAAAAAACGGGGGAAAAAAATGGACTGTGTTCATGGGAGGGGGGGGGGGGGTGAGGGGGGGTCAGTACAGCTAAACTTGGTTACATCAGTGTGGAAAAAAAAAAAAAAAAACCTAGGGTGAAAGGAGTTCCGAGCTGTCGCATATGATTGGGGTGGGGCTCAAGAACAAGACAATACTAAGGTAAAAGAAGCTACTAGGAGTAGGGATAAGTATAGGATTTCTCTTACCAGGATTCTAAAGAGGTGCAAGAAAAAACCAAAGAAAACTAGAGGGGGGATAGAGAGGGGGTGGTCCCTTCACTTGACATCGGCAGGAGAGGATGCTAGGCAGCAAGAAGGTGCAAACAAAATGTGCGCGAATAAAGAAAAGGAAAGGCACGGAGTTTAGGGGAATAAACAAGATGCATAAGGGGTCGTGAGAAAAACGGTGAAGGAAGTCAAGTTAACTGAATTAACTCAAAACTGCAGAAAATAAAGTAACTTGGGATCTACGCAGCACAGCGTTATTTCAGATCAAGGTCGGGAGGGAAGGGGGCGCAGACACAGGAAAGGGGGGGGGTCAAAATCATCGACAGACAGATGCGTATTCGACATAAGGCACAAAGGGGAATGAACTGGATGCAAAGTCGCCTAGAAACTCGGGGCTACTGAAAGAATGGAGGGGAGTAACCTCCCCTAACGCCGCTCCGAAGGGAGACGATCCACAAAAGGCAATGGTGAAAAAAAACAAAACGCCACCGGTCCTGGAACAAAAGCCCCCCGGAAAAAAAAGAAAAACAAACAAAAACCAATAAAAAAAAATCTACTCGCTCGGGGCAGGGGGGAATTCGGGGTAAGGGGGAATGGGGCGTCACCAACGTTCTGGAAGCAGTCTAAAAGCAGCAACCACGGGATACCGGGAAAACAACGGAGCTGCGGTAAAAGTAAAGAGAAAACAGTAAATGTGGTGCCGAACGCGAGCCGTAATAAAAGGGGCCCAGGAAGGGAGACTGGTGGAAACAAGGACGGGGTTCTTGTTACGGTGTTGGAGCACGAGTGAACCGGCAGATGGACCGAAGAGACAAGGCAAAAAAAATAAGGGAGAGCGCTGGTTGGAGACTCGCTTGGTGTAGAAAAAGGATAGAACCGAGCGGGGAGTGTTGTAACCTGGGCTTTGGGGGGGGGTTGGGGGGGGATGTTTGGGGGGTGGGGGGGGGGGGGGGGGTGGGTGTGGGGTTTGCCTGGGGTGGGTAGTTTTTAAGGGGATTGGTGGGGGGGGTGTGTTTTGGGTGTTAGTGCTGTGTCACGTCTCCGGGTTATCTTTGGGGGTTCCTGGGGTGGGGGGGGGGGGGGGGTCCAGGAAGGGGGAAGCTGTATCGTCATCTATGTCAGTAGTAGTGTTCTAACTTACTCTATAGGGGGTTGCTGTGTGGTCTGTGGGTGGGACTGGAGGGGAGGGGGGGAGTTGATTTGTGGGTGGGGGGGGGGGGAGGTGAAAGCTGGACCTCTGGGCCACGGACCAGTGGTGTGGGTCGGACGTGGCAGGTAGGGTAAAACGGTGGTTGGGGGGGGATTGGGGGGTGTATTTGTTGTGGTGGGGGGGGGGGGGGTGGTAAAAAAAAGGGGGAGGGGGAGTCAGGCGTTTTGGGCTTCAGACAAGGAATTTGGACCAAAAAACCATGCTCAACAACTGGACCATGGACTCGGTAACACAAGGGGGGGGGGGAGGGGAAGCAAAACACGGTAATGACATCGTTGACACAAACACGGGGGAACACAGAGAAAAAAAAAAAACCAAAAAAAAAAAAGAAAGAAAAACAAAAAAAAGAACTAGACACCCATAACGGCGGGGGGTGATTTTCAGGAAAGGCTAAGGGGAAAAAAGGTGTGCTCGAGGATCAATTCAGGAAGTGAAAAAAAGAATTGGTCAGGAAGAGGGGAGTTACAGTTCCCGAGCGGGCGTTGTTGGGGGACAAGGGGGTCAGGAAAGAAGCCCGGGTAGCAGAAAGGGAAGACGACAAGTTGTGCCATTGGGTCCAACAACACGATGGGAAGTTCAAGAGGGGTGGGAGGAGCTCATGCCTTGGACAAGTCTGGGACAGGACTGTCTGACTGTACGCTGAAATTAAGGGAAGGACAAGAGAGGGGGGACAGTCCTGGTAAAATGAAGGAAACTAAAAAAATATTTCTGTGAAGGGGGCAGATTGGGAAACGGGCAAAAAAAAAAAAAAAAGAAAAAAAGAAAAAAACGAGGAGGCTAACGACACTTGCACGTCCGAGGGGGGGGGGGGGACGGGAAGCCGAACTTGTGAGGTACAGCTGCAATTAAGAGTCATCAAGGGAAACTAGATCTAGTGGGGGGGGGGGGGGGGGGGGGGGGGGGGGGGGGGGGGGGGGGGGGGGGGGGTCCCCACACCTGAGAACCCCCCCCCCCACACGAGAGGAGACCTAAAAGAAAAGGAAGACTCGTCACTAGCTGCGTATCTGTTTAGCAAAAACTTGTGTCAGACATGTGTTAGCGGGGTGTGTGGTGTTGGGGGGGGGGGGTGGGGGTGGGGGGGGGGGGGGGGTGGTTGAAGTTTGGTTAAACGTGGGGACCGAGGGGAGAGCCAGGAGTTTATTTTCTGATCTAAACTTTTCTTTGAATGAGGGAAGCAGGGGTGGGTGTGTGCAAAAAAAGAAAGAAAAAAAGGGGGGGGGAGAATGTCTGTTTTTGCAGAGCTTTTGTTGCTCTCCGTCGGGGGGGGGGGGAGGGGGGGGGGTAAATTCTTTTGATTGCGCGTTTCAAGGGAATTCCAAAAGGAAATGCTGGTCAAATGGTGTAATGGCACCGTAGTTTGGTCGTCAAGAGGGGGATTGGGGGAAAAAGGGACCAGCGTCAGGGAAAATAGAGAAATAAAAAAATGGTGCGGTAAAACAGGCGGGTAGTCATACACAAGCAGTCAACTCAAAGGACTAAAGGAGGCGACGTAGGGACAATATTGCATGTTGAAGGAACAAAACCTTCAATGACAAGGAAGGATTATCAAAGGACAGAAAGAAAACCAAAAAATGGGCGGTCGAGGCGTCGGGACCGTCGACATATACAAAACATGAAGGGGGGCAAGGGGAAAAAGAAGAATTGGGGTACTGGATGTTCAGGCACGTTGCGTGTTAACACGTTGAATATTGCAAGCCAGAGAAGCTACTCGAACACACATTGCTTCCTGGAGGCGTGGACGTGGGTCATGGACTTCTCATGGCAGCAGGGGTTGTTTTTCCGCCCAAGGGTTAGTACACGGAGGGTTTATTGGCTGAACATGCACTTAAAGCAAACTTAGGGGGAAGGGAAATGGAGATCAAAGTCAATAAGACGAGGAAGAGAAAACATTGCACTTCTGATTCCCTAATGTAGGTGTAACCATCTCCAAAGTTCTAGGGTGGGGAAAATACACAGGGAAGCGGAGAAAAAAAAACACCATACAAACCACCACCGACGCCCGTCCAGAAAGATGGACTGGGGGAGAAGAAGGTCAAGTAAAAAAAGGGGGGTATACTTCAAACATTCGAGGCTGGGTGGACTCAGTGGAAGGTGCTCGGGACAGACAAGGAAGTAAATCTTGGGTGGTCAATTCACAGGCAAGGTAGGACTCGACCCTCAGTACTCCACGCCAAAACCATCTTCAAGAATGGTACTCCAACGAAGATCGTTGCCATGGGAAAATGGGCAGGGAAAGTGCCGACCGAAGGAGTGACTTGAGCGAGGGGGGAGAAGGGGAAGGATTCTGTCAAAGATTGAGGTTAGGGAATAACGACCACAGACACCGCGCAGGGCTGTCATAGTGAGTATGCCTGGGTGGCCACCGGAATCGGGGAAAGGGCAGGGAAGAGAGGGAGAGGAATGCGGGCGCAAATGTTTCACTTTGGACGACAGCGTCAGTGGAGAAAAATGGGTCAAGGGGGGAAAAAAAAAAACTAAAAAAGGCAAAATTATCTTCGGGTGTGACTAGGCGGGATCGGACGGGACGGCTCGCGCGTCTACGTTTGGTGGAAAGAGGGGACACTTCAGTGGAAAGTACCCGAAGAGCAAAGTCGAACAAAGAACACGCTCAACACAACTGTACTTACCGTGAGGAAGGTTTCCTTGTTTCAAAACGGAGGGTGGGGGGGGGGAATGCCAGGGGAATGTAAATAGGTCAAAAGTGGGTAGTAACAGACCCAAAAACTTCTCGGGGCTATACAAAAAGAACAACCAAAAAGGTGTGAATTAATTAGAGCGAAAATAAGTACCGTAATGCTTCATAAACAAAAAAAACGGCGATGGTTTGACGGGGAAGAGAGGGGGGACAGCTCCAGGGGGGGTGACCTGGAACCGGCAATCAACACCGAGACGGGAGCTGATGCGGATCAATTCTTCAAAAAAAAAAGAGA
>Ga0179591_1379794_pt1 | contig 14430 bp, 19 predicted proteins | sample CZOMad2_1_08_16f_FD_182891 | JGI IMG/M metagenome (GOLD analysis project Ga0179591, IMG submission 182891) | Vadose zone soil fungal communities from Angelo Coast Range Reserve, California, USA - CZOMad2_1_08_16fungal (PacBio error correction) | ecosystem: Environmental > Terrestrial > Soil >...
AGGAACGCAGATGGGAGGTGCTGCTGAATAGTGAAAGACAGGCCTTACGGGGTATTTGGTCAAACATGGGAAATCGTGTGGCCTTTGGTGCGAACAGTACGTACTACAATGGTCGGATTGGGGACGCGAAGCGAAACAACATGCAGTTGCCTGATTCAAGAGAGGTTCGGGCAAGTAAGCTCAGGACAAACCTGGTTTTCTGCGCGTTAAGAGTAAGGCCGATCGCTAAGGGAAGTCGGCGTGCATGAATGCGGTCAACCGCATCCGCAGCAGGTTCCATTGAAGTGACAGAAAAACAAGAAGTTTCCTTCGCGGGGTTTTGGCTTGTCACAAGATTCAGCAGAATCGGGACGCTTGGAAAACAGGGAGAGGAGGGATCCCCCAACAGGTTCAGGGGCGGGAAAAACCTAATCAGAAGCGGTGGAAAAAGAAAATGTACTTCACACGCGACGTTCTGAAAAGCAATTTTAAGGACAGATAGTGGAAGGAGGGGGGTTGCGGGAAATAAACGGGGGGGGCCATTTTGAAAAGGTCGGTGGGCGCCGTTACTGCCATCGAGACGGTCGCGTTTTGACAAGCAACTCTCGGTTCTAGCATACGTACAAAGCAGACGCAGCAAAAACGCGGCAAGAGAGTGGGGGAAACGGGCGGGCGAAAGTTTTTGACAGAGGATCTCTCTACTAAAGAGACAGACCTCAGGGTTACGAAGGAGGTGGCGGTGGAATCCCGGGAGGAGGGTGTGGAAACTTGGGAGAACGGAACAGTACCGGGAGGGTGAAAGGGCGAAAGGGGGAATGGCAAGTAAATGGTGGCGGGCAGCTGCACATCGCCAAGGGGGGGGCTCGAAGGTATCGAAGGGGAATTTTCGAAGGTACCCCGCTGGGGGAGTCGGAGGGTTCGGGCGCGGCGAATTCACTGGGGTTACTGAAAAGGGCGAACGCAACGGGGGGTGCTTGACTAAGAACGGCGACTGCCATGGAGAACGAGTGATGTTTGCTTTGAGGTGAGGGGAACGAACGCCCTGTAACGGTACGCGTGGACGAGGGGAGTGAAATTCGACCAATCTAAACCGAAAATTTCCTACCATACGAGACTTCGAAGTCACGTATTCCCAACCTCCTGGGAGGATCGGGGCCCTAAGAAGTTCGCAAATGGGGACAGGGAGGAGAAGCAACCGGGGTGTGGGGCAAACGGAGACCTGATCTATTGCACTGGATAATATCTGGTTCATGCACTGGATAACCGTGGAGCGGGCGGTAGCTGAGTGAAAGGATCTTTTAAACGTCGCGTGGCAAAGGCCGGGGGAAGTGATAACATATACTAGGATCTAGAGAGTCAATGCCAGAAGAATTCAGAGAGACGGTGGCGGTGAAATGTTCTCTTTCTAAAGAAAAAGAGTGATAGTTCCCAATTGGAGAGCATCAATCTGTTATCTACAGATTTCAATAGGGGAAGGGCCGGGAAGGGGGGAAAACAAAAGGAGCCCCGGACGCGGATAGATGATCTCGTCCTTTGCAGGTGGGGGGGAGGACCGCGGCCATTGGGCGAGAGATAAAAAAAAGGAGTCGCTGTCGTAGAGAAGAAAATCCTTCAGGGGGGGAGGGACAACGGCGTTGGGGGTTAGAAGAGAGCAAGCGGGTTCAGGGTTGGAAACACGCTCAGATCAAGTCCAGGGGACAGGATATCTCACAAGGAGGAAAGGTGGGGAAGACGGTTTCGGGACGGAGAATCACTCATCCTGTTTTTCCAAATTTTACTCTTGGGGCAGGGGTGAGTTTGTTGCGGCTTCTGATGGACAAAGGCTTCTGGGAAGTCTACAAGTTTGCGAACAGGGAAACAAAAAGGGGGGGGGTGGCAATGACCGGAGGCGTGAAGCAGGCGGGTTTAGGTTCAATGGAAGAAAGGGCCGAATATCTATCGAGGGGTTTTAGAGCTGGGAGGGGAGAGCGACGAATCATTGGAATCTCGGAGAAAACACGGAGTAGTAAAAAAGAGGGGCTAGACTATATCCTCTCAGACTCGTTAAAACAGAAAAAAATAAAGAGGGGATCTTCCGGTGCGGGAATCAGGGTCACCACGAAAACGATGAGGGGAGAACTAATCGCCGACGGTCAACCAAGAACGATTCCATTCGCAAACGCGATAACATTCATTCATCACAACAAAATTAAGAGGAATAGAAGAACGCGGGAAAACAGGCGAGTATGGTAGAAAAACTAAAAAGAGCCGAGAAAAAAATGGCGTAGGGAGAGTTTAAAAAGAGCTCTTTTGATCTGGAGATGGGGAAGGGATTCCTCAGAAAGGATATTCCGGAAAGAGAGGGGACGGCTATTCAAAGGAGGAAACCGCAGGAGTTGAAAGGACTTTATCTTTGAGAAGCCAAACCAGGTAAGCGGAGTCAACCCAAGCAGAGGGATCGTCAGACTGGGGAGGGGGTGCGCGTGTCCTTTCAGGGGAGGGCAGAGAAAAAAAAATTGATGCGAGAGTGTACCCCAAGAAGACCCTTGGAGGGAACAGCGACCACCCGTGAAGGAAAGAGTAAGACGCTTGGGGGGTTGCCAGTATGGGAGGGGGGGGCTAAAGACGCGGAGATGACCGAGTGACCCGTCCGGGCAAATTCATCAAAAAGGTAACCGAGAGAAGGAAAAAGCCACGCCACAGTTCTCCAATGAAAGTGTAAGGGGGGGGAAAGTAGGTCTCCGCACGAAGGGGAAAGGGGGAAGGGGACGGCCAAAAAACCGTGCTTAGCAGAAAAGGCGCACATTGCGTCTTCGGACGCGAATTCGGAGGTTAATATTTCAAGAGAAATATTAAAAGGGAGCGGCGGAAGGGCAACCCACCCAGGGACGTTGGTAGCCGTAGACCCGCCGTCACCAAGCGCACGTTGTACTGCCCGTGAGAAAAACTCACGCTCAGTCAACCGCACAAACCGTCTGAAATCCATGGCAAGGGGATTTTCGGTCAAGGAAACGTGTCCTGTTAAGACGGGCAGGGGCGCTCAACCCTAAGTGAAGGGAAAGAGTCAGACCGAAGACTAAACACAGCGTTAATGAAAGGGACAATTCAAACATTCAAAAGGGGAGGAGTGGCGAACAGTGAGGACTAACCAACAAGTTCCTTCCATGCAGGGACAAAAAACAGGGTAATGGATGTACTGAAGGCAAAAAAACCAGACGCAAGGGCAGCCAAAGAGGACGCGTACCACGGCAAATGGTGAGGAGGAGACTAATATTCCGCGCCAACTGGGAGGAAAGGGCAAGAGACAAGGAGGTTGGAGCCTGAAAATGGGGGCCATTGCCATTGTGAAAGTGAGGAAGTTGACGGGTGGCAAACGCGCCGGCTAACTACAAAAAGATACAACTCTCCCGTACGAAATGAAAGTGTAGTACTAAAAAACCATGGGAACCGTGCGGCGGGAAGGATTTTAAGCGGGACGCAAAGTCGCCTGGGAATAGGACCTTCAGCACGGTCGGGAATACTGGGGCCAGGGCTCTAAGGGAACCGTTTTGTACAACACCGAGAATAAAATGTCTTCATGGGGAAGCCTGTAAAGGGCCGAGAGGGAACGGGGAGATGCAAGCAAAAGGTGGGGTTCCTCTGGACAGACAGGGTAGGCTGATGACCTTTGCTTTAGGATCGTGGAACGGATCCCAAACGAGGAAGAGAGGAGAATTCACCGCTCCCACCGCGAAGCAGCGTGACCAACCGGAAGGGAACCGCCCTCAATCTAAGTTAAGTAAGGGAGAAACTCGAGAAGTGGGGAAAGGTGGCTCAAGACAATCCATGTATGAAGTGCTCGGGGAATTTGAGCATGAGGCCACAAGATGCCTTTAACTGGGGCTTTCGCATCCGTCCATTGGGGCGAATCAGCAAAAGAGGGGGTGAAGGGGGGGACGTGCCTGCTTGATCTGGACATCGTGCTTGGGGTCTATGGCCCTGGAGCATGAGTCTGCGGGCTGATTAAGGGCTGGGGAACCGATCGTGAGTGATAGGGAAAAGGTGCACAAGGGGGGGGTGGGTGGGGGTGTGGGCAGAAAGGGTGGGGGGGGGGGGGGGGGGGCGTTGCATGCGCTACCAAAGGGAAGGGGGGGGGGCGCCCGGGGTAAAAGATTCTTCAGAAAAGGTTCGGCGGGAGAGATAGCCGATTGAGTCCTATTGGGCCCGAGTGAGTCATATTCGGCTCACTGCGAAATCGCTGGGGACCTGCGAGAAGTGGGAATTGGGGATCGGCCGAATTGAAAGGGACATCTTTAAAAAACGGAAGACATGGTGGATATGACGATCCGTAACAGCGAGAAGACGACTCAACGAAAGCCTTCCAACCACGAATCCGGCGCGTATCGTAAGGAAAAAAGGGAAAACGCAGGACGATGGAAGGAATGGTGGGGGGGGGAAACGGCTCAAATGAATCACGCGCAGGATGCGTTTGCGCTGGGACATGGAAAAAAGGAGATTCGGGTCATAAAAACAAAACGAGGAGGAAGAGAGAGCCAAAAGGGAGGGAGGAAAACAAACCAACAGCAAGACTCCGGATAGGGGGGTGTGGAAGGGGTAATAGCATCAAGCGCCAAACCCGGGTGCGCCTCCGCGGCGAAAAAAAAGTACGATTCGCGCTGCGGCGTGGGTTGGAGGCTTTCGTCAATAGAGGATTGCAGCAGCATCGTCTACGGGGAAGAGATCCCAAAAGTCAGGTCATGGAAAGGCCCCGATCAAAGTGAGGCGGCTGCATTAAACTTATACTCCATGATTACCACGATTCGGGGGGGACGTGCGCACTCTGAAAGAAGGGTTTTGGGGAGAAAAGTGGGGTATCATAAGGACCGGGGGGAAGAGCGTTCGGGATCACTCCGAGTAGGGGGAGAAACGGGTCTCGATGTGGCCCCCACGCCAAACGCCAGGAGTACATGACGCAACCACTGTGCCGGGGGTCGCAAGAAACTACTACGGTTCCCAAGTACCGGGGAAAGAAAGCTCAGCCGGAAGATGAGGATCTTCTTCCAGGACAAACGTAAGGCGAAAAAAGGAAAGGCAAAAAGGATACCACTGGGATGCGATCAACCGCCTCCGTCCGAAGCAAGTAAAGCAGAGGGGGGTTTGAACTTGGCAGGAAATGGGAGATACAGCATGACATCTCATCTTGTGGGTACGCCAAATACGACAACAAAACGAGTCGGAGTGAACATCTTTTAAGGAAGAGACCTCAGCGGGAACGCACTGTAGGGCAAGAATGCCAGAGGAGTGCTGGAACGTCAACCCAAATACACGTTTAAACCTCACCATAGTTTTCAAAACATTAGGGAGAGAGCCTGGGAGGGGGGACTTCACATTAGGGAGGAAAGAATGAGAAAACCCAGGGTTCAAAGGGATGTCGGCGGAGGTTTTAAACCCCCGGGGAGACTCTAAATAGTATCCGAAGCTTAATTCCCCAAAGCGACTGCGGGCTGCTCTAAAAGGCATGAGGATTGTGCACGGCAGTTCCTGTGTGGGGCTACAAGGGAGGTTTCGAAGGGGGAGTGTAGTCCGGTGAAGTACCGAGGAGTCTCTTTTGCAAGAACTCTCGGTTCAGCCGAAGCAATTCAGGCAATCGGCCTCGGCGCAGGGGTAGGAGGTGGGGGAGGGCGACGAGTCGTTTTAAGGGGCGGAATCAAAAGGAAACTCGAAAACCGGACTCCGAATATGGGGGCGGGTTGTCATCGCCACTTAGGAGGGTGGTGGGAGCATTTACAGGAAGTACAGGGGCTGAGGAGTTGAAGGGGCAAAGAAAATCGCACGGGGGGGCGCCGCTGCGGAGAGGGCAATCGAGGTAAAGTATGGTGAAGTGGGGAAAGCGTCCGTAGAGTGGAGGGCGTAATTTTTGAGTTCATCTTCCATAAGGGGTGTAGTCGGCCGATGCCTAGCGGGAGATTACAACGGGCACCCCTTCTTGATAAGGCCATGAGACGAGGGAGGTGTTTGCGCTGGAGCATGCCGCGTTGGAAAACGCGTGGTGGTGCGTCAAAAAGGTTCCGTCGGGGGGAACACGTGCGACCAGAGCGACCGTGCGACTCTTCCTCATACAGAACCGGAGATCGCCTAAGAAAAATAAAGAACGAGGGGGCGAGAGAATATTCAATGGGTTGCGCAAAGGGAGTCGGCGAAAAGATGCGGGGGTGCCTACCATCACTTGCCATCACCGAAGGACCTGGAGAAGAATTACTCCTGGGCAGCAGTGCTTTGGAGAAGGGGGGAGTCTACAAGGAAAGGCAGAAGTCGTGGGAACGATGGGGAGGAAATGAATCGCTATCAAAGCAGCGAAGGACCTTAAAGGGTGGTCGTGCGGTGAGAACAACGCTGGTGACTTTCCTGTCAATGGACATCAGGGATCGAACAGATTGCAAGGGAGCTATAACCACGCACAAACAGCCAAGCGCGGAGCTGGCTGATCAAACTCCTGAGTTTTGGCGTCGTACGCTGCGTGGCAGCTGGGAAAGTCATATAAATGCTGCAAGACTGGGCGGGTTGGGGAAATGACGAACCGGCGTACGGTGTCTTAGGGTCGCTTGGCTTGATAAAAAAAACCAAAAGGGCTGAAAAAAGTGACCTTGAGTATAATGCTTTTCTTTATCTGTCGGGGGATCGCTCGGAAAACCGTTTCCCGAGGTTTCACTTCGCCGGGACATGTTGGGATTCAGGGGGCCGCGGGGTTCTCGAGCTACACGTGTGGCGAAAAGTGAATCAAAAGGGGGGTGGAGCTGACCATATAAACGTCCTCGGAGAAAGGTTTTAAGAATGGCTGATAGGCGAGTCTGATCCCGGATTGCGTATCGGGAGAGCGAGCCTTCGGGCTAAATCAGAACAGCAAAGGGAGGAGGAAAAAAGAGAGAAGGGACGGAGACGGTATCGAAACGGATAAAAAGAAAAGATCCGTCTTAGCATGAAGAAGAAAAAGAGTATGAGGGTGAACTCGAAATGCAGCTCCAAAAAAAAGTTTAAGAGTCCGAGCAAACTCTAGAAAAAGAGGCAATTTGGAAAAAGGTAAAGTGGGACGATAGCACCCGAAACTGAGGACCAGGGGTGAAATTGGAAGGAATCAAGCCAAGCAGAAGACCAAGACCAAAGTAACTATCGAGAAAAACCGGATGTTCTTAGGGAGCGGTGAAACTGAGACAACTCTACCACGAGAATTACTAAACAACGCCAAGTAAAAAAGGCTATAAAACAGAGATGGGAGCTCAGAAAATTTATATGGGGACAAAGGGCAAGGGGCAATCCCTAGGAGGAAAAAAATCTCTTAAGTCAGATCCGCGTTGTGCAGTTGGGGGGAAAAAATTGGGAGGAATAAAAGACGATGAGGACGGGGGTCGAGACAATGGCGGGAAGAAGGGAACGCCCGTGCAAGACAGTCGTCGCCTCGCCCTTTTCGCCCGACACTACGCCCACCCGTCGCCCGTATGCAAGGGGACCTGATCGCTAGCGGGCTCGTTCTGACCGCAGAACAATCAACACAGACGAAGCTTCCGTTCCGAAGAGCAACGCTCACCCCGTTAGGGAAGGAACTAAAGCCTGGAAAGAGTGATCCGGGACAGGCATCATCGGAAGCCGGGAGATTACGGCGTGGTACGAAGAACAAAAAAACCAGGTGCTCGCCTCGAAAATGCGCCACCAAGTTGGAGTCGGGCGCAAACTGGGAATTCGTTGGGGTCGAGGAAGTCGCGGCGGAAAAGAAAAAAAAAAATCCTACTGTACCGTTCGACTCAACTTCCAAAAACAAGACGTTTGGACATGCCACGGCGGGGATCTCAACAAACTCGCAATCAGGCGGCCAAAAATGATTTACGTCAATAAAAAGTAAAGGGTTGAAGGTTTATACCGACTTGAGGAGCAACCGGGAGCCATTCTTAATCAGAACATTCAGACAGTAGGCATACTTGCCTCTCAATCAAAAATGGCGCGAGAAATTCCCGCGGTTGCGAAAAAATAAAGGGTATGCCAGGGGCCCAACACGGTACTTCGGAGAGCCACCCAGCCTTCCAACACCCAAAGGGGGGGGAGAGGACCGCCAAAAATATGCCGACCACGGGAAATGGCCGGGAGTGGCTGTATGGTCACTGCCTCCACGGGAGGAGGAATTTCGTTGGCGACCCGAGTTGAAGATGAAAGGCCGTGGGAGAGAGCTAGCGGAGAGCTGGTGAAAAACGCAAAAAGTGAGAAACGGGCGACACCGATACACTCGCCCCCTATCAATGGGCATCACCGAGCACAAATAGGGTCAATCTTGCTCGTGCATTTAGGCAGGTCCACCCGGCACGTCCAGGAGCGAAACCAGTCCACTTGGAGTACGGTATGTCGGCCGCTAATGAATGGGAACACAAGAGCGCGCCAAAAGAAGTGCGGCGACTTGGCAAGCGCCGAGAGGGCTGATAAAAGAGAAAGGTTAGGGGGGGTCGAAGGAACTAGTGTCACGAAATGGCCAATAGAGGGTTAAAAAACGCGTGTCTGAAAGAAAAAGCAAGGAAACTAAAAAAGCAGGAAAGCTAAACCAAAACAGCACCGGGAAAGCCTGGAGTAAACGTGCCCGGGAGAACAGGTTAAAGTCCTGCGGATCTCAAGGGGTGCGACTTGGGGGGACTCGGGAAGAAGAAATAGGGGAATTCCATGGGGCATACGGTGAGGACATTCTTTCATAAGACACACGGAGTACGGGGGGAAAAATACCCGTGAAACCTGAAAACTGGAACTTCAAAAGGTTAGGTAATGGCCGCTTAGCTTTGATAATACAATGCGTTCACGAGGAGAAGCCGGCGCGACGTCGATGACAAAAGGTTAAACCCGAGAAAGGCGTCAAAAAGAGGATCCACAGAAGGCGGGAAGGGCTATCACAAATGGCGGGTGGGCGGTGGGACTCAACTCCAGATAATGTCGAAATTTTCTTAGGGAAGACCGAGAAAACACGAACAATATGGATACCCGAGGAAAAAAAGGGACTGCGCACGGGGCGACTATCTCTTTTAATATCTGACGGAAAGTGTACCATTGGGAGAGACACGCACTGTTATGACATCTGAAAGGCGTTCATCGAAACTACAATGTATCTATTACTACCGGCGCAGTGAAAGACTTCTGGCACTAAAGCCTACACCCACAATCCGCAGCGCATAAAAACCTTCATGGAAAGGACAAAACTCCCAGAAACAGTGGTGAAAGATTAAGGAGATAAACCGTTCCCCACGATCAGATAAAATGAGGGGGAAGGGGGTTGTTTCGTCCGAGGTAACAGATGCTGAGTTTCACCAAACTCGGAGAAAAGAAAAGAAGGGTAGGGATTATTGTCTTGAATCCCGAGGAACTAAAAACCAGCGAAGTCGAGCGGGGGTACGGTGATTTATCTGAGCAAAAAAAAGCAGGTCCCCACCTGTGAGAAGGGCCGCAGGGATAATGCTCTCTGATTCTGGGGGGGTTCATGAAAGTCCAGGTGGCAGCAGAACTCGCAGGTCATAGATAAACCAGTGTCAAGTGTCCAGATTAGAAAGCCCGGAGGGAAAGGGGGAGATCTTAATGAACTCCCTTTACCAATCGGAGGGACGTGAACAGAAAAAGGGGGGGTCTCCTCCGGTAATCCCATAAGGGGAAAGAAAGTCGGGTGACACGACGAACTCGAAATCTGGATCACGAGCAAACCGTCCACCCTTCCAGGATAGCTTCACGCCATGAACACTGGATGTAAAACGACGAGCCGGTTGGGTCCCATTAAAACCTTATGAAGAAAGAACTGCGCCTTCTTATTGGGCAGGGGAAATAGAACGCACGCAACAGCAACGAAGAAAGCAATCAGCGTGAGAAAGAAGTTTCTGATGGGGATCATCCGCGCCGTAGCGATAGAAAGGTAAGAAAAAAATTAGAATCCGGTGCACTCCTGAACCCAAATGCAAGGGGGTAAATTCCTCATTGGAGGAAGGGGAAAAAAAGTTCCTCCAAACCAACTGCGAGTTACTCAGATGGGAAAGGACTGGAAAAAGTAGCTGGTGGACATCGTCACCCCCTTAGCGAGGTTGTTAATAGGTGAATAAAACTTGCGCCGGTGGCTTGAAAGACGGTGAAACCGCCAAGAGAACAAGTGGCAACATTTCAGAAAGTTGCTTCGAACACTCGGAAGACCTAAGAGTCGACGGCCTCTCGCAGCTTAGATAACCATGTAAAAAAAGCGGGGGGTTCCCAACAACAAAGAGGTCCAGAAGCGCCGTATCAGTCAAGATGAAAGGGGACAACTCCACGGTGCGGAAACCGAAAGCAAAGGATTTGGAAGTTCAAGAAGACGGTTGTGTTTGGAGGGAAGGAATTGCAGGTAGTAGAGTGTGAGTCGGTAACTGGGGAAATCCATCGAAGAAAGTTTTGCAACGAAGGAAGAGGAATGGACTCTCCGGGAAAGTCGCAAACGAGGAAACTAGTGAATCGTGGACGGCAGTTTGAGCAAAAAGCGCGATACGCAACGCGGCAAGCAAAGGGTACTAATATTGTCAGAACGAGGGGGCATGAGGGGGGGGGATACCAGGGGCTACTACCCGACAGTAAAAGGAGTGCGCAAACGGGGGCATGGGACTGTTGCAAGCGCACGGCACAGGCTCGCGGGAAAGGCCGTGAAGGGGATTGCGTGCTGCGAAATCCTAGAACTTTTGGCGGGCGGGTGATGGGGCGCATGAACGAGGTATCATTGAAGGAGAGTGAGCAGGGAGGGGCATTAAGTCCAATTTGGCCCGGGTTCTGTACGCATTCGACTGAAGAGACGCAATTGAGAGCTGGAGGTTATTGGGAGATCCGGGGCGATTTTCTCGTTGACTGCTGGCCGAAACGCGACCTGGCTAGGGACGGGCCTGAGCTTCCGGAGCGATAAAATACTCAGGACTAGGCGGAGAGTCCGAGAATATGGGAGTGGCGAGTTCTCTGCAATACAGGGGAAGGGTTTGGAATAGACATAGACAGGGGGAATTAGGGGAAAACTTAGAAGTAACTCCTTGCCTTAACGGATGGAAAACGTGTTGGGAGAGGGATAACTCGCTCGAGAAAAGGAGTCGAAGGGGGGGCGTTTGCCCGGCTGCGGGATAGAAGAAGAGCGCCGCTTGTGACAGATCAAAGGAAACAGAGACGGCCTTAGAGGGGGGGCGAGGTGGAGGGACGCAGAAAGGGAAAAATGGCCAGTAACCATTTTAGGTCGCAAAGAAGGGAAATAATATTAAATATAGAAAGACAGGAACACTCGCAAAAAAGAACCCTCCCGCGACTTCTGAGATATTGGTGGCGTTTAAAAGGTACGCTGGGGGCGCTTTGTTCGGAAAAGAAGTCGAGGGGAAGAAAAGTCCGTGTTAGCAGAAGCGTACCACGGAAAAAGGCTTTGTTGTTAGGACGAAGATACTGCGCGCTCGGCCAAACCGCTCACACAAAGCGCTGCAAAGGAAATGCCATCCTCCGAAATGGAGGGGGGGTTCTGGCTCGTAGCGAAACCAGCAGGTCCAACGATCGTGGGGCGGGTTCAAAGGACCATAAGAAGTTGGTTGTGCTGTATGGGAGGGCGGGGGGTCCGAGGGATTGAAGCGGGTTGGCGCGACCGTAAAGGCGCTTGATCATCAGGTCGTTTAGTGTAAGGGAGGGGGGAGAACGAGGAGAAAGATCTCGTCTTGAGTCCGGTACCGCGAGCAGGATCCTGTCCTAGGAGATATCAAAAATCAAAAGTGAGGGGGATGGAAAAATAGGTATCAATGCTAGACGAAGTCGAGAACCTAAGAAAAGAAAGAATAAGATTCCGGCATCCCTCCGGGAAGACACAGGAAAAACGATGATGCTAGAAAACACGCGAACGCAAAACCATTTGAACATGATGGGTAACTGAGAAAGGGGAGGGGGGGGGGAACTTTTACCAAAAGAAAACCACAAATGTAAGCGAATAAATACCCGCAACGGCGGGGAAAAGATAGGTAAAACGAAACTCTCAAGACCAATCAGAGATATCCGTACCAAGAACTTTATCTGGACGGGCCCACGGAGCACGCGACAGCGAATTCAAGAAAACAGAAAATTGGTAACTATAACTCAGGATGTGAGAAAAAAAGGCGAGTTAGTTTTAGCCCAAGTCATAAAAGTCGCGGGGAACATCGGAAAAAAACTAGGAACTAAGCGCTGTCGGAATGTGCGAGTTTTGCAGGTAAGAGCCAACGAACAACTATTGAATAAGGTTCGATACGAAACGTGAGCATTGGTCCGAATAGGGGGCACCTGACCAGGGCTTCTCAGGACCCTTGAACCAAAGCCCACCCGTAAAGAAGTCAGAAAGTCCGATGGGACGGGCAGGGATATCGAGCAGGCGGAGCTCGGAAGGGAAATGCCCGGAAGTCACTGTACAGAAGAAAGCGTTCAAGTTCAAGGGAGATTACAGCCTCCACTCCAAAAAACCGCACACAGCCCTGCCCAGGTAGCGAATCCCTCCGTTCGAGGAGCGGGATGGGGACTGGGGAGGACCCCGTGCTGGAAGACACGAACAACAGTTCGAAGTTCGTTCGGTGCCTGGGTGCACCTAGGAAGGGGAATCAATCTAGGTTAAATGGAAGAGGGCGGGCTAAGAGGAAAAACCCGACAGGGGTCTTACACGTACGCTATTTGGGGTCCGAAAAAGGGGATGCACGCAAGTCCCGGGTTTTGCAGCAAAACAAGTTCGAACAGCAAGATCCTCCTGCCACGAAAAACCACATCACCTGAGACTCCGGAAGAAGCATTTCCAAAGTAAAGACAAGGGGTGGACACGGGTTGGCCTTTTTGAACCGGCATTGAGAACCAGGTCCAGTAAAGGCGAACGCGTCAGGCACCGAATCCGACGCAAAGCGGGCGGACTTCCTGAGCAAAACTGCGATCAGTAAAAGCTACCAGGGGAGCCAGGCGCCGCGTCAACCTTGGAGGGCAATGCGCCCAGCACAAACGGTGAGGGTCGTAGCCACCAAAAAAAAAGGCAAAAAACAACCAGCAGGGCTGAGGGGGGAATCAACAATATCAAGGGAGCCAGAAAAAATGGCAATGTGAGGGAAGTAGCGCCTTGAAAAAAGGTGCTAAAAATGATCGCTTAGCCCAAGATAACTCGTGGAGACTTTGGAAAAGCAATTTGGGATTGGAGACGCAAAACCGGGGGGAAATTCGGTGCAAACGAAAAACGAGCGAAGAAAACGGGACTCACCGGGGACCCTCAACGTAAAAAAATGGAACGGGAAACACCCACGACTTGGAACTCGGAAAACAGCCTGGTTGCGGGAAAACCGCAGGGAGCGCAAAAGGAGCCTGGTAAGTTAAATCCAGTCCACGTCGGGGAATGAGAAAAAAAGAATGGGAAACAAGTGCAAGAAGCCTCATTAGGGCAAATTTTGAAACAGAGCGCCGAGCGGAGAGGAGAAGTCAACATGTTTTTTCCGTGAAAGAATGGGAGCTGTCAAAGAAAAACTGGGCGAGCGGGTGAAATCCAGCGCCAGCAATCGGCATTAACCGGGTAAACAATCAGGGAGAGCTGAGACGGAGCTGGACGACATCTTAGCAGAAGGGGACGCTGATCTCAATTTGTGGGCGGGTAAAACCAAGATGAACGAGGGCCATTGGGAAAAAAAAGCGTTGGAGGATCAAAAAGCATCGCAAAGCAAAAAAGATGCTGGAAAAAGTTCTGCAACCTTTCGCACCGCAGGAAGAACTAGACAAATTGCGTTCCGTGTGGGCGAGTGTTTTGCGCTCTAACATCGTACTGGGGGGAAGAGAAGCCAAAGCGGAGAGCGCGCAGCAGTTGACAAAACAACGTCGAGAGCACAAGTAGGCAGCATGCCGGGATAACGGAGGGCAAAACGAACCCGGTGAGAACTCGCACGTGTAATCTCCGCAAAAGAAGACGTCGGGGAGGGAGATCAAGTATCAAAAAGTCTTCATAGGGAGAACTAAATAGTGGTAAACGAATATGGTCCTTGGAAGAAAGACCGCAGGAGAGAAAATCGTTCCCGTTAATCCTGGGGGGAAAGTGGGTTGTGATCTATGACGCAAACAACAGCGGATGAGGCACTGAAAGAAAAAAAGCTAAGGACTATAAAGCAAAAAAAACAAAGAAATCCTCATCTGGTAAAAAAACACGAAAGGAACAAAAAACCAAGAAAGAGAACTTGGTTCCGGTTGAGAGGCGGTGGTAGATGGGGGATGTGCCAGGGGGAGAACAAACGCAAAAGAAGGAACAATTAGGGGCGTGGCCGGGGGGGGGTCACCGTACGGGGGCGTGAGGGAACCAGGAGGGGGGGGGGGGGAGGGGGGGGAGTGGGTGGGGCGGGGGGGGAGTCAGATTGATTCTGTTATGAGGGAAGAGAAAAAGGTAAAAAACGACGAAGATCATATCAGGGAGTTTGGAAGGGGGGTTTAAAGTTCCTCTGGTAAACCTTAAGGGATTGA
>Ga0179591_1131963_pt1 | contig 14429 bp, 10 predicted proteins | sample CZOMad2_1_08_16f_FD_182891 | JGI IMG/M metagenome (GOLD analysis project Ga0179591, IMG submission 182891) | Vadose zone soil fungal communities from Angelo Coast Range Reserve, California, USA - CZOMad2_1_08_16fungal (PacBio error correction) | ecosystem: Environmental > Terrestrial > Soil >...
CATAGGAAGTAGATTCTTTCGCCCAGATGTGTTGCAATTGAGGGGACGATCGCTACAGTCCACAGAAACGGCGGGAGGGAGGTATAGGGCAACCATCAGGAGAGAAAGGTGAATTCTACTGTGGGGGGTGTTGTTTTTTTGGTTGGTGGGGGGGGGGGGTTTTTGGGTGTGGGGGGTGCTCACACTGCGGATGGACGCTCACGGTTCGTTCCTACGTCAGACGGGAGGAAACAGGAAACTGTCCCTTGAAGCAATTGCAACGACCAAAAAAAAGCAGCACGAAGTCTACGTATCAGAGAATAGGACATGGCATCTAATTGGGTCGGAGCAGGCGGGTTTTGACTAAGCACGTATCATCTGTCTCGGGTCACGCCAGTTACCCCGTTGATTCAATTACTAAAACCAAAAACCCGGTCACGAAGTAAACTCATAATGGAGCGGAGTGGGAGAGGGCACTCCTCTCTTCCTGAGGTGCCGGCAGCCCCTACCTGGAACTAGGTGTAGTACATGTTAACGGGATCAAGGCGGGGACAATATATAGCATGGGGGGCTGTTAGTCGTTTTCAGCAAAAGCACCATGGCTGGAAAAAAACGTGTTTTAAACAGTGAAAAAGGAAAAAAAGCATGAAGCAATCTTCGTAGGTTGGTACGGCCGGTGGCAAAGATAGAAAGTTGGGGAAGGAAGTCAGGGGTTTCTGGGGGAATCAGGGAAAAGGGACCGTCCTACAATATCCATGCGGGGACGCGAGAAGAACGATAAGAAACCGACTGACCAACAGAAACTAAGAATCATCGACGGGGTGAGTGAAAGCGGAAATGAAGAGGCGTCCCCTTGACGTTTGGAAAGACGAATCTGGGCGGGGCTAAGCTGCAATCACGTTTTCCTTCTTCTTCTCGAACCACGAGGATTTTAGGTCAAGGGACTGCCTGCCGAGGGAGCAGGGTTTTGTTGGGGGGTGGGGGGGGGGGTGTGTTTTTTTGTTTTTGGGTTTGTGGTTTGGACAAAGGGGAGAGGAAAGGAACTTTACAATCTCAGAACCAAAAGGGAAGGAAAATAGATAGCATGTCCCGCCGAAAAAGACAAAGTGTAGGGAACCTACCACAGGGACAAGGCCCGGGCAGCAGTGGCGCGAGCAAACTCCTGAGGGCCCAGATATAAGGCGTTTCTTTCAGACCATAAAGGCGAGAAAAAAGAATGAAAAAGACGTGGACGCAAACTTAAACACGCCAAGGGAAAAAAAGAGTGACTTACGAGGGGGTGCTAGATCAGGGATACGATGCTGAGATATGCTCTCTCGATCGACAACTAGGGGGATATCGACACCAGAACTGAAGTGAGAGGACAAACAAAAATCGGAAAAAAGGAAGAAAAGTGCACGCAAGTGAGGTCTAGAGAGTGTCCATGGGACAATTGACTCAAAACAGCAATTCTCCCCATCCTGGTGCGTGCATAAGAAGCCCCTAGAAACTAGTAAAAAAGAGATGAGTTACAATGAAATCCTCACCTCGCGCTAAAGGTAGTGGACATTGCAAAGCAGGAGGAAAAAGGGGCCGCGAAAAACGACAGGCCGTATTGAAAGTGAGAAGAATGGTCCGAACCGGTTTTTATGTCTTGTTAAGAAGAAAGAGTTCGAGGTGAGACCCTCAAAGAGAGGCGCGGAATCGCACAAAATAGAAGAAGACTTCTCAAGTTACAATTGGAAAAACGATGCTGCTGAGTTAGGACCTGACTCAAGGCGGCCTTGTCCCGGAGAGGAGGGGGGAAAGTGCCCAAGTAGAGGTCAATTAAAAAAAAGACTCAATTGCTGAAACGCGCGAAGCCTCGTGTTCAAAAAGAGCTCTCAGAGAGTGACAGGAGATTGGGGAGGCCGCTGCAGGAAGAAGAAAGTGGGGAAAAGATCTTCCAATCAAAAACCTTCGGAGTCAAAACGAAGAAGAGTTCATCACTGCAGGTGATCGCGCCTCGCGGTTTTGTTCTGAAACTAAAGCACGATTTACCGAAAGACGCCAAGATCGCGTAAACTATCCGTCTAAAAAGTTGCACACTATGAAAGCGTGGAGCAGAAAATCGGTTCGGGGGATCGCACTCAAAATATCCCGAGAGGTCGTCAGGGGGATGATGGGGGAAACATAACCGGGGCGACATAAGAGGTGTTTGCTAGACGCGACCCGTACACGGTGGCCAAAAGGGGGGGAAAGGGGCACTCTTCCTCATCTTTAGTGTAAAGGTGGGTTGACCGGTTCCGATACTCTGGAAAAGAAAAAGTGTTTTTGCAAGGCGAGGCGGATCGGGAGGGGACCAGAGGTAACGGCGATCTTCTGTTCCAGAAACGTCAAGCGCAGCACACCGAGTGGGGCAGACCGAGAAGAAAAAAAAAAAAGGTAAAAAAAGAGAGAAAGCGAGGTGAAAACGGAAAATCTCGACAAGGAAACCACAACGTAAAAAGAGGTCCAAGACGGTGACAGTAGCGCCCGGAGACAAGAAAGAGGAAGAGACGGTTAAAGTCGCAGAAAGAGTCCGAGAAAAGGCCGGCGTAAGTTCTCGATAGTTGGGGGGGAGGATAGTGCCGGTCGGACTCGGTCCATGCCAATCAGCGTAGTAAACGAGAGGGCAGGCGGGCGGGGAAGGGGAAAAAAGAGCCAGTCTATATCGAAGCAGGCGAGTGGGGGCTCAATCCCGAGGGATACCGAGCTGCTTTGGCACAGTCAAACTCGCGAGAAAAACGTGGGAGGAAGAGAGGACTGAATTCTGTTCGCCGCGAGTCTGGATAAATGTCAGGGAGATAACCGGTGCGGAGACCGCCTATCAGTCCAAGGAAGGAGAGGCAACCGCAGTTAAAGCCTACGAGGACATATATCTTTGAGCGGGAAAAAAGGCTATCGCGATATCGATAAAACACAACGATAAACGTACTGTTTACCGTCGACCAGCGAAGAAGGGGAAATTCACAATGTTGCTAAAGCTCGTCATGACCGTGTTTGAGGTCCTGATAGGCGAGATGAGGCAGGAGGGTAAGAAACCATAAAAAGCGAGAAAAAAAAAAGAGGGTCGAAAGAGCATCGATCTCACTATTGGCTCTTTGTAAGGGGATGGCCAAAGTCAGCGAACATGAGCGGAATGCTGAGACATAAAGTTCAAGGATATCTAAGAAAAGGGGTGCCTTAAATCTATAAAAGTCGGTTTCGGACACCTCCACAAAAGAAGGGGGAAATGGTAAAGGAATAAGGAAGGAAAAGGGATCAACCGATCGTATCCATCCCTCATCTAAGGAAGCCCTTCGTCGTGGATAGTCCTGCAGGATAAAGGAACTACGGCTTGTGAAGAAGAAAAAGGAAGGAGTGAGGGTTTTAAACGGCGTCCACGTGGCGTCACGGCCCTGGCACGGGGAGAAAATTCCCGACCGAGCGCGGAGAAGGTTTACCTTAATCTTCCGGAAGAGGGACAAACGGTGTCGGGCATCGAAAATGGTCAGGGACAACTTCATCCGTCCCTGGAGAGAATCCAAACTCTCCGGGCACAACACCGGGGTCCGACTGGTATGTCCGCGATCTTGCAAACAAGGCTAGGCCGAAGGCAAGGAGGGAACGCAGGGGAAGGGGTCCCAGCGTCACCAGGAAAAAGGTTCTTTATGTAAGTCGGATAGAAAGGTCAGAATGTCGAAAGCAAGTTTTACTGAAAATAAACGACTATACGAGCCTGATTGAGAAAATGCTGAGGAGAGCCTAGCAACTAAACTATTTGGACGCCACTCGACATAGCAACAGGGCAAAGACTACGGATAGCCCCTTGAAGAAGTCGAAGGATCGTGTGCGACTTCTGGGAGGGGGACCAGCAAAAGAGCGGCGACAAATTGCAAAATTCTTCGTTAAAAGCCGAACTTTGTTAAGGGTATGGGAAGGAGCGCTACCGTAAAACTGCGGAATGAGGAAATGCGAAGCTAAAAACTAGAAAAGAGGAGATAAAAAGGCACACTGGTTCGTCCGCAAAATCAAGTATAACTTCAGACGTCGTGAAAAGCCTAGTAGACGGGTCCCTGTCAAGCAGGGAGCGACGAACAATCGAGCACGACTGCCCGAGCATCCGTCGTGTAAAAGACTCGTCCAGGGTAAGGCGCAGAGTTGTTGACGACAGCCGACGATCCTCTCTCGATTTAAGAAAGAGAAGGTAGGCCAGGGGGGGACCAGGAAAAGGAATCACAAACCAGAAGCGCTGGTGAAGAATGCAGCCTGATCTGAAGCTGCTGTTGACCAGAAACTTTTGCCGAGCTGTCGCGGTCAGGCATGCCTAAAACTAGAGAGGGGGGTAAGGAACATTGAAGGGATCAATTGCAATAGATGTGCCATAGCCATGGGGCTTCGAGTTTCCGCAAAAACAATGGGGGGCAAGAGGGGGGGGTGAAAAGTTAAAAAAAGAAAAAAGCGCTCGAGATCTCGGCAGGGTGGAGGCCTTGCAATTCTAGGTATTGGTATGGTGACAGTGCTTGCAATGGCAGTTGGTGAGAAGCACCATCGTTGGGGCCTCCGAGGTCTCGGACAGAGGACTCTCGGAAGAAAGGCCTAAACACCACCCCCCACAGCACCGCACGGCCCCGCTGGAACCTCAAAAAAAAAGCCAATTCGAAGAAAGGGAAGACTGAAGTGGGACCTTGCAGGCAGCCGGTGGGGGGGGCAAAGCTGTTCTGGGAATTTGGAAAAAAAAAATCCGCCGGCTGCTGGGAGAGCCTGCATCTTCTTCGCAAAACTCAGTGAGGGAAAGTGCCGGACATTGTAGGTGAAGGACAACGGAGATAGGCGGACATCTCAGAACAAACACAACCTATGGAAGAAAAGGAGGATATGTCCCTCCGAAAACAAAAATTTGAGGAAAGCCCACCGGACAAGGACAGGCACAGTGGGGGCGCCGAGGGAAATCACGAAAAAAAAAGGTTGCTTGCAGCGAACACGACAGAATCAGGGAAAGACAAGGAAGGGAATGCAAAAATCTGCAATCAATAAAAAAACGTCAGCCCTTTACTCGGGAGAAGAAGTGATCTGTAAAAGTTTACTAGGGGGAGAAGGGTGCAGGGAGGATCACTAGAGAACTCGTTTTCAGAAACCTAGCGAACACGAGACAAACAAGAAAGTGCAATTGCAAAAAACGGGGAAACACAAAAACAAAGAGAGGACTCTGAAACCAACCCAGTGAAAAAACACTGAAAAACCAAGGAGGCTGTCGATCATTGTCGGGCAGGGGAGGGAAAAACTACCAACGAAAAAAACCATGGAGAGGAAAGGCGGACAAAAAGAGGGCCAAAATCTTTGAGGGGGTCAGGAACATGTCTCAAACTGCTCTAAAGGCCTGTGAAAAAAACGCCGCGCGGCAGTGGGGACAACCAAAAAACACGCAGATAGCGTATTGGAATTAGGAAAAGGGGAAATGAGAACGTTTTTATCAAGGACGGTCAAAACGCTACAGTGATCAATAGAGAAAACCCTAGGGTCGGGAAAAAGACAAAACAAGACAGAAAGAAAGCTACTTATACTGGGGAACAAGGTCTGCTGACGCCTGATTGGGTCGAGAGTAAAAATTGTAGTTAGAAGCGAGCAGGAGAGACAAGGCCGAGAGGCGGGGTAACGATGCAGCGCAAAGCAAGGTGCCGGTCCTATTCTCTCCTGAGGAGGAAAAAGTAGAGGGCGGCCTATGCCAAAAAGGATATCGTACATGACACTCACAGTACAAAAAAAGAATACTCGTTCAGCGGAAAGTTGGCAAAAAGAAAGAATGTTGAACGTGCAGAGAAAGGTGCCACCAAGGACTCGACCGTCGCGATGAAAATGGCTATAATTTGGATGAGTTGCAACCCAAGAATAGTGAGTGGAAACGCCGCCAACATAAGAGGGAGGGGGGAGAGAGAAGAAAAAGATAAGTCACAGGGGATGCACGACGACGAGTCTGGGCAGACTTCAATGAAAAAACGAGGACGAAGATCGGGGGAGAGGCCGACTCGAGCCCGACCTTTCCAAATGGGGTAACTTGGAACGGTTCCGATTGGGAAGGAGTGAAAAAAAAACGGTTTTGGTGTGACGTTGAAGGGGAGCAGATGGGGGGGGGGCCTACAAATCCGGGAACCCGTGTGGCCCGAAGGAGCCGGAAAAAGGGACGAATAGGACTTTCAGAACAGGAGGTCTCCTGACACAGAGTTGGAGACATTACTAGCCCTTAGTAGTGGAAGGGAACCAGAACGGAAAGGAGACGGAAATTTCTCAGACAAGAGGCAACGCGCCGGATGCCTCAAAGGGTTACAAGCATACTCCGCACGGAGACGGAAGGACTGAGCCTCGAGAATCGTTACTGGGAGGCAGAAAAGATAAAGACGACGATCGGCCCGAACGCGGAGAGGAGTTGAAGTAGGGATTTGCGAATAGTGACAACGGGAAGGAAGAGCTCACAAATCGGTAACGGGATGAGGAACGAGAGGCAGAGCCGCTGTCTAAGAAAAATGGAAAATCTTCAGAGGAACGTCTTCGTTGAGTTTGGCTAAATCAAAGGTGATAAAGGAAACGGGAAAGGAGGAAAAAAAAAAAACAAATTGGAGGCAAACGGCGCTGCTGTGATGTCCGGACGCTCATGAGAAGAAGGAAGAGATGTCAAGGGCGGAGGGCCGATCATCAGCCTAAAAATCACTTACAAAAAGAAAGGAGGGGGGGAACGCCCGACATATGGGTTCAAAGAGGTTCTAGCTTCCTCGGACAAGAGGGCGAAAGAAGCGCGAGAACAAACAGGGAGTAGAAGAAGAGCGCTCGGGAACCGTAAACGAAAACTCCGCAAAATAGAAGGGTGGACAGAGTCGGCCTGCCTGCAATCTGTGGGGTCCAAAGGCCGTGTTCGAAGGAAACGAGCTCGTCACCAAGACGAACAGGTGAGAAAAAACCGAGATGAGCTCAGAAAGATCAGCAAAAAACATCGCCGGAACCAAGAAAGGCAGGAAGAGGGGGGCAGTGCATGGCCAAGCAGCGCAGTAAGTAACCTCGCGCCCAGAAAAATTAACGATAAGACGTATCCGAAGACAGAAGGTTGATAATCGAAAAGCGCTAAGTGCTCTGTCCTGAAAGAAGAAAGGAAGAGGAAAGAATGACCGGCATATTGGAAAAACTGAGAGTCACTCCTCCGACGCCAGCATTCGTCGTGGAGATTCAGAAAAGAAAGAGAACGGCGGTGTTCAAGGGGAAGCAAGAGGGGGAGGGGCACACCGGCGGCGAGAAGTGACCTTGGAGAAGTAAAGAACGGGGTGGCTTCACATAAGAAGGAAGGGAATCGCTCACGGTGTGCGTCGCGCCGGGCAAAAACGTATAAGGGGAAGTATGTAGCCGAGACGACCTCGACTCAACAACACCGTCCAAGATGGAGGGAAGAATCGAGCGTAACTACAAAAAGGACTGAGCACGAATAATACGGACTATGGTGCACAGAAAATTACCACCAAACTGTTCCAAAGGGGCAGGATGAAAAAAAACGGCGGATAACACCGGGGAGTATCCGAAGGAAAAAGGGCCTACCAGACAGCAAAGAAGAAGGTAGTCTCAATCCTTATGGAAACTTCGGGCTCTCACGATAAAAAAAATCAGAAGAAACGCCTAATAGACAAACTACTACACGATAAAGAGAAGGGGGGGATCGTCGGTATCGGACCGGCACATCTTGCTTCAGACAGCGAAAAAGAAAAACGGGAATCGAATGGAAAATGAGGGAGAGGTTTCTGCAACGTGGGTTCCGTGGTTGTACGAAAGAGAGAAAGGCAAAAGGGATCATGAAAAAGGGGCGGAAGCCTCTAAGTGTCGCGACGAAGGTTAGGAGGAGAAGAAAGGCGGCTTTCGCGAGGATACTAGAGAAAGGCCAGGGTCATGGAAAGGACAGGGCGGGAGAAGGGGTCCCCTGAACGATGCGAAAGAAAAGCCTAAAAGGAAGCGTCGAAAAAAGGGCATCAGCTCTGAAAGTATCATTCTTGTGTCATAGTCAGCGGGGGGGGGGTATGCGCAGCATCCGAATTCAGTCTTATTGGGAGAAAGAAAATGTCTCCCCGTTGACAGGCAAGAATAAACAAGGCGGGATAAGCCAGGTTTGAAGAAGGGCATACTCCGATATCCGCGAGGGGTGCGCCATGTCAAGCAGAGAAGCGAAGAAACAAACCGTGACAGGTGTATGCAAGTTTAACGTAAATGGCAATAGATTGGGGGGAAAATAGGATAAATGGACTAACGCAACGCCAAAGGAGGCGAGCGGGGGGAAAGGTGAAAAAAAAAGCGGAGAAGGAAAGAGTCGGGCAGTGGACTGCGGGTTGGTAGAGATCGACTGAGGGGGGGGGGAAGGGAGGGGAAAGGAAGAGGACGGTGGAAATAGAAGAGTTTGAAGGAAAAAAGGGAGCTATACAAAAGAGGAGAACCGCTCGCGCACCGACGGAGCAAAAAAACGGTCAATGGTCACAGGGACGTTCAGGGAAATTCAAACTGGTTGCAATCGAGCTTTCTGGAAAACGGTGAAAGTGGGAAGACAAAGGAAACGAGCTGCCAACGAAAAAGGTCCGTCAAGCAGCGGAAAGAATAGGGGTTTGTCAAAAGCTTAAAAGGGTGTATGTGAGTACCAGGGGTTGAGAAAACTATCAAAAAAAAAAACGGGGGGAGGTAGGGGAAGAATAAGGGATCCCTCCGCCGCTCAGTTGTAAGGAGATTCCAAAAAGGAAAAGGAGAGGAAAGAAGAAAAAAGAGGGCTCGGAAAATAGGAACGTTCGGGTCAGTTAGGCGAAGCCAACGTCAAGGGGCAAAACTAGAGGTCCATGCAAAAAAGGTCGAGCAAACCCCTTTACTCGGGAAGAATGGAGGAGGATAATAAAGAGAGATAGGCGAGGGACCGGATCTGTCTCGACCTCGGACTACAACTGGCGAAATCTAAACAGAAACTTGACATGGCGGAACATAACAGTAACCCCGTAAGATCGTTAACCTGCCGGGGAAAAACTGCACGAATAATTGTATAGGCGACGAGGTTATGGCGTTCCAGGGAGGGAAACCACCCTGAGGGAATCATGGGCAGGTAAAAACAAGGAATAAACCCGCACCAATGTGAAGCGATTAAAGGGGGGGGAAGCATGTAAAGGTCATACAATCGATAGAGGGGGAATGCAGGCCCGCCAAAAAAAAGGAGCGGTTGGATCGAAAAACCATAAATAGAAGATAAGACAGTGAGTAAGGGGAGAACAGGTTCTTCAGCACCTCGATTTTGGGGGAGGGAACTGTAAAAAGGGGGAAGGAAAAAGGTGGGACGCTTGAGCAAAAAGTGTCGTCGCAGTAAAAAACCCTGCGAAGACCAAGGCCAAGACGGATGACCTGGAACGAAGAGGAAAATGCTAACTCGCTAGAAAAGGCACCTTTGTCGTCGCAAGACGGCCTCGATTCACGTCACGGGGGAGGAGGAATCTCTAATAGCATTTTTCAAGGATCGCGAAAATTAGAAAAAATAGAGAGGAGAGGGCATGAAAGATCAAGGTAGCTAGCGAAAAAAAATCACACCCGGCAAGAAACATCGTTCAATTAGAAGGGGGGGGAGAAGCAAAAAAGCGGGGTGGAACTTTTGGAAAGAAAAATCTTCAGAAACTCGGGGGCCATGAAAACTAGAAAAATCGCGGGAGGAAGGGAAGGAGCCGGTCTGCATTCGGGGGGGACCACTATCGTGGCAGCCTAAAAAGCCGATTTCCGTGGAAACTCAAGCCCGTCTAATACTCTGACCATCAAAGTTATGCAGGGGTCCCAAGGAAGATGCCGGAGGGTAAAAGTAAACGGAGGAAAAGAGAGTGTTCAACGACACCTAATCCCCGACACGGGACACGGGGGGTGACCGCGGTACACTAAATCTTCGTCAGGAAAATGCGTGCGCGGAGTTGGCGGGGCAAAGGAAGTGTTGGCCTCCATCAAAAACGTGGTGGCGGCGAGGATCGCCGAAAGGACGCATCGGGGGAATGAAACGGTGAAATCTCCTCATTTATTAGCTGAAAAAAAGGGGAGTGAAGGAGAAAAATCGCCCTGTGGAGGAAATAAAATCTTACAAGGAGTCCCTACGCGGCCGCCGGGACAACCCTAAAAACTCACCAGAAGAGGACTACTGAACAATCCTATCCCAGTCCTTGGAAAAAACTATTAAGGGAAAAAAAGGGGAACGTAGGGGGGGGTGGGGGGGTTGATCGTTCAGGGGGCATAATGTCGGTCATAGTAGAGGAATGGACAAAATCGGTAAAGAGAAGGGAAGAAAAAGAAGTGCATATCGCGGCAAAGAAAGGGGAGCGGAGGGAATATCCAAAGTCTTCGATTGCATGGAAAGGTTGGCCTCTGGACTGGGCCATGCCTATACACCTCTGAGAGAGAATGGCTCAGCGAGTGTGGTACGTCTTAGCCTGATCGAGGTGAGCTAAAAGGGTAGAGGCCGATCTAGGTCCTAGATGCAACCAAAGACTGGAAAGGAACAAATAGAAAGGGGGACCGAGTATAGTGTGAACAAGTGACCTTCCTAAAGAGAGGGAATGTCACGATGCGATCGAGATCTATAAAGAACACGAAAGAGGAAAGGAAGGAAAAAAGGGGAAGGAGAAGGAGGCGGAGGCATGAACGTTGAAGTAGTACATATCAATGAGGATGCTCTAGGCGGAAAGTAGGCGTCGAACTGTGGTGACAAGGCCGGTTGCTTCCTTATAGCGAAAGAGGGGAAGAAGAAGGGGGAAATCACCGCTATTCATTAGGAAAAGGCGAGACCAGATCAAAGCAAACACGATCTCCGCTGGGGTAACGGGAATGGCCAAAGAAGAAAACCTTAGAAAAATCGGGCAACATTAATGGAAGGGCGGAGAAGACTACTGGGGGAGTCAAACGCGACAAGACCGATCGTGTCGGTTACATCCTCTTACGATTGGGAAAGGAGAGATCATGAGAAAGTAGTATTTCGCAAAGCGTAGACACTCCTCATGCAACGTCAGGAGGAAAATGGAGAGTGGAGGAAGATGACAGACGAACTTCTGTAAAAAAAGAAAAATGGGCAGCAGCGAGGGACGCGGATTGAGTTGAACCTTAATTGAAGATTACGGCCCGCCTGGTTCAATTTTAGAAAAGGAAAAAAAAGCGCAGGGGGGAAGGGGGTTCCATCAAAAAAAAAATCTAGATCCACTTCGGTTTGCGCCGCCGGGACATGAAGCAACGTCGGAAGCCGTACACGGGGTCGAGAAGACAGAATACTGGTGGTTATTCACGGGGGGTCCCCAAGAAAAATTTTCAGAGGGGGAAAAACCAGGAGAAGGGGAGAAACCTGACTCCCTGAATCGCGTCACAGAGAGGGCCAGAGTCACCACCTGGAAAAAAGTGGAGGAAGGGAGCGGCGTGGAGAACAAGGAGAGTTCACAAAATGTGGAAATGGAAGACAGAACAAAAGATTCTTAATCCATTAATCTTGAGCTCAGGCAGAAAACTCGAGGTGGGGGTCGGAGAAAGCTCATAGTCGAGCCGACAACTTATAGACCTTGAGAAAGAGATCAGAGGCGAAATATAACGGGCAAATCTTGCGGAAAATCGGAGAAAAACGCGCGGAGAAATTGCGTTCACAGTAGGGGAGGCGAAGTGTTGAAAGGTTTACTATAGCGAATCCACTGAGCCGAAGGGGGCCAAAGAGACCATAAGAAAAGGAAGAGCGACCGACACTTGGAAGAACGAGAGATGGGTATAAGGAAACCTGTTAGGAAACCGGGCGCATTGTGAACTCAGCGGGAAGAAAAAGGCCGAGCACAACAAAAGGATCCGATCAGCGCCTGCGGGTGACTTACTAGTTGCGGTCGCAGCGGGATCAAAAGGAAGATTAAAGGAAGGGAAGGTCCAGCGCAAGGTAGCCGGTTGTCCAGGTCAAGACCTAAAAAAAGCGCGGGAGAAACCAATTTTACTAGAAAACGAAGGAGTCGAAGGGAAATGTGGAAGGGGCGAAGGGGAAGCGCACAAGCGGGCCGTCCCTTCAACTACCTTTAACGGTGGATGACCGGTGTAAAAAGTGATCAATTGCAATATTTGGCCATAGATGGGACGCCTTGTGCTTAAATTTCCTCAACAAAGGAAAGGGGGGCTAATCGGGGGGGAAGAGGGTAAAGGAAGCGGGAAAGAAAAAAAACGACGAAAATCAGAGGGGAGGACGGAGGGTTCAGAGATCGAATTGGTGTGCGGGACAAGTGCAGGTTCTGGGGTGAGATAGCAATTCGTGTTTGAATCCGGGGGAGGAAAAAGAGAGGAGATAGGAAAAAATAACCGCTAGCAAAAAAGGGGGAGCATCGCCAAGAGAAGGGTCCGTGCTGCCTTTGCCTGCAGGCACGGGCAGCGAGCGTGTCGTGACCAGGGGAAAGGTTGGATGACGCGCTGCCCGTTGGCTCATCAGAAGAAAAAAAAATATGCGAAGAACCGAAGGGTGGAAGAGAGAAGGAGGGAAAGAAGGGTAAAGGGTGGAAACTTTCTGTCTGCGGGACAAAATCAAAACCACAAGGCGAGAGGGAGGCCCGCCCGAAGCGCAGGGGTAATGACATCACACAGTACACCGGTGGAAAAAAAAAAAGAGAAAAGGAAAAGGAAACATGGGGGAGGAAAGAGCCCAGAATGGATAAAAAGAAGGTCAAGAAAAAGCTCTATTCATGAAAAATCTGCTTCGAAAACGTCCCCCTGACTCTTAGAACGTTGGATTCATCATGAAAGGAAGCGTCTTTTGTCGAATGCCGGGACGAGATTTCTAGACATTGGCTTCTACGGAAAAAAGGAGTGACGAAAACCAGAATGGCAAAGTTGCAAAAAGTTCAAAAAAAAACCCCGTCCGACTCTGAAAAGGAAAAAGTCAAAACACTGCAAACTATTGACCACGCGATCTCTTGGTCAGTCGGGAAACATTAAAAACGATTGAGAAAAGGAAGGGAGGGGCGGAAAAAGAAGAAAAGGCAATCTATGTCCAAACTAGTGACAAGTACCAGTCATACAAAAATCGCTAATTTAGTAATCAGGACCCTGAAAAGCGCGGGCAAAGTGGACGAGAAAAACCGCAAAAGAATCAAGTATTGGCAGTTAGGAAGCAGGGATTCTCCCTCTCTGGGTTTCTGTCATTTACGAACAAGTGGAGGTTCGAGGGAAATAATCCGCGAAGGGGATAGACCGCGCACACCTAGGAGAGAAAAACAACAGGGAGGAAGAAAAGAAGGAACGAAGGGGCCGCTTATCGGCCAGTAAGTGCTGCTGCTAAATTTCACTACTAGAGATGAGCAGGAAAGGAGAGCGGGCGCAGAAGGCTAGACGTAGAGCGAAAGAATCCTAGGGGAATGAGGAAGAAGGAGGAATAACAAGAAGATGCAGATGACAGTTTGCCAAATCGTCATAGGCAACACAGGATCGGCAGCAAAGATACTCGTTCTATTAGGAACCTCGAAACGATACGGGGGACGGAGAAGAAGTCATAAAAACTATTTTTGGAAGACCGAAAAGTCCGATTGAAGGGCTGAAGGGTCGGCCGGTTAACGAAGTAGAATCCGCAAAAGAGGGGGGGGCGTGAGAATGAGAGATCAAGAAGAAGGCGAACTACAGGAACGTAGAGTCTTTGGTGCAGTACCAACGGCGGCCGGCAGATCTGTTGTCTATGAACCTATAAAAAAGGTGGAAAGGGGGGAAAAAAGATGGAACAAGAGGAAGATAAAAGAATCGGGCAAGGTGTTGGATTTCCGAGCCCGAGGTGGGTGATACAAGCCGGACATTTGTGGGGGAAAAGTCTAAGTCTTCAGCGAACAGGAACTGAGAGGGAATCGTTTTGGGCGAAAAAAAGGAACGCGTCACAAGAGTTGAGCAAAACGGAATCGCGGTGGGAAAGGAGGAAGTGAAGGGAAACAAAAAAAAACTGGAGCAGGGGAGAAAAAAGGAAAAGGGAAAAAATGAACTTCCGGGACCGGTGCCAACAAGAAAAAAAAAAACGAAGAAGGGGTAGCAGAGTTAAAACAGCGTCGCGAAAAGAAGTCCAACTCCTAAAAGGTACGGGAGTCTTAAGGAGTTGAATCGGGTGAAGGTTTGAGGAAGGAATGATCGCCGACATTGCAAAATCGTAACGTTAGGATGGCCGATATGACAGAGAAGGGGCGAAAATGAGTCGACAATATTCGTTGGTCGACCGCCAGAGTTGAATCAGGAAGTGCGTGGCCATGACGCATACACAACTGGGGATTACGAGGAGCGAAATAAAACAAAAAAAAGGAGGCGGGGTGGAACTTTGAATACTTAAGCAGTGAGGCCACCGGTTGGGCGGAGGGGACTAGATCGCCTATAGAAGTAAATGTCAGACCAAAGATCAGCCAAGCAGAACTAAGGAAAAGTAATCGAAATCATGAAGGGAGAATTCAACGAAATAGGGC
>Ga0179591_1279545_pt1 | contig 14427 bp, 8 predicted proteins | sample CZOMad2_1_08_16f_FD_182891 | JGI IMG/M metagenome (GOLD analysis project Ga0179591, IMG submission 182891) | Vadose zone soil fungal communities from Angelo Coast Range Reserve, California, USA - CZOMad2_1_08_16fungal (PacBio error correction) | ecosystem: Environmental > Terrestrial > Soil >...
GGGGGCGCAGTTTCGTCTGAAGAGGTTAATTCTCTAAGCCATCCTATGTCCTACAGAGGAGGGTCGAGAGGAAAGGCTTATGATTCTATAGGGTTAGGAGGCGGAGTAGGGAAAATCTGGAGACCACCCTCAATCTATATTCAGCGAGGTGAAAAAAAGGGGGAAGATTCGTAGGAAGAAAATCAACTTAGTCTGTAGAGAAGTCAGACGGTGCAACCAGTCATGAGATCTAGGTTACCGAGAGAGGTACATGAAGACTAATCCTCCGTCTCTATAGGCGGCTGGAGGGAAATGGAGCTGGGGGACTCTCAGAGCGAACCGTAGCACACTTAACCCTTCCTAGAACAGACTCTACATCGAGAAACTAAATGAATAAAGAGAAGGAGGAGTTCCTGCAGAGGGGGAGGGGGAATAGAGACCAGAAAGAAGAGAGAACTAAAAAGGACCCAGTCTGTACTCAGGGGTAACTATTATTCTCGAACGGAGTAAAGAGAAAATGGCAGTGATCCAGTGGAAAGAAAATTTAAGGAGAACCATCTTCAGGTTGAAAGGGTGGAGTTAAAAAGCGCTATCTTGGCTCAATTTTCCACAGCTACCCGGAGCCCGGACAACATAGGAAAGGTCTACTAAAAGGAGGGAGAAGACGGTATCGCTAGGGCTGGCAGAGGTGAGGGGGAGTCTTCTAAAGGAGTAGAGAAGCACTACACTTCGTACGATTACACTCCAAATTCGCACGCTTGCAGGATTGAGGAACTAAAAGGAAGAAAAGAGACGAGGAGGAATAGGGGTGGGAATACCGGACCTAAAAAACGACAAGGGAAGCGATCAGTGGAAGCACGGCGCGCAGGGAGACAGAACGAGGGCTTCAGGACATTTCTTAGGGTCACTTCTTCTTGTCTATCAGGGAACCGTAACTAGGAAAAACCTACCTGAGAACCGAGTCGGGGGAATCTGACAATCTTAAAAATAATCGAATAAAAAAGAGACACTCCCTACGGGGCTAAACTTCGCTTCTCTTGTCACATTAATAGAGAGGAGGGCTCTCGGGAGAGAACGCTAATACGCATGCCTTTATTAGCGTAGATGGACAACGCACAAGTGGCGTTCAGTAACAGAAGACTGCGGTCGTCCCAACTTCTCTTAAGGGGTCCTTGAGGGGGTGAAAGACCTAGAGAGCTCCACAGCCCTAGGGGGACGTACATCCAAGACGGTCTGAAAAACTGAAGTGGCCGTGGGGGTCTTGAATTCCCTAGTCTCAGATATTCTAAGAAGTTGAGGTCAAGAAAAAAATCGACTTTCTTCACTTCAACTCGTACTGCTGGGGAGAAGGAAGGGGGGGACATTCATGATGGCTTTGACTATGAGAACCTCAAAACTCGCGGGAAAAACAAGTTAGCTGGGGGGCTAAGAAAGAGGACTATGGACCAGGTGAAGGGGCATCTCTCTAAACCCTCTTTTGTCAAAGCTGCGGAAGGAGGAAGAAGGAGAGCGCTGGCAGAGGAGGAGAGACGGATAGTCTTTCGGAAGGAATAGGGGATCTTCTGGAAGGGAGAATGGAGAGGGGAATCCGATCCGGATTGAATCTAAAGAACATAAAGAGTATTAGGAGTGAAGGAGCAATCTGAACCTAAATATGGTTTGTCGGGCACGAACAAAAAAGAAAAGATTTTAAGAGGAAGGCGTCTATCACTAATTAATACTTCCTCTTACCTTCTATTAAAAAAATGTAGGAGAAAAGTCTAAGCGTCTCGGCCTCAACAAGCAGCGGAAACTAAATAGTAGGTGTAGATAAGGGGGGGAATAGAAATTTTCACTCGAGAGCCTAGCGTTTTCAAGGGTCGAAGAAAAAAGAAAGCTGAGAAAAGAATCGAGCTAACGCACTGGCTCGTGCTCGAAAAAGGGGAGGGAGGCATGCTAGCGCTTCTGCTCTGCTTTGCCAAGGAAGAAGGAGAAGCTCATGGGACAAGTCTTACGTGCTGAATGTGGACGTTGGAGGTAGGGCCAGAAAAAGGCTTATCAACGACACGATAATTGATCCTTTTAGAGACAAAAGTAATTTGGGGAAAGGAATAATTCTTGAGGCCTCTGAGTCCGACTTACATTGGAAATGGCGCAACGACGAAAAGACGCCCCTGAGATATGGATGAAAGAGGGAGGAAACTCAAAAGTTACGAAAGTAACTTCTTATTTCTTAGGGGAAAGAAATGAAGGGAGAAGAAAAAAAGAGCCTAAACTGTTCAGTGCACGAGCTGAAAAGGCGAGAGCATAAAAGGAATGCTTGCCAAAAGAGGGATCGTAAAAGTAAAAAAAAGAAATCTCGGGTTGAGAGGCGAGAGGACCGAAAAGGAAAGGCGAACTACCCCACATTCGTGGCAGAATGTAGAAAAAGAATCATCGATCATCCGTGAGGAGAAGAAATTCTTCTAGGGACCATATCTCTGCTCGACGCACCTAAAGTAAGAGGAAAAAAAGTATATGTGAAGCAGAAACGAGCCCTGAATTTACTTAGGAACCGATAGCAGGCACTCAGAATGGGTTGCTAAGGGGGGAACATGGGACGTACTTATTACACTCCTTAGAAAAAGGGGAGGAAAGTTCAGCATCTAAGCCCGCTGCTGAGGGAATAAAATAGATCCTGAGCGGTCTCCTAAGGCTAGAGTGGAAATCAGTTGAGGTAAAAACGGCCTTGACGGACATAGCCACAAGCAGAAAAACGTCCGACTTGCAAGGATTCCACTTTTGAAAGCAACGCTAATACCAATGCTAGAGAGGGGGACTTGGAAAGGAGGGGAGAACCTGTAATAGGGTGAACGTAGTAGGCAGGGATTAGGGAAAAGGGGGAAACCACAAGTAGGCCGAAAACCACTTAAACTCCTCTTAGTTCCTAGGGTGTCGATGGGCAGCAAGCAAAGAAAAATAAAACCAAAAACCAAAGTCAATGAAGTATAAGCTTCTCCGGCTCTTCGCTTCTCTCTTACGGGTGGTTAGAACAAGGGACTCTTAGACGACAGGACATGCCGAAAGCGTTCTACGTCAGAGTCTTGGATCCGCAACTCAGTTCAAAGAGAAAAAAAGGGAAGAAGTTGATCTCCACGCCTACAAGGGCCAACGCAGAAATCAGGTAGGAGGGGACGATGCCCTCTTACTAGCGGGGCATCGTCAAGAACTCTAGCTTCGGGGGGGGAGAATCAGAGTGGAAGGACAGGAGTTCCTTGCGGCAGAGGCACTGAGATCTGCAGGAGACTCCAGTACAACCTCTAATTAAGCCCCATAGTTCGGGGTTGACGAAAAAAGGCAGGAAGAACCGAAGTTCGGTAGCGAAGTTCTCATCGCCTTAGAGAAGCTAGCGGGAAGGAGCCAATACGAGAAGACCTACAAAGAACTACTTCCATTCTATGGAGAAAAGGGGGGAGATGAAAAAAGAATTGGAAGGGTCGCGCAAAACGGAAGCCTTAGAGGATATCATTGGAAGACAGGAACTGAGCAAGATAGGCAACAGTACTTAATCTTTGAGATGGAGAGGAGCCAGGGAAAGACAGAAAGTCCTACGAAATCTCTCCTAGACTACATCATGCGGGACAAGGACGAGTACGAATGGAAAAAAAATCCCGCGTCGAGGGGTTTAAGAAACTCGTCAAGTAAGAGAAGGGTGAAGTCATACCAGGAAACGAGGACCCGCATCGTGCATCATTCCTTCTGACCGCTCTTGTCTCAGCCCGCGAGAAGAGGAAGAATCCGTAAAAAAACTAAGGGCTGGACTACCTCACTCATGGATGTAGAAAAGCAGACCGGGGGGGTTCTTGGGAAAAAAAAGTAGTAGAATAAAAATCTTCTTCATCGCCTAAGATAGGGAAGAGAAAGAAAGCCTCGCAGAGAGGGGATAAATAGCCAGCACGTGTCTGAGAAGAACTAGGGCGGGTAGAGGGGCTTAAAGTAAGCAGCTGGCTACGAAAAAAAAAAATTCTCTATTCTGCGCTAGTACTTTGGACCCCAGGGAGGTAGAACCCACGCAAGTGAAGTATCAAGGACAGCACTCGTCGGCGCGTTTCCGCTAAAAAAAAAAACGTAGACCAAGGAAGGGAGTACGACCATTTTCTGCTTCAGTGGTCTGATCAACCTCGAGAGAAGAAAAGGGACGAAGGTCTGACGGGATCTCAATGCGCATTCGTGGGGAGGGGAAATTAAGCGTCTACGGGGGAAGTTATGCAGTTGTTAATCAACCTCCTATGAAACAAAGGGAGGAGAAAAAACATGCGCGAAAAGGAAAACTGTATAAAGTTCGCTAGTTGGAGCGATGGTCGTTGGGGAGCAAAATTGCTCCAACTGCTCTCTCAGAAACCACTTTAACCCTAGCCGGGATGGGAACTAAGAAAGGGGAGAAAAGGAGCAGAGAGGGAGGTGATGGGATGACGGTCTGCCTCACGCACCTATGGAAAAAAACAGGGGGAAAGTTATCGGTCATATTAGGGGCAAAGGGTTAGATCTGGGAAGAAGAAAAAGGCTTTCATAGACTTTATTCTGTAGAGAGGGATGAGGATTTCTCCCAAGGCCTGTTTCCTAGTACTTCGGGGCTCGCAACCCTAGGTATACTAGCCAGTACGATTCTTGAGTTCGGCTAAATCATGTACAATCGCTGATGGGAAGGAGCTCCTGCCCATGGATTACTGCCTAAAGTCACTTTACTGTCTGTACCGGTAGAAGGGCTGATCAAAAAACATATGAGTAACCGTGGGGGGGGGAGCAGAAAAGGATCAGATATAAAAGGGGATTGAGTTTTCACAAAGTTCGATGTGTTTAAAACTCGACACGGTACACTATCTTAACAGATCAACGACTGCGGACATGAAAAAGAAGGGTAATCCTACTCTCTTAGTACTTGGCGTTCAACAATAATTATATGGCAGGGTCGACTAGGTCCTTACCTATCACCGATGTAACGACTAGAACCGGAGTGAAAGGGGAAAGAAGGAAAAGAGTCTTATCAGAGTTTGCTTCCGGTAGCGCGAGGACGGGTCAAAGGAAAAAGGAATGAGGTAGGGAAAGAGAAAAAACTGGATCAAAAAAACAAGTGGTAGGGGGAAAGATGATAGGTCAAAGGGGGGATTGAAGAAAAAGGAGATCCGAGGTGGACGACTGCTCCCGTTAAAACTCAACTCCTGGCGGAGAGCAATTTATCTCTGATTGCCCAGCGGGTAAGGGGAAGATCTCTCTTTCGCTGTGGAAGTCGAAACTTGAGAGCACTTAGCGAACAAGAAACGACGACCGGGCCTCTCTCTTCGTCGACTTGCACGTTCATTCCCGTCGCGGGAAAAGGGGGAAGAGAGGTGGAGTGAAGAGGAGAACACACATGGCAAAACCGCCAGAAATCGCAATAGGGGCGCGGGCGGTGGGACCGGAGACGGCCTTCTTTCAGAAAATGAGAGAGGAAAGTCTTGTTGAAACGGAGGGCGGGAAAAATCTGAAGGTCTACATCTTGTAATTATCTCCTAACGCTGTAGGGAGAAAAAGAGAGCGGCTAAGGGGAAGGCAACGACCGTAAACGGGTTAACGCAAGACATAGGGGAACCTCGGAAAAAAGAGACTACTCGAAGGAAACCTTATAAGTCTCTTACGCGGCTCTGGTAGTGGTCAGGGGAGAGAAAAGTACCGAATAACAGGTCCCCAAACCGAGGAGGAAGAGGGAGGCGCGAACCTGGGAACAGAATTACCTGTAACAGAAAAGAACTCAATGGCTGTGTAAAGGCCTAAAACCAGCCTGAGGGGGAAAGTGGGGGGATGTCCGCTCCATTTTTAAGTTCCACATCAGACAATCATTAAAGAAAACTAGCAAGGGAGGAGAGGAAGAGAAAAATTCGGCTCCATGGACGAAAGCAGGAAAAAGTTCGGGTGAGAAAGAGAGACACATACTAATATCAGTCTACGATTCAGCAATAAAAATAGACCGATAAAGTCTGAAAGGCAAGGTAAAAGACGGGCAGGATTGGAAGGGAAGGTACAAGGATACCAAGAGGTCAACCAAAATTTTCTTAATTCATTTAAGAAGCGCAAAGAGAGAAGGTGCTGTCAAGGTGAAATCATGCTTGAATGCTTTCAAGGGAGCGGGAGAAGTTCACGGGGGACGCCCTGTTCCTATACCTAATCGTCAGCATCCGACGGAGTCTGCAAACAATACCATAGGGCGGACAGATGCCCTATTTATGCGGGAAAAGGGGACTGGTTCTGTAGAGGACTTCTTAGTAGGAGGTATATAGAGGAGACGTCGAGTTAGCTAGAAGGTCGTCTGGGAAAACAGAAAAAGGGTCGGGGAGGGGAAAAATTAAGTCTGGATAGTTCATCGGACTGAACATGGGGATCAGTGATGGCGGCATCCTCGGAGGAGATTGCTCCACTAGTAGTGTAGAGTAAGGAAAAGGAATAGGAGAGAGGACTTGGGGGATTAAATACTTCCCGAGTAAGAACTTGTCGTACGAGGTACCATTGGAAACCCTTCGAGGAAGCTTTTTGGGGACCACTGATACTTACTTTTTCAAATTAAAGTTCAGTTGAGGGGCATCGAGCTACGAGGGACTCGGGAGTGTATCCTGAGGAAACATCAAGAAACCGCGCATCTAAGAAGACACTCACTCGTACGTACTTGGAAGAGAGATAGGAGAGAGTGTCCTCTAAAGTAGGAAAGAACAGAAGTGTACTCTAAACTTCATAAGCCATTCTCCGATTGAAAAAACGGGCTCTAGTGAGACTCATGATTAGGAGAGAGTTCATGACTTCTGTGACGGGGGGGAAAAGATGTATAGCGATAAAACCTTCGAGACTAAACAATCCCCCTACCGAGTGCGCGGACTGGCCAAGCGGATGTGTTCCAAAAAGAAAGATCGAACACCTGGTTTAGGTCAATACCAAGCTCTCGTCAAAGGAAGGGGGACATTAAACATACCTTAGTGAACTGCAAGCTGACGAATTCTTTTTCTAGGTGAGGAACATCAAGTAATCAATCTGTATCCGTATAAAAAGAGCTCTACATTCTTCTGGGGGGGACAATTGGACATGACCCGTCATCCTATTGATGCAAAGAGGGGGGAGTGTCTTAACACTTCGTTCTACACGACCTAATAAGTAGCGGTTAGGAAGAGGGAGGAAAAGTCCGACCGCGGATCTTCTTATTAAGGAGGTACGAAGAGAAAGGTGTAAAAGGAGTCAAAAGAAAAGCCAGGCATTTATCGGTTAATCGCAGCTGAGGTTGGGGGGCACGGGGGGGCTTCAACAAAAGAGCCTCTCCAATCGTCCTCAGAGTACCAGAAGCGTAAGTCAGTGTTAGGGGACTAAGAATTCTTGTGACTGGGGAAGGGTTGGGAAGGTTGCCGAGGGAACGGAGAAAAGTAGATAAAAGAGAAATGGAGACCCGGCCAGAGGTCAATTCTATTTGGAAAAGACTCGCAAAAAAAACACGTTCATCAATTAAGGTCTTAATGCTCTATTTCGCTAGGTCCAGAAGAAACTCGGAAGGAGACCTCTCCAAGGAACACAGCTATCAAAAGACGGGACTCAGTTTCTGGAGACATGAGCATATCCCACCGCAGCTGGGTCCGAAGCTAAGATTGAGTAGACCGCCTTTGTTCTCCAGAGTGACCCTTCCTTCGACTAAAGATAAGAGACTAAAGTAAGGAACCAACTGGTCTGTATTGGGGGCTCTCGAAAAAAAGAAAGGGGGAAAACATCCCTATCGTTCATTCACGGAGGATTTTATTCGAATTCATAAGATCTAGAAAACAAACCATGATTATATGTAAATTATTTACTAGACAGAGGCCATAAACAAACGGGGGGGGATGTCAGCGGCAATGGCCCCACGACACGTACCAACCAAAGTTGTGATCAACTTATTCTAGTCTTTATGAGCTTTCATTCGTAGAGAACGGTGAAAAAAAAATCAAGGCAAGGCTGGGAGGGCCACCACGGCGGGATTCTCTATCCTTTATATCTTGCTAAGGGAAAAGCAGAATAGGTGAGGGATCAAGGTTCTGGATGAGGGGGGCACTTCGAGCAAGTGGGTACATACCAACGCCCGTCCGACTGCAGTATGACGGGTGTCGAAGAGAATAGCATCTCTCAGCAAGTATGGGGGCGGGGGGGTTAGAAAAGCGACGGAAGGAAAGGGGCTGAATCCTTCACTTCTGCTCAGTCCAAAACCACACCACGGCTTCAAAGCACGACGAAAAGGGTAATCCGGGGTACACGCGGATCGAGTGTAGGATAAAAAAAAAAGAGTTTAGCACCCACGAAAGCCCATTCATGATGCGGTACTTAGGTGAGCTGACAAGGGAGTCGGGGAGAGCGTCAAGGGTTGATGGAAGCAGGGGGGGAAGGAAAGACAGTCCAAAAGGGGTCGAGCAGAAAGACAAGAGACTGTCTAATGAGGAGGTAATGCCGTCTCTCGACAACACCTGGCCTCTGACTCTTCGCAGCGACAGAGGAAGGGGCAAAATTACAAGGCCCGCAGAAGTTGGGGGGAGGGGGGGAGAGGAGACGGACTTGGGCGCTAGCAGGCGAGGACCTCCATATTTGAACTCATAGGTCTTAGTCATTAATTCTGATAGAAACGGGACTCAGCGCGGGGTGGGTGGAACGACCCAAAATCTTCAGACTGGGGAGGAGGAAAAAGGGATAATTAAGGCTCGTCCGGGAAAAGTTCGCTCCTGAGGCGCTCCAGGGGAAATGGGAGAGTACAAAAAATACTATTCTCATATACGAGAAAGAAGAGCAAGTCAGATTCGAAAATCATGATCACGGAAGGTCTCGGGTTCAAAACACGGGGGGCGAGAAGGACGATGTGAAACTTCACCTGTCCCTATCATATGCAGCCGTACAAGAGAAAATTTGTTAAAACTAGCTTATCGGTCAGTCCAGAACTGCCTCGGAGGAAGGAGAAGTCCAAGAAGACTTAACAGGCTGACCCTTACGAGTCTTGCCCCAACCACGAAGCAGAGGTGTTATGGCGCTGGACGAAATCGTAAAGTCGCTTTGGCTCAATCAGGGGAACAAGAAAGGGGGGGTGGAAAAGTACAAGGGTTGGGTTAGATCCCTTGGAAGCGACGCTTTTTGACGAGAAGAGGGAGGAGAGGAATCCGGAGAGGTTGAACACCCGAGCAGCTTCTTTAAAAAGAATCTCCAAAGGGTAATGCAGGACAAAAACTCCTCCTGAGGTGCATGGGTACAGAGACTGGGTGCTAAAAATCTCTCCAAACCAAAGATGACTACGATCGCAACGTCAGCAGAAAAGGAAAGGAGTCCTCAAAGCGCCCTCCCCTGATACTAACGAGGTTCTTGAGAGATGTTAGTGAGATAAAAAAGATGGAAGACATCAGAGCAAAGATAGGGGGAAAAACTCGGGGGGCCGTTGGGAGAAAGAGAGTGCTGAAGCCCGGAATGGAAATCCTTTGCCCTGCCTTACAAGAAAGAAATCAGTAAAATCTCTCAGGTCTTCTCTCATACTCTGTAAAGGTTGGGCTGGGAGGGAGGTGTCTGGTATTCAGCCCTAATAAGAAGAGTCTTCTTTTTCTCCTTCTCGGATGAGACGGGATAATTAGTTATGAACTTGAAAAAAAATAGAGGAATTGAGGCCGGCTTTTGAGTGGCTAGAAAGAGGAACGCTAGTCAACGCTACAGGCGAAAACCCATTTCGTCCATGCATATTTTTTATATTCTTTTGAAGGGGGGAGCCCTCCCATTCTCTCAAGCACCCCAAAGGGGGAAAAAAGAATATGTGAGTAGGGGTTCGAGCCCATTCACCGGATTTCTGTCCTGCTGGGAGAGGGAGTCAGAAGGGGGAGACTATGGCCCCGGAGGGAGGAGTGGACCTAAGTAATAGGTTCGAGAGGAGATCCTAATGAAAGGACTTCTTGATCAGAGTTCTCTTCTGATGGACTAGAGGGGGAACCAGAGTTGGGGGGAAAGCTTTATACGGGTTCCGTCGACTCCCAGATAACCGCCTGCATTCAAAACTCGAAGTACGAACGGGACATCTTGAAAGAGAGGCATCACTTTCTGAGGGAATACATGAAGTTCCTAGGGTTACTTCAGTCTCAACCTCTTCACGAATACTAGGAAGGCCTAACAGGGGGGGAAACAGCTTTATGGTCTGTGAAATCAAATTAATTGTGGGTTAAGGAAAAAAGTCTCTTCACTGTGGGTAAAAAAATATCTTAGCCAGGAAGAACGGCGGGCAGAAACAGTGGCAGAGAGATGGACTTTATTTCGGGTATCACATTTATTGAGGCGCCGGCTGAAAAGGGAGGGACAAAGGACATGAAGATCCTAGCATCTCAGGAACACAAAAATGAAGACGCTCAACTCTCGGAGCTCAAATGGAGGAGTTCTTCAGGACCTCAACCACTACCCAGTGTGAGAGATACCTGAGATGATATATAGAAAGAAAAAAGGAGGAAAATACAAAGAGATTCCTGGGGCTTAGCAACTCAATATCTCATCAGGGGTCCACGAAAAACGCGTCGAGGAAAAAGTGAAACGAGAGGACCGAGTTGAGTCCCTTTATAAAGGGGGAAGGGAGGATATAAAAGATCAGAAACGGTCACTTCTTTAATTACGCCAAGGGAGCAGAGAAGGAGAGGAAAGCCAAAAGGTCAATAGCGCTAACGGTCTGTCCTTCACTTCCTTCGGACTAGGAGGGCTTTCTCTTCTGGGAGTTGAGAAAGGAGAGAGCCAAAGGGGGAGGCCCCCGGACATCAAGAGACGGAGTCTTGCCAATTTTAAGTCTTGCTAGCTTCAGGGAAGAAGGACCCCTTTCAGAGGAAATCTTCGTGGGACCTAAGCGGGAAGAAACCTGCATTATCACTCTACCGGAGAAATGGAGAAGCGAGGGAATGGAAAATAGAAGTGACCGAGTCTATGACTTATGTCATGGAATAGAAAAGATATTCGAACCATTAGAGCCTTAGTCCTCACATCACCAGGGACTTCAGCAAAGCAGATACATAGGAGGGAAACCAGGGAGATAAAGGGCGGCTCTAGGTCGGGGTCAAAAAAAGTAGGGATAAAGATTCTCAAGCACGGGGGGTTAGATCTCTGAAGAGTAAGGTTTGTCGGGTCGGGGACGACCTGATTCAAGCAAGGGGGATAATCAAAAGGATCAAGGACTGGTGGGGGACAATATGGCGAGAAAAAAAGAGGTCAATACCATAAAGGTAGGGACATTGGAAATCTCTCCTACTGGGGAGAATGGGATCAAAGAGAAAAAATTCAATACCGATCCATTTAAAAACCTTTTTAGGGGATAAGAGAGGGTTATCAGGTTGACCGAAAGCGGAAACGGTCAAGCTACAATTAACTTCCTCCTAATGGGCTTCAATCAACGAATTCTCCCTTTCTCAATAGTAGCAAGTATGGAGGAATAAAACTGAGACTAAAAAGAGGGATTGAGGATGGAATACCTAGACCGACGACCACTAAAAATGTCAGAAGGTCATTAGAGAAACCGACGGAGGTGGGTCTACGAGGCAGAGGACTGGGGACTGCGGGTAAATCTGAGATGCACGGGGAGCACCTCCTATTCCACTACAGGAGAGAGACTCTCAAAGGTCACTTCAGGAGAAAGACAAAGAACAACATTCCGAGTGGCTTGGAAGTACTTCTCTTCTCGAGGGGCGCAACGGGAAGATCAAGGGGAAATCTCGAGTCTGTGGACAAGCAAAAAGAAAAAATTCGAAAAGAAAAAGGGACATGTATCTGCGGTCTTCAAGAGCGGTGTTTCTTCGGGAGGGGGAAAAGAATCTCCCTGGAGGGAAAAATCTACAGGATCGACGGCAGACGAAGTAAGAAGGAGGGTCTATCTGAATTCCTTCCCTCTTAGCATTCAAGAGTGAGAAATTTCAGGAAGCGCAGCTGGGGGCGGTGGGGGGAAAAGTCGACGCGTTTCACCTGAAGTAATTATTTCTGAGACAAGCGAAAGTAAAGAGGGATGGGTCGACCGTTCGATCATAGAAAAAGAAAAATACCCACTACTAAGGAGAAGAAAAAGGGTTGAATTTCTATACCATCATCAAGGAGAGAGAAAACGGCGGGGGGGAAAATCAGGAAACTTCAATCCTTAGCTCTTGCGAATATAGAACCGCATCTTATAATATCCAATAATCGTTTTGGAAAGGAAACGACAGGGAGCAGAACAAGGAAAGAGGGGTAACACTACATGTTTATAGTCAATGAAAAAGACGACGCACACAGATGGTTCTGTGACGACACTCATTAGGATAGGAAAAGGCGCAGAAATCAGGCCATAGAGGAATACGCCGACCAAAGGGTTAGACTGAGAACCTCCTCATCAAGAATCTAGCAAAGGGCCTAATCCCTAACGCTTGGGCAGAAGGGGGTAATAAACGTGGCACCATTAGTAGGCATAGAAGCGTAGGGTCTCTGAGATCAAATATTTCGTACAACTCCCAGGAGAAGGAAGGTGCGGGGAGGGAGAGATACGTCGACCGGGGGATGAGGCTGGATGGAGTCTAACGTAGAACTGCGGTCTAACTGTTTCAAAAAGTCCCGAGGCAGAAAAAGAAGCACGGGGGGGAGGATACTTAAATACTAAGAGGGGGATGGTCTTTTTAACCTTCCTTATCCTAAAAAGACCACGAAGAAGAGGACGTAAGAGGGGGAGGAAATTTAGAGCGAATATTACTTTTGGGGGGGGTGAGAGAATTGGGGAAACTAAAACTCATAAGGGAGATGTCCAACGACTCCCTAAGACGGGACAAAAGAAGATGAAAAGGTATGAGTATCGTTCTACAAAGAAGGGAAAGTAAATGCAAGAGGGTGAAGGCTAAAAGGGTCATGTCCCAGGTAATCAAGGAATTTCCGCAACCGGAAGCAAGAGAGACATAAAAGAGGTCTCCGTCGTTAGAAGAGGTAATAAAGCGGCGAAAATCAAAAAAAAAACCGCCGATCTGGGGAACTAATCTTGAGGCGGTACCCTGCCAGACCAGGTCAGAAGGATCAATGTATAAAAGACGCAACTACTAGACAAAAAACTGAAGTCTTTAAAAGAATTGGGTCGGGAAGAGAGGTCTAATGAGACGATCGCAGACTTAGGGGTGAGGTCTAACTACAATATATACCAGGAGGAACCCCACACAACAGATTTATGGTGAAGAGATATGTGAGAGCATCTCATCTACGAGGAAGATCGTCTTATATCAGGTACAAGGACGTAAAATCCATCATTTGTTGCTCAATGGAAGGGTAAGGTCTTTACTTAAGGGGTGAGTCTTATCCTCTCTTGTTCAAAAATCTCATCTTCGAAAACACGGGGGGGGGAAGGGGGTCGACTCAGTGAGAGGTGAAAGGAACGTCACTTAGGAGTAAAGTAGTGGCGTCAGATTCGCGGAGGGCGAAAATGTGCTTTACGGGAGAGAACCTTGCAGATGAACGGGGTGGTGGAGGGATCAGAGCAGCCCTCTCTGGTCACACACTCGGCGTCTTTCTTTATCTTGGAGAAGGAGTTAAAGGGGGGATGAGTTAGTGAGCAAGGAGTGAGTCGCGCAAGAAAACAAAAGTCTTCTGCCTACCAGGACGCCTCTCAGGTGCAGAGGAAGAGACTTTGAGGAAGGTTCCAGATTATACCGAACAGAAGACCATCGGAAAAACACTTCGGAGAGGTCACTGATGCAAGGTCCTTTGTGAAAACGTCCTCAGGGAAAGAAGAAGATAGAATCCGCACTCTTCAAGCCTGACTAAAAGAGCGGGTACAGCTAAAATGGCCAGTGAGTTGTCCTTGGAGGGCTAAGAACACACTAGACGAGCTTCGAGAGAAAACCCACAAATCACAAAACAAAAAAAAAGAAAAAAACACAAAGAAACAAAGGGGCCACCAAACCTCCTTATGGCCTTTTCGTAACAAATGAAGCCCCATTCACCTCTAATGTACGAGTAGGAGAATGGTTAGAGGAAGAAAACCGACTGGGGAAGTATAACCATCGCTAGAAAGCATTATTACAATTCGGATAGGGGGGAATGGATTCTCGAGACACGGGGGGATTCGCAGTTTAACACCCATAGGAGCGGGGGTTCATCGGAAAGAATACCGCTTGAGGCGGTATGAAACAAAGCGCCTAAGAGGGAGAAGGTACCGTCTGACCAAAAGGAACTTACGACAAAGGGCTACACGACGAAAAAGTCAATGCGCACCTCACGTCACGCAAGAAAACTGTCGTTTAAAAAAAAAAACCGGGTTTTTCGAGACAAAATGAGGGGGACTTCAAGGAACGCCTCATCTCAGAAATACGATTGGGCCGGGGGGGACGATGCGAAACGTAAAGATAAAAAATACGCTTCCTCGGTGTGCCTTTTCTCGCCGAAGGTAACGACTCCTCAGTCGAAAAGGAAGAGTCCGTAAGGGGGCAAGAAAAACCTATTTGTGAAAAG
>Ga0179591_1296864_pt1 | contig 14427 bp, 18 predicted proteins | sample CZOMad2_1_08_16f_FD_182891 | JGI IMG/M metagenome (GOLD analysis project Ga0179591, IMG submission 182891) | Vadose zone soil fungal communities from Angelo Coast Range Reserve, California, USA - CZOMad2_1_08_16fungal (PacBio error correction) | ecosystem: Environmental > Terrestrial > Soil >...
GAGGAAAGGAAAGAACAGCAGCTGATATAGACGCAGGGACGTCCGCGTCGACGCAATTTGATGGCTAAGGCACAAGAAGAGAGAGGTCTAATTCGTGGTCCATATGACGGAAAACGCTAATCACGCCATGGGAAAAGTCAAGTAAGCATAGGGAGTTTGAGATTGCCAGAGCGCAGATCGAGACAAAACTGAGGGGGGGAATCTGCCGGTAAGTCTGCATTTTACTGGAGGGGCCGTTTCCGGGAAACCCTCCGGGTGCTCATCCAAAAAGAAGGCTTGGAGCTCTTGTTATCGAGGATCGGCAGGGATTTGCCGTAACCAGTAAAGCTTTTTTTCTTTGCAGCGAGGTTGTCTGCGGAGAAATTATCAAGGCTTGAAGTTCGGCTCAAGAACCATCTCCCGCTTTGAATTTAAAGCGTGTCTAAAGCTGCTTTACTCAGTCCAGCGGTTCTTTCAAAAAAGGATATCTTCCTCCTTTGAGGTCCTCCCACTCTGTTTTTGAGGGCCGATTCTGCGAGAAAAAGCGGTCGAGATCCGATGGCGAAGTCACCGTCCGAGAAAGGCGCGATCTTGCCCTCCAGAAAAATCGTGAAAGGGAGAGCCAGGACCGCCGAGCACAATGCAAAGACCCGCAAAAGGAAAAAATTCATATTATTAACGAGGTGAGGAAGTGGACCATCTGTTCGGGGGGAAGGGGGTTTTCGAACCATTCATAATGTTACTGAACGGAAACGTCGAAAAAAAAGGGGGCGGCGTGTCTCTTCCCTTCACGAAGGAATGGGGACTGAATGGAAAGTCGGAGAGACAACTTGGGGTTGGGCCAGAGGATTTTCTCTTTGGCTTTTAAAAATCGCCGGGGAGAAGGAGGCCTTTCGATTGGAAATGCCACCCGAAAAACGAATCACCTCCCGGAACGGGACCTTCTCATATATCTACCAGAGGAAGGGGTCCATTTCGGGAGGGAAAATCTTTTTGCCTTAAAGGGGAGGAACGGATCGAGCGGGAGTGGCAAGCGCTCCGGTTTTTTTTCTTTCAAACCCCGACACGGCATAGTAACGATAGAAAAAATGCGGCAAAAAATCTCAAGAATAAAGGGGTGTGAAAAAAGAGGACAGCTTGACGGGATGGCGAGAATAGGACTGAAGAGGAAGGGGACAATAATAAATAGATTCGTTGGTCCACTCATGTGTAGAGGAGCATTTCCTCATTGAAAGAGGAATAACACCGAGGGGTGGCCGATCGCCTAAGGGGGAGGGAGGCCGACGTAAAAAAAGGGGATTTGCTCCGCCATATCAAAATATCTGGTGCGGGGACGAAGGGGTTCGGCGAGAGAAAAGCACCGCCATTCGTGGGAGGAGGGAAAGGTCGCAAAAAGAAAGAACTTGTGGCCGCGCTGTATGGAAATAGGGAGGGAGCACAAGGGACCACAGGGGAAAAAAGGGCGAACTATTCCTACAAAACCCTGCGAAGGGAGAAGGTGACAAGGTCCGTCAACATCAAACCGTGGGGGGAGGAGGGGGGGACCATAAATAAGGCCGGGCTCCCCGCCTTAACAAAAGAGGAGACTGGGGGGGAAATTTTCTAACGAACAATAGGAAAGAGATCTCAACTTCTTAGGGACATCACCAGACTAGGTAAGGGGGATATCCATTTTTTCTGAGGAGAGAAAAAGGGGGGGACCGTCCCGCGTAAAGAAGATTTTCAAATGGGAGAAAAAACATTCTCGAGAGAGTGAAAAGCGGTGTAATCAAATGTTAAGGAAGGATGATGGGAAAAACGAGATAAGGCACAATCCAAACAAGCTCGAGAAGAGAATGTAACGCTCTATCGGATAAAAAAAAGTGGGCGGTCTGCAGAAAGGGGGTCAAAAATAAAAAAAAAACTATTTCATGCCCGCCAAGTGAAAAGCGGAAGAAACATTGTCGAGTTGCCCAAAATAACGCGCCGGTTAAGGGGGATTTCCGAGGGAATCCAGCACGAAACGGGAAACCCCACTCCGTCATCGAGACTCATTGGGGAAGGTTTTTTTGGGGGAGATCAGAAGAGTAAAAATCCCTCAACCGCTGGGGGGGGTCTTATAAGGGGGAAGGTCCTTCTCATACGAGGAGGGAGGGAAAAGGGTGATTGGGGGAAAAAACCACTTAGAAACCGCGTTTCCGCCGAAAAGGGTCGGACCAGTAAATGGTGGGGCTCGCAAGATTTTCTTTGCTCGTAAAAAAGTTGAGGGAGTCCCGCGCTTTTGCAAAAAAGGAAGAAACATGACGGTCAAGCTGCCTCAACGGGGGGGGGGCATTTTGGAGGGGGGAAACAACAACACGGAGGAGTAGGAGAATGGCACTACACATGGAAAACGGCGGCGAAGGAAGCGGAAGAGAACTGGCAAAAGAAAAGAAGATTGGTTCAAGAAAGGGGAAACGAGAAAGAACTTCGGGGGACCAGTGGAAAGAAGGGCCCCCCACCATGGTAAAGGACATGTCTGGCAAAGGCGGCGAACAAGAAGCAATCACCGCAGAAGGAAAGGGAGGGTATCGAATTAGGCGTTAAAAGGCAACCGCCGCGGTTGAAAAAACTGGGGAATCAGAAGGGAAACCAGCGACCAAAAAGGGGGAAACCAAGGAGGAAAAAAGCTAGGCAAGGTGGGGCTGAAGTTACCTATTCGAGACGAGGCCCTACCGAAAAAAGAACCGGCTCGCCTAATAGGTGGGGAACATATCGTTAATTGGGCGGACACGGGAAAAAAAAAAAAACGGGCCTTACCTAGCCGAGGGGGGGGTTTTTGAAAAAAAAAGGGGGAAGCTGAAGGACCGCCAAAGTAAAAAAGCGCTCGTTTTCATGGGGGAGGGGGGCACCAGCTAGCTTCGGTTTGGGGAGACGTCCTCAACTAAGGCTTATAAAAAAGGCCAACTACTTACTTAGGAAGGAGAACTCTAACTAGGAAATGGTCACTTCTTGAGAAAACAAATAAGGGGGAGAGCAGGGCAAACATTGGAATAAAATCCTTCGAGAAGGGAAATGCCTCGAAGGTAGCTGCGTTGATCCTGACGTGAACGCTTGGTGAAAGAAGGAGAGGGGAAAAGCATGTTTTCCGAGGATGAGGATGGTCCGCAGGACCAAACCGAGCGGGGGGGGTTGCAGACCTTTAAGAAGCGACTGTGTTTTCATGGGGGGTAGCATCTGCTTGTCCAAGGAATCCTAGTTTGCATAAGAGAAAAAAGCATGACCCCCCTCTTTAGGAACCGAAATAATGGCTTGTGCGGACGTGATTAAATGGGGAAAAGAGGCCCGGCAGCACCGCAAACTTTAGCGGAGGGAGAGGAAAAATAACTCTTTTCGGGGGAAAAAAGTCTGAGGAATAGGGGAAGAAATTAGAGTGGTGAAAGGCCAGGCAATGATGGAAATGAATCCAGAAGCGAATCTATCTCGGCTGCGGAAAGGGGAAAAAGGAATGTACGAGGAAGGAAAAAGAGGACGGTTCAAAAAATGGGGAAACCAAATGGAGAATTCGAGTTAACAAGGGTTGCCGCAGCTGTGGAGGGGGGGTACTCGGCCGGAGGGAGAGGGGAGAAAGAAAAACCCGGAGCGCGGAAAAAGAAAGTCCCGCTCGATAAGGGGGGGGGAGGAAAAGACGTAGAAGGCACACCTCCTAAATCAGGGAAACCTTTATCGTCGAGAAGAGGGAAAAGTGTCTCGGAGGTCATCGTCAGACCAGTCAAGAAGAGAGAAAGGACTCCGGGTGTAAAAAAAAAAAGAGCAAGCGATGGCAAAGGAAAGAAGCGTTCCAAAAGAAGAAAGCGGACTAGGCGGAGGAGGGAAAACGAAACTCAAGTCTGGTGGCCAAGAAGTATGAATCGGTTACAGGAAGGATGGGACTGGAACACGTACTCCTATGAGGGAAGGATTTCTTTCGTTTGGGGAAAAAGGGGAATTTGGGAGACTGGAGGAAGGCCGACGACCCGAAACGAGCGTTCTTGGAGGGCAAAGAGCCTGAGGAATTAGTGAGCGGATGGACCACAATAATCAAAAGGTGGGGTTCATCGCAAGGGGAACAAAACTGGGTTGTCTGAACCTGCAAAAGGAAAGCTACTTCTCATTTAAAAGAAAGCGGGGGACTTTGATAAAATACAGACAAGCAACGCTGACGGAGGAAGAGCATTGGGACAGTTCACGCGCGCCTTTCTCATAGTACTACTCATACAACATATGAGTAGATTTTCAAAATTCAAGGGGATTCAAAGGGGATTCATCAAAGAAGTAAAGCCTCTAAAGATCTTCTGGAGGAAACACCGTATTTTTGGCAATCAACAGGACGAAAAAATCTTCTGCACTGGGGGAAGGAAGATCGCAGGGCATCTTTAGGCGAAAAATTGTGAGAAAACCCTAAGACTCCTCGATAAGGAAATCTCTCACTAATGAAGAAGGGATTAAAAAGGCATCCGGCAAGATAACCGCAGAGCCAGGGCACGACTGTTTGTGCAGGATACGGCGGAAAGTATTCCAGTCGACACAAATACAGCTGCGGGGAGGGATTGGTGCTCAGAAGAAACAAGAAGAGATACGAAGGGACTATCGCTATTGTCACAGACGTGTGCCGGAATTATAAAGAGGTTAGGGAAGTCCGGGCAACTTGATCGGAAAAAGGTTCCATGCAAGAATAGCTATCGCTGTTGCATCCGCGACATGTATCTCCCGAAAAACAAGAGAGAATAAATTTTGAGCGGACCTCTGAAAACACCCAATTTCGTAGGGGGGAGGTGTCCTGAAAGGCAATTAACATCGGTTCTAGAGAAAAAGTTCTAGATTCCCGCGACAATTCGCGATAGAGAGGACGACGTATTTTGAGGTTTTGGTTGGAGAAGCAAGTACATCTCAGGATATATACGCCGGTGGAGGGAGAGACTAATACGGGAAAAAGGCAACTATTGAAAATTATGGCAACATATCCTTCGCTAAGAGCAGTTCAAATCTTGACGTCAAACTCAAAGAATCGAGGATGATGGGGGGGAAATCGAGCTCGAGTAATAATCGTGGGGAGGGTTCTCCACCTTTAGACGAAACTGCGTCTGAAGGGATCGAAAGTGAACAATATGGAGGGAAGTTTAAAACCCTCCGGTTGAGCATAGATCGCCGGTAGGGAGCGCGGGAAGATAGTAGAGAATCGCATTTTCCCTTCAAGGGTTGGCTTGGGGGATTTTTTGGAGGACGTCAGTCGCCAATAATTATCGGGTACTTCTCCCAAACGAACCATACTGAATTTGGGGGAACGTTGTCTGTAAGAAGCGGCGTGGACCATTAAAGAGGGAACAACCCCGAAAAAAAAATAGCTTTACCACGCTCTTTGGGCACAACAATCGCGGGTGTTGCCGAGTTTAACACCCGATGGAGAGATAGGTGTTGGAGGTACACAATCCTCAGACGAGCTCGATTCACATCAACGACGGGGGACGAGGGCGGCCAAAACGATAAACATGCCCATAAAAGCCAAGGCCTGTAGGGGAATAGGGAGTAACCGAGGGGTCCACTTCGGTGACTGGGGTTAAAGAAACAACAATTCATAAGAAGCGGCCACAGAACCCGACTTGAAAAGGATAGAGGGGTGGAGTACTATCCAAGCGAAATAAGTTGACTGCATTTGTGGGAGATTCGCGAGACAAAGGGCCATCGCGTTGCTTTGGGGGGAGTGTTTGTAAAGCCGGAGGGGTTCTTGACTCTACTTGTTCGACGAACTATAACGGGGCCGGTCATCGTAGAAAAAGATAAACTGAGAGCGCTTGGTTCCAGGGAAATCGTTTTGCAGGGATCGCGAATGGGAAGAAACAAGGCGGGAAAACTAGTGGTGGAATCTCGGGGAGCTCCGGGGGGTGTCTTTCTCAGAAACCCGAAGACGGGGCATAGTAACTACTCAGCAAAAGCCGGCAACCAAAGGGAGGAAAAAAAAAGAAAATTTTTTTTTTTTGTTGTTAAATTATCGAATGGAAAGATACATTGCGAGAAGGGACGGGATGGCTCCACAGATCTCTCCGGAAAGACAGGAGCAACCGCGATAACAGAAGGGGTAGGAGGAGGAACTCATTGACAAGTTTCAAGGAATCCACTCTTAAGAGGATCGCCGACGCCTTTCAAAATAACCAGGAAAGATGTGAGTCAATCCGATCAAGAGGGATATGGGCGGGGCCTTGTTCGGGAGGAAAAGGTTCCATCACGCGAGGGAGGGCGTGAGTCCCAGAAAAAAGCTTCTTGTGGGGGGGGCCGCGATATGCCAAACACACGTTATTTAGGCCCTTGTCCTAAAGCGCTGCGGAGAAAAGCCCCAAGAAACGAAGGGCTCGGCGGCACCCTCCAACCTTATTCGGTTGCAACTCAGCCATCAGGACGCCCGGCTTAACAGAGGATGAAGTTTGTTCAAGAAAAGGGGGAGAAGAACGTCAGGCGCACAACTGCTGGCGAGGGCCTGGAGCAACTAGTGGATGAACAAGGTGGCGAACCGCCGTCGAAAGGATTTTTGGGCAGGGACACACTGGGGCGCGAGTCGGATAAAAAGGCGGGACAGGGTCAAATGGTCTATAAGCCCAACGCCGGTGGAAACCGCGATAAAAGGGAACGATCTGCGTGGCGGTACGCAAGGGGCGGGCGAGCGCTTTAAGGAAATGAGGAAAAAAGCGCGGCCATTTTTGAAAAACTATGTCCTGTCCCGCGCCGAGGCAGAAGACGCACATTGTCCCAGGGAGGTTGCCCAAATATGAAACCGGGTCTGATATTTGGTATGGTAAAGAAAAAAGCCGACACCAGTACCTCAGAAAAAAGCCAGCGGCTGATATGCGCGATTGGAGGATCAAAATTTTTGTTCGTTTGGGGGTTCCCCCCATACTCGTTCGGAGGAAGGGGAGGATATTGCGCCTTGAAGGAAATGCTCGTATTGATTGAAACTCTATGAGCCTCCCCTGGGGGACCATTAAATTGTGTGGAATCGACAACTGGAAAGGGAGCGTAAACTTAATGGGAGAAGTCGCCGGGGCCGGAGCGGGGAGGCCGCCTTATGAGGGGCAACGTCGGGTTTGTGAGCGGGGTTAGGGGACTCTAGAAAACAACAACTTAGGTGAGAAAGAGAAAGGCACATCACAAACAAGAAGTAGGCGTAATAAGAACGGGCAAAAGAGGGCTGGACTCCGTCTCTCCGAAACGAGAAAGGGGGGATGCAATTTATACTCCACTTACCCAAAGAGAACATGTCGGTCCAAGATTTATCTCTGTTACCCGGGAAACGGAGCAAGGAGGGATGACAATTCTCAATTATCTAGAAAGGAGAGCCCTGAGTTGGAAAAAAACGGAAAATCGGCTATCCCAAGGATTATCCTCCAATCGGAAATCAGCAGAATCTTACGGGAGGGTGGGGGGGGGAACGGGAACTGTGCTAGCTTACAGCAGGAAACTACCTCAGACCCGTCTCGTCCAATAGTTAAGTGTAAATATCGTTAATTGGGGGGAACGGAACGCTTGACGCGGAGAGGGGGCAAAAATAGCGAGTTGTATTGGTGTTTGGGCCCGCGCTGAAGACCTCCAAAAGGGCGCTCGCGCGTTGGGGAGAGACACGCAGCTAGAGGTAGGGATTTGGCACAGGAGAGGGGACCTCCGCAACACTTGCTTAGGAAAGGACACAAAGTCTCTAATCTTGGAGGAGAACTCGAACTCGGGAGTTGGGAAGGGGGGGAAAGGGACAGTACCAAAAAGGTCGCTCCTCCAAAATTGGGGGGAATAAAAGAAGGGGGCAATGGCCAGCGAAAAGAGGCGCGGGGTACCTGAGAGGGTGAGAAAAAGCTTTTTTTACTCCGGGGAGGGGGGAGGGAGGGCGGATGGGAAAGGAGAATAAGGTTTTGCGGTTGGGGAAGGGGACCGAAGTCGAAAGGACCGGTGGGTCTGGGGGGGGGAGTTAATCGTCTCGCGGCGGGGACCATGGGACCGTTCATCTAAGAAAGACTCGATTGCCACAACCGTGACGCGTGGCAACCATTGTTAGGAAAGCAGAATGTCTTTTGAGATGTAACCTTCTCCGAACAGAAAAAGACCAGGGCAGTCCCGCACCAAAGAAGGGGGGATATGGCAGAAAAAAAATGTCGTTGGGACGGGAAAAAAGCTTCTGCAGGCAGAAGGAATTAAATTAGTGGGAAAAAGGGGAACCAAAAAGAAATGAAAAAATCAAAACACCCTGAGCCAACGGCTATCGCGGGGCCCGGCGCGTATGTTTTTGGTGTTTTTTAATGGTTGTGTTTGGAAGTGGTTTTTTTTTTGGTTTTTTGGTATTTTGTTTATTTTATCAAGGTTCGTCTTGGGGGTTGGGTACATGATTTGGGGTTTTTTAAAGGGTGTACAGGAGTTGGAAAAAAAAGCAAAGCTGACGGGGGGCGCAATGGGCAACCAATGGATTAGATGGGGGTGTGTGCCGCATCGGGGGCATTCTGGGGGGCTGGGGAAGTTACTCTGTGAGGTCTGTCTCGGAAAAAAGCAAATGAAAACTAAACGCAACCTCAGCATCAAAAATTTGAGCTCGAGGAGAAAAGGTTCCGTAAATTCCGAGGGAACACGGCAAGGGCGTCTATACGATAGGGCAAAGGGGGGCTCGGCTTGTGGAAAGGAGGAAGACGTCAATAAAAAGACGCCTGCGATTAAAACGGAAAGGGGAAAAGGGGCCAACGCTATGGAAGCTCGAAGGAGAGAATTCATGCAAGCGACTAGTTGAGGGGAGACACGACGAAACTCAGGCTTCCGGTACGTCATCCCTTGGGGGGGGGGGGGTCGAAAAAACAAAAAAGGTACGAAATAAAAAACTTTAACACATCGGGGACGAAAACATGAATTGCCTAAGGGAAAGGGGAGGGGGCCTTGGCACTTGGGTCCTGTCCGGGCATTCACCGCTCGGGCTGGGTAAATCGCCAAGAAAGGGTTAGAGGTGACCACCTGCCCTCGGAGACCCATACGGTTGGGGCAAACGACTCGACACAGGTTGGGGGGGAGCAGCAATATCGAAGGTATTGCGGTGTTGGGAAGCGGGACTGGTCAAGAAAAGACACGCTTTTACATTGCAAGAGGGGGAGATGTTCGTGGTAACAGGCGCCTATCGTCCCGCCAAAGAGATCTGGAGGCAGACAACATCCAGGAGGCAAAAGGGAACATCTTGAAGAAGGCGCAGATTGCGATCCTCGATGAAGAAACGCTATATTCGTCTGTATGCGCAAAAGAGGTTTTGGGAAAACGGCAACTAAAATCTTTCGAAGAAAAGCCGACTGCCCGGCAGATCGTGAATCGGGAGGGCGACGAGAAAGTTTGAGAAACGCTCTCTGAATTGTCCCAGGGAGAGACACGAGGGGGAGACGTTTTCTTCAAGAAAGCAGGGGGAAAAACGCGGAGGGAAGACACGTCTCTGGGGAATCAATATTTGCTCTCGGAGGACGATTCCATTCTACAAAGCGGTCTATACATCGGTGACTTTCTCGCAAACAAAAGAAAACGGTCCATAGGGTTAGGGCGAGTGTCCGCGGGATCGGTTTTCCTAAGTAGAAAGTCTGTTTCCTGGGTGCAACTGGAGCGGAAAAAAAAAAAATCTGGGTGTTCTAAGATAGAGGAAGGTCCGCTCCTGGATGACGAACCACCGGAGGGAGTTCCATAGACGGGTACCCTGCACCAGCAAAAGTACTCAAAAAAAAGTGCTGCTGGTTCCGAGAAACGCTTACTTCCAAGGACAGGATAAGAGAACGAGGGTGCGAGATCCTCAAAAAGGACGATATAACCTCAAAATGGGAGGTTGGTTGTGAGAGCACCGCAGCTTATATGACGAGGAAACTTAATCGACTAACTACGGAAGGAACGCAAATATTGCTTCGGGCCCTATATCGCAAAGGGGGAGAGGGGAATATGGCAGTAGACTCTAATCACTCGGCTCTTTATAGTGAAATTTCGAGCGCGCAGAAGGAAGGGGAAGTTTGTCACTCCACCAAGAGCGCAAGAAGGGGGGCTTCCGGCATTCAGGAACAGGGAAAGTTTCGTGCCGGTGAATTAAGAAGGGGCGCATCCAGCAGAAGGGTTTCGGCAGGAAAGGTCTATGATAAGGTGCCGTAACCAACGTAAAGGGAAGTGAATTTTGCATCGCGGAAGTTAGAGGACGCCAAGATTCGAAGATAGTTCTTCGCAGCACTGACCGAACCATCAAAGGCAATGTAAAGAAAGTGTCAGGGAGGGAAGGGCGTAGACCATCCTTCTAAAAAAGCATGCGCAGTAGAAATTTTCTTTCTGACCACTCAAAAATGTTGGGGGTTCGGGCGATGAACAAAAGCGGGGATGCGATGGTCGTGGAAGCAAGGCTCCAACGTTGCCGAGAATTGCCGCTCAAGCCGAGCGTGCAGCGGCGGCCAGGGAACAGTTCCAGGCCAACGAAAAAGGCAGCAGCGTCGGGCTAGTATTAAAGAAGAAATTCCGTCCATCTTGAGGGACCTTTGGATAAGGGGTGACTTCGGCCACCGACAAGGGATGTGAGGGACTGGCTACAGAGAGGAACGGCAAGTTTGAACGCTTAAGGGGTGGCCCATCGCGTTGCTGGAAGTGGGCAAGTGGTTTTAAACGCCGGAGTAGAGATGATTCTTGACGACTGCCAAGGGGTCGACGATGGACTCCTAGCAGAGAAGATACCCGAGAACTGAAGAAAAAGATAATTTCCAAGAGGTTTGGCTTCCAAAGAATTCACTTGGAGCCAGGACGGGAAAAAAAACACGGGCTTGGGGAGAGCTTGTCGAAGTGGGTTTTGAGGGGAAACGACAGACGTGCAGAGTAAAGAGGGACAAAAAAGCCTGCAACCGAGAGATGGTGTTCATGAGAAGGTCTCCATTGGGCGAACCTTCAAGCTTGACGGGGGAGGAACGCCTCTTTACAGGAAAAAAAACATCAAGAAGGGAAAAGGCGATAGATTGTTGCTCAAGTGGGGGGGGAAGCAGTTTCCTCATTTCACGGGAGTAATCCCACTCACTTACTTCAGGGGAAGATCGCCTTCAGACGGGGAGGGGAGTATTCCGAAGACCGCCCTATCATTCCGGGGAATAGGGTGCGGTGACTAAAGAGGGTTCTCAAGAGGGTTCCTCCGCAAGTCGGCCCATAAACTCTTCAGGGGACGACGTGTATGCCAAAATAATTTGAGAAGGGGGAAGGACCCCGTGGTAATAAAGGCTTCCCTTCTCTTAGGGAGGGCCTGCAACCCAGCAACTAAGAAGGAGACCATCAGAAGATGAAGAACGCAACCCCCAAAAAAGACGGGTGGTGAACGCGCAGGTTTTTAAAAGGGGTCTCCTTAACGTCGGCCTCATCGGAGTTGTCGCTGGCCTTGCAAAGAAGCTCGTAGCCGTCTTTTAAGGGGGGGGGGGGAAAACCGTCTTCGCTACAGGGGTTTTCGCCGAACGCAGTGACCCAAGGGGGGGGTAGGTTCGAACTCCTCCGAAAAGCGACGCCCAAATCGGGAAGAGAAGAAAGAGCGTTGGGCAGATAAGGCACATCCCAAAAAGAGGCGTGTCTTAGCATGAAAACGTAACTGTGGGGCGAAGGCAGCATCTCGTCCAGGGGTCAAAACACAAAAACTCGCTGAAGGAAAAAAAGCCAAAAATTCTTTCAAAAATTGTCCCAATGCATATTGGAAAAGGAGGCGCGAAGGTTTCGGTATAAGCTTTCTCGAAGACTCAAAAAAAGAAGGTACAAAGAGCAACACGCCCCGGAGGAGGGAGGATTCTCGAATTTTAGGATAGAAGGTTGATAACCTAGGAAAGTAAGCCTCAACATTGGGAGGCAGAATACTCTCCTAATTTCTCGAAAAAAGATTTTAAGGAGACTAAGTATCCGCCAACCGCTTTCTATAGGAAAGGGGGGGATGAGGGGGAACCTCCGTTCCTTTCTCAAAAGAGGAATAAACATAGGGGGGGCGCGCTTTTTGCAAAACTCTTCTTTGGGAGCTGGCCAAGGCTTTTTTGGTGTGAAGGGTTTGTAGTGAATCAACGTAGGAGGAGAAAGAGAGACAAGAACACATGCATCAAACACCAGGGAAAGGCGGAGAGACCGGGGAAACGAAAGAAGGCGATTTTTCTCGGGGGGGAAGAAAAAACTGGCGTTCCAGGAATCCTCCACACCACTTTACTGGAAAAACTGTCAGGGACAAAAAAGGGGGAATGGGACACTGGGCATTCTGATCGTAGAGGGGCAAGGCGCGGGAAACGCCTCGGTTGGGGAGAAAGCCTCGGCTTCAAATCGAAACAAATAAAAAAAAAAAAGGCGAGAATCCTCAGAAAAGTTTTCCCTGTTACTGGGGGGATTCGAGCAAGAGGGAAAGAGACAAAAGAGCACCCTCAATTTGGACACCCTGGGGGCAAGTCTCGTTAATTGCCGAGGGGGAAGATTTTACTCTTCAGAAGTTGTATTTTTGTTTGGGAACACAAGGGGGAGGAGCCCAACGTCCAAAACTCGCGCGTGTACGTAGCACGCAGCTAGCTTAGGGGGGGGGGGGGTGTGCCTTATATCCGCAAAAAGGAAGGTATGAGGTGAATTACAACTATTGCAGGGAAAAAGTTCTAACTCGAACTCGGCAAAGGGGTAGGCGGGACGGCCAACAAGGGGAGAGGTGTTCGCCACAGTGGGGAAAGGGAGGGACTTTTTCAAAAAATCCATCGCAGTGTGCCTGCGGGAGAGAAACCAGCTGGGTGGTGAACAGAGTGTCATCAAGCAGGTGGACTAACCTGAAGATGGCGGATGGTTCCCAGAGTAGGAGTTTTGGCGGGGGCCAGGGACCTGGGAGGGCTCCGGGGGTTCTTGGTGATGGATTGAGATGGGGGCACACGGGACCTTGAGGGGCATACACGCTCGTCCACAAGCGAAAAAATTTAGAAGACAGGGGGAACCATTTTCTAAGTCAAAGAATGGCCAGAAATCTTCGCTAAAAAAGGCAAGGGCCCCTTTATCGTATTGATATGCGGAGCAATAAGGGGAGTCGGGCATACCACGGCGTCTGAAAGAACATATCAAGGAAAGTTACGAGTGGGGGAAAAAGAAATTTAATAGTAAATAGACAAACAAACGAATCTATCGCGAGGGCCGCTTCGCGGAAGTACGAGAGAAAGAACAGCAGCTTGACGGGTAGAAAACCAATTTAGAATTCGAATGAGGAACAAAGGGGTGTTTGGGCCTCAGCGGTGGCATCGTGTAAGAGAAGACCTTCTGTCGAGAAGGACAAACCCGTGAGCGCTGCAAAAGGGGCGGACCCAAACCAGTGGGAAAAAAGGGCTCTCGATCAATGGCTAAAAGTGGGAGGAAGGGGAATGGAGGAAATCGAAATGTACCACGGCGATACTCTTACTGCTACAAGTGCTAAGGGAGAGGCGATCCATTGGCAGGGGGAAGACATCCGAAATCATCAAGGAATTTAAAACTTCAAACGTAACATGGCAAAAATCTCTCGACAGCGTTCAAGGGTCAAGCGAGAGAAGAGGGACGGAGTAACGGCAAACTCCAAGTTCGGTCTTGAAGGGGGGGGACGAAGTCACCCTGGAGAAACAAAAAGGCACCGAAAAGCGACGGGTTAACAACCGGACATGAAGGACGGCGAGAGCTTTGCGGGAGTTTGGCAGTGTGCTACGGCGGGTGGCCAGCCGAGAGCTAACAGGATGTAGGCAATTAGGAAAATTCAACTGAGAGCCGGATTAGACGTCTCCGCCATCTTTTGGGAGGACGCCGGACCTCCAGGGGGTTGGCGGTGGTCGACCTAAGGAACTCGGCGCATTGGGTAGGAAAAGACACATGTACTGGTAATAGGGAGAGACAGACACGCTTGGAGAGTAGATGGGGGGGAGGAAGGTTTTCCATTTTGGCGCCAAGAAGTGGCGCATAGCTCAAGACAACATCCTCCCTGGATGTCAAAAGCCGGGGGAACGGTTGTGGGGTTAGGAGATATTGCTAGGAGTAAATCGGCGCCCAGGAAGCTTCGGAGTCTGGATGCAAAAGGAGGGTTTTAGCAACTGTACGATCGGCTAAAAGGTTCCGAAAGGGATCGTCTTTCCTCTCGGGGAGAAATTCCCGATGCATAAAAAAATCAACAAGGGAAAGAAAAGGAAGAATGAAGAGTGCCTTATCTTTGGGAAAAGAAAAAAAAAAAAAAAAGGAAAAATTACCTCATTCACTCAGCCGGCTCTGGCGTCTACTCGCCGACGTATGGAGTGGGAAACCAGGCAACCGGGCTAGGGGGAAAAGTTCATCCGCAAAAAATAAAGGGGGGGGGGGTGCATATCTCTAGTGTCTCGGGAGAGGAGCACCTCTGAAGATTATACCGGGCTGTTCCGCAAGGCAACTTGGAGTCAGGGCACCAAGGAAGGGGGGGTCAGGCCCAACAGACAATTTCATTATTTCCGCTCCATG
>Ga0179591_1287885_pt1 | contig 14426 bp, 17 predicted proteins | sample CZOMad2_1_08_16f_FD_182891 | JGI IMG/M metagenome (GOLD analysis project Ga0179591, IMG submission 182891) | Vadose zone soil fungal communities from Angelo Coast Range Reserve, California, USA - CZOMad2_1_08_16fungal (PacBio error correction) | ecosystem: Environmental > Terrestrial > Soil >...
AAGGGAAAGCAAAGACAGGAGGGAGGAAAGGGGACCTCGGGCAGGGGAGGGAAACCTAGTGAAGGAGAAAGAAAAACGAGAAAAATAAGGAGAAAAAGATTCCCTGGAAAAAGAGGAAGGTGCCGTGGCAGAGCACGGAAAAAATCAGAAAACGTCATCATCGAACCAGGAAAAGGGAGGCTAGAAAGAGAGCACCCTAACTCAGAGCCAAAGGTAAAGGGAGAAAGAGGGTCTCACATGTCCGCCGTCTTTGGCAAACTTAACGAGGCAGAGTCAGGAGGACCTACGAAAAAAAAAAAAAACTAGCAAGGAAGGGATAAAAAATCGTCGAGCAGGGATCAAGGAAGACTTTGGGGGGAAAGGGGGGAAAGGAAAGCTTTATGGCAAAAACCAGCGTTCAAAGGATCAGCCCTTGAAGGGGTCTCATCGTTGAGGGGGGGGTTCCTCCGAAGGAGTGAATACACGGGCAAGTGACGATGATAAAAAAGCAGAAGGGGGAAATTGGGAAGGGGAGGAGAAAGAAGTTGAAAGGGGGGGCGCTAAGGGGAGAGGAAAAATCTTGAGCAGACGCTTGAAAACGCCATCAGACCGGGAGAAAAGGCCGTCAAAGGATCGGACTTAGAATGGTTGGAGGTGCCTGGGAGAGACCGGAGAAATCACTGATCACGATAGAGAGAAAATCCAGGTAAGGAAGGGTCTTACAGCGCATATTTGGGTAAGAGAGAAAGAGAAAGGACTACATAGAGGAAGGATAAACACGCGACGACATAAAGCGTTGGGAAAAGAGACCGAGGGGGAGAAACTTTAAATACAGAGAATCCCCTACGAGGGGGTATGGTTCAGTTACAGAAAGATAAGAGTTCTGGGAAGAAGGGACACAGACGGCACCAATCGGATCAGAAGCGGAGTAGCAAACCCTGCGGGAAGGAAGGGGGTTACGGGGGGATGGAAACAAGAATCAAAAATAGAAAGTGGGATTGACGTCCTAACCAAAAAGGAAGGACGAAAGAAGGGGAAAGGGAAATCCTTATCACGGTTGAAAACTCAAGTCCTAAGAGAAAGAAGAAACTTAGGGAAAGAGAGAAGTGACCTCATCAACATCCCATATGCTCAAGGGAGGTTGCAAGTGGGGGGGGAACCGCGGGCTAAGGACCTGACGCTCTGCTAAAAAGGTATCTTTGGATCCTCAAAGAGTGGCCGAGAATGTGACATAAAGTTCTACAAGGCGTCCAAGGGGGAGGGGGCGTTAAAAAAAAGAAGAAACACCCAAGGAAAAATTTATTAAGCCAAAAGTTGGGAGAAAAGGTTTCAAAACACAAGAAAGATTAAAGAGCTCCACTGAGGAAGAAAAAAAAAAACGAAAAAAAGCTGAGCGTAAGGAAGGAAGAAAGATTTCATCACAAAGAAAAGAAAAACTTTAAGGAGGAAAAAAAGGGTATAGTAGAGGGATCCTGCTTAAAAAAGACCAATGTCAGCCACTCAACCCGGCATGGCCAGAAAAAAAGAAATTTCAAAAGAGGAGGGGATTACGAAAAAGAGAAGGGTCTTCAATGAGGGAAAAAGGTCGCTCTGTACGAAATCCCCAATATAAAAACGAAAGGAAAATAGTCCGGGCCGGTCCTCCGAGTCGAAAAAGGAAAAGGCTAAGGGTCGGGACCTAACCCACTGCTCAAAAGGTTAGGGGGTAGTCCACAGACCTAAATAATCTATCAACTCAGGAACGGCCGTACAAAAGGGATCTTCAAAAGGAAGTTCAATATGATACTATCGCGAAGGAGATTTCGGGGGGAAGATAAAACCAAAACCGCTCTAAAAAGGGGGGGGGGAAAAAAACTAACCGGAGAAAGGGAATCAATGAACCAAGGGGAAAAGAAAGGGCGGCCTCAGACGCTTCGAGTTAGGGGGAAAGAACACCTTCAATCGTGAAGAAAAGAAGCAACAAAACAACGGAGGAAAAAAAAAGGGGAAAAAAGGAGAGGGGGGGGGGATAGGGAGGGGAGTAATGGGGACACAAGTGCCATATTACTCTTCAATAGGGCAACATGAAGGGAAGGGAAGGGGGAGGAACAGCTTTAGAAAAGCGAGGGGATATAGGTAGTGCTGCAATCTTTCCAGAAGACGTGTGAGAGGAGAGGGAGGAAGGCCAATAATCACTACTATTTCCAAAGTAAAAGAGGCGAGGGGGCGGGGTAAAAGTAATCCTACGATTGAAGAAAGAAGCGGGGGGAGGGCAGATGTGTTGAAGATGCCATCTCAGAAAAGGAAGTATCGGAAGGGTAAAAAACCCTATAAAGAAAAGGAGTCCTGAGGCACGGCGAAGGGAGTTTTGAAAGGAGGGGGTTGGCAAAACTCGGAAAAGAGCTCCCGCGAAGAGGGGCAGAAGAAACCGGGAAAAACGCTCAAAACTTTTATTGGGAAAGGACCGGGAAAGGGGGAAAAGGCCGGGCAGGACATGGAAGGGGGGAGCGGGGAACCTTCGGAGAGAAAGGTGGGTTCCAACACGATTTTGTCAGGGGGCAGTTAGCGACGGTAGCTAAGGGCGCTCCAGCCGTTTCAAAAAGTTAGGGGGGAAAAAAACTTGCTAGAGATCTGAGAACTTTCTTTTGGAAAAAGGAGAGTTACCGGGGTGTTGTGTAAGGGAAAAAAAAAAAGTCAAGGTGGGAACCAGGGGTGGGGGGGGGTTTCACTTCGGAGACCTTAGGAATCAGAAAGGAGACTTACACAAGGGAAAAGGTGGTGAGAAAAAAGCCCTCAAAGAAAAAGCCTCGCGTCTCTGGGAGCCGCCTTCAGAGGGGAAACGTCCAGAAGCAGGGAGATCCTCTGGGAGGGGAGGGCTGGAAGGGGGCGGAGGGATGATTAAGGGAAGTTGAGGGCTCAAAGGGCAGATGATCGGGGAAAAGAAGGTTTTGGATTTTGTTCTGCTGGAAGAGAAGAGATGCCTTAAATGAAAAAGGAACGGCTTGAAGGCTCGGGCTCCTTGAAAGGGAGTTTGAGGTCAAGTTGGGAGGGGACTTGGGGGGGGTTGCACTCACAGAAATGAAAACGTATAGGGGGAAGGGGAATCCTGACATAGTCCCGTTCGGATTGCGACATGAAAAGTTTGAGATGAAGACGCCAGCAGGTGTAAAAAGAAGGAAGGGAAATAAGACACCACGGGGATTCGAACTCAGGAACCCAGGCAGGATGAAGGACTCTATCGAAAGGAAAAACACTTGCAGGAAGAGCTGGATCATGATTAGGAGGGTTGGAAAGGAGAGACGCAGGGCACCAAGGGAAGAAAGGGCCACTGGAATTAGTGCAGCCTTCTTTCAAAAAGAGGGGGGGCAGCGCAAGAAGAGGGGTCGATAGGAGGAAACGGAGAGAAAAAAAAGGGGTTCCAAAAAAAAAGAGGGAGTTAAAAAGAGCTCACTGCCAAAAGGAGGGGTCTTCTTGGGGGGAAGTTCGTGCAGGGGGGGAGAGAGTCAGAGGGAAAGACACGCAGAACCGGGCGCATTCAAGAGAGAAAACGCGGAAGAGAGGGGGGGGGTCATGGGAAAAGTTAGGGAAGGGGGGGAAAAGGTTATTGATTCAAACTTCGACGTATTCTAATCTGAAAGAAATCGTCACCGAACAGAAAGCGACTTGCTAGGGAAAAGGAATTTATCCGGGGAAAGGAACCGGGACGGACTGAGCAAAAAGGGTACATTGGGCGGGGAAAAGAGGATTAGAGAGAAGGGGCTGTTGACGGGGAAGGTCCTGAAAAAATGATAGTTATACTTGAGAGGGGAAAAAATCTTTGGAGGATGAATGAGGTGAGTAAAGAGAGGGGGTCTCGTAAAAAGGTCAAAAAGGACGAGGAAATATTTCTCATGAAAAACCCTCGGTCCTAGAAAAAAATGGGTGGTGGGAAAAGTGGGGTTGTGAATATCACATTCGGAGGAAACATAAGAAAATTCCGATGGGGAGAAAAAAAAAAAACGTGAGGGGGAGAAATAGGCGGGAGAGGGTCCCGAAAAAGAGGAAAAGCATCTTGAAAAACCTCCAGATCACTAATGAAAGAAGCGAGAAAGGCAAACTATCAAAATAGAGGAAAAAAAGAAAAAACTAGGTCATAAAGAAGAGACTTCAGAAGTAAGGAGAGAAGGGACTTGCGAAAGAAAGATATATTACCCAAACCGGGAGGGAGACAAGACCGACCTTAGAAAAAAAAAAAAAGAAGGACTACGTACTGGAGAGGGGAAAAAAAAGCGTGGGGGAGGGGATGAACTTAACAGATGAGAAACTGAAAGTATTTGCGAATTGAAGTGGAGAAAGCATTACAGGCGTCAGAATCGGACGAAAAAAAAAGTCAAGGGAAAGTGCAAAGGGTCTTTTTCCTGAAAAAAAGAGAAAACGTTATTTGAGGGGGAATCAGACCTTCGCAGAAGGGTTGGCGTAAAGGGGAAAAAAAAAGGGATTCTGCAAGGGCCTCCTTCAGAGGTAGAAAAAAAAATCCATGAAATGGCGAGGAAGATCAAGCTGGGGGGGAAGGGGAATCCCTGAGGGTAAAGGGGGAAAAACTCAGAAGGAGTAACGTTCCTGAGAGGAAAAAGCGGAGGAGGGGAACCAGAAAAGTGAGGCTTCGAAGCCGCATAAGTTTAACTTAGAGGAAGGGAAGGTTCGCGAGAGGAGACGACAGACGCCCATCCAGAAAGAGGAAACTTAGTTCTTGGACCCCTCATGAGGATGAAAATGAAAAAGCTCTCCTCAAAAAGAAGAAAGAAGTGCCTTAAAGAAAAAGAAGGGAGTTCAGGCGTACCTCTAGAAGGAACAAAGGAAGAATAAAAAAAGATAAGAAACAAAAAAGGAGGTAGGTGGAGAAAAAAAAAAAGCCTTTGATTCTATTTGCCCCCCAAAGGAAAAAGAGCCGTCACCCCGCCTGATAAAGCAAGCAATCCCCCGGAAGAAAGGGGACGGGGGTGGGAAGGTTTAAAAAAAAGGGGAACGCCGGAGAGGAGGAAGAAATCATCCCAAGAAACCCCTTGAAAAAAAAAGTTTCCGAGGGGTCAGGGGTAGAGGACCTCGAACACAAGGGACTGAGGGGGAGAGAGAAGACAGAAATCGCTCAAAAAAGGATTGAGAGTTTTTGTGGAAAACGGGAAGGAAGGACCGACGCAAGCAAGGCGGCGCCTCAGGAAGGGGGGGGAGAAACCCCGAGGAGACAGGAGTGCCTGAGGCTACAGGAAGCCTGGGCGTCAGGTATTCACAACCGAAGAAAGGGGAAACAAATTTGGGGAGCTTTAAAAGTTTAAAAAAAGAAAAAAAAGATCGGATAAAAGGAGGGAAAAGGGGGGGGACACGAAGAAAAAAATAATTGAAAAATCATCAAAGCATCAAGGAACAAAAAAGAGTTTGGGGGAGTGGGGGAAGGGCAAAGGGAGCGCTGGGGCGGGAGCCGGGGAAAAAAAGGGGTCCGTTTATTCCCAAAAAACAGAAACCAAAAAAATATATTATTCGAAAAAAAAAAAGGGCTGACCGGGGAAGGGAAAATCTCGTGGGAAGCAAATGGCCGAAAAGAAAAAAGAAAACATCTGGAAGACGCATTCCGTCGAAATACCACTAGATCGAGAGAAAGTGGATGAAAAAAGAGCATATGAAGATAGATTTCAATGAAGCCTTCGAACAAGGGAAGGACTGAGGGGAGGAAGTAAAATAGCTAAACTATCAGGGTCTCTATCATCTGATGGTAGTATTGAAATAAGGGCTACGGAGGATCACAGCAGAGAAAGAGGGGGGGCGAACACCAAAGAAAGGTGACTAACTAGTTGTCAGAAAGCATCAAGGGGAGGGGAAAGATTCCGTAGGGAGTGACTTGGGCTCAAGAAAAGAAACTCGACAGAAAGGAAACACCAACAAGAAAGGGGGTGTTGGGAGCAAGGTCGAGGGGGTTCGAAGGGTGTGGAAAAGAGGACGACTGGGAATAAAAAGGAAAAAACTGTTATGAGGGGGGAAAGTTCTAAAAGGAGGAGGGGACCCAGAGGGGGGGGAGAGCTGAATAGGACCTAGAAAAAGGAAGATCAGCTTGGGGATCTCAAGAAACTCGCAGGAAAAGAAAGGAGACGACAGGGGGGAGCGATCTGCGGGGAGGGGAGAGGCCGGAGAAAAGAGGGAGAAAAGGGGGGGAAGAGTTTGCGGGAAAAAAAAAACCTCCTGACATGCTTAGAAAAGTGTGGGGGGGAGAAAGCGGAGACCTTATGTCGAGAGTCCAAAAAGGAGGGCTTGGGGGGGGAAAAGGTGGAAGGGTTCGGTTTCACCTAGAAGAAAAAGGAGGACGGGACAGGAACTCCCGATCCGGGAAAAAAGAAAGAATTTGGGGAAGGGAGGAAGGGGGAGGGGCGTGAAGGACTGGCTAAACGCGTGGTGAAAGGAGAAGGGGGGGTTCGCAAACGGAGAAAGGATCGAAAAGATTGAACAAAAAAAGGGGTCTCTTGCTGATGCATTTACCAGGAAGGAGCTCCAAGGGTAGGAGGGGAGACTCCGTAACAATAACGATAGGTTTTGGGGAAGCAGGGAGGGTCAAGGGCTTGAAAAAGCTGCTTGGACTCCAGGGGGAAAAATTGGGGGGGGAGGGGGAAATGGATGGGGGGAAGAAAAGCTATCGGGAAAAACGACATTGGGGAGGGAAAAAGTCTCGGGAGAGGGGAAGGGGTCTGGGGGGACTCCTAAGAAGACTGTTAGCGGAAAAGGCTTGTTAGGAAAAAGGGAAAAGTCAAACATAGCGGCGTGGAGGGGGGAGCGCTGGGATCTGGCCAGAATCAGGGAAGGGGAGAGTGTCCAATCGTAAGGGGGCGATGAACTTGAGAGGCGTCAGCCACTTCTCCGTAACGAAAAAAAAGGAAAAAACAAGACTCTCCAAAAGGGTTTTTAGTTTTTAGAGAAAGATTTCGATTGTCGGAGGAAAACTGAAAGAACCCTTTGACTGGGAGAAAAGGTGGAGAGGAAACTCTCGAGGGGAGAAACGTAGGGTTCCTTGAGGAGGGGAAATCGGTAAGGGGGGGCCATATGATCATGCACCGGCTAGAAAATCTAAAAAATCTCATTTCCTGACTTGGATGAAAGGGATAAGGGGGGGGAGGTGAGAGAGGGAAGACAGCTGTGAGAAAAGGCCCGTTATGAAGGAGAAAGAGCATCAGAGAGGGGAGGGGGAAAAAAGGGAGTCTGAAAAAAAAAAGGAGAAATCAGAAGGGGGGAAAAAAACTATTAGGTCTAAAAGGAGGGATTGGGGAAAGGGGGTGGGGAAGATTGAGAGGTGTTCAAGAAGCCTGCGGAGGAGGGGAAAAGGGTTCCAGAAAGGGAGGTTCCCTGGCTAAGAAAAGGTCTCAAGTAAAGGAGACGCAACGTGGTCTCTTCAAAAAGACAAACCTCACGGCTGCAGAAAGTCGGTGACTTTAAGAATGAACTCTTGGATCAGATCAGAGACACTTTCCTAAAGGGGAAGGTCAAAAGGAATAGAGCCAACCGAAGTACGCTGCAGAATGGAAGCAGTGCAAAGGAGGAAAAAAGGGAACCGGGAAAAAGGTCGTGGCAAGATAAGGAAAAAGCGCCCATGGAGTGGACAAAAAAGAAAAAAACCTTGGGAGGCGAGAAAAGGATTCGGGGGGGGGCCAGCTCTAAGGAGGAAGAGAGGCTTTGAGGGAAGAAGCAAAAAAGGGCCGAAAGGAAGGGGGGATTAGGGGAATTCAAAAAACTGAACCTTCATGGGGAGATTGGTGGGGGGGGATCAGGAGCGGTGGGGGGGTGTGCTCGAGTGGGGAAGTCTGCCCCGAATAGCGACGGGATTACGAAGAAGGAGTGGGGACTCTGAGAGGGTGGATGAAAATTCAACCTCTCTGGGGAGCTTCCGGGGGGAAAAAGAGTGGATTAGTTCATCACAAGACTCGGTCAAATGAAATAAAGAAGAATTGACCCGATGAATCAGGAGGGACTCAGAAAGAACCTGGAGTATGATGGGAGAAAAGGTGCTGGAGCCTAAGCAGGCAGCTTTTTGAAAGAGAATCTGAAGCAATAGGACCGGGGTGTCGGGGAGAGGAGAAAAAGACTCACTATAAGAAAGGGGGAAAAAAAAAAAGGGGCTTGAGACATCCAAAGCGATCCCGGGGAACAAGAGAATATAAGACGGAGGAAAGAAAGATCTGAGAAAGGGCGAGCAAACTCTCAAAGAAAAAAGGAAAAAAAAAAATAGTTTCGACTCACGATCATTGACGGGGAAGAGGACTTCTAGGGAAATTACGGACAAGTGCTGATTTAGGGAGAAGAGGAAGGGGGAGGGGTCGAGCCTAGAGAGGAAGAAGATAGGGGAGGGAAGGGATACGAAAGGGGAAAGGCTCTGGGGCGTTGGGACCTACCTTGTTGAGGAAGGAAAAAAGGGAGGTGAGGAAGCTGGGGGGCTATAAAAGGAGGAAAAAGGGAGAGCAGGTCTTAGAACTGAGGAATCCTCTCATGGGACTATTATAGGAAAGAAAGAGGGATTTAGAAAAAAAAGGAAAGATGGAACACGGGGTCATTGACGTTCAGAGAAGAAGGTGAAAATGCTTGCAGGGAAAAAGATGATAGAGAGAGGGAAAGAAAGAAAAAAGAAGGGCGAGACTGAAAAGAGAAAGGGTACCGAAAGGGGAGAGCCGGGAAACTTAACTGCAAAGCCCCAGAAGGGGCTAAAAGATAAAGAAGTTTGTCTCATAGAAGGGGATAGAAGGAAGGAAGCGACTACTCATCTACGTGGGGAAGCGGGTTGACTAAGTGAGTTCTGACGGACCGAGACTCATCTTGAGGGGAAAGAGGACAGCCAAAAGTAAGTTTCTCGTAGGGGGGGGGAAAAAAAAAGAAACTTGGCCGATAAGATGGCAAAAGAAAAAAAAAGGGAAGCATAACAAACATGCTAAGACGCTGCTTTAGAAAAGAAAACAGGAGGAGAAGAAAGAAGGAAGGGGTTCCAAAAAGGCATTAAATTCCGGTTCTGTGCCAATAACAAAATAGGGACTAGGGGGAATTAAAAAGGAAGAAGAAAATCCTAAAAAAAGAAAAGGGAAACCTACAGGGCAAAGCTAAAGTTACAGAAAGAGAACTCTCCTCATATAACAGGTCGGAACGTGGGGGAAAGATTAAAGAAATATATAAAGAAGTCCTCATCTTATGGCGGCAAGGGGAAGACTTGGGACACCAAAAGGAGACGTAGAAGGGGAGCTGAAAAATCGAAAAAACTTCTGGGGGAATGGGGCCAGCCAGAGGGTTTAGGAAAAAAAGAAAGTTTTCAAGGGGGAAACAGGGGGAGGTAAAAAGAGGTAAAAGCCACCACGGGTCCCGGGAAAGAAAGGAAAACCCCACCAACAGGCGGAGAGGCGACCTGCGGAGAAAAGAGGGTGGAAACTGACGGGCGAAGAGGGGGGGATTCCTGGGAAAAACGAGTAAAAAGGGGTTAAAAAGGGCCAAAAAACGGCCGGAGGGGGGGGGGGACGAACTTGGAGGAAGGGGGGGGTTTAAAAGGAAACTCTTTGAGAAGAAGGGTAAAAAACAGGGAAAGGGGTCAGCGGAAACGAAAAGAAGGCTTTAACAAGGAGTCCTTAACGACTTCTCGGGAGCTCGTTCAGATTAAACGCCCCCTCAAAACCCCCCAAAACGCACCCTGACCATTCGGCGCCGTGGAGGGAAAAAGTATCAGGAGGAAAAAAAAAACAACTCTAGAAAAACAGCAGTCTCTAAAAGAGGGGGACATCCTGCAAAAAGAGTCTGAGGGAGATACGGCTGGAAGGGGAGGTAATGGGAGAGTCAAGAGGAGCCAAAAGTAAATTGGGTACCGCAAAACTGAGAAAGTTGTCCTAAAAAAAAACGCTCACAAAAAAAAAGGGATTGAGTGAAGTCAGATACACAAAGAAAAGAGGAGGGGTTCACGAAGAAAGGGGTCCTCAACATTTGCGGTCCGGACCTGAGGATGTGACGTGCTCAAAAGGAGAAGAAATATGAAGGAAGAGGAGGAAACATAGGAGGGGAGAAAGGGCGTTAGGAGAAGGGGTCTCGGGCGGCGAGACTTCCTACTGAGGGAAAAAAGGGATTTGAGGACAGGGTTAAAAAAAGGAGGGGGAAGGGGGAAAGGAAAGCTGGTGGGGAATGCTCGCAAGCATCTTCATGGGAGCGCCTCGTCCGGAAAGAACCATTCGAATCTGATCGGGGAAAAGAAAAGTTAAATAACGAAGGGGCTCCAAAAGGGGGGAAGCTTGGAGGAAAGATGAGCCTCCAGGAAACAGAGAGGACTCCGGAAGGGGAAGAACTCTAGGAATCGTAAAGAGAAAAAAAAACTTCTTTGAATAGGGGGGGAGGGGGGCTTGGGGGAAGGGAGGCCATTGGGGCGCAAAGAGAGAACGGGGGCATTAAACAGAGAACGAAGAAGCGAAGAAAGAGGGGGTTCAGGGAGGGGAGTTTCGGTGGGAAAAAAAGGAAGGGAAGAGGGGTCTTACCTGGGAGGAGAAGAAGCGTGCAACGGGGGGGATAGCTCCAAGTTGGGAAGGACCCTAAAAAAAGGTGGGGAGAGTAGAACTCATGGAATAGAGAAATGCGGTGGGGCGCTCACTCAAGATCCTTGAATTAGAAGGTTCGAAAGGTAGGAAAACAAAATGAGGGGGTTTTGAAGAGGGATTGTGGGGGACAACTGAAAGAAAAGGAGGGGGGCCCGCGGTCAAAAAAAAAAGAAAAGTTTACCATATGGGGGGTCTTTCTGGGGGAAAAAAGTTGCGAAAGGCAGGTTTAGAAGACCCTTCGAAAAAAGACTACAAGGGGGGGGGAGGAAGAACCCAAAAGGGAGGGAGTAGCTGCAACTCCGTGGCAAAGAAGGGCAGCCGGAAAAGGAGGGAAAAAGTCTGAGGAGGGGGGTTAGAAAGTGCCTTGAGACTGTGGGAAAAAAGGGGGGGCCGGAGGGAGGGGTATAGTGATTGCAGGAGCCCCCGAATTAAGCAGAGGAAGCTAGGCAACCTGGGTTTAGGGGGTGATGTCTTGGAACATCGATGGGTGTTCGGGGGAGCTTGCCAAAAGACTGCCAAATTTACTGGCGAGTTAGAGAGACGGATATAAAGGGGGGGGGAGGGTCTCAGTTGGCTTAAAGGGGACCGTAGTTCGTGGGGAAAAGAATAATCATGGAAGGGGAAGAGGGACTATGAAAAAAAGAGAAGCATCGCAGGAAGAAGTGAGAATATTTCTCAAAAATTCTTCTCCTTTGAGACCGGTTAAGGGGAAACACAAATTCAAGGGAAAACACGGGGCATAGGGTCTGAGGGGCGATGGAAGTCTGCCCTAGGAAAAAAGACTCAAAGACAATCCACGGCTGAGGAGGGTCATATGAGATTGAGGGAGGGTGCCTTAGAAAGCAAGCACCGTCTAACGAAAAGGGGCGTGGAGTCGCCTTCTGGAAAGAGGGAGTAGGGGTGAAGCTCAGGATTGGCTATTAAAGGGGGGGGGGGGAGGACCCAGGGGGGGGGTCCATGACAAAGAAAGAACTGTAAGAAAAAATCCATCTGGGATCTTCTCAGGAAAGGGCTTGGGGGGGAATAGAAGAAGAAAAGGAAGACTGCCAAAGTTGAAAAAGAAAAGGGGGACTCCACCCGAGGGAAGGGGGAGTTTCAGGGGACTTAGTAAAAAAGAAAATCCTCACCCGGAAATTTAAGTAAAAAGGAGGGGATCTAAGGCAGAGAAAAAGTAGCCTAAGGGATCGAAAAGAAAACTTGAACGCGAAGGAGGTTAGAAAAGGGCCCCAGGGCAAAAAAGAATTGCGAACTGTGTCCAATTGGGGAGAGGGAGAGGGGGGAGGGGTACAAGGGACTTCTACCTCGGAAAAAGGAAAGGGTCAGGGGGAAGGGGCTACGGAACTGGGGGGACTCTGAAGAAGAACACCGGCTCTTTGGAAAGAGGAGGGCATAGGGGGAAAAAGAAAGGCCTAGAGGGGGGTATCCCTAACTCGGTCAGATGAAGGAAGGGAAATCACCTAAGAAAGAGGAAGGGCATCAAGAGAGAGTCTCAGAAAAACAAAAAGGTTAGGGGGGGGTATTAAAATGATAGGGGGGAGAAAAGAAAGAAGGATGCAGGGCAAAGGGAATCAGCAAAAGAACCACGCAGGTTCCAGAGAAGGGGGCCTCCGGAAAAGAGGAAAAGCTCTAAAAGTTCTGGGCCTCACTCATTCAGCCGGGAAACAAAGGGAATTCGACGGAAATATAAAGCGTGATGCTAGGACGAAAGAGAGGGGAACCCGCAACGGGAAAACATAGAAAAAGAGGGCCAATCAAAAAAAAAGAAAGCTTCTGGAAAGGTGGGGGGGTTGTTACTTGACTGAAAGAAAGGCGAGATGAAGAGTCAAGGAGGAGGAAGAGTTTCTAAAGAAGGGGGGGGGGGGGGGGGGGGGGGGGGGGGGGGGGAGGAGATAAAAAAGGGGGAGAAGTCGTGGAAAAACTTTCGGAAGTTACCTACCAAAAGGGGAGAAAATTTAAGGGGGGAGAAGTAGGGACACAAGGAAGGGGTTTCGTAAGGGAGGAAGGCGTGCAGGAGAAGGTGGGAAGAGAAGGTGGAACGGGACGAATTTCCTATTAAAAGAATTGGGAGGGGAGGAAAAAAACTGAGGGGGGAATGGACCAAAATCCGGGGTTCGTCAGGGGGGGAGGGTAGGAATCGCAAAAAAAAATGGGGTTTTTGATAGAAAAAAAAAAACAATAAATTAAAAAACTCCTCACGGGGGGAAAAAAAGAGAAAACGCAGAAACTAAGGAACGGGGAGGGGAATCAAATGGAGAGGGGAAAGAAAAAAAACTCAAAAATTAATCTCTAGAAAAATGAAAAAAATCCTGGAGGGGGGGAGAAAAACCTATGAGCTCAGAGTGAAGGAAGGAGGAGCTCTCAGGGGGAAAGAAGAGAGAGCCGTGAGTTTCTCAAGCAGGAGGAACCAAAGAGGAAAAAAGTTCTCAGAAGGGGGCGAAAGAAACTCGGTCCCCTAGTGTCGGAGAGGTGTCAAGCGGCATGGGCTAAAAGGCAAAAAAAGGGAAAAAAAGACGGTCAAGCCTGGGACAAGGCTCCAAAAGGAAAAGAGAAGAAGCAAAAAAGCAATGCTAGACAAAAAAAAGGAAAAGTATTACATTCAGGGCCAGCAAATCGGAAAAGAGGCTTTCAAAGACCAAGGGTCCGGAAGCAAGGGGAAGCGCGTGCAGACCGGAGGAAAAGAAAGCAAAGAATAAGGAAAAAAAGGAAAACGTGACATCAGAAGAAAAAAAAAAAAAAACCCCACCAATTTTTTCCCAAAAGAGTTCACGGGACAAGTGGGAGGAAGGTCAAACGGCCGGATGTCTGCATGAAAGGAAAGAAAACAACCTCACTGAGGAGAAGTGGGGGGAGGACTGGTCTACAGCGGGTTGAGGAAAAATTGAGAGAAACAAGTAAAAGGAAAGGTTGAGAGAAAAAGAAGCGTTTTGATCATTGACCACACAAGAAATCTTAAGGAGGAAAAAGGGAAAAAACTTCTAAAGAAAGAATGGGAAAAGTACGGAGAGAATGGGTTCGCTACCTATGAGCCTCATCAGCCCAAACGGAAAGGGGGAAAAAGGTTACGGAGATCCTGCATGAAAAAAAATGCCACTTCCTTATAGGGTAACCAGGAAGTTGATGTACAAAAAAAAGTGCAAGAAAAAAATAACTTAGCAAGAAGATACTAAAGAAAGGTATCTCGTGTTCAAGAAAACTGCGCCACCAAAAACCCGCACAACAAGTAACCTGCCGCAGGGGACCGAGATGGAGGTCGAAAAAAAAATATCAGGCTCAAAAAAAACAAAAAACAGATCCGCCAGCAGAGAGGGGAAGGGCAAAGAGGGGGAAAAAGAACAAGACGTCGCTACGAGGGGAATTACGAAAGGCGCTCAGAAGAGGAAAGGAGATCGCGAGAGACACACTCTCAGGGAAAGAGGGGGGGTAGGGGGGGGAAAAGAGCTACAAGTAGGGACCTCGAAAAACTTCTAAAGCAAAGAATTTGAAAAAGGGTCTATTGCAAGATGTAAGGGAGGAAAAAAGAAAGCGTGTCAAAAACTGAAAGAGAAAGGGGGAAAACCCGAGAAAGGAGAAAAAAAACGAGAAAATTCAAGAGAGGGGGGATTACAAGTTCGGTATTTTGGAGGGAAACGCCAAGAGAAGACGGGACTCACAAATTGAAGGGGGAGGGGGAAAGGGTTCGACAGAAGAAGGAAAAACGTCTCGGTTGGTTCAAACGAAGAAAATGTCGATTGAGCGGAAGGACAAAACATGAAGGAAGAAAGAAGGACCGAGTTAGCAAAAGGCTTTGTCTCAAAAAAAAAAGAAAAGGGGGAGCAGCAGGGAGGGAGAAGGAAGGGGGGCATCGGGGGAGAAGGGGGGGGAGCATCTCAGAAAAAATCTGTCAAGGTTTTTTGGTCATCA
>Ga0179591_1263414_pt1 | contig 14423 bp, 25 predicted proteins | sample CZOMad2_1_08_16f_FD_182891 | JGI IMG/M metagenome (GOLD analysis project Ga0179591, IMG submission 182891) | Vadose zone soil fungal communities from Angelo Coast Range Reserve, California, USA - CZOMad2_1_08_16fungal (PacBio error correction) | ecosystem: Environmental > Terrestrial > Soil >...
AGCCGGGTGTCTAGATAGCCAGGTCCTGTCACTAGGGCCGGGACTCTTTTCTCAGGAGGGAATGAGGAGAGCTGGATACTCGTAAATCGCGGGGGCTTAGTAATGCTTATCCAGCGTGTTGAGCTAACGATATGAACCGGGAGGGTTAGAAGGCCTGGAAGCTATCGGGGGCATCAGCCGGGAGAGTCTCCAACTCCGGTTGCAAGGTTTCTGAAATCGTCAACAAAGGGGTGGAGACTTTAAGACAGGAGAAGGTCCACAGGTTGGGCATCTCCACCCTCGCAAGGGGTACGCCCACGTTCGGAGCGAATGAGAAGGGGAGTTGGCTCGTAGCCGGAGGAGAATGATGTAGGGACGTAGGATCCACCTACCGGAAGAAGGCGGAGAAATATCAGAAGTTGTGCGTTTCCGGGGAGAGAAATTCAACACCGACGAAACTCTTGGACGACACTCTTCGCGAAAGTCCTCAGTACGGGCAAGCAGAACAACGCCGGGCCTGTTTTGGAAAGACCGAGGCAGAAGAAAAGTAAAATATCTGTTGCAAAGTCGACAGATAGAACGCATGCGCCGTTAAAGGGGCGGGGGATCTGTTACTGGGACAAAGCATAGGGAGAGAAAAACAAGACGAAGAGGAACTCACCGGGGGAGGCATCGACTTTGGAACTATCCAAATGCTGCAATGTGCCGTCCACCGTAGGGACGGGCGGGGGTCGGCCTCGTGTAGTCCCGTCAGAGGAGATGCACACCAGTTTCTGCCATGAATACTAGTAGTGTACGGGGTACACAATGGCGCGGGGCGGGACAGGTAAAACTTAGGAACCCAAGTCCTTGGTAAAGGGGGATGGGGAGATCGCACCGAAGTGGTACGTATAGGACCGAACAGCGGATCTAGATAGGGGGATGAATAAAAACCCGAAAGAGGGTGTGCATAGAGATGCTTTCGGAAACTCCGAGGACAGGTTGAGTAAGTACCCGTCTCTCTGGATCCAGAACTCGTGTCCGCTAAGAGGGAAGCCCGATAAGAGAAGGACTATGACATCAGGAAGGAGGCGAAAGATCCGTAAGGTATCCACTTTAGAGGAACCGTTCCATGGAATGAACCCAGGAATAAATTTAGGGAAAGTGTAGGAGCCGCCGGGATACACTTCTTCCCCTGCAATGTTAAGGGAGGTTTTGAAGAGGAACGCAACGCCCATAAGAATGCGAGCGATCAGGATTAGCTGTCGACGAGACGCCATACGCTACGGGGATACTAGGTGTGCTTCAAGGGCACGGAAAAAAAAAAAAGGGCTCTTCGAACACAACGCTTCAAACGAACACCGACACCATGGGACCTATACGGAGAGAACTCGTGGTCCGTGTTGGAGAACCCAGTCGAGGGCTGTTTGGATGGGGGGAGGGGAGGGATACGAGGGGGTTCGGGGGGAAGGTGGAGTAGGTGGGGGGGGGGTGGTAAGAGGGGGGGGGGGGGGGGAGTAGGATTGGGTGGAGGAAGTGGGGGGAGGGAATGGGGAGAGGGGGGGAGAAGCGAAAAAGAGGGGAAGGTTAGAGGGGGGTTGGGTGGGGGGGGATGGGTATAGTGGGAGGGAGGGAGGTAGTGAGGTGTAGCGGTGGGGGGGAATGGGATGGTGGGGGTGGACGCTTGGTGTAAGGTGGGGGGTTGGGGGGGGGGGGGACGGGAAGGAGAGTTGAGGGGGAAGCGGCACGGAGGGGAGGATGGTGTGGGTTCCAAGGGCCAGAGGAAGGAGAGAGTGGGGAAGGAGAGGGGAAGGGGTGTGCTGGGGGGGAGAGGGGGCTTAGGTGGGAGGGGGGTGCGGGGGAGAAGGGGTGGTGGAGGGGATGGGCAGAAGGAGAAGGACGTGGAATTGGGGGGGAGGGGGAGGTAGGGGAAGGAAGGGCGGGGGGGGGGAGGTGGGGGAGGAGAGGAGAGGGGGGGAGAAGGGTCAGAGGGCGTGAAAGGTACGGGAGGCAAATAGGGGTGGTTATAAGGGGGGAGGTTGAGGCGGATAATGGTGGTCGAGTGAGGGGTGGGGTTGCTGAACAAAAAAGAGCGGGGTTAGTTAAGGGAGATGAAGGGGGGGAGAAGGGGGAGAGGTAGGGGGGGGGGGTGAGCAGATATGACGGGGGTGGGTTAAGGGGGGGGGGGGGGGGCATACCGCGGGTGTTGGGTTCGGGTGGGGGCGGGGGTGGGGATTGGGCGAGAGAGGTGGTGAGGGGGGAAATGGTGTGAGGAGTGGGGTTGGTGGAGGGTGTGGCGAAGGGGTTTGAGGCGTAGGGGGAGGAGGGTTAGAGTGGGTTGGATGAGGGAAGAGGAGGTGGGGGGTGGAGGGGGGGGGGGGGGGGGGGGGGGGGCATGGGGAGTGCGGGAATGGGAAGAAAGAAGGGATGGGAGGGAACGGGAGGAGTGAGGCGGGGATGAGTGAGGGGGGTGTGGGTGGTGGGGGTAAATTGGGGAGGGGGGCGTAGTAGGGTGTCGGGGGGAGTTGTGCGAGGTGGGAGTGTGAAGGGGGAGGGGGGGGGGGGGGTGACGGCCAGAGGTCGTGGGGGGGGGTGGAAGTGTGAGAGTGAGGGGGAGCGGGAGGAGGGGGGGGGAGGTGTGCAAAAATGGGGGGAGGGGGTAAGGGGAGGTTTGGGGAAGGGAGTGAGAGGGAGAAGGGAAGTGCGGGCGTTGGTGGGGGAAGGGGGGGGGAGCGGTAGAGATGAGGGGAAAGAGGGTGGGCCTCAGGGGTGATAGGAGATTGGTGAAGGGGGCGGGGATGAGGGGGGTGGGTAGTTGGCGGTGGGAGAAAAGGTATGAGGAGTGGAAATCTGAGGGAAGAGGAGGGGTGTGAGTGGAATGCGGAGTATAGGGGAGGAAGGAGAGGTAGAAGGGGGTGAAGTGAAGGTCAAGGGGTTGGGCGAGGGTGGTAGGGTGGAGGGATGGGATATATTAAAGGGGGGGGGGGCTGAGGGGGAGAAAAGGCGGGTGTGGGGGGGGGTCTGGAGTGGGCGGTAGGTGAGTAGGATTAGGGGTGAAGAGAAGGATAGAGGGGGAAGTAGGGGGGGGGTAGGTTGGGGGGAGTCCGGGGAAAAAAATGGGGGGGTATGTGAGGCTGTAGCGGGAGGAGGGGAGGAGGGGGCGGATGTAGGAAAGGGTGGAGAACGTAGGGGCAGGCGGAAAGTAAGGAGGGGGAAGGAGTGCGGTGGGGGGAGATGGGGGAAAAGAGGGAGGGAGGGTTTGGGGCAGGGGTGAAGTGGGGGGGAAAATATAAAGGAGGGGGGTGGGTGGATTGAGGGGGGGATAAGAGGCGAAAGTTGGGGTGGGGCAGGAGTGGGGGATTATGGTGGGGGGAAGTGAGTTAGGTAGTGGGGGGGGGGGTTGGGGTGGGGGGGGGGGGCTGGGTAGGGAAGAGGGGTGGAGGGGTGGGGGGGTAGGGTGTAGGGGAGAATAAGGAGGGTAAGTGGGGGGGGGGTGCAGGAAGAAGGAAATGGGGTGGGTGGGGGGAGAGGGGAAGGGGAGAGGAGCGGGGGACGAGAGGGAAAGAATAGGGGAGAAGATGTGAATAAGGAAGGTGTGAGGGAGGGCTAGGAATATAAGGGGGGGAAGTGGGTGGGGGCGAGGTGACATATGGCGGAGAGGGAAAAGTAAGGGGAGCGATTGGGAAAAGGCAAAGGGGTGTGGGAGGGTTAGAAGGAGGGGGAAATGGAAAGGAGGGGGATATGGTGATATGGAGGTAGGGAGATATGAGGAGGAGGGGGGAGGGGGGGGGGGGGAGGGTATGGGGGCGGTGAAAGGGTAGAGAAATGAGGTTGAGGGTGTGTTTGGGAGGAGGCAGGAGTGAGAGGAGGTGAGGGAGGGGGGGAGGGGTGGGGGGGCAGCCGGGGGGGAGAGAGGGACGAGGGGGGTGAGGGGGATGGTGGCGGACGGGGGGGGATGGATTAGGGAGGGGTGGGTTGAGTGTGTTGAGGGGGAGGGTAAGGTGAAGGTGGGGGACGATGGGCCGGGTGAGGGGGGAGGTTGGGGGGGTGGATCGGAGGGGGAGGATGGGAGGTGGGGGGTGTAGAGGAGGAATGGGATGATGGATTGGAGTGATAGGAATAGTGGTGGGGGTAAGAGACTGGGAAAGGGGAGAGAAGAGGGTAGGGGTCACGGGGGAGGTGAAAGGGGGGGGTGGCATGAGGGCGGTTAAGACCTGGGGGGGGTAGGGGAGGGGTAGTGATATGAGGGGGGGCGGGATGAAATGTTGAGGGGAAAAAGATGCTGATTACATTGTTCGGAATAAACACCGCCTTATAAGGGCGGGGAGGGGGGGAACAAGGAAGAGCCGGAGATGCGGGCTAACGAGTCGAGAGAACCTTCTGGGGAAAAAAAAAATTTTGTCCGCTGCCCAGACCCATGGGCCGAGGTCTGGCAGCCTGATAAGTGGCAGGCCGTTACCAAAGCCAAGAATACAAATACGGGGCTTCAAACGGAGAAGGGACGAAGGGGTGAGCTCCTTGAGACGGACGGGAAAAGAAAGGATGAAAAGAAGCGATCTGGGGGGGCGAAGAAAGGTCTGGCGGAAAGCCATCAGCAAAAGTCATGGATAAATGGAGGTTCCCTTTACCCCAAGAAACCAGTCACATGCCGATCAACTCGGATTGAAAGAATAGGGGAACGATTACCTTACCACGTCCTTCATAAAGTAAACCCAGGAATTCCTAAGAGAACGTTGGAACATCCTGAGCCGACTTTAAAAGGCGGGGGGAACACCCGTGGGACACTTAGTTCAGAGGAGGGGGTCAGGAAGAACCATCAGTACGACCTCAACCAGAGACGCCGCATGTGCCTGACTATACAGTGCATTGGACGCGGCCGGGCCAGAGGGATTCAGTTTTTCCGTAAGACTAAGAGTAGAGGTCCCTACTTCAACCTAGGAAAATCAGACGAAGGGAGGGAGTCAGAAAAGGGGTCTTGCATCGCTGAGGAAAAAGGTGGCGTTCTAGAACCGTGATGGCCTAGCAATAAAAAAATAGTGCAACTTGGGCAAAGAAATGTTGAACGCCTTTTTCCCATCATCACGGACCACTGGCAAGGTAACGGAGAAAACGTCAAAAATAGGCTCTGCTTATTACCCATCTTCAAAAAAGGGATGGCCGGGAGTGACCTTGTCAAGCGGGAAGAGCCTACTGCAGGCCAGGGGAAGGGGGGAAGGACAAAAAGAGCGTTTAAAAAGTATCCGATCGCCGAATGACGACTTAATTTGCCCTGGACAAAAGATCTATGAAATTGGATAAGTAGTGTCAAGAGAGACTTATCCGGCGGAGCGGGAAGGGAAAAGCCGTTGGACAAACGCGTAGGCGAGGAAAAGGGAAAACAAAGTGTGACATGGGGTCAAACGATCGAGAGTTCACGGGAGGAAATGGGGCGAAAAAAAAACAGGCAGAAAGAGTGGAGAGGGGGATGGAAGGACGTTATTGGTGAGTTTGCTGGTCTGGACCTTGCATATAGAAAAGGAGGAAAGAAGTGAGAGCTTCAAAAAGGACAACCAAAAACCGACAACGGCCTCATTTATCGATTCCGGTCCGAGGGACTAAGCCGAACGATTCAGGGGGGGACTACGCAGAAAGGGAGGAGATTGGAGTGCAATTTGTCAGGGGGCCCGAAATCTCAGAAACAAAAAGGGGAAAGGAAAAAAGGAAGAAAAAAACGTGACAAGGATCTCTTTCAGGAGGGCGAAATAGGGTCTGCTTACATCTGACAGGAAATTACCGGGGAAGGGGGGAGTAAAGGGGAAAAGTTTCACTCTTACCCATAGAAACGGAAAAAGGGGGGTGCTACTGGGCGGGTCGACATCAAAACACGAAGAAAAATCAAGATACGCGCACGGGTTTTCCTTTAGAGGTCCCGGGCAATTTAAAGGCTCTTCGGCGGGCGACAACCCATGTCCACAACAGTCAGGCCAAGAAAGAAAAGGGAGGGCTGACGTAGAAACCAATTTACGCGAGGAATCTAGGGGCCAAAGGCGATCGTCCATAATGGCCACAATAGGGAAGCGTATAGCGACTTTGGGCCAGGGGGCAAGGGGAAGGTCGGGGGGGGGTCGGTCTATAAATAAATACTTCGACTCCTGGGGCAGGGGCACCCAGAACCTGGCAAACCCCCTAGGGCGGCTGGTTTTTTTCAATCGGGAAAGTCAAGAGCTTCAGGTTCTGCCTGTTTTACGGGCAGCATCGATGTTGCTACTTCCACTAGACTAGGATATGGGGACCACCGGAAAAAGGAGAGTTTACATCAGGGGGGAAAAGGCCGAAAGAAGTGTCTCAGGGGAACGCAGTCATTGGAAGAAAAACGTGAACTCCATCCCCGAATCCAAGAGAGAACGTGACCGACCTTTGGCAAGTCTTTCCGGCAGGAGCAAAAACAAAACAAAACACCATGGACCACGACTCCGTTGACCGTTACCCTTGGGAAGAAGTACCTGGTGCGGGTTCCAAACATCTTCAACTGGACAGGAGGGGGGGGACCCTACTGGAATGAGAGAGACAATTCTGCATCCGGGGGAGATCTGTCCTTTCGGGTGTGGTCCCCTCGCTCTATCAATTAAGGAAAAGGGTTCGTGACTGAGAAAGAGAGGGGAAAAAGTAGAGGATACGTGGGTAAACTGGGAAGGTTTGAGACTTCCTCACACCAAGAAGTCACACGGATCCGCCTTCGTGTGAAAAAGGACGGGTCCAAAAGGAAGGGCGGTTTGAAGGGCGACGTACTATCAGGGTCTCAGTGAAAAAGGGGGTAGGATCGGCAATGAGAAAAAGAAAGACCTGCCAAGCGAGGAGGTATCCCTGGGAGGCAATGGGCGGTCTGAGGAAACTCGAAAGCTCCCCATACTTACAGTCATACCCAAAAGATTTAAGGGATGCTTGTTCTTGGGAAGAAGGCCTCTGCCAAATTGCTGCTTATCTTCGCCCGAAATGGCTCATGGTGCTGGAAGCGAACTCAGAGGGGTTCTGGGGGAAAAGAAGGCACTAATCGATGTTCTCTCTGGACATCGCTCCAGAGGGAATTATGACCGCAGAGCAGAGGCCCCCGGAGAAGGCTTGGGCTTCTAACTATCATCAACCGGTCTTGGACGGGGCAAAAAAACCTCACGAAGTCAGACCAGCAGCTGGGAGGAGAAAACCCGGGGCAGGCGCGGGTCTATCGCAAAGGGTGTGGGCACGTGTCCCTTTGGGTCGGTTGCGCCAGGGACGCTCCCTCGGTGATTCGTTAAACATCAGCACACCTGGAGGGACTAAAAACCGCGGTTCTCTAGAGGGAGGGGGCCAATGGCGCAATGAATCAAATCGCTGGGGAATATTCATAGGCGGGCGAATAGTCGTCAACAAACTAACCACCGGGGGTGTAAAGGGAGTATCGCATGCTGTGGGTCGGCTGGTCAAAAGGACTAGATAAATGGGAATGGGTTCTGGAGCATGCCGGTTCACCGGGACGGTCTGGTCGACTCTGGATCTCTGTCGATGTGATCCATGAAAATATTCGGCGGTTCTCGGAAACGTTTCTATAAGAGAAATTTCAGGCGAAAGAGAAGGAAGTATGGGATTCGAGGACTATAACCAAATATGTCTTGTCTGAAAGTAATCGTCAACCATCGAACCGAGGAGGTAGGAAGCCGTGAGTCCCGCCACCGCCCCGTCGCATAAGAAAAAAAAAAAAAGAAAAATCTTTGGGGGGGCGAGCCAGACATTTACCAAGGTACTTGAAAGGTAACCACTGTCCGTGTGGAAGTGGTACCTAACAAACGACTACGGGAGTGGGGCCTGAAACATCGCCTTCCTGAATAATTCTCACGGAGGGGAAGAAAAAGAGCCATCGGAACAAAAACAATACGGGTCGTACTGACAGGGAGAGACGGGTGAGACCGCACATTACCGGTCGATGCCCACCACCGGAGGGGAGGAGAAAACTCTTGGCGAGGGAGATGCCGAGATCGGTTACCTAAACATCTCACAGAAACTACCCGATCAAGAGGCAAAGTCGGTCTTAGCGAGGAGGGAAAATCCACCGAGAGTCACTGGCGAGAAAGCTGCGTTCAACGCCCCGAGAAGGGCGCTGTAGTTCATAGATGCTGCCTGGATCGGGGCGAATGGGGAGGGAAAGTGCAAGAGTAAAGCGGTCCCGGAGTTGGAAAGGGGGGCGAAGTGCGGGCCAGGGCTGGGGGGATTAACACAAACGTTACGAGTGCTCCGAAGTTGTTTCAGCGTGGTCTGCTATGTCATAAGGCTACTAACTCTCCGACTGCTGCAAGGCACGCGCAAGAAAAAGATAAGTCCCTCGGACTCTTACCGGTTCTAGGTGCCACAAGGAAATTGGACCGGACTCCTGAGTACCAGCTCACCCTGTGGGGGATGGGAAGCACGCGGTTATCCGTGTGAATTCTTCACGTTTCGTCAACACCGCAGCTTCTACAGACCTGCGGAAAAAGCCCAAACTTGGACGACTAAGGCTTTAGAGCAAACGATCGCCCATGTCGCTAGAAAAAAGGCATGAAGGTAGGCGGCGGGTGCGAGGGAGGGCCTGCCTCAGATCGAAGGATGATAGGCAACGGTGATAGTCAGTTCCACTGAAAAGGGGACGAAAAAAATGAGCTAGGCTCTCTATATACAAAAAAAAGGAGGAGAGTAAATATCTAGCGAAGACTGGGGGTGGTGTCAGGGAAGTCCGTTCAAAAGAAAGCATCTACGGTTGTGGTTCTGGGTAGAGAGATAAAAAAGCTACCAAAAGACCAGGGCGAAAAAGGGGACAACTGACTTAAAAGGAGCACTGGGAGCGAAAATTTTCTTTCCTAAATCATTGAACAATCGGATAATCCTTTGGGAGAAAAAAGTGCCGGTCCTTCAGAAGGCGGCAGCTCTAGAAAAAGCCTTGAGATCTCACACAACCTCTCTTGAACTTTTTCACAAGGGTTTTTCGGGCCTCGTCAAAACCAAAAAACTGAAACCCGAGCCGTACTCCGGACAGAAGATGGTAGCCGAGGGGTTAAGGGAGCAAGGGTAGGGGAAGGGTGAACCGTAAGGAAGGCCGCTTAAAAGTATTGAGCTCTGAATGTCTTTTGGGCCTTGGAGGGACAAACAATTCCAATAAGAGCAAAGACCTCGCGGGAATCTTTACGAACCACTCTCGAAGGTATCCTAACATCGGTAAAGCATCGAAAGCATCTTGGGGGAACGCCAGGGGTGACGCAGGGGAAGGAATCTGTGAAAAAGAGATATCGGGTAAACGATGCAGCGGATACCCAGTTTTTGAGAAATGTTACCCGAAGGATCACGGGGAGAAAGTATTCACTAAAGGGCTAACGCACCTGAGGAGTGGGTCCGGGGAAAAAGTGTGGAACCGATCGCGCCTTCTTACATGGCCAAGACCCTCGGAAGGACGTGAGGGAGAGGTGAGGGGGACGCCTCTTTAGCCCGAAAGTATGCTGAGACACCCTGGTTGCGTCAGTCAAAACCTAGTAGGCAATCTGAAGGTGGAACGCTTCGCAGGACTGGGAACACGAAAGAACCACCGGGCACTGTATCGCTTCTTCCATTCAGGGAGGACGAGATACCCGTAGAGCTGTGAAGCTGGTGCTTATGACTTTCCACAAGAAACCAGAGGGGGGAAAATAGTTGCAGTTAGTGATAAACAGATATTCTTCGCTTCGGAGCAGGGAAAGGGGACCAGGACTATCGGTCAGGCCCAAATGTGTCCCAGCGAGCCCTATCGAAATCCTTGAGGCTAACGAAAGAGCCGCCAGGGAGGAATCCAAGGGAGACGGGAACTCCGTGTTTACATCTGATCCAGAAAAAACTCGCGTGTTCCTGGAAGGTCTTGGTAATCCTAACCATCAGGAGAAATGACCCTAACAAAAAGAGAAATGGCGGCGGGGTTCATCTCGAGTACCACCGCCAGACAAAGAATGAAGGAGAGAAGAAAGGATGACCTGATCCGACAAAAACTAATCGAACTCTAATTACCAGAAGTAGTTGGCTTAACGCCTCACCGATACGCGGACTTCGAACACAAAGAACAGGCCGGGACGAAAGAGCAAACCACTTGCGATATCTCAGCGCACGGTGTGTACACGGAAAACATGTCGTAGGGATGTTGGGTTCAAGCACCAGAAAATTCTATAGAAGGAATGTCATAACCCGACGCCTTCGAGAAGGGTCGGGACACGCAAAGGACCGATATACGAACAAGACATATTCGGGGGGGCGGCGTCCTGGGGTGCAAATCCCACTATATGCGATGGAAAGACCACGGAGTCGGGAGGAGCAGGAATCAGAGAATAATCCAAAGTCAATCCGGGAATCCGCTTCACCTCGTGACGGGAAAGACCTGAACGTGAGCTCTCAAATCGCTCGGAGAAAGGAACAGGGCAACCTATTCGAGAGACACCGAGGCATGGAGAGACATCCCAAGCCTATCACCAAGGAAAGGGGCGAAGAAGGTAGCGGCCCATCAAAAACACGCAAAAAAGATACTGGGAACCGAACACACTGCGTATAAGGAACCAGAGTATTGACGTTGATTCGAGTCCAAAAATTACAAGTGGAAATGTTAGACGACGGTGAAGAAAACTTTGACAGGTACGCAATCGGGTGCCGCAAAGGGAAAGCCTGCAAAACGTCGAGGAAACACTCTATCACCATTAGCGAAGCAGGGGCTTCACAAGAGGTGCGCGGCCGGTCAAAATGATCTTTGGGGTGAAAGAGGAGAGGAGAGGAAAGCGCAAAGGTAAAACGGGGGCAGTATCTAAAGGGAACTTTCAAAATGTTCGGAAAGTAACTCTTCTGGGGGGAGGCCGGGGGAAGTCATCTTTCCCGGATTGTAACATTGCTCAATTAGAAGGGGGGACTGGGAGACCAATCTTCGATTACATGTCCCCGAGCTGTCCGCCTTGTAACACATAGTCCCACTTATTAGGTGTACGTCACTACCATCGTGAGAGGATACGCAAAGACGCAGAACCGGGGGATTCTCTTGAGGGGAGACTTTTCCAGCGGGAATGCTAAAGGAAAGGACAAGGGTTTGAGGGCCCGGGCACATCAGAGCGGTTGTCAAACGCGGTGGAGGGTGAGGACTTCTTAGGACAAGGGGAAAAAAGAACTCGATCCTCTTCACGAGTTTCTCTGGAACTATAGGAATTGGACTCTCGGGGCGTTAGCATTGGAGCCACTCCTCTTAGATCGGAAAAAGAGAAAATGTTGGGGGGGGGAGCCCCGATCGGGGTTCTGAAAGTCAACTGGACCGTAATTGCCTCCCTTCATAAAAGGGGGGAGGCGTGTGCAATGAGGGACGGGGGTGCGTCGTGTTGGGGGTGCTTTTCGGGAAAGGACCGATTAAACCACTTACATAGCGGGAAAGTAGCGACACTGGCGGTCAGGGCAACCCTACGCAAGACTCGCCGGTCGATTTCGTCACCGTCCAAGCCAAAAGAAGGCGCCAGCTATCCAGGGGGGGGGGGGATTTCAAGTTGGGGGCGGGTTTCGAGCAAACAACAAGGAGGGAGTAAAATATAGTATGAGGAACCAAAGAAAGTCGCAAACCTGTCCGGAGGGGAAAATGGCAGAGAAAAAGAAAAATAAGGCGTGCCTCGGCATTCAGTTGTCGTTGTGTCTGAAGAAAAGGGGAAAGCTGGACGGGGAATTCTACAAGGCAAGGGTCTGCACCAGCACAAAAACGACCAAGCAAGAAGACTTCACGTAGAAAGAGCACGTGCCTGGATGGAAAACAGGGCCAGTAAGGGACCCGGGAAAAATTCTCTCTGTCGAAAACGGGACAAAAACCCAAGGGGTTGCAAGACCTCCACGGCGTGCCACTTCTAAAATGGGACGCGCACGCGATAGATGGTGACCGAGCGGGACAAATCTTCGGCGGGAAAAAAAGAGAGATGTCCAAATGGCACAGGGGGAATAGGCTTCCTATCGGGGACTACTTCCAAAACTCTAGGACTGGGACCGCATAGTAGGAACCGCCCCTTTCCTGGAAGGGGCTTGACCGCTGATCGAAAGAGCCGCGGCAAGAGGTTTTCCTAGTTGGGGATAGCGTCAAAAGCTGGTATCCAAATAAAAAGAAAATGAAAAGACGTTGGGGGGGATTGAGTCCAGGCGGCCAACGTCTCTGGGGACTAGGGGAACAGGACGCAAGGAGGAAATGAGGCAGCGATAAAGTGAACTCCGCCGCAGCCTAGAAACATTAAGCCCTCCGTCAGCCTGCCGAACTTATTCCATTGAAGGTACGATCCTGCCACAGTTTGAAGCTAGGTCCCGATGGGGACATCAACTCGCGCAAAGAAGTTCAGAACCCCAGATCTTTCAGTCCTCTCAAAGAAATTGGGAAGAAAGGAGCCACTGCGGAAATACTTGTGGGAGCGGCAGAGGGACTGGGTTTTGTCCTTAGAGCAATCGGGATTGGGGGACACCCGACGGCTAACCTTCGCAAGCAACGTCGCAAAGTCAGGGAGGGTGACGGGAGGGGTCCTCACCGAAAGGGAGGGGGTTCCGGAGAATTGCGAAGGGTTCGGGGTAACAGAGTTCCGAAAAGAATCAAAAACCGGCTGCGTTCTGGTTATTGGCGAGAAACGTAAGGCTGAGAAAAGCGTGTGAGGTCTATCCATCCCTATGAAAAGCTCGGATTGTCGGAGGGGGAACCTGTCGTCCGACCAGATCCTGAGGCTCCCTGAGAAAGGGAAATGACCGATTGAATCTTATGACTGTCTTAGGGACAGGGCATCGACAACACTCCTGATAAGCCACCTCAACTGCGCACGATGCGGTCATAGTACCGCGATCTCTTTATCGCCACTTCACTTTACTCACTTCGGAGGGGAGGAGGTAGAAAGCGCGGAAGCTGAAAAACTCTACGCCCGTCTCAGTTGGGTTGAGGAAAATCAATCAACGGGTCGGAGTTCCACAAAACCTGAATCAGACCAAAAGCCGGCAAAACACGTCCATTCCGGTAGTAATGGGCACTTCGGAAAGTACTTTGAAGGGGGTTGTTACCGAAGAGGGGCGTCCCGGAGCAAAAAGTCCTTCACCGGGTCTGCATGAACCTTTGTCCTTATCTAGCTGGGAGAATGATCGAGATGGGAGAATCGTGTCTTCATTTCGAGCGGGGATGGGGGGGAAATCCTGAAACCGAAGAAATAGGAAGTTTTCAAGCTGGATAGGAATGCGGTTCTCTTCCATACAAGGAAAAAAAACATAGGAGGGATCAGGGAGGGTCAAAGAGGGGTGAAGGCAGCCCTCTTGAAAGACGGCTGGAGTCGTCCGATTTCTACCGCCCTTAAGGCGATAAGGTTCTCTTCGGAAAGAGGGCGGAGATCTCAGAGTCATGTTAATCGAAGGCATACTACAGGAGGATCTAGTCACCCGAAGAGGTCTTTTCGGTCGAATCTCAAACCCTGAGGACATGGCGATAGTAGACAGAACTGAATGTCTTCCAAGACACAAGTAGACGACGGGTCGTTGGAGTATCTCAACTGTGAGGTAGCTTTGGGCACTACTTTCCAAATGGGATGATTTCACCCGACTCAAGATAAGGGGTAGGAAATGGTAAAATTGTGTGGCAGAGTCATCAGGGGGGAGCAAAGAGGACCGACGACACTCAGAATAAAGGCTATGATGTCCGGAAATGGGAAGAAGCCTTCTATGCTGGGGAAAGAAAGCGAGGGTCCGTGGGGATGACGCACAAGGCCGTAAAAGGGGCAACGGAGAAACTCTTCAGACAGGGAGAAGACGGGATTGGCACACAGAGAACACGCGCCCCCGGGGACCTGGCCGGGGCAGGGGGCATGAGTCTATCTCTCTACTCCTCTTTGGAGGAGACTAGGGAGTTCAAAAAATAGCCCGGTATGCTGGGGAATCCCAAAAAAAGTGACGAAGGGAGCCTGTAAGGGAACGAAGATGTCTTGAGGAAAATCTGGGCTTTCCTGGTGAGTTCTATTTCGGAAGAGCCCTGCCAATAAGAAAAAAAAGAAGATGATACCGCCGGCTCTCTTTCATCTGGGTCGACATACTTCCTATTTACTAAAAAAAGGATCAGCGACGGCGCCTACGAACGAGAGTCCTACAAAGTGGCCGGCCGACCGGATCTTGTGGGCGAAAAGAACAACCTTAGAACTGGACGCCTGCAAACGTAAAAAGCGCAAAACAATTTTTTCCTAGGCCGACACGCGAAGTTCTCAGGGGCTATCTTTGGGGCAAAGATGGTGACTGGGAACTGGCCATATGAGGGAAATTCGCATGATCACAAGAGCCGTTGCGAGCCAGTCGGGAGATCAACTAGACTCCGATGGGTCGAACACAGGGTCAATTAGGACCCTTTAAAGGTTAAATGGTCTTCTCCGGGATATGAACCTCCTCAACACACGATATCTTCTGGGGGGAAAATACCTGCCAGAAAAGCTACGAAGGAACACTTC